>Ga0213919_1000807_pt1 | contig 12749 bp, 25 predicted proteins | sample McNCre317MG_FD_161056 | JGI IMG/M metagenome (GOLD analysis project Ga0213919, IMG submission 161056) | Freshwater microbial communities from McNutts Creek, Athens, Georgia, United States - 3-17 MG | ecosystem: Environmental > Aquatic > Freshwater > Creek | place: USA: Georgia | collected... | reverse complement strand
TAAATATTTTAGTGTTCCACGCCTTGTGCATAGCAACAGCTTTCTTGCCTGTGTATATTAGTGTGCTGTTAGCCTGCAACTTAAACATAATCTCAGGCATCCACACATCTAAAGTTTCAAGCCTCTTCGCTCTATCATACAATGTCTCTGATGGATACTGTGCATGATACATAGCCATCTCTGTTTTATAGTGTGGCTCGTTCCTAACAGAGAACCAAGACTTGTCTTTCGGCAATGTCTCACGCTTATTACCCCACTGATTGATGTAGTAGAAGTGTGCAAACTGCACTTTGTTTAAGTCTACTACTATACGGTTGTTCTTTATCATATAATTAATGTTCTATTTTATGTTGTGAACCTCTCATCCATCCTGTTTGATTATACTTAACACTGTCGTCAATCACATCATACCACGCTTTAATGTAATCATATGTCCAAGTAAAACATATTCCAACTAAATATGAATCAAGATATTCATAGTTGGAGAACACCTTGCTTGAGTGTGATGTAACATAACAGTCTATTGTAGTAGACCATTCTTGCAAAGCATTAGCATAAGCCAACGCCAGCTTACGGTCGAATGTGCAAAATCTATCTACAACATACAGAATAGTATTCCCTAACATTAAAAACCTTTCTCTCTTTTACCTACCATTATTGCATGCCTTGGAACAATCTTTGTCCCACAAGCTTTATACTTAATTGTAATACGTTGTCCATGCCACGGCAATTGATTCTTCCACACCTCGCGCCTAAACTTAGCAGTCCATCCTACACCTGAACCTACATCTATTGGTTGTCCATCATCCATTACACAATGAAATCCACCTAACGTATCTTTACCTAGCTTGTTATCTTTAGACGAAGAACGCTCTGTCATTCCAATAGGATTCAAGGTGGCGCGGTTACCATTCTCCATCTGCTCATAGCAACTAACGATAGTAACTTCACAACGAATGAACCGCGCAAACTTCATTAAGTGTTGCTCGTTCCATGTGCTATATCCCTGTTTGTAAGGACTGTCGAATGTCCTCCAACACATACCTTCTCCATTGTTTTCTTCACACAACAAGAAATGCTTAAACAACTCATCAGCATTAGAGCATAGTGTCGGATAGTTGAATACAATATCTTTGAACTCTGGCACTCCTTCTCTTTGTTTCCAATCTACTATAGCTTGCAGACGGACGTTATATGGAGCATCAGTATTGAACCAATCTAATAGATGGAACTGTATTAAGTCAGAGTCAACATGCTCTCTCGACATTACAATAGATTCAATCCTATAGTATGGCAAGTCTGGATTATACAATTCCATATCCGCGCCAGTGAATAAGTTAAGAGAACGATTCCTAATAGAACCATTAGGTATTAACTTTAGACGCTGTGAGAATAGATTGTTCAGTCGTATGCCTCTAATACCATCCAACTTTAGAGAAGCAAGTCGTGGCTTTGATGATTGCTTAAAGCATTTAACCATCGCATCATATATGTTCTCGTTCGTATGAGGAACATGTGGCTCTAGGAGAGGACAACATTTAGCTGGGCGTGTGAAGGTCATTCTTCCTCTCCTTCCTCTCCTTCACCTACTGACGTCTCTGGCTCTTCTGTCTCTTTATCTTTAGTAGCATCAACAAAGTTCTTCGCCAACTCTTTCGCCTTACTATGATTCACAATCAAGTCTTGCCAATTCTCATGCTGTCTTACAACTTTCGTCAAGCACTTGAGCTTATGTGTCACAACAAACGCTTGGTCTTCTTCTACTGTTCCTTTGTAATAGAGGAACTCTTGGTCAGTGTCAGATAGAGAAGTCAAACGAGGCGCACGTCCACAGCCTTGAACCAATTCTATCGCACTCCAAGTCGGACCGATTGTTACTTTGCGTGGACGAACAGGGACATTAGGAATATCTTCCACTACTGCATAACCATTCTTCTGTCTACGAACTTTGATAGGTGACAACTCATCAGTATGATGCAACGACAATCCTACTCCGCCCGCCTTGTAAGTATAGATAGCGTATAAGCTACGACCTGACTGGAAGCGGTCAATCTCTTTCTGTCTATCATCTTTCGATTGATTACCTAATCGCAAATGCTCAGGCAAATCTTCCAAGATACGAGTCTCAACATCAGCTAACATCATATCTTCCATACTTATGCCAGCCTCTTCGAACTTCTCTTTGTTCTCTAGATACTTGGCTTTCAGTTTCTGCTTGGCTGTTAGTTGCGTTTGCCCTCCACCCCATATAAGGGAAATCTGGTCGCGCGGCACACCATACTTCTCATGTAGAATACGAGTTACAGCAATGATTGTTTTCTTGAACTTCACCGCTAGCACAGCAGCTTTACCTGCCTGCACATCTTGATACATACGCTTCGCAAAGATATATCGCTTCGCATACTCAGCAGCAGCTAAGAATATACCTAACTCAATCAACGCTTGAAACCTTGGATTGTCAGTTACTGACTCTTCTAGTTTTGCTTTACGCTCTAAGAATTTATTCCACGCTTCTGTGTATTCGCCTAACGTATCAGTGAAATCATTAGTCTCATCTGGTGGCTCGAAGTCAATAATCTTGACAGTATTCTTAGCATTGAACTGCCATCGCACACCTTTAACTCGCACAATGTAGTCGTCCAACTCTTTCATCAAACGCTCTACTGCTGCTTCATTGTATTCTGTGGGGTCACCTTGAGCGATGTAAGTAGCAAATGTATTCCACGTCGATGCAGATAGACGTGTATTAGGTATGCCAGTGATATGTGATATATCTTTCTTCGTTGCAATAGCAAAAGCTTTTGCCTCTGACACACGAGTAAATGGCGTAGCAGATATAAAGAACTGTGTCGTCTCAGCCTCTAATGAACTATAAGCAACAGCAATCTTGTGCTGCTTACTGTCCTCATTCTTTAGAGCTTGACACTCATCCCAATCAATCACAACAGGATGAATGAAAGGCTTCCATTCTACAACCTCAACCTCCTGCCCGTCTTTGATTGTATTGTATTCCTTAATCCAAATCGCCCCTGCTCTTGAACGCAACTGCTCAATGTTAATAACCTCTGTGTCAGTTGAAGTATTGATACCAAAGAAGTTACGAAACACACGGGCTGTTTGTTCTACAACCGTCGCCCTAGTGATAGATAGATTCTCAACATGACCATATGTCTTACCTGTCATGAACCCATTGTCTATTAGTCGCCGCTTCACCGCTCCTTGAATGAATGTCTTTCCTGTCCCTGTGGATGCGATTAACAGAACTGCTGGCTTCTTATCTTTGATTATCTTATCTAAGATTTCCGCCGCTGCTTTCTTTTGGAAGTAATAGAGGAAAGCTTTTTCTTTCTCTGAGACTGAGAGTCCGTAGTTGTTTTCGTTGGTATATCCTTGTTCGTCCGTTGAAATACTTTGGACGGAACTAGTTTTCCCAGTCGCAGAGTTCGATGATGGAATCTCCCTGTCCTTGACGAGAACTCCCACACCAGTATCTCTTTCAACGGGACTGGCTGGTAATTGGGGTTCAACTTTCTTTGGTTCTTCTTTCTTGTTTTCATTTTGCGCGGTGATTGATTTCTCTACGCCATCTAAAATTGTAGCACACCAAGATTTAATATCGTCAAACGTAACTGCTGTCGCTAAGTGTGCAGCATCATACGATGATTTAATATGTGTCGCATCGTAGCCTGTCCACTTATATACGTCATGCCACGTCTTAATGTTCTTGAGAGAGAACTGCAATTTAATACGGTCAACTAACCCTTGTGCTGCTTTTCGCTTCTTCTTATCTAGCTTCTGTTGTTCTGCTTCTGTCATAATTCTTCCTCCTTCGTAATCATGTGCGATACACCCATCGCTTGTAGCACTTCTGCTGTTGCACCTTTAACGATAATCTTATACGCTATAGGCTGCGCTTTCTCATATGATAATCCAGTGTTACGTTTGATAGCATACGCTAGGTTATCTACGTTCTTGTCTAGTATGAAACGCGCTACCCTCTCTTCATGCGCTGCTTTCTTTCTCTTCTTCCACGTCTCATAATCTGACGCCCACTCTGAATATCGCCACAAGATAGGCGACGCTAACTTCCTGCCTTCATAATCTTCAAAGACAACCTTCCACATCTTAGAGCCAACAAGTGCGTTATCAAGTAACACACCTACTGTCATAGGAACTTCCCCGTTCCCTCTCCCATTGTTATCGTCCCCTAAAATACACTGTATTAAATCTCTAAGATTGATTGATACTGTTTGTTGTGGCAATGAAGTCATGGTTGTTCTGTGATAGAAGGTTTATGGTAAGTTGAAAACAAAGAGGGCGGTATACTAGAAGCTAGTTGTTTAGCTATCCAATATACCGCCGTGCTTTATCTTCTAACTACTTACGCAGGTTGCGTAGTTTCAGTCGCAACTTCTTTAGAACGACGAGCTTTGCGTTCATCGTGGTCAGCTTTATACGCCTTCAACTGATTGCTCATGGCAGCCATTGTCTGCTTAGCTTGAGCAATACGAGCAGGGTCGCCAGACTCAAACGCAGCAATCAAGTCTTTGCTGGTGTAGTTATTATACTTCTCAGTCAAGTCCTGCCAAGCTTCATTAAGCTCAGACAACTTCATTGCAGAAGTGCGAAGTTCAGTCCAGAGAGAACTGAATACTTCAACCGACAACACGCCAGCATTAGGCGTTCCATCTGCACCAATCGCATCATCAGCAAAGTCCTGACCGAAGCGTTTGAGGATGGTGTTGTATGCACGAACTACATTGCCCTTGCCAATGAAGTCGAGGTCTTGGAGGAAGATAGCGTCTTGCGAAGCAGGACTATCAGTGCCATCAGTTCCAATCTGCGGAGCTTGATAAGAGCGGTCTTTCCATGCGTCACGCTTACCGAAAAAGACTTCCAAAGTTTTCGTAATACCATTACGAGTAATTGTGATAGCCTTATCGAGAGGTTGCGGAGCGCGTTCAGTATTGTCTGACATATGTATTTATCTTTCTGTTTTGTTTGTTTCTTGTTTGTTTGTCTTACAAGTAGACGACAAAGACACTACATGATTTGTTGTTCTTTAGTTCCGTCACTGTAAAGTATGCTATAGCAGGAAGGATGCCACGCTATAATTAGTAGGTAAAGTTATCAGTAAAGGGACTAGTAAACATACCCTTGATGTTTGTATTTGACGTTAGCGATATAGTAGAGTAGTGATTTATACAACTGCGCTACACTATGCCGCGCCACTCTATTAGATTTCCCTTTGCGTTTTGATTTCATAAGTGTGTGATTTTTATTGTTGTGTGTTTATCTATGACCCACGTCTGTAGTGTTTGCTCTTTTCCGATGAAAGACACTGACACTTTAGTGACCTTAATCTCCGCGTCGTCAGGTAGATTGATGGTTACTGTCCCTTGATAAGGGTGGTCGATAGTTAAGATAATCATGCTACCCGTCTCCCTTCTTTATCGAACACTGGTGTGCTGGCTTCCTTGTCTTTAAGGTATAGAGAATAAAGTGGCGCGGGGATAGTGCGAGTGAAACGAGAGGTTGCCTGTTGTCGTTGTTTGTAGGCAGGCAGGTCTTTCTTATCTGGTATAGCGGTCACTGTTGGTTGCTCTGTGTTATTCATTGTCTGATGTTCCTTTCTGTCTTGTTCGTTGTTGTGGTGTGTAGTGAGGTGATAAAGGATGAGAGCCTATCTTACCAAAGAAGAAAGACTCTCTCGCTGGCAGAGTTTGTTTTTCTACTTCTGACACTGACATACGGATAGACTTTTTACCTGTGTATGGGTTGATTACTTCTTCGTTGTTCATAGTTTTCGTTGTTCTAATAACCAGAAGTGGTGAGACACTAACATTATGGCAGCTTGCTTTGTTAGTTTATGGTAGTCGAATGACAAACTCTCTGACATTTCTTTGTATCTGTCTACATCTGATGGTTGGACTAACTTTGCTTCTGTTCTGCATATGTTGCAGACTATTTGTCTAAAGCGAAGTCCAATTAGAGACTTACAGAAACATTTGTATTTCATATTTCATCTCCTTGTTGTCTGTCTCTTGGTTCGTCCGGTAACAGTTGAGGTTCTCCTATTGTTAGGTCGTCCTCATGCTGACACTTATCACACCTACCAAGTCTATTAAGTTCTCCTTCTTCAAAGAGTTCTTCACAATCTTTGCATGGTGTCATGGCGTCCAGTTTATGACGTCCTCTGTCTATGTCAGCATCTGTTACGCCGGGTGGGTAGTTTGATTGGCTCATACTTCCTCCTTGCACATTGGTTGCCAGTTTACGCCATCACCTACGGGCGAGATTTCGTATTGGTCTTGTATATCTTTATGTTTGAAGTTTTCGTTTTGAATTAACAACACTGCCGTTTTTTGGCCTCTAAAACGAATCAACCACTTCCCAATCATCGGCACTAATTCTTCTGGCGTGAATGGTCGTGTGGTTGAGAGGAGTTCGATGAAAATATCTTCTTCATTTCCTTCGGTGCAAAGCTGGAATTTGCCATCAACAGTGTGCGTCAATGCCTCACTACTGCCGGACTTTCTCGTAGTGATGGGATAATGACCATCACTGTCAGTGTGTAAAACATTGGCTACTACGCCATCCCGATACACAACCTTACAATCAGGGTGTGCTTTGTAGTATTCGATGCTAAATGGGATTCGTTTTGTTTTCATAATTTTGTTAAACCCAGCGCGAATATGAAACTTGAAACCATAGCCAACGCGCCCACCATATTTTCTCGCCGTCAGAACGAGATGCTTCCGACAATGATTTGCGATGATGCCAATCAGGTTTCAGCCAGAATCCGAATGGATTAAGGTCGAGTGTGATTTTTGTTGCTCTTAATGGGTATGGTAGTTTCATTTCATTTGTTCTTTCTGTTTGTGTTTCTTCCAGTCCGCCAGTGCGCGTTTAATATCTTGCACTAAATCGTTTTCAATTACTTTCCAGCGCAGGCTTCCAATGATGATAGGTTCGCCACGCCACCAAAATTTCATGCTGGTTCTTTCTGTTTGAGGTTGGTGAATTGTTCAAGATGGCCAGATTTAATCAGTGATTCTGATAGTGCTACATCCCCTTCATCGTTCAAAAGCTCTGCCGCGATGCGGATTGAATCATAGAGTCCAGTCGCCACCTTCTCCCACTCATCCGCACGTTGCTTTTGTGCGTCTCGCTCGTCTTCGATGCAACCAATGCAGGCAGTTCCGTTCCATAGCTTGTGTTTATCACAGCCGTATAGCCAGCCGCGATAGTGCGCTGCCTTACTCTCCGCCTCTCGCAAGCGGAGTTCGAGCTTTTCCATTTCAATAGCTTTAACGCACCATTGTGCCATGTTCCACGCAGGGTGCATCTGCGATGGCATAAACTTAACCTTATCCGTCTCTGGTGTTTGTGATATTGGGGTGGTCATAAGGTTAATAGTATTACAAAAGCTCCAGCAATCAGTGTTAAGATTGTGGCTATCGCAGCTGCCGAAACAATCAGGGCTGCATATTCTTCTTGTGGTTTCATAAAATTAAGCGCAATCAATTCCTCTACTTGCTTCCAAGTCTTTAATCATAAACTCAACTCGCTCAATAAATGCGTCTGGTTTATTTGTAGTCCACTCCGGCAAGAGAACTATTCCAGACGGCCTCATGCCAAGTAGTTTGTTGTAATCATTTATAAAGATGAACCTCATGTCTTTGCCTTCGACAAAGCATTTAGACCAATGACGAAAATGAGCATGGCTAGCAGCCATTACTAGAATGATTCTCATACCTTCTCTCCTTTCTGTTTGGCGATGGCGGAGTCTATGGAGGAACGTAGCATAAATCCATTACCTACACGCATTGCAAGCAACGTTGCGGATTGGTTCTCAACCCAATCCAGCCGCTCCTTATCCTTCTCCAACTCCTTCACCTTATCGCGCTCGGTGGTGAGTTGGGATTGCAACTCCTTGGCGCATTCTTCGCAGGCGGAGCGAAAATCAGAGATTGGAGTTATCCCATTAGCGTATCTCCACTTCTCCACAATCGCATCGAGAGATTGGGGTGGTGTCTGTTCTTCTGAAAAGTGGCGGAGAATAGTTCTGTTCGCAATGGTGGTGAGAGTGTTTCTTTGATGCGAAGAAATAGGCTCAAACTCTAATGCTATTTCTTCCGCCGCCGCTTGTGCTTTTTCGTTGAGAGATTTGGTCATACTATTCTCCTTTGATTTCTTTTGGTAGGTTGTTGTAGTTGGCGAGGGCTTTATCAGCCAGCTTTGCCACATCGAGCGGTGTTTGCACCCAGTATTCTTTTCGCAAATGTTCACTTACAGCTATTGCATCCTTCGCAACAGCTTGAAGCTTGATTAGGTTACGCTCTGCTGTGTCCGCTTCTAATTGCGCCTTCACTTTATCTAAGCGCATTTGTTCTAGCTCGCGCTCTAGTTGGCGGCTTCGTTCGCGTGCTTCTAGCAAATTGGCACGGTCAGAGCCGTTGGATGGGCTATACGGTGCGTCAGTTCTAGGAGTTGGAATAGGCGCAAGATTAAGAGTCGGATGGCACTCCTCACAAGCAATGGGATATACTCCATGTTGACAGATTACACTCATATCGTTGCCTTTCCAGCAGCGACTAGAACTACGTTGGAGAGTTGGGAGGGAGTAATGTCATACACGTTTCCAAGAAAGTTAATCCCAAATTTGGGTAATAATTGTCCAATTAAAACTTTAGTCTTATCATCCAACTTCTGAATCAGAGGAATCATCGCGTCGTAGGATGTGTAATCTTTTGGCGGCGCAGGTTTGATTGTTACGGGTTCGTCGCCGCGCAAGTATTCATGCTTCTTGGCTTCTTCGTGACTGCACTTCCACGCATCGCATAGGCAGCTTGTATAGCCGTGTGCTTGTGGGCGATAGTATAGCCCGCGCTTCATTATCACCCACGCATCCGGCTCATCCACCTCCGCCAGCAACCTCGTCTTTTCTTCTGGTGTTAATTCGTTTAGGGGTTTCATGTGTTGTTATTCCTTCGGGATTAGGTTGAGGATTGCATCTGCATCGTCAAAGTGGTGAGCTTGCAACGTCGTAGAAAAATGCTCCTTACCAGCATTTCGGCAAACTTCTGCCGCCTTCCGATACGTTTCTGCTACGGCTTTGTTGATGGCGAGTTGGACGTGATAACCCTTCGGCTCGCTGCCAGTGATTAGAACTTGTTTTAGTCTTGTTATCTCCCTGTCAGCCACCTCTCTCGCCTCGTCGCTGATTTTTAGCGGAGTGTTCATTTAGGTAGTTGTTCGATTGTTAAGTTGTTGGCGAAGGTGAGAATGGCGTCTTTTTGCGTATCAATAATGCGCTGGTAATAGCCCTGCCATGTTTCCCCTACTCTTTGTGCAGAAATTACAGTTGAATGAAGCTTGAGTGCCGCCTGTTCCATTCCCCATTTCGCAGCGTCGAGTTGGATTTGTTTGATGATTTGCAATCTATCTTCTGTTGCAATCCAAGGTGTAGTTAAAGCGTAACTTTCTGCTGTTTTCATACAATCTCAATCCCTTTCACTTTGCACAAAGCAGTTGTGCGCTGTTGCCATGTAGCGTGAGGATAAAAGAACATGTTTTTTGTCAAGCCAACTGTGATAAAGCGTAGCTCGTCAACATAACAAAGCCATGATTCACACGGAATATCTTCCTCCACCAACCAGCAAAGGTGAAGAAGTTCGGTGTCGAGGACATGACAGCCACCTTTCCAGCACAGAAGGTGGTAGCTTCCGCCTGTGCCGACTGCTGTCATTTTGATTTCTCGCCAATCGAGCTTGTCCGGCAACATCCGTGCCAGAGCTTGTTTGAGTTGGGTGTCGGTGTAGGTCATATAATTACTCTTTCGGTTTGAAATGAATACAACCAAAGTCTGTGCCAACTCTAATGTAATCACCATATCCATCACAACCACCACCTTGTGCACAATCAGACGTTAGCTCTCCGTCGTCATATCCATTTAATAACTTGCCACTATTACAAGTGCCATGTAGGTCGTTAGATGGATTAAAGAATTTACAATGTTTACAAGTGTTCATGTTATTTAAGCGTTGTTAGAGGTGCTGACATTTTATGCGTTCCACTACCGCGTCCTGTGTATTTACCATAAGGAACGTAACGTCTGTAATTGGCGTGTTCGTTAGCAGACATTAACATTAGAGTTGGCGCGGTTTTGTGTTGGTAATTCATGTCGCCTTTGTAAGGTTTGACTAAGCTTGAGGCGCATGAGAAACAAGTGTTTAGAGATAACTCTCGACGTGCTTCTTCTATTGGACTATTGCAATTAAAGCAAAGTGATAGTTGAGTCATGGTTTTATTGAAAGAATCCACAGTATCGCTCCGACTGTGGGCGCTCGTAAATTAAAAGGTGATAGTGCATCTATAAATGCTTTACATGGACTTAAGGATTACCGTTATCACCAAAAGGGATGGTCTCGCCAAGATTTGATACTTGGATGATAAGACATTCATGCAATAGTTCTTATCTACATCTTGTTATGATAGCGTCTACCTTCCGCCACGAGACCATTAAATCATAAACTAAAAAGAACCTTCACTATCTTCATACATAACCTTCGTTATCTTCATACATAACGCGAGTCATGTCATATTGAATGAGTCACCAACACACAAAGACTCACAGACAATGAAGGTTCTTTTTAATTTACTACAATTACTGTCTCCCCTTTCTTCTTTCCAAATTCTAGTGCCGCTTTGTGAGAAGTGAAGTAAATATCAAAGCGAGAATCAAACCGCTTTGCAAGCCTATCTTGCACAATGTAAGTATGTCCATTTGATAAAGTTACTTTGCTTCCTAAAGGTATGCTACGAGAAGCAGCTATTGTTATGCCTTGTGTTGGTTTGTTGCCTGATGCTGTTAATCCTTGTTTAGCGTGCTTTCCGCAGCATATCGCACAAGCACAATAAGCTGTTAAGATTGCATTGGTGATTATCATAAAGTCATTTAGTCTCGCACCTACATAGGTAGCATTTACCATGCCAAGTGGCGCGGAGTAGGATAGAATTATTGTTAAAGGATTGTAGAAAAGTCATAAGCTTATGGCAATTCCTACCAACCACCGCGTTCGCTTCGCAAACAACTATTAAAGAGTAGAAGAGTAGAAGGAAAGCTTATGACCTTTCACCGCGCAACCTCGGCGGTTGCCATTTGTTATTCTAACTCCAATTCATTGCAAGGAATCCACAAATCGTCAATTGAACCAAAGTTTGCAATTCGCACTAATGCTAATGCACCATTGACTTTCAAGATTTCGCCGTATCTTGTGTTTGTGTAAATACCATTACGTCTAGTGTGTTTTACTTTATCACCTTGTTTCATAGTTTGTTACCTACAATCTGACAACTTACTGGGTTGCCAGATTTAAGATAACAAAGACAGGTGACAACTATCTACAGAAGGTAATCTTCTATAGGCACACTTCACCTGTCTTGTTATTTGTTTTTGGTTAGATAATATCTCTAACCATTTTACACAACTAGCCTAGTTGTTGGTCGAGTGGTTTGTCTGTTATAGTTGCACAGATGCAAACTCTCGTTGCCATAAATGATTTATTCTAACCATTTACGGTTTATCCAAGTCCCATCTTCACAAGTCCGCAACTTGTCGTGAAGATGGTATCTTCGCTAGTGTAACCGCATTACACAGTAGTCGCCGCAAATACGTCACGCGATTGTCGGTTTCACTTCCCTTTGACTACTTTGGATACGCTGAACTATAAATATAGTTTGCGCCTTGCCATTAAATAATGGCTTCACCTTTTCATCTATGTCTCTAATGTTCCAATGTTTGAAGGAACAAACGTCTTGGCTATTAGCTATTAACCAATAGCCAAGGTTGTTTATTACTTCGACTTTTCCACTTCGACTGGAATCTCCAGTTCGCAAGTGCGGACTTCAATTTCCCACTGCTCAACATTGCGCCGTGCTGCGTCCATGTGCGTCCGATTATAGACGCCTTTGGCGTTTGTCGTCACCGTCGCAAGACGTTTCTTCGCTGCGTCCAAGTTGCGCTGTGCAAACCAAAGAGCTTCTTTTTCGTCTTTGGCAGACTTTTGGCGAACTAATGTCCACCGTTGCCCCATTTCAGCACGTCCGCCATCAGCAGACAACTTGCCAAAGATATTCCCTTTGGAGTCTTTAACTTGTGTCCCCCAATTGAAAAAATCTTTCGCGTTATCCTTCCAAAAGGCGTTAATCGCTTGGTTGATTTCGTCGCATTGTGCCGCAGTCGCCATTGTAGGAATCTTCCGCGCATCGTCTTGGAATTTCGGAATCCCTTTAGCGTCACGGTAAATCGCCCAGACTGCACCGAACAAGTTCCCTTTGCCTTTGTTGGCAGAGTAATTGTGTGCATCGTCAGCAGTAGCGTTGCCTAACTTCCGTTTAGCGCACATTTTAACCGTTGCGCCCAAGTCAAACGAGTTATGGAACGTCATTGCCGCTTTAGCTGATGGCGGTTGAGTTTCGAGTGTGTGTGTCAATGTGTCATTCATAATATACTAGTTCCCGTTCCCCTTGTGACGCCTGAATAGTGCAAGGCTCAATAGCCTTTACGCCTGACAAGGTAAATTCAATATGAACTGACAAGAGTTACCAGACGCCAGCTAGCCAGAGACTCACGGATTTTGCCGTAATACCCTCAAACGTCGCTTATGGCGTATGCTATCAAAAGCTAGTGTCCATTATAGGCACATTGGCGCAACGTATCAGCTTACCAGCTAGATGGAGTCTAG
>Ga0213919_1000805_pt1 | contig 12767 bp, 9 predicted proteins | sample McNCre317MG_FD_161056 | JGI IMG/M metagenome (GOLD analysis project Ga0213919, IMG submission 161056) | Freshwater microbial communities from McNutts Creek, Athens, Georgia, United States - 3-17 MG | ecosystem: Environmental > Aquatic > Freshwater > Creek | place: USA: Georgia | collected 2017-06-12 | reverse complement strand
GGTCTTCAGGAACTCCAAGACCTAAAAGTCCCATTTCCGCTAAGCCTTGAATGACTTCTTTTGGTAGATGAGCTTCTCTGTCAAATTTTTCACCATTGATATTATCTTTGGCGAATTGATCTACAGCTGCTGTCATCTCCTTGGCCATTTCGACTTGTCCATCGGAAAAATGTGGGTAGGGAAAAATCAAACTTTCATTGATTTGACCAAAGAAAAAAGACCCAACAACTGACTCAATTTGTCCACTTGGATTACTTGCCATTTTTACTCACCTTTATAGTTTTTAAAAGAATTATGTTAACAAAGACTAGGATACTCAATCTTTTTAAAAAGAGAAATGAAATCCATATATCAAACCAAATAACTCAAGTTAAAAAATGTTATTGCTACTCGTCTACTTACTTCTTAGAATAGAGAGAGAATCAATAATTTAATTCACCATGGATGGTGAAAGAAAAAAATAATCCAAATCGCTGTTCGTTGACATGGATGTGAACAACTTATGAAAAAATTTAATTTCAATTTTAAATTTCTAGACAAATTTAAAAAATCAAAGCCGGAGACTCAAACCAATCTTATCAATGAGGAAGAAACCACTCTCTCTGATAATTTAGACAAAGATCTGCAAGAGATAAAAGAAACTAATGACCATGAAGTTGAAGATCAAATTTTTAAAGAAAGTGAAATAGACGATGAAAATGAAATCGTATCAACTGAAATTGATTCTAACGATTTAGATAATCCAGCTGAGGACTTCGCCTTTAGGGATGAAAACCCTGAAGAATTTGCAGAAAAAACTCTCAATAGTATAAACATTGAAAAATTTCGTGAACAAAACTCTCAACTTGTTAATGACAATATCGGTGAAGATAAAACTGATACAAATATTAGTTTTAAGGAATTAGAACCGCCTGAAAAACCTAAAATTAATTCAAAATTTAAAATTAAATTTCCATCCTTTAAGAATGCTTTTAGTAAAGAAAATTTAAGAAACAGCTTGAGCAAAAAAAAGGCTTTAGAGAAATTAGATAAACTAAGTTGGGACGACTTTGTCCTGCGCTTTTTTTCTCCCTACTCCCGTGGAAAAATCCATGGAATTTTTGTCATCGCCCTAGTTGTCATTACAACTTATTTGCTCGGTAAAAGTATCGCGCTTTTTATTTCAAGATCTGCCCCCATCGTCGCTTCATCTCGCTCAAATCTAAGCACACCTATAGAAAGGGCCGATAACAGCTCTCAAGATATTAATCGCATCGCAAGTACTAACCTTTTTAATATAAAAGAATCAGATAAAGTTGAAGATAAAAAAGTTTTAAAAGATATCAGTAACATTATCTGTGATGATGCTGAAAAACCTACAGCTGAACCAATAAAACTTTTAGATACGATAGTTTTACAAGATTCAGTAAAATCTGTTGCCTCTGTGCAAGTTCGAGGGGGAAGTGATCTCTTAAATGTGAGAGAAGGTGAACAATTAAATGATTCTGTTGAAGTCTCTCGCATCAATAGAATGAAGGTGATTCTAAAAAATTTGAATACAGGTGAGTGTGAATATGTCACCAGTGAAGAAGAAGATGTCCCTCTCATGACCAACATGAAAATATTAAGCCCTAAGGCTGGAAGCAAGCTTTTTAAAAGCTCCAATCCAAGTATTAAAAATGTTGGAAATAATTTTAAGATTAAAAGACAATTTAGAGATAGCATGATTAACAATATGAGTGAAGTGCTTACTCAAGCAAAGGCCATTCAGATTAATAATCCAGATGGATCACTGTCATTCAAGATGACCGAAGTTGTTCCTGGTAGTATCTACTCTCAACTCAACATTCAAAATGATGACATTATTACATCTATTAATGGCAAAAAAATTGAAAACTTAAATGAGCTTATGACCTTGTTAGGTCGTATAAAAGAAATTGACCAATTTCAAATCGGAAGAAGAAGAAATGGTCAAGATGAAAACTTAGAATTTGGATTTGAATAAAAATATTTAATTGGAAATGAAAATGAAAAAAAATGTTTACTTAACCAATGTAGTGACTGCCACAATTCTCCTCTCTTCGATAGGATTATCTCCAGCTGTCATGGCCCAATTTGATAAATTTAAAAGCAAAACTAAATTTTCAAGAAGTACTCCTCCGAGCTCAATGAAAGCACCAACTCCAAGTATGCCAAGTGAAATTTCAATTCCGGATACGGGCAAATCAGCTAGTTCACTAATTGACACCACTCCTCCTCCCGCTGGCGACACCACAAATTTTATCATGGGTGATAATGAAGGTGATGACGAAATGGATGGCGAGGATATGGGGGATTCAGGAGATGAAACGGCCGACATGTCTAGTGGTGGTGGAAGTGATACCTTTGGAAGAAAAAGAGCAGGAGGAAAAGCGCCGAAGGCCGATAAGAAATATGTTAATCTCAATCCAGAAACTGCTTTTGGACCTGAAGTTGTAACAAGCTTTGATTTTCCGAACGTTTCGATTTTAGATTTAACTAAGCACATGCAAAAGCTCACAGGCCTAAACCTCATTTTAGATAAAGATATCAAAGGAAAAATTTCTATTTCAAGCCCTACTCCCATTACAATTGGAGATGCTTGGAAAGCTTATTTACAAGCTCTTTCAATCAATGGTTACTCTCTCGTTAAATCAGGAGCTTTCTATACTTTAGTTAATAACCGCGACATCAGGTATAGCCCAACGACGATGTACACAGGGACCTATACACCTAACACTGAAAACTACGTCATGCAGATTATCCCTTTGAAGTACGTTAATTCGAGGGAAGTGGCGAATTCATTTAGACCTTTTATGTCTCGATATGGTCGAATCATTGAAATTAAACAGACGAATACTGTTATCGTGCAAGAAACAGGAACGCACATCAATCGATTGATGAAGCTCATTAAATTCATCGATATTCCAGGACACGAAGAATCACTTCAAATTATCAAAGTTAAAAATTCCTCTGCTCAAGAAATTGCTACTCTCCTAGATAAAATTTTAAAAAATGGAGCTGGAGGAGCTCCGAGAGCAAACTCATCTGTGTCATCTTCTGGATCAACGTCTCAATCAAATATCTCAAGAATCATCGCTGAGCCGAGAACCAATTCCATTATCGCGATGGCAAACTCTGAAGGTGCAAGAGAGCTTAGAGGCCTCATAGAAAAATTGGATGTTAAAGTTGTTGCTGCTGGTTCTGGCCAAATTCATGTGTATTATCTTAACTACGGTGACTCTGAGGCCCTTTCAAAAACACTTTCATCATTAGTTGGAAATGCTCCTAGGGCCGGAGCGGCCGGTGGACTTACTCGCTTTACAAATCCCAATAGTGGAACGGCGACAACTGCGACACTTTTTAATAGCGAAGTAAAAATAACTTCGGATAAAGAAAATAATGCCTTAGTTGTAACTGCCTCACCAACTGATTATGAAACGGTGAAAACTGTAATTGCACAGCTTGATATTCCAAGAGACCAAGTTTACGTTGAGGGTCTCATGATGGAGACTCAAGTGAGTAAAGGAAACGCTTTTGGTGTGAGCGTCTATGGAGCCTATGGTTCTGGTGGAGCTCAAAGAGCGGGATATGGAAATACGGGAGATTTACTTTCTCTTGTTTCAAATAATATTACTAATCTTTCAGGTCTCTTTGTTGGTGGTGGTGTTGGTAAAACGATTGAGATTCCTGGTGCCTCAGGAAATGTCAAAGTTAATACCGTCAATGGTCTCATTTCTGCGATTGCCTCTCACAATTCAACCAACGTCTTAGCGACACCACAAATCTTAACGATGGATAACGTAGAAGGTGTTTTTGAAAGTGGGGAAAAAGTCCCTGTCACTAAAACGACCACTGGAACAAATGGAACCTCTCAAACTTCTGTTGAATCACAAACAGTCTCGCTCAATTTAAAAATCACTCCTCAAATTAATAAAGTCACACGCTTTATTAAATTAAAAATCGACCAAAAAATTGAAGATTTTTCTGGTAAAGATCTAAGTTCCACACAAGGTGGGGTGGGCACTGTCATTCGTTCAGTTAATACGACAGTTGTTGTTCGCGACAAAGACACGATTGCCATGGGTGGATTGATGCGCGATAAAGAAATCAACAACACTAGTAAGATCCCTCTCTTAGGGGATATACCAGTTTTAGGATGGCTGTTTAAAAATACTAAAAAGACAGTCGAAAAAGTAAATTTACTTTTCTTTATGACACCAAAAATCTTGGCTTCATATGAAAAAACCAATGCTGAAAATGTTAAAGATCTTCTCAACCGTAGACAAGCACACTTAAAAAATGTCACTGATGATAATGACGCTTTTTCTTCAACAGCAAAAGGATTATACGAAAAAGCAAAAAAACAAGGACAAGGTCCCCTCTACGATACGAGTGAAACCCAAAAATATAAAGACCGAAATCAAGCTAATGGACTTGGTGGCGGGGGAGTTGGCAGTGGAAGCGGATCTGGAAATGCTGACGAACCAGATTACCAAGACATCATTCAAAAAGCAGAAAATAAAGATGTGTTTGAACCAGCGCCAGAACCAGTTAGTATAGAATAATTTTAATCTCAAGGATTAATTAAGTGAAAATAACTGACCAAGTCTTAGAAAAAGTCGAAGGCCAAAAAGAAAAAATTGGTCAACTCCTCTTAAAGCACACTTCTTTAACTGAAGAGCAGCTTGAAGAGGCCCTCGACATTCAAAATGAATCGGGCCTTTTACTAGGAGAAATTCTCCTTAAGAAAAATTACATCCATCCCCATGACCTCATCAAAGTTCTTTGTCATCAAGTTGATATTCCCTACATTAATGATTTAAAGCTAGATGAAATAGACCCCAATTTAACTTTGAACATCAGTATTAACTATGCCAAGAATCATGAGATTCTTCCGGTCTTAGAAACTGAATTCTCCCTCACTCTCCTCGTCACGAACCCATTTAATTTTGATGCCATTAATGACATTCAAGAAATTTTTAAAAAGGAAGTGAAGCTCATTGTTTCTAGCCCACTCAAAGTTCAAGATGCTATAAACCGCGTTTATGAAAGGGCCAACAGAAACGTCGTCGATTCAATTGAAGGAGAATTCGATGAAAATCTTGATCTCGATGGGCCCATTGATATTCTAGAAGCTGGAGCCGATGAAGCACCCGTCATCAGATTTGTGAACTCAATTATTTTTAGGGCCATAAAAGAACGCGCCTCTGATATTCATATCGAGCCTTACGAGAAAGAAGTTGTTTATCGTTTCAGGGTCAATCGAGTAATGCGAGAAATTCTAAGACAACCTATAAAAACTCAAGCGGCCGTGACGTCACGTTTGAAAGTTATGACCAAATCAATGGACATTGCTGAAAAACGATTGCCTCAAGACGGACGTATAAAAATTAAAATGGCCGGAAAGGATATCGATATAAGGGTTTCGGTCGTTCCTATTCAAAACGGTGAACGTATCGTTATGAGGGTTTTAGAAAAATCAAATAACATCCTCACGCTTGAACATTTGGGCTTTCACGGAAATAACTTAAAAGCTCTTGATGAACTCTCCAAAAGAAAACACGGTGTCGTCTACGTTTCCGGTCCAACCGGTCACGGAAAAACCACCACTCTCTTTGCCATGCTAGATAGAATCAATACTCCAGATAAAATGATTATTACCGTTGAAGACCCTGTGGAATATGAACTTCAAGGGATCTCGCAAATTCAAGTGAATCACAAAATTGATCTCACTTTTGCTCGTGCCCTTCGCTCCATTCTTCGTCAAAACCCCGATGTCATCATGGTGGGTGAAACCAGAGATTTAGAGACAGCAGAGATGGCCATTCAAGCATCACTTACGGGTCACTTTGTTCTCTCCACGATTCACACCAATGATGCTTCCTCAGCTCCTAACCGACTTATCGATATGGGAGTGCAACCCTTTTTAATTGCTTCCTCGCTTGCTGCTGTCTTAGCACAGAGACTTATCAGAACTCTTTGTAATGAGTGTAAAGAAGCTTACACTCCAACTGAATACGACTATCGCATGCTCGATATGAATGCCTTACCTTCTGGAGCAATGCTCTATAAACCAAAAGGTTGTCCCAAGTGCAATTACTTGGGCTATGGAAGTATGACCGTCGTTTCTGAATTACTAATTTTGACAGATGATATTAGACCTCTCATTTTAAAAAAAGAAGATGCCAACACTGTTAAAAAAATGGCAATGAAAAATGGCATGAAAACGCTCAGGCAAGATGCCTTGGAAAAAGTTTTTAAAGGAATTACATCAGTAGAAGAAATGGTTCGAGCGATTAACGAAGAAGATGAGGATGTACAACATTAATGGCAATTTTTAATTACAAAGGCTTAGATAAAACTGGTAAAGAAGTTAAAGGCACCATCAATGTCGAGGGCCTTAGTGCGGCGAAAGCTCGCGTGAAAAGTCTTGGCATCATGCTTATTGAAATAAAAGAGCAAACTTCTGGTTCAGTAAAAAGAACAAGTGGTTTTTCTTTTGGAACAGGCGTTTCAATTAACGATCTCTCTTTAATGACGAGACAACTAGCTACTTTACTACGCGCTAAAATCCAAGTTGTCGAAGCTTTCACTGCCCTTGTCGATCAAACTGATAATCCGAATTTAAAAATTTCACTTTCTGAAATAAGACAAAAAGTAAATGAAGGATCCTCTCTCGCAAAAGCGCTCGCCGACTATCCAAAAATCTTTGATAATGTTTATGTCAACATGGTGGAAGCCGGAGAAACTTCAGGGACGCTTGAAGTCGTTTTATTAAAGCTAGCTGACTTTACAGAAGGCCAGTTAAAATTAAAAAATAAAATTAAAAGTGCTCTCACCTATCCCATGGTCATGATGGGTGCTGGCGGACTGATGATTGGGATTATTTTTATTTTCGTTATTCCAAAACTGACCAAAATATTTGTCAGCATGAAAAGAACTTTGCCATTGCAAACCAGAATTTGTATTTGGATCTCAAACTTCCTGACAAGTTATTGGTGGTTAGTCATCATTGGTGGAGTTGTGCTGTGGATGACATTTAAAAAATATGTTGCCACTGAAGAAGGTCGTGCTAATTTTGATTCACTTTTACTAAAGCTCCCCATCATTAATGAAATCGTCACCATGATCAATGTGAGTCGCTTTTGTTCAACCCTTGCCACACTATTGCAGTCGGGAGTTCCAATTCTTGTCTCAATGAAAATTGTCTCTAACCTCATTTCAAATGTACACATGAAAAAGGCCATTGATGAATCAAGGCAAAGCGTTTCTGAGGGTGCGTCTTTAACTGGCCCACTTATTCGTTCTGAATTGTTTCCTTCAATGATGACTCATATGATTAAACTTGGTGAAAAATCAGGTGAGCTTGAACCAATGCTTAATATCGTAGCAGAAAACTACGAAGATCAAGTGAACACAAAACTAAGTGGACTAACCTCAGTTTTAGAACCTATAATGATGGTAGTTATGGGTGTGGTAGTGGCATTTATTATCTTCTCGGTAGTCGTTCCACTCCTCGATCTCAATACAGTGACAAGATAGATAGTTAAAAATTATTACTAATGAATATATTTCGGAGACGACATGGAAACTTTGACCGTAGAAAAAGCAATCATTCAAAACCAAAAAGGTTTTTCACTAATCGAAATTCTCATCGCCCTTACTCTCCTCATCGGAGCTGGGACATTTGTTGTTGGAAGATTTATCGATAGCTTAAATGAAGGCCAAATAAAATCAGCAAAAATCCAAATGAGTAACCTCGACTCAAGATTAAAAGATTTTAGAAGAAAGTGCGGTTTTTACCCCGCTTCAGAACAAGGCCTTGACGCCCTCATTACAAAACCAACAGGTGGCAAAGAATGTAAAGACTATCCACCAAATGGATTTATAGATGGAGATGCTGTTCCAAAAGATCCGTGGGACAATGATTTTATTTATGAATCAGACGGTAAAACGTTCAACATCATTTCATACGGGCCAGATAGAGAAGCTGGCGGTGAAGGAAATGATGCAGATATTTATTTTAGACCAGTTAAAGGTGCAGGAGCTGGTGGTGCTGCTGGTGGAGAAAAAACTGGTGAGGAAACTCCGGAATAATTTTATTTTAAAAAATCTCATTAGAAACAGCCAAGGCTTCACGATCATAGAAATTCTCGTGGCCTTGGTTTTAATGTCTCTTGTCTTTGCTCTCGCTATGTCAGATCCCTTTTCTCACAGTGAAGACTTAGGAAAACAAAGTGACGATTTAGAACGGGCCATTCGATTCATGAGCGATGAATCGGCTCTCCGAAATGCAGTCATCAGACTTCATATCAACTTAACAAAAGAACCCCAAGAATATGCTGTAGAATACGGGCCCAGTGATAATTTTATTCTTCCTCCCGAACCAGAATTTGAAACGACAAGTGTCACAAAAGAAGAGGAAGAAAAACAAAAAAAAGTTGATAAAGATATCAATATGAAATTCAACAAGGTTCAAGAATTTCAAGAATCTAATACAGAAGTTTACGATAGTGTTAAAATCTTAGGTGTTGGATCAGCCAACTCCAAAAAACTAAAAACTACAGGTGAAGTCTCTATTTATGCCTTTCCTTCAGGAGAAAAAGACGATTCTCTCATCATCCTTGGCAACGAGACCAGAGTTATTTCTCTAGAAATAAATCCCTTTAGTCGTAAAATAGAAAAGAAAATAGAAAATCTAGATCTTAGCGAAAACAGTGATGTAACTGCGAAACAACAAGAAAAGGCCAAAGAAATTTTTGATAAATGGTACCTGGATAGATGATGAATAAAACATTCTGTCTAAAAAATATTCACAAAACCCAATCTGGTTTCACTTTAATGGAAGTCATGATTGCTATTTCAATTTTTGCCGTTTTTGCCTCAGTCTTTGTTACTAGTTTTGGCTACAACATGCTCGATTCAGGAAAATTAAAAGAAAATATTCTCTTAAAAGATTTAGCTGAAAATAAAATCAATGACATTATCACCAACCCTCCCGTTTTAAGTGATCAACTTACATTGTCAAAAGAGATCAAAGATATCCAAGGCTATGATGGATATCAAACAATAGTTGAATATAAAAAATTCTTTGTTCCAGATATGAATAAAATTAAGTCAGGGCCTGGTGCCGATGGCGAAGATGGAGCTGAAAAAGATGGAAACAATGAGGAAGATAAACAACAGAATCAAATGGAAAAAAGAATCTTTAGTGTCTTTAAAGAAAATATGGAAAAGATGATTTGGCAGGTTGAAGTCACTGTAAAAAATAAATCGACAGATGAAACTTTGAGACTAACAGCTTGGCTTTATAATCAAAATGCGGATGTAAAAATTGGCACCTTTTAACAGTAAGACTTTCTATTTAAAAAATAATTTGGGCTTTACTTTAGTAGAAGTTCTCATCGCTATTACCATTTTATCTTTTATTTCATTTTCAACTTTTAAAATGGTCGACACGAACACCGACACAAAGGACAGAGTTTTAAAAGAGGATCAAATCACCATTCAAGGCCTAGCGGCACTAGGGCGCATTGACAGTGATTTTTCACAAATTTACAATCCCCTTTTTTCTTACCCTAAGCTTGCACCGACCTCGACAAATATTGACAGTATCTATGCTGATCAAAATACTTCTGGAAATGGAAGCTATGATGGTAAAACCAATAATGGAGCTCTAGTACCTCAATTTAAATCTGAAGATAAGTCCTCTATTCTTTTTCTCACTCTTGCAAATAGAAGAAAAATCTATAACTCAAAAGAATCGCGCTTTGCTTGGGTGAAATATAGCTTAAAGCCGATGGAGCCTGATCCTGAAAATCCTGATGATAAATCTACTAGTGGACTTTATAATTTAGTCAGGCAAAGTATTACTGGGGATATCTTCAATCCAAACCTTGATTGGTCCAAACCCAAAGGTCAAATTGTCCTTGAAAGAGTCAAGGAGATAGATTTCTCCTTTTGGGATGAACGTTCTAAAAAATTTGCTACTTCAATTCAAGAATTAAATGAAAATAAAAATCTCATTAGGGCAATAAAAATTTCTTTGAAATGGATAGATGAAGATAATAACGAACAAAAACTTGAAAAGACATTTAGAACACTTTATCCAGTTTTTAATACAAAACAAGATGAATTAGCGATCAAAGCAACTGAGCAAGAAGCCGCAAGCGCTGGTGGATTCGGAGGCGGAGGAGGTGGCGGTGAACCGCAATTCTAGTCGAGAATTTTTTACATTAATACTTAGAAATGAAAGTGGCATCGCTCTTATGCTTGTCTTGGGAGTTATCACTATCCTAACTTTTTTGTTAGCAGATTTTACCTTTGAAACAAAACTCAACAAAATAAAAATCTATAATCAACAAGATAAAATTCAGGCCAGGCTCAATGCAGAATCAGGGCTCAATTTTGCACTAGCAAAACTTCGTCTCTACCAAGAAGGTCGAAATAAAATAGAAAAAGATGAAAACTTAAAAAGTGCCTTTCCCAGCTCCAGCTTAGAAGAAATCATTATTCAACCCTTTATATATCCAATCCCTATTTCAAGTAAGTCCAATATTATTCAAAGAACGGCCCTAGATGAATTCACTAAAAAAATTCTTTTTAGAGGTGAACTTTCTGTCACTTTCACTAAACTCTCTGGTTTTTTAAATCCCAATGGTCTCAGGATTCTTCCACCTAAAAAAAATAACAACCCTGATGCTGCAGCTCCAGGTTTTCCTGGAGGAGAGGATGGACTAACTCCCCCCCCTCCACCAGCAACCGATCCAGATGACCCTGATCAAAAAAAAGCTAAAGGCGAAAAACCTGATGTCATCATTGAGAAAAAAATTGTTGAAACACTTACGAGATTATTAAAAGATAAAAGTGACAGTGATGAAGACTTTCACACTAAGTATGCTAACTTAGACCCTCAAGCCCTTGTTAAAGAATTAAAATATTATGTCAACGACTCTGCTCTTTTTCAAGATAGCTCTAGACCAGATATTGAATCAAAATTTGCCCAAAAGAATATTACACCTAAGCATGCCCCATTGGCCTCTATTGATGAACTTTATTTACTTCCCTCTTGGGATGACGCTATTGTGGATTTAATAAAAGATCGATTAAGTGTTCATGAAGTGAGTGTCATCTCTATCAATGAAATTACCATTGAGGATTTAAAAATTCTTTTTCCTGGTATAAACAACATTCAAATTGAAGAATTTTTTAAATACAGAGATGGTGATGAAGATAAAAAAATTAAAGGAAAAAAGTTTAAAAACCAAGAAGACTTTAAAGCTGCAGTAGTGACGACTCTTGGAATTGTCACTGACAGTGAATTCAATGAAAGAATAAGCGAACTTAAACAAGCAGGACTGACCATCGATACTTCAGGGAAACTTTATAAAGTGACAAGTCGTGGGGTTTTTAATAATGCCGTCTATAATCTCATTGCTTACATAGATATGCCTATCAAACCGACTCCTCCTAAGAAAAAACTTCCAAACTCACCAGGAGTTCCTGGCAATGATCCACCTCAAGATCCTCCAGCTGATCCAAATGACAAAAAAGAAGACAAGCCAGAGCCAACTGAACTTTTACTACCTCGAGTTATTGAACTCAGACTCGAATAGTCAGGTATGGCTAAAGCAAGGAATTTCTCAAACGAGAATGGAAGAAATATTTCACTATGCTTCAATATGCTTTCTGATAAACTTAAAGAATGAATATATTGTCTATTGATGTAGGCTCTTACTCCGTTAAATTTATAGAAGTAAGAATCGATCGAAAAAATTGTGTTTTAATTGAAAAACAAGAAATGATTCTTGAAGAAGTAAAACCACATTATTTACATATTACAAATACTCAAGATCTACAAAAAGAAATCATTGAAAACTATATCCAAAAAAAACCTGCTGATACAAAGATCATTTTTCAATTACCAAATGACATGATCACGACAAGATACTTAGAAATACCAGGTGCCTCTAGACGAAAAGTCGAACAAATTATTCCTTTTCAATTGGAAGAAAATCTCCCATATCCCCTAAGCGCTGCTCACTATGCTTCAAGGATTGAAAAAAAAGGACAAAGTTTTTCTGTCTTAAGTAACATTTCCCAACTAAGCGTGTTTAAAGATTATTTTTCATATTTTGAAAATAAAGAATCTCAGCCTTCAGTATTAACATCAGAAATTTCCGTCATCCAAGCTTATGTTGATCACCTTCGCATGAATGACAAATGCTGCATTATTGATTTTGGCCATAAAACGTCAAAATTTTACTTTGTTCAAGATCGACAAGTTGTTTCTAACCATACTTCTTATATAGCTGGTAACACTATTAACGAAGTTATTTCTAAAACTTATCAAATTTCAAACGAAGATGCGATTATCTATAAACATGAAAATGCGTTCATGTTAAACGATGATCAATTAGATGATGTTTCTGTAGATCAAAAAAGTTTTGCACTTTTAATGAAACAAATTTTCATGCCACTAATCTTAGATATTAGACGATGGGAGATTGGTCACAGAGTAAAATTCGGCTCTAAAATTGATAAAATTTATATCATGGGTGGTTCTAGTAACATAAATAATTTGGATCATTTCGTTCATTATCACACTGGAATTCCAGTAGAAAACATTATCCCACTTCTTGATTTAAAAAATGATTACACAGTTCACGATAAGAACTTTATCATCGCAAAAATGATGGCACTTTCTCAAAAAAATCCTTCGAGTGTGATTAATTTTTTAATCGGAAAATTTCAAACGGCTTCAAATT
>Ga0213919_1000804_pt1 | contig 12772 bp, 12 predicted proteins | sample McNCre317MG_FD_161056 | JGI IMG/M metagenome (GOLD analysis project Ga0213919, IMG submission 161056) | Freshwater microbial communities from McNutts Creek, Athens, Georgia, United States - 3-17 MG | ecosystem: Environmental > Aquatic > Freshwater > Creek | place: USA: Georgia | collected... | reverse complement strand
GACGGTTGATTTACAGGTTCAAAGAACGACAAAAGGTCGAACCAATGTAGGGACGGCCATTCAGATCGAAAACATTCCAGAGGTTGACTTACGGCTTATTCAATCGGTTTTTGTTAATTTATACAAGTATCAACCCTTGGGTAAATGGCAGGCCTCAAACTTTGGCGACTTCGAAATGGGTTTTTTGTATCAAGTAAAAAAATGGAAAAACGCTGGGGCATTAATGAGCATGGGCTTTGTTGCCCCAACAGGAAAGATTGATAATCCAGACATTTTGCAAGATGTAGCGTTTGGAGATGGGCAATGGGATTTATTTTTTGAGCACGGTGTAGGCATAACTCCAAAAATGAAAAATCAATCCTATAGTTTTGAACTTTGGAATCGGGTGACTTATCAATTTCCTTTTACAACAGAATTGAGGCTTCCAACATCATTAGTTTTTCCTATTACTTCAGAAAAAGGATTGGTAAGAGTTAAATACGGAAATAAAAATCAAACAAATTTGAAAGCGAATTATCAAATAAATGATGAGTGGGGAAGCTCATTGACTTATACATTTGAATATAAGGAAAAGGATAAATATCAAAGTAATAATAGCGATGTTGATGCAGTATTGGCCGATGCCACAGCAAGAAGTTCTCACACTGCTAGAGTCAGTTTAAATTTTACGACGTTAAAACTTTATCAAAATAAGAAATTTTTACTTCCATTAAATGCAAGCTTGGCATTGCAATCTATTTTTGCAGGTAAAAATACACCCAAATATGAACGCGGTGATATACAGCTACAAATGTTTTTCTAAAATGGTAATTTCAATCCAATTTGCATTTCTACCACACCATCAAGTTTTAAATTAGGAACATCTGGAAGTGATTCGACTGATAATGCAGGTTTTAATTTTACATTTGAATTAGGCTTTAAAGTATCTAATAAATTATCTTCTAGAATATCAAACTGAAGGCACTTGTAGAGACAAGTGTTTCTTGTTTTCCTATAACTTAAAAATAAAGTTTCAACTTGACCTATTTTGGGGACGGTTACTTTTCTAGCAAGCTCAAGTGTATTAATAAAAGAAAAATTTGCTAGATAGTCACTTCCTTCATCAACAACTTTGTTATAAGTTAAAAAGATTCTTTTAATTTTAAAAGATTTTACTAAACTTCGGTCTAATTCAAATTCAGGAATATTTAGATCAATGTCATTTATATCTATATTCATCGGCCCTGCTGCTTTGAGATAAATCTTAGCTACTGTTTTTAAAAAAGCATTGCCAATTTTTTCAAAAGTATTTGGCATATTAGCAGCTTCAAATACATCAATATTTTTCAGAGTATATTTGATATTCAAGTAAAAGATACTAGGATCACTTGCTTTAGTATTAAGAGTTGCTTGAGCATCAGAAGATAGTTCAGATTGACCAGCTTCATTGACAATTTTTAGCAAGGATTCTTTTTGTATGTCTGAAACGGTTGCAATCGGTGCAATGGGGGAGATTGATTCTGATTGCTTAAGGCAAGAACTTAAAGAGCATACACAGGCAATGATTAGTAATGATTTTTTAATTTTTGCTAAGTGTTGCATTATGAATTCCAAGAGAATTGAAATTTTCAAATTGAGAAGACCTTCATCTTAACAAAATTTAGAGTATTTACCATGAATCGTAAAAGTGAATAGTTAGGCTGTTAGTTTCAAACTAAAATTGACCATTTTATTAGGCAAATTCGTTTTTTATGGTTCTTTAGCTAAAACTTTGACCTGGGAAGCCTAATTTCAAAACATGTATTGATTTCATTTTCTAACAGCACAAGAGTGCCTTCATGATCTTCAACTATTGACGTTGAAATACTTAAGCCGAGACCAGTTCCCTTTGATTTTTCCTTGGTCGAAAAAAATGGTTCAAATATTTTTTTTGAAAATTCAGAGTTGATTTTAGTACCAGAATCTATGACCCTAATGACAACTACATTTCGATCATCAAAGGCAATTAGTTTAATCCAACGCTCATCATTTTCTTTAACAGCATCAACTGCATTGTTTATTAGGTTTATGATAACTTGCTCAATTTCTAACTTGTCACAAAAAATTTCGAAATTAGAATCATTGACCACTATAAATTCAACTAAGTCATTTTTTGTTTTTAATTCAAAAAATGTTAATGAATCTTCAAGAATAGATTGGACGGTATTGTTAGTTTTTTGAACTTCATAATTAATTCTTGAAAACCTCTTAAGCGAATTTATGATTTTTGTGATTCTCTTAATTGAGTTATTTATTTTTTGAACTTTGTCATTAAATTTTTCTGGGTCTTCTAGATTATGTTTTAAAGAAGAAACTAATCCATAAATGATGGCCAGTGGATTATTGATTTCATGAGCCACCCCGGCAGACATCTCACCGAGTGATGCTAGCTTAGAGCTATGTATGGCCCTTGCTCTCTCGAAGTTTAATTCTTCTTGAATCTTTTTCTCCCTTGAGATGTCATATATAATTCCACTCCAAATAGTTCCACCATCATGCTCTTTTTGAGGAAAACTTTTAATCTCTATCCATTTATGATTTCCTTTAGGTGTTGTAATTCTTCCAACCCATTCAAATTGGCTTAGTTGATCTAGACTAATTTTTGTTTTTAGAAGGAGATCTTCATAATCGTCTCGGTTAATTAATTCATAAACGGCGAGTGGATTATTTTCAAATAAGCTTCTTTCAATTTCAAAAATTTGCTCTGACTTGGAACTTACAAATGGAAACGAAATTTCATCATTTTTAGAAATTTTGAATTGATAAATCATTCCTGGTGAGTTTTCTATTATATTTTTTAACATGATATCTTTGTGAAAAATCTCGGTGATATCATTAAATGTCGCCAAGACACTAGGCATTTCATTCTCATTATTTGGATTATAAATTGAGTGAAATGGGAAAGAGTTAATGTTGACCCATTTGGTTTCACCAGTATTAATTCTTATGCCCATTAAAACATTTAATTGAGATTGACCAGTTTTTAGAGTTACACTCGCAGGATGATCTTCTCCAGGAAAATTAGTGAAGTCGGCGTGGATTGACTGCCAGTTTGGATCTAATGGTGATTTTCCTATAAGTTGATCTGAATTCATTCCTAAAATTTTTTCAGCAGATTGATTAAAATAAATGATCTTTCCGTGACTGTCATGAACGACAAATCCTTCTTTCATTGTATTTAAGATTTCTGAATAAAAATTTTTCAATTGATCTGATTTTTTCTTAGCTTGATATTCATTTGTTAAATCATAAGTGATTATGAAAAAGCCATTTATTTCTCCCGTTTGAGTTTTGTTGGGAGTATAGTATGTTTTTACATACTTAAGACCAGCATTTTTATAATTCACTTCTTTTTCAAATGAGACTTTTTCTCCTTTTAGGCAATTGTCGACAAATGGCTTTACCGTTTTATAACCTTTTTCTCCCAAGATAATTTTTGCATTTTTACCGATCAAATCTTTGCTTTTATAGTCGTGCCACTTTTCATATGTTTGGTTGACGTAGAGGTAGTTCCAATCTAAATCACAAAGGGCCACTGTTGCAGGTAAGGTATCTAAAATAACTGATAGTAAATTTTTATCGTTTATATTTGGATTGTTTAATAGATTAATCATTTAAGTAAACTCATTTGAGATAATAATTGTTTATTATTTTAAGTTGAACCAATTGAAACTCAAAATTCTTTCTTAAGATTGATTAAATTTAGGCAAATAAATTAGAAAATAACAAAATCTTAACATGAAAGACCAAGTGATTGTGTTAGGTATTGTCATGTCAAATCATAACCAGGAGATCAAAGTGAAATCATTACTATTAAGTGCAATGTTGTTTTCAAGCGCTATTTGTTTTGCAGGTCCGGAAGATCACGTTCAAGCTCAGACATGTTATTCAATAAAAGAACAAGATTTAAACAGTGTTTCTGAATTTGCTCCGAAAGAAATTTGTTTTGAAGAACTTTCAATCAACACAAACAATGATCAAATATATGTTTACAGCTATTTCAGTCATTTTCAAAAATATTTAAAAGAGCTGAGGCTTACAAGTTTAATTCGTCAAACAGAGGATTCATTTTCATATGAGGCAGAAAATGTTTTTTTTGAACAAAAAGAGCGTCATTGTGAAGATGGAATAAAGCTTACTTTAAAATTTAAAGGTAATGTCGACTTTATGGGGCAAGGAAACATTGAGGATCAAAAACTCTCTCTCGTTCAAGAAACTAAAGCGGATGTTTGTCATTCAAGAGCGGAAGTCTCAGTATTTAATTATATTCGCACTCGCTAGTAAAATCCTCAATTCAACATGGAGTTAATTTTCTTTAACTCCATTTTGGATTAATATTCACGAACTCGCACTTGAATAAAATTTTAAAGCAAAATTCCAAAAACGATGAGTTCCATATAGTAAGAGTGGAACTAATATCAAAGGCCAAAGAAGATAAGTTAAATTGGGTGGGTTGAGTAGGGCCCTTGCAGGAATACTTACAATGACTCCAACTGGAATTAAAGTCAGTAAGACATACTTCACGTAGGGCGTATACATAGAGTCAGGTCTCATTCCTAATCTATAAACTTGCCACCAAAGAAATTGTAAATTTTCGGATCTGGTAAAAATGACAGCTGAAGCTGAAAACATAAATCGCATAGAATAAATAACAATTAGGCTACATGGAAATAAAATAATCAGCCATAGAAGTCTAGCGTAGTTAAATCCCTCAAGTCCCATGAGAGAATAAATAAGCCATGATGATCCAAGTAATAAATTTCCAAAGATTGCCGTATTAGCTTTTTGTAGGGTGAGCATAAATTGTGAGTTGACAGGTTTTGCCAGCAATAAATCGAGGTCTCCCTTTCTCACTTTTTCTGTGATGTTTTCTAAATTTTCATGAATGATAATCATGTAAAAAGCATCAATGACAAATAACAATCCTAAAAAAACTCTCATTTCTTTCACATTCCAATCACCAATTTTTTCAGTATGTTGATAGAGAACTTCAAAGGTTATAATTTGAGCAATATACCAAAAGACGTCAGTAAGAATTCTTGAAAAAAAGTTTGCTCGGTATTCAAGATCTGCGATAAAGCTTGCTTTGAACATAGCTAAATATAAGAGGAAATATTTTTTTAAGGTTTTTATCATGCTCCGGTCCCCACATAAGTATTTAAACCTCTTCGCCACAAATAAGCGCCAATGAGATTTAATACCACTAACCCAATTGTCACAGACATAAAGCCTTCGATAACAGTTTGAAGCCCAATGCGACCAGTGATATAGGCCACAGGGGTGAATGTACCACTGGCAAACGGAAGTGAAATAACCCAAGTTTTGTAAGGTTCAGGAAGTAAATCGAGAGGGAAGAGTTCTCCCATTAAGATCCACATAAATAAATTTTTTGCGACAGTAAGAGAGGAAATTTTAGTGAAATGAAAAGCCATCGTAGAAATAATGAAACTTATTGTGTGAACTAAAAATAAATAATAAAAACAAAGAAGTGTTGCAAGTGGAAGACGGCTTAGGTCAGTTGGTAAATCAAAAATAAAAACTGCAGCGATTGGGATAATGAGCGATATAAATGTAGTGACAACTTTATATCCCATGAGTTGTGAGAGATAGTACTCATAAAAACTCATGGGTCTTACGATGATGCTATTAATAGATCCAGAACTCACTTCTTCGACCATTTTAAATTCATACATCCAGCTCGTGGCGATTCTCGCAAAAAAGGCAGACCAAAGAGCATAACTCAAATAATTTGCCTCTGAAAATCCAGCTATCGTTGCTGATTTGGCTCCCTTGAAGACGGCTACCCATAAAAGAATTTCAATTCCAGTCGTTAGCATTGGTTGGACAATGACATCAATGAAATAGTTCAAGCGGTATTCTAAGTTGCTAACGATTGCAAGCTTAGCGAACGCGAGATTCCGTTTCCAGAAAACGACGAATGACTTCTTCAAAATCCACCTTTTCATCGTGAGCAAGCTCACTATTTGTATTGTTAGTAAATTGTTCGACTGTGCCTTGATAAACAATCTTGCCTTTTGATATCAAAAGGAGACTGTCCGCAAGGGTTGCGATGTCGTCCATGTAGTGACTCGTTAAAATAACAGTTGGTTCTTTTTCACTCACATATTTAGCGAGAAAGTGCCTTATGTTTTCTTGAGCAACAATATCAAGTCCGATGGTAGGCTCATCTAAAAAGAGAATCTTTGGCTCATGTAATAAAGCGCCGATGATTTCCATTTTCATTCTTTCGCCAAGGGAAAGCCTTCTCAACTGTGTATTTAAAACATGCTTACAATCTAATACAGATGCAAGCTCATCAACTTTCTTTCGTGCATGAGTGACATCTAAATCATAGATTCGAGCAAGTAAGGCATAGGAATCAAGTGGGGAAATGTCCCACCACAGTTGATTTTTTTGACCTAGGAGAATACTCATTTGTCTTAGAAAATCATTTTTTCTTTCCCAAGGCCTATAACCTAATACGCTTGCATCACCAGAGCTTGGAGTCACAAGTCCCGAAAGAATTTTAAGTAGTGTTGTTTTCCCTGCTCCATTGGCCCCAACGAGCCCTATGATTTTTCCAGCTTCAATTTTAATACTTGTCTTATCAAGTGCGATTTTTGAATCATACTTTCTCTCCCAAATTCCTTTTATGGAGTTCACTAATCCTTCAGGTTTTTGGTAAGTTTGGTAGATTCTCTGTAGGTCATGAGTTTCGATGACGTTTTTCATAGTGTACTAGATTATTGAGATGCATCCTCTCTGTAAAGGCAGAAATGGCTTAAATCCTCCTGGTTTAATCAGTTAATTAGGCGAAATACCCTCTTGTAGAAACTTTAAGTAATAGCTAATATAGGTACACAAAAATGGCACTGGAGAGATTTATGGGCAGTTTAAAAGACGCGATGTTAAAAGCAGGATTAAAACCAACAGTTGAGCCAAAACCAGCTAAAAAGCAGAATGAACGGGAAAAAGTGGCTAAAAAACACTTAACAGAGACCGTTATTCATCAAGTAAGAAGAAATTTTTGTGAGCATTGCTCCCAAGTATGTCCAGACGTAGAACAATATAAACACAGAAATCCTACAACTGATGCAGAGTGGATATGTGTGAGATGTGCAGACCAATTGCAGATTTTAGACAAGTTTAGACTAACTGCTCAAAGCGAAACTTCAATTAAAAAAATGTTTAGACGAGAGTATGGTGAAACATTAAAAATCGCTGGACCCAAAGATGTAAAGCCTATGGGAAAAACCAATGATGATTATAATGGGAATCGTTAATTTCTATGAAGTGTTGAACGTCTGTTGATTTCATTGAGTGCAATATTTGTCATATCTGAAAGGATTCTTGAATCACTTAACATTTTCATTCTCAATTCAATCTTTCTTAAATAGTCTGCTTTATATTTTTTAGTATTTGAATGATATCTCGCATACCAGCGTCTATCCTTATCCATATGTCTTTTTTTGAGTATGCTTAATATGTTGGCCATAACTTCCATAGCATAGGCTTGATCTTCTGACGTTAATTTCTCTACGTCAATTAGAGGCATTTTCATTCTTTTAAATTCAACATTCCACACATCAACTTTGACTTGGGCCAAAGATAAATCTCCTGTCGTTGAAACTTTATCAAATTTAAAATTACTTTCTGTGTCGATGAGAGCCACCATAATTTGTGGTTTAACTTTGTATTTACTGATAGCCAAGTGAATATCACTAGCAATTTTATTTCTTAAATTAATATCTAACTCTGGTTGAACGATAGAAATCATGTGTGAGATAAGGGGAGCATTGTTTGGAATATAGACTTTATCAAAATTACTTAATTTTTCAGTAGTGGCTTTAGCTTTTGGCTTACTTTTTTTTACGTTAGTAGAACAGCCTTGTGCGAACAAAGATATGCAGACAATTAAAAATATTTTATTCACAAAGTTTTTCATGATTGGGCTTCATTTTACACCAATTCAATTGCTATTGGTGAAACGTGAAAGAATTCCATACTTGTTGTCTAAAAGATGGTCGGAAATTGTGCCATTTTTATTTATCATTTAGAATAAACAATGAGTTATTTGGGCTATTCACACTCAGTTAATTTAAGTATAAATAAATAATGAAAAATCAAAATGTACAAAAAATTCTTCGTGGAACTGTCGTTAGCTTTAAAAAAAATCCTTTTAACGTAGGTGATAGCCAGGCCCTTTTTTATGAAGAAGATGCCTTGTTGTTTTTGAGCAATGGAAAAATTGAAAAGATTGGTCCTTATTCTCAGTTAAAAAAAGACCTCCCCGAGGGAATAAGCATTGAGCATTTTTTAGATTCAATTATTATGCCTGGCTTTATAGATACTCATATCCATTATCCTCAAACTCAGATTATAGGAGCCTACGGAAAACAACTTATAGATTGGCTTAACAATTACACGTTTATTGCGGAACAAAGTTTTGCAGATTTTGGACATGCTCAGAACGTTGCGAAAGTCTTTGTTCAAGAAAGTTTGAAAGCAGGTACCACCACTTCTTCTGTATATTGCACAGTTCATCCTCATTCTGTCGATGCTTTATTCACCGAAGCTTCTAAGTTTAATTTAAGAATGATTGCCGGCAAGGTCCTCATGGATAGAAATGCGCCGGAGGGACTCATAGATACTGCCCAAAGTGCCTACGATGATTCAAAAGCATTAATCCAAAAATGGCATAATAAAGGTCGTTTAAGTTATGCCATTACTCCACGTTTTGCGCCAACATCCTCACCTGAGCAAATGGAATTGGCCGGAAGCTTGTGGAGTGAAAATAAGAGCGCATACATGCAAACTCATATTTCAGAAAATGTAGATGAAATATCATGGGTAAAAAGTCTTTTTCCAAAACATAAAGATTATCTTGATGTCTATGACAGCTTCGGTTTAGTTGGTGAAAGATCAATATTTGGACATGGAATTCATTTAACCGAACGAGAGTGGATGAGGTTACATGAAAGTGGGGCAGCTCTCTCACATTGTCCAACATCAAATGAATTTTTAGGAAGTGGATTTTTTTCTTTTAAAAGAGCGCTGGAGGGAAACTCGCCAGTGAGAGTCGGCCTAGCGACTGATATAGGGGCAGGAACGAGTTTTTCTCAACTTCAAAGTATGAATGAGTCTTATAAGATTGCTCAATTGCAAGGCTATTCTCTATCGTCTGTGAAAGCTTTTTATCTAGCTACAAGAGGTGCCGCTAATGCACTTTATTTAGATGATAAAATTGGTTCAATTGATAATGGTTTTGAAGCAGACCTGGTGGTTTTAAATTGTAAGTCAACAAGTCTGATGGAATTTAGAATGAAGTATTGCCAAACCATTGAAGAAAAACTTTTTGTTCTCATGACTCTGGGTGATGATCGAGCAACTAAAGCTGTTTATGTTGCCGGTGAAAAAGTTTATGGGAATTGACACTGAATTGAATCAAAATTCATATCGAGAAGTTCTTGAGACAGATGCCCTAGAATGGTTAGGTCGCCAAGAAAAAGAATTATTAGAGGGAAGTTCGTTTGTTGCATCAATGCCTGATATTTCTGAGTTTGGTCAATTAAGTCTTGATGAATGGAAAAAATGGTTCATTGAGACAGCACGTCTTATTATATCTAAATGCCCTGATGACGGCGTATGTGTGTTTTACCAGTCTGATATTAAATATCAAGGAATATGGGTTGATAAAGCATACCTAGTTTCTAAAGCAGCTGAAGAAGTAGGAAGTTCACTTTTATGGCATAAGATTGTTTGCAGAGTTCCTCCTAATGTAGCGACATTTGGAAAACCAGCTTATTCACACATATTATGTTTCTCAAAAAATGTCAGGCTCAATGATATGTCTAAATCCACACCAGATGTGATTGGAGATTTAGGAGAAAAGACCTGGGTTAGAGGAATGGGGCTTGAAAATTGTCTCATGATTGCAGAATTCATAAAAAAACAAATTCATTCAAAAAGAATTATTCATCCATTTTGTGGTGAAGGAGCAATGTTGTCTGCTGCAAATTTTGTAGGTTTAGATGCTTTAGGTATTGAGCGGTCACCAAAGAGGGCAGATAAAGCCAGAAGGTTAAAAGTAGGCAAAGATAGAAAGTGGCTTGATTGATAAATAGAGTTTAAGACATAATATTGTATGAATAATTTTTTAGGGTAAGTGAATGATGACTTTTAAAGAATACATTAAAGTAGCTTGGGCCAATCACGCCAAAGATCCTAGGGGACTGGCAAGCGAATTTAAATTAAATTTCAAACTTATGGTCTCTGAAGAAGATGTGTTAAAAATGGCCCATCTCATTGTCCATGTTTGTGGAGAACATTTAGGGGATTGGCAGTTAGGATTAGAACTCATAAAAAAAATAAAAAATAATGCTCAAATTCATGACAAAGCAGCGATGAATCGCTTTAAGGCCATTTTAGAGTTAGGAAATAATCCACAATTTCCCATTAATCATTTTTCAAATTCTGATCAGGTGCAAATTTTATCAATGACTGCTTCAGCACTTGCAAATTTAGGTGGATTAAAAAATGCAGAAAAATTTTTAAATTCAGCAAATGATTTAATTCCAAGTTTAGAAGGTGGCGATCCAGCTTTCAAGTCTCTTGCCGTTTCAGGTCACAATGTCGCAGGAGTTTTACTGGAACTAGATCATTTATCCCCAGTTCAATCACAGCTAATGATTAGATCAGCGGTCATTAGTCGAACAAATTGGGAGAAAGCTGGATCATGGCTTGAAGTGGAGAGAGCAGAGTATCATTTAGCTAAAGTCTTTTTAAAAATTGAAAAATATGAAGATGGATTAAAACATGCAAAGTTGTGTCGTGAGATCATTAAGAATAATGGAGATGTCCCACTTGAGAGATTTTTTGCCTGTGAAATTTTAGCTGAAGCTTATAAATGTTTAAAAAAATCCGAAGAATGCGAAAAATTCTCCAATGAGATGAAGGAAACTTTCCCTCTACTAACTCCTGAAGATCAAGTATGGTGTAAAGAGTCTTTAGATAAAATACAATCTTAGATTACTTATTAAGCATATCTTTTATAAGCGTGATGAGTTTTTGTGACTCTTCAGGCTTTGCTTTGCCCATAATTTTGTAAACTAGTTTTCCAGATTTATCAAATAAGAGAATATTGCTGGAGTCATCTTTTAAACCCCACTCTTTAACTAAAACTTTTTTCAGATCTCTTAAGTAAAGTGTATCTGAAAATTTTTTTAATTTTTGTTTGAGAGAGTTTTCAATAGCAAAATTCGGAAGCCAAGTTGCGGCCATATTAATGACACCTATGGAAGCATATTTTTCCAGGGGAAATTTCTCAATTTTTAAAAGTTCTGCGGTTGGCTCGTTTAAATCTTTTTCATCCGGGTCGACATAAAATAAGACAGTAATTTTATCTTTAATTTCATTAGAGTTCCAGGAAGTTCCATCTAATCTTCCTCCGGTTTGACCCTCCAGTGTCACAAGTGGGAGAGTGGTAGGTGTGGAGTCTTGGGCCCCAACTTGAAGAGCAAAAAAATAAAAAACAAATAAAAGTTTCTTCATAGTGGTCCTGATAAAATTAGTTTATATAAGCATAGTAATGCATATGAAGAATGATTATCAAGTAACTTTGATAAATACTAATTGGATTTTAAAGACTATTTAAAGTCAGGTGAAATACCGAGGCATTTCACCTGAACAGATAGAATATTTACTTTGAAAAACTTACCCCACTTCCGTTCCAAGATGCTTTTAATACTCCTTTTTCAATATGGCCTTCTAAAACTTTTTTAGATAATGGCCTAGTGACGAGTTGAGCAAAGACCGCTTGAAGTGGTCGAGCTCCAAAACGTGGATCGTAACCTCTCTTTGCAAGCTCGTCGTAGGTACTTTGATCAAGTTCTATGCTCAACTCCTTACTTTCAAGCCTTTCATTTAAAAGCTTAAGTTGCTTATTCACTAGTCCTGCCATAATTGAATTATCAAGTGAATTGTAAGTTAACATGGCATCTAAACGTCCTAGTACTTCGGGTTTAAAATCTTGTTCAAGATCTTTAGAGTTGGTTGTAATAATGATAATTGTATTTTTAAAATCTATTGTTCGACCTTTATTATCTGACAATCTTCCGTCATCTAAGATTTGAAGCAAGATATCTGAAAAATCTCTGTGTGCTTTTTCCACTTCATCAAAGAGAATGACTGAATAAGGTTTTCTTCTAATCGCCTCTGTTAAAACCCCACCTTCTTCATAACCAACATATCCTGCAGGAGCTCCAATGAGTTTTGAAACAGAGTGCTTTTCAGAAAATTCAGACAAATCAAAGCGAACTAAATTATCGACACTACCGAATAAAAATTCTGAAAGTGCTTTTGCAGTTTCAGTTTTCCCAACTCCAGAAGGCCCACGCAGAAGGAATGATCCGAGGGGGCGTGTTGGATCTGATAATCCAGCGTGGGCCGTAACAAGCACTTCAGCGATTTCGTGAAGAGCTCCATCTTGACCAAAAACTTTTGATTTTAAATAGCTCTCTAACTCCAAGATTTGTTCTTGTTTTGATTTTAGAATTTTTTCAACGGGTATACCTTTTTGTCTTGAGATGACATTGGCAATATGTTCTGTGCTAAGAATCCAATTGTTATTTGAATTTGAAAGTTTAGCTTCTAATTCTGGAATGAGAGAATATTTAAGTTTTGAAGCTGTTTCATAGTCTTGGTTTCGTTGAGCTTGTTCCAATTCAAATTTTGATCTTTCCAATTGAAGTTTAGT
>Ga0213919_1000803_pt1 | contig 12790 bp, 11 predicted proteins | sample McNCre317MG_FD_161056 | JGI IMG/M metagenome (GOLD analysis project Ga0213919, IMG submission 161056) | Freshwater microbial communities from McNutts Creek, Athens, Georgia, United States - 3-17 MG | ecosystem: Environmental > Aquatic > Freshwater > Creek | place: USA: Georgia | collected... | reverse complement strand
GGCATAATAACTCGACAACTACTAATGAAGGAGATTCTTATATTGAAGTATCTCCAGAACCGACTGCTGGTGCTAATGTTGCTGCTATTTGGAATGTAGGAACCGGAACGCCTGGCTATATTTGTGTTGGAAGGATAAATTTTCCTACTACAACATCTTTTAATGGAACTGTTGGTAAATTGATGCAGTTTGATGGTAATGCTGGCAATACAGGTTGGGAAGGTAAACTTAGACCAATTAAAGAAGTATGGGGCATTAATAAACAATTATATAAATTCTTTGGACTTGATTCTGAAGGTGGAAGTTTACAATCTAATAAGACTCTTGGATATAGAGGTGATACAGCTACTTTGACAGTAACTCCTTCTGGTGACGAATGGAAATGTTCGGCTATTAATATTACTGGCGCCGAACTTACCGGTAACGATTTCATGTTCGGTAATTCTAACGTTTTCGCTCAGGCTGAATTCGAACATTCACGCGAACTTACATTAGAGAACGGTGACCACGGTGTATTGAGTGCCGATAAGATGTCCGGATTCTCTGGAGATGTCGTTACTGTTGACGCTACTACTGATGAAGGCTGGTATCTTTCTGCTATTGCTTTGACTGGTGCTGAAGCAACAGGTTTCAAGTTTATGTTTACTGGTTCTGATGTTACTGCACAGGGTGAATATACAGATGCTGGATTCCCTGTAACATATTTAGCTGATGAACACGTTAGCTTAACTGGTGATCAGATTTATATTCCAGGACAGTCTGGTATTACACTTGATTCTGGCTATGATACTTATTACAGAATTTCTGGATATGATATTGAAAATGGTTCTATTAATGAAGAAGGCTTGTTAATTCCTACTGGACCATGTACTATTAAGGCTGTTGAAATGGTTAATTACTTTACTGCTACTGGTAATTTTGAAAAAGGAAGTAATCAATCTATTGCTGGTCCGCGACAGCAAAAGAAAATTGTATGGAGCTATGCAAATGTTGGTGAAAAATATGCATTACATCAAGCTCATACTGGCGATATACCAGCATCTTGGTATGCAACAAGTAATCGTTGGAATCCAAACAACGTTAGTGCATATTCTATAACATTAGATGCCAAAATGCAATTTACTGGCAAAAAAGATGCAGACTATAATGGTGCCACTGCAGCTATGACAGGTGTTACTATGATTGGTTCAACACAAAATCAATTGCAAACTTTTTCTGTTGATAGCAAAACAGTTACGACTAGAAGTTATTCAAAAACAGTTACAACAACAACACAAGATGTTTTTTATGGCGTTTCTGGTAGAATAGGTGCAGCAGGATATATAGCCGGTGGTATATCACGTGCTGGTACTGCAACATATATAGCTAATGGCACAACTGGAACTTGGACAGCTACAGGTATTGCACCATAAGGAGAAAATATGGAAGATTTACTCACAAATGCTTTCTCTACGGGAGACATAAAGATAGTCATAGCTGCTTTGGTAGTCTATGCTATCGTTTACATGCAGCGAAAAGATACTAAAGCTAAGCGTGACGACGCTCAGGAATCCATGGACACAAGAGTCAAGCTGTTGGAGACTGAAATACAAGAAATTAAGAATTTAGACTTAGCATCTAAATTGGCACAGATTCAAACAGACCTTAGCTGGATCAAGGAGAAGCTTAAATGAAAAAAGAAAAACACATAGTTAATAATGTTTATGGCAATCACCAATTAGCTAGGTATATAGATGTTTACGAAGTCTCCGCAAATGGATGTCATTCTGTTCCTGAATCTGGCTACAAAGGCACTGAAGCTACTTTGGTTGACGAACCAGCATGGAATGAAAAGTTCAGCTCTTATTCTATAACTGGTGCAACGTTGACTGGTAATAACTTCATTCTTAACAATGACGTCACTGCACAGGCCAATTACGAGACTGCTAAGAACGTAACCTTACAGACAGATGGTCACGGTACGATTACCGCTTCCCCTATTTCTGGTTTTTCTGGAACTATTGTAACATTGAGTAACACACCAGCTCAAGACTATAATTTCTTAAATTATGATATTACTGGAGCTACACTAACCGGTAGTCAATTTAAAATTGCAAATTCTAATGTAAATGTTAAAGCAAATTTCCATAATGCTTTAAATCCATTAGATTTACCACCTTATACAATAAGAGTAAAATATACAAATGGTTCTAATCCATCTAGTGCTGTATATAAGGGAACTTGGACAAGAGTATCAACGTCACCAAATATTTGGGATGTAAAGTGTGAAACAAATGATTGGTCATATTTATTTGCAGGTGCACAAACAGCAGGTTTAATAGATGTAATGGGAGCAAATACAACTAATGTTACATCTATGTATAAAATGTTTTCTTTTTGTAGAACTTTAACAAGTGTTGAACTTTTTGATACATCTACAGTTACATACGCAAGCAGAATGTTTGATTGTACTTATGAATTATTAGAAGTGCCATGTTATAATTTATCTAATGTTCGTTCTGCTGAAGGTATGTTTTCTAATGCTAGAAAGTTAAAATATATTCCTGATTTTGATTTACATAATATTGTTGATGCACATGCTATGTTTTTTGATACATTTAATGTAGAATCTGGTGCATTAAACATGTATAGTAAACTTAGTGCTAGAGGAAATGAAATCGATCATGGCTATATGTTCTTTGATTGTGGTAAAAATTCAGAACAAGGCTCTGCGGAGGTAGCGCAAATTCCAATTGATTGGGTTGGAGTCCTCTAATAAATAATACAGGAGTTTTTAGCATGAATCTATTGTCAGAACATAACCGTATTTTGAGAGTTGGCGAAGGTGGATCTCAGGAATATTTTGCAGGTCCGAATATTAACATTACTGACCATGTAATTTCTGGTAAGTATTGGGATAACGAAATTAACTCTGCAATTTCTTCCACTTCAGGTGACATTGTAAACGAAGCATTTAACCAGTCTACTGCTTGGACTGAAGAACAAGGATATTTAACAGCTCATCAGGACGTTGATAACCTTCCATATGTCCAGAATTCAGCATTAGGCTATAATGGTACTCTAATTTCGTCTATTTCTGGTGACGGTTTCTTTGCCGAATCTGCAAATAATTCTTATCATGCAGACGATGCTGACCATGCAACCTACGCTGACAGTGCAACACATGCTGATTCTGCTGATTTTGTCGCAACCGCAAATTTCGCTAATTCTGCTTCTTCTGCTTTGAATGCCGAAGTTGCTAATGTCGCTTATACTGCTTTAACCGCACAATTCCTTGATGGTGGTTGGGAACTAGATGTTGACGGTTTTATCACTGCATATAACAATTCTGCTTTTGCAGGTGCCGGTGGCGGTGGCAGATACGAAGGTATAGAACCAATCGTTGTTAATAACGAAGAGATGAGGATTTCTGCAAAATCTGCAGTTCTTGGTGTTCAAGAACCTCTCTATTTCGTTGAGGATAGCGAAACAGCTACTATTATCGGTGTTCAGGAATCTGCAATTTCTGGTAAAGGTATTGAATATTCTGGCATTGCTCCTATTGTAGTTGACAATGAAAACCATTTAATTTCTGCACAATCTGCTAAATTAGGTGTTCAAGGACCTTTATATTTCGTTGAAGACACTCCATCTTCTACAGTTATCGGTATTGACAATTCCGCGTTTCCGACATTCGAAGGAACTCCAGAAGGAAAAATTTCAGCCATTAACGGATCTGCTCTCAATGCTGATCCAGTCATTGATTATAGCGCTGGCAATAATATCGATATTACTGACCATGTTATAAGCGTCACTGGTTCTGTACCATCCGCTGACAGAGCTTCTTATGCTGTTTCTGCTACTTCTTCTCACTATTCTCACAGTGCAATAGAAGCTGCTTCTGCAAATTCTGCAACTTACGATAATTTAGGTCGTGAAATTACTGCTACATACTTAACCGCTGTTACTGGTGACAACACTCCATATAGTGCTGGTGCAAATATAGACATTACTGACCATATTGTAAGCGGTAATGACTGGACTTCAGAAATTCAGGAAGCCTCTGCTAATGCAGTTACCGAGGCCACTAATACGATAACCGCTGTAGAATTCGCTAACTCTGCTTCTGCTTTGACAACCTCTGCTGGTTGGGACGTTACTGAATACTCTGCTGGTGCAAACATCGATATTACAAATCATGTTGTTTCTGGTAAGGATTGGACAACAGACATTCAGAATGCCTCCGCTAATGCAGTAGCTCAGATTCCTGATGTAACCAATTTGCCTTATGTACAAAATACTGCATTGAACATTGCTAATGGTGCTATCACGTCAATTTCTAGCTATAGTGTCGGTCATTCGCAAGTTCCTGTTAGCGGAGAATCTGGTATTTACTTAACCAAGAAGAATGGAACTGTTTATATTGGTTACTCTGGAGAAGGCGGTGGTGGCGGTGCTGAATATGAAGGCGTTGCTCCGATTGTCGTAAACAATGTTGAACATAAGATTTCCGCACAGTCTGCTGTATTAGGAGTTCAAGAACCATTATACTTCGTTGAAGATTCTGAAACTGCTACAGTTATCGGTATTTCTGGATTACCTGGTGTCGAAGGTGTCATGTATGAAAGCGCCTTAGGAAAATCCAATAATAAGATTACTGGCTATAATGGTACAGCTTTCGCTGCAGGTTCTACTTATGACGTCAAGGCAGGTTCTAACATTAATGTCGCAACCGCTAGCAATACTTTTACGGTTTCTGGAAAGGATTGGACTAATACAATTACTGGAGCTTCTAGCTATGCTTATAACCAGGCTACTGCAAATGCTACTGGTAAATACATTCCTTATACTAATATAAGCACAGGTGACTCTGGAACACAAGCCTATAACGTAGACAAAGGTATTAGAGTTACTTCTACTTCTGGTTGGGTTGAATTGTATAACCAGAATAAAGAAAATGAAAACGAAGCACATTTACAGGTTGGTCAGAATTATGCTGATGGCCATTCGTTCTGGTCTGAATTAGACGGAGCAGGTGGTGGCTTCTTACAGTTGAACTGGAACTCTGGAACTATTGGTCCTAATTCGCATTCTAGCTATTCTGATGGAACTACTGCTGCAATGTCTTTAGGTCTTGGTTCGCTAGTTTATCGTTCTGCTAATTCTGCATTAACATCGTTTGAAGATCCTGAAGCTTCTAAAGTATGGCAATTAGGTTCTGAAAGAGTAAGATTCTGGAATCAATGGGGAACTGCTTCATTTGGCCCTCGTGGAATGGACGTCTATGACTCTATAGGAAATAACCATTGGTATACTACTGCTGCAGATTCAGCCACAAGATTCAGAATTGTAGGTTCTGCTGGTGATGGAACTAGAGGCGCTGTAGATTTAACACCTAGCTATATTAATTTCTATAATGCTGATTGGTCTTTAAATCAAACATGGAACACTGGTGATATTGCAGATACTAAAGCTCTATATAATCACGTTCAGTCTGCTTCTGCTGAATGGGGCAAGACTTACTCTGGTATTTCTCCAATCATCGTTGACAATACAGCAAGAACAATCGATATTTCTGGTTACGGCTTGTCTGGTATCAACGTAAACATTTGGAAGGATGATGTTCACCACGTAATTGTCATTAGTGCAGCTACTGGCGGTTCTATTGATTACACTACAGGGAGTATTTAATGATTATAACATCTGGCGTTATTCCTACAGTCAATAATACTCCTATGTGGGGTATTGCTCCGCAATATTTTGGAAACATGGACTTTAACCATAATGGTGACTACTGGGGTTATATTACAGTTGCATCTTCTGATGTTATCGGGAGACCTTCGGAATTATATTACACTGCCCATTTTACATGGCCTGGAGCGTCTAATAATCCAGTAGAATCAGGAAAAGTTAGAATATATCCAAGACTTACATGGAGTGGAAGGCAAACAGATATTTACGATGCATTGTATGATGACGTAATTTGTGTAAATACTGCAGACTTAGGTTATAATAATACTGCATGCGGTTCGAATGTCGGTTCTGCAAAGATTGACTGGAATTATATAACAGCACATATGCAAGAATATGGTCCTAATTACAGATTACCAATAGAAATCGGTTTTGTCGTTCAAGGTGCTGATAGTTGTACTGGAACTCTTAGTGTTAGCGGGTATTAAATGAGTATTGTAAACAATTCTTTAGCATATTCGGGAGAGACACTCATTTTCAACAATGAGTGTGAACTCTTATGGTCAGAATATATACCGGACCCTAGATATTTGACATTAAATCAAACTCAAGGTGGTTCTATTGCAGCTAACAAGCTTTCTGGCTACGATGGTGATATTGTAACGTTATCTAATACTCCTAGCACAGACTATAACTTTTCTAATTATTCTGTTACTGGTGCCACATTAACTAGCAATCAGTTTGCGTTTAATGGCGGTAACGTTACAGCACAGGCTAATTTCGTATCTACTATTTTAGCTTCTGGAAATTATCGGATTACCAATAACGCTCATTATGTAACTGGTCGTTATCCTAACAATTATAATAGCAAAGGAACTTTCTACCCTTCTCAGTTAATTAATGCTGGTGCAACTGGTGTTATACATGTCACGATACCATGGCATTCAGAAGGATATAGAGATTTGTATTACATAGCTCCGTCTAATTTCTTTGATGGCGGTGATAGATATAATTTAAAAACAAAACTCAACCTATATAAAGAAGTTAATTCTTGGACTCCGCTAGAATATACAGCAAGAATAACATTAACAAGTTTTTATATTACCCAATATGATGGCTATGGTGGAAGTTATGTTGATGCTGGCAATTGGTGGATAAAATAAATAATAAGAGGTTTATATGGCCATAACAGGTATTGATACAATTGACGGTAAACAAATTATTGCAGCAGGTGCTCAGTCTGCTACCAACGCTTACAAAGCTGAACTAACCACTGGGGGTAATAGTATTCAGGGTCTTTATGACTTTGTTTCTACTTCTTCAGGTTCCTGGAGTGGTTCTGAATATTCTGCTGGTACAGGCATTGATATTACTGACGATGTTATTAGTGTAACTAGTGAATACGTTCCATTTTTAACTATAACAAATAATAAAAATACTTCACAAGTTACCTGTGGTGATTTGAAAGCTTTGGCTTATGGAACTAAGAAATTTAATTTATATTATAGAACAGAGACTGGTGATTTCTATTATGTTTCAAGAGCTAAACGTGTAGGTTCTCATTTTGAACTTATATTTAGTACGCCTAATACAAATCAACAATATGAAACAAATGACTTACAATATTGTAAATACAGACAATATATAACCATGTTCATATTTGAAGACGAACCTGATGACAAGGTTATTTGGGTAGGTGGTGGGGCTGACTTTATTACAGTAAATGTCCAGCCAAACTGGAACGAAACTAATACTCAATCTGAATCTTATATTCAAAATAAACCAGATATTCCTACAGTACAGTTAAATGAGGATAATCAAGTTAGTTCAATTAACAACTATCCATTAGCTGGCGGCGGTTCTCTTCCTGCCTCTGCAGATGAAGCTTGTCAAGTTGTAACCGCAAATTCTGCTGATTGGAATGAAGTATCTGCTAAATTAGCAGTATCTAGTACTGATAATTCGAATATTCAATATAATGACAATAAGTTATATGTAAAAGCAGTAAGTAGTTATGGTATTGATGTCTTAGGTACTGGACACATGAACGGAACTATCGTTTATGATGAACCGTTTAGACTACAAATGCCTCATTATTTTAGAAGTACTTATGGTATGTCAGGACCTACTATTGGATTTAGTGCATTTAATGAAAATGATGTTTTATTGTTTACTGCATCTTTTAACACGATAAATAATGATTATAAATTATCAACCGCCAATATGACGTATGTAGGCCCGGGCGGTAATATATATTACTCACCTATTAAATATTTTTCATTGTCATGTAGTAATACTGGTTATGATGATAAAATTATATCAGCATATAAAATTATTCCTGCTACTGGATATTCTTCAACAGATGAATTTGCATTAGCTAAAAATGTTATTCGTACTGATGGAATGAGTGGATACGATATATATTTTAAAGATGGTCAATTCATAATTGATTCACCACAAAGCTTCGCAATATTAAGTAATTATTCTGTATCATTTACTGATCCTATGCGTCAAACTAAGGGCTGGATTGGCTCAGGTAATTTAAATTTAGGATATAGTACAGCAATTAATGATTATAAATTCCGTGTTGATGCATCAGATTATTCTTCTGAAAATATTATTAGATTAAAAAATATTTTTACTGCTAATACTGGTGGTCTTACAGCAAATGGCATAACTGCTGGTCCTGATGGTCTTACAGCAAATGGCATAACTGCTGGTCCTGATAAAGATTTCGCTATTCAGGGTCAAGGAGAATCTTTGAAGGCAAGCTATGGAGCTGGTTTTACATTCTCATCGCAGAATACAGGATTTGGTACTGCTCAATTAACAGTTAATTATTATACTAGTCCAACTGTTCAAACTCCATCACCTAAGTTTGAAGCGCGAAATCCGTCAGGTGCAGGTTTCAGTATAGAAGCATCTGCGGCTAAAGGTTATGACCATAATGGAAATGTTGTTTGGGACACTACAAAAGCTCCTGCTCCTGAACAGTTGATTGGTGGTGCAGATTCTACTAGACCAAGCATATTGTTATCACCGTACATGCCAAGGAGCATGTCTGCACAGTTTAGCAATGCACCTTTGTTAAGTGCTGATGGTAATGGAATTTTCATTGGTAATACAGGTCAAAGCCTATTGGCTCAAATGGCTGGTATAACTTCTAAAAATGGTGTTATTAGAGCAGAAAACAGAGATAGTTCAGGAAATGTTACTGGATATTCATATTTGACAGGATATGATGTTGGCGTCTATCATTCATCTGCATTCGGTTCTGCCAATTCAGGTACTTGGTCACTCACAGGTTCCGTTCAGAAGCGTGAAATAGAAGGTGACTCTGCAACATCTGCTATTAGTGCTATTGCAGGTTCTGCTATAAGTGCAAGTGTTGACTTAACACCATATCAGACAACAGCTGATATGACAGGTTATTTGACTACTGCTACATTCTCTGCAACTTCTGGTTTACTTAATGACGATATTCAAACTGTCAGTGCTGCAATTCCTGTGCTCTCTTCTTTGAATACAGAAGGTATTACAGATATTCAATTAGTCAATGAGTTACCAGTAGATCCTGTTTCGACTGTCCTTTATTTGATACCTGAGGCTTAATATGGCTTTAAATATAGGAAATTCTAAAATAGGTTCTTTATATTTGGGTTCTACCAAGATAGATTCTGTTTATCTTGGTTCTACCAAATTATATCAAGCCACACCTGCAATCTGGTGGGACGGTTTTATTTTCCAGTTTAAATGGTCTCCAGTAAAAGATGAAAATATTACAGTTCAAGGTTTGAAAGCTGATGATGTTGCTTTAACAACGTCTGATATTGAACAAGGCAAATATAATACGCAGGGAACAGAATCTTCATTGACTACTTCTGAAATTTCTGATGCTTTAACTGGTAATCTCGGTAAGTATTGTAGATCAATAGAATTCTGGATTAAAAAACCAGAAGCCGTTTCGCTATCATGGCACTCAAACCAGTATTACCAACCTGCTGGAACTTGTCTTGTCAATATCTGGAAATATGATCTGAATGGTAACTATGAAATTGTCGTGGAAGATGAAGAGGCTTCTATGGCAGCAAATGCAACTTATACGTTCAATGTTTAGATTAAAATAAATATAATAGTAAATTTTTATACAAGGAGTTTTAAATGCCTGCAGCAATAGTCAATTCAAATAACGTTATCTTCGCAAATGGTGGCGGAGCTGGAAATCCTGTTTATTATGTTCATACTGCTTCTATTGAATTAGAAAAAGTAAAAGAAGTAATATCAAATTCTGGTGTAGTTATTCCTTATTACTCTGTCATGGGAGGTTCTTATTTCTTTAACCTCGACACTCAATCCATGGCTGGTTCTAAGAGAGGTTATTCTTTCGTTAATGACTCTATCTCTTCTCAGATGCGATGCTTTGTTTGGGAATCTGGTGTTTCTGGTCAAGCAGACTATGCAACTGGTGTAGACATGAATACGGCTTATTATCAGGTTCCACAGGTTTCGTCTCAGACAACTTCTACTTCAGGTCTTGATTTCGACGGTTCTACTGCATATAATGCTCATTATGTCTTCCTCAAGAGTAATGAAAATGAAGGACAGCCGATGGAACTCGAATTGCCTGCACGTTCTGAAAGTGATATTTTCTACGATGCTGAGATAGGTTCTTACGACTGTGCAGAAGATGTTGGCCTTAGATTCGGTGTTAAATCTACCACTACTACTGCTGAGGACTATATCAGTGAAAACTCCATCGTTTTCCCGAAGACTGATAATGATAACGGCAGATCCTGTACTTTTGGCACAGTTTTAAGGGTCAGAAACGAAAGTTACTCTCCTATAACCGTATATCCTGCTGTCAGAACTGACTGGCATGGTGCATTCCCAGCAGGTTCAGAGTTCTGGGTCGATGACGACTCAATTAAGACAAGATCTTATCCTCTATAAATATAATGTTACGGTAATACGCACCTAGCGTACAGAGGACATTATGGCTATTAAGAAGGAAAAGAAAGCACCTCAGGTACCGGAAATACCTGAGGTTTCAATATTTAAGGAAGATTATAAGGAAGATCTTAAAGAAATCAAAGATTTGTTAAAGGAAATTTGCGTTCAACTAAGCAAATTGGATTATAAGGGAGGTTTTTAACATGGCAGTAGGAACAGACAGAGTAAGAATGAAAAAGAGAAATGCACAAATGGCGTTCCTTTTAGAAAACTTTACGAAGCCTGTTCTCGAAGCAGACGGTTTCGGAGAGATAAAGTCAGAAGAGAACGGTTATTCACCAACTGGTATTTCTCTGGCTATTTTAAACTGTAATATGGAAAACCATTTTAAAGGTGAAACAATTTCTCCAAATCAGATAGCTGTGTTTATGTCACATATACAGGGTTATCTTCCAAAAGAACTAAGACAGTCGGACAAGAAATGTAAACCGTTGTTTACCTATGCTTCATATATGCAACGTGACGAAATAGGTGAAGAAACAATGAAATTACTGGACTGTATGAGAGAATGGTATCTCGAGATGAAAAAGAGAATCATGAACGATATAACTTTCAAATATTTCATGGAAGGAAAGGTTCAGTATAACGAAATTCTTAAACGTAGATTCAAGAACGAATATTCTGAAAAGGTCGAACAGGTTGTAGATGCTGCTGTAAAAGCTGACAACAATATTAACATCATCATAGAAGACGTTTAATGGATATTCATGTAAAATTATTTAAGCATCAGAAAGAACTGATTTGCTCTAAAGAAGATATAGTTTACCTACGTTGCGGTCGTGGTGCAGGTAAATCATATATCGCCTCTTTAATGGCAGTTCTGGCTTTATTGAAAGGTCAGAGAGTTCTTTGTTTAGGACCGTCATTTAGACAGGTTACTGAAGTATTATTTTCAGAATGTGTTGCTCGTCTGTATGAAATCCTAAAACCTGGTGATTTTGAAGTTCATAAAGTTTCTATGAAAATATGTTACAAAGGTGGTGTAATTTATTTTGCGTCTTACGAAAACCTTGATAATTTAAGAGGTTTTTCAAAGATTGCATTAACCATTTGTGACGAGATTGCTTTGTCAGCTCCAGAAATTCTTAATATTGTTCCTTTCTGTATGAGAGACTGTGATACTCCAACACGTCAAATCTGGCTTTCTACTCCTAGAAGTATGAACTGGGTCACAGCTTTTGTAAAAGAAAACAACGTAAAGGTCATAACGGCTACTACTAAGGATAACCCGAAAATTACGGAACAGGAAATTGAATTGATGAGAAAATCCTGTTTATCCGAAGCCGCTTGGAATAGAGAATTTTTAGGAATTGAATGTGATGACGAGAATTCTGGTGCTATCTTTACGGACGAGTTACTAGAACCTGCTCCTACTAATGGAACTTGTATAACGATTGGTGTTGACTGTTCAGGTTTGGGTAAGGACTGTAACTGTTTAATTCTACGTAAAGGAAATCATATAGAAAAGGTAGAACGTATTGGTGTCTCTACTGCAAAAGATTTGTTTGCAATTATTAAAATGTGGATTCACGAATATGGTGTCAATAACCTTTCTGCAATCAATATTGACCAAGCATTTGGCTTAGGTTTAAACGAACTGTTAATGGAATCTGACTATAAGAGTTTTGTAAATCTTGTACCTTTTGGAGGTGCTCCAGAAGATAAGGCTTATTTAAACGTCCGTGCAGAGATATATTTGCGTGCAAAAAGATACATTGCAGAACACGGTATTTCTGGTATTGACGAAACTTTAAGAGAAGAACTCAAAGCTACACGTTATATCATGAGTAACCATGACAGGATTCAGATTATTCCAAAGGACGATATTAGGTTAATTTTAAAACGTTCCCCAGACTCAGCTGACGCCTTAGCGTTAACTTTCTTTAGCGATGACCAACCAAGAGGTCTTGTTTTAGAGAGAAAAGGTCGTCAAGGCGCGTTTATGGGTTAAAATAAACTTTATAAATATAAAGATGCGAACATGGCGCTTACCATGCAGAGGAAAAAATTATGAATGAAGATGAGCTCGAAGTCGGTCAGGAACAAGTAGTCGAGGCTGAAGATACTAGTTCCCAACAGATAGAGAACCCCGCTGAAGATTCGGCCCAGC
>Ga0213919_1000800_pt1 | contig 12798 bp, 21 predicted proteins | sample McNCre317MG_FD_161056 | JGI IMG/M metagenome (GOLD analysis project Ga0213919, IMG submission 161056) | Freshwater microbial communities from McNutts Creek, Athens, Georgia, United States - 3-17 MG | ecosystem: Environmental > Aquatic > Freshwater > Creek | place: USA: Georgia | collected... | reverse complement strand
AGTAGTATATTCCCGCTACTGTAAATTATTTTTCAACCCCAAAACAAAACACCCCTTGACAAACTGTAAATTTTCCCCTAATCTACACTTAATCAATCGAATGGGCGATTGTGGAATAACCCGAAAAGGTGTGATTATGCGTACTCTAGAATGGTCAGATATTTTTAAATTATGTAAACGCGATAATGGTGGTAGATGGTCGGCGAGCGACCCCGTGTGCGTAGAATATATTTCTTTAGGCGGGTATAGATCGCCGTCTAGATCTTGGCCGTTTTCTCACGCTAAACCTTTAATGACAAAAAAATTCGCGAAATGGTGCGAAATTAATCATCCTAATTTTGCTGATGCTTATAAATGAAAATTCAACCCGTATATTATTTTTACAAAACAGCTTTAATGGATAAAGCGGCGTATTTACCTACTGAAGATTTATCTAAGGCTAAAAGTATATGTGAAGGTATTTTGTACGAGAGCGTGATGTTATATATAACGTTATTTTGTAGTGAATCTTCGGATAAACCGCGTAACAGCACGTTACTTGTGTGTGAAAAAACAACTGAAAAAATAGACGGTGTTGTATCTGTACAACTTAGGTGGCACTAATGACCCAAAGAAAACAAAGAATCTTCTACGTAACGTCAAGCGACAGAAAAGGCGAACCCGTACCAACTCTCGCTAGGTCTATCGAAGGCGCACAACGTTCCGCACAAGAAAAATTCGGTGTAGGTAAAAGCACAGTTTTATATGTAATACATATAGAAGATAATGTGCGTACTGTTTACGAAAAAAAATACCGTCAACAATGGCAATTTTCATACAGAGAGGCTTTATAAGTGAACATAAAATGCAAAATTTGCGGAAAAATAAATTTTGACGTTGCGGCTGATACACAATCCGCATGTATAAAATCACAACAGTTTTCGCCGTGTGTAGGTGACTGGGTTTGCTTAGCGAGTGTTGGAGATACTGTAAAACGCCCTAGACAAGTGACCATAAGAAAAATAGTGCCTGATATTTTAGAAAAAATACGCCCACACGCACCGACAGTACATAACTGTATCGCTGTTTTTACACACAACAGCGTGAGATTAGAGTTAGGATATCAGAATAAGGCTGGTATTGAAGAATATATAAGAGTTGTTTTACTTGATAACTATGATTTAAGGTCTGCTTTATACGATAGATACGTCGACGGTCTACAATATAAGCACTTTTTAACCCAACCAACGGGCGACACGTCTTATTTTAAAGATCAAGTTATGGAAGGTATCGAAAGATTGTTACGCGACGAATAAAAAAGCCCCTTACGGGGCTTATATCAACGTCAAACTAGGCCACAACCTAAAGTTTACTTGACACGTCTATTAAGCCTTAGCTTTAGTTGCGCGTCAAGTAATTTTTGATTTACACTTGACACCCGCAAAACTCGGCTAAGGCTCTTATTATGTCAAAAAAGAAAAAGCCGCTAAGTACTTTCGGATATACGCAACTTAGAAAGTATATTAATCATTATCATCACTTCAATTTTTCAACACCTAAAAAAGGTAAGGACTACACTAGATCACAAAAAGCGGCTATTACGCGCAAATATAACCAGCTATCAGAATTAGTTAAGTCTGTACGTTTAAATAAAGCTAGCTTTATTTTTGTGACAAAAAAGAATAAACGTTTAATACCGTGGAATGACGGCGTCAAAACCAATAAAGGTTTTTTCTTTAAATATCCTTACGCTAGTGTTAGAAAAATAAAAATTTTTCCTGATAAAAAATCTACATATCAATTTGTTATTGATTATCGTAAGGGTAATTCAGAGAATAATTCTAAAGTTTCCACGGCTATAAGTATGTGGCGCGCCATACCCGAATGGGTATCTAAAGATATAGAAAGAATTTACGATTATACGAACGCTTTAAAAGAGCGATACGGTGTTGAAGTTTTACTTAACGCTTACGGTACTAAATACTCTACACGTATAGATATTAAAGAATTTTTAAGTGGATCTGGTAAACAAGCTTTATACAGTAAAGAAGAATTAGAAGAAGAAGAAGAATTAACTGACGATGAATTGACGGAACGAGGTAATAATCTTTTTGTCGCGACTATTATGACATTCTTTTTAGACTAAAAATTATTTAGGCCACAACCTAATGAAAAAACAAATCGCAGTTATAGATTTTGAAACCGACCCGTTTTCATACGGGCAGTTAGTAAAACCTTTCGCCGCAGGATATTACGATGAAGATCAATATGTCTATTTTTGGGGCGACGATTGCGTCACTGATTTAATTGAATTTTTAAAAGAGCAAGAGACTAAAATAATTTACGCGCACAACGGCGGAAAATTTGATTTTTTCTTTATGCTCGAATATCTCGACGAAAAATTAAAAATAATAAACGGTAGAATTTCTCAAGCCACCATTTTAGGCGGTAAACACGAACTACGCGATAGTTATTTGATTTTACCTATGCCGCTTAAAACTCACGGTAAAAAAGTTATTTCCTACCGCAAAATGCGTAAACAATTTAGGGAGCGTTACAAAAATGAAATACTTGATTATTTGCGCGTTGATTGTGAGTCTTTATATAATTGGGTGCTTTCTTTTATTAATAGGTTTGGCGGTGGACTTACTTTGGCGGGGGCAGCTTTTAAACAACTCAAAAAAACAGGTTATCAAATTACAAATACTTTCGACGATTTTGATTCTTTGTTCCGTGAGTTTTATTTTGGTGGGCGTGTTGAGTGCTTTAGCGTAGGCGCTTTTTACGGCGAACACTTATACGTAGATATTAATAGCGCGTACCCTTTCGCGATGAAACAAAAACATTGGCAAGGGGCGCAATTCTCGCAAGTTTTAAAACTCCCTGAAAAAGATTTAACTTACTTTGCAGAAATTGACGCTGTTAGTCGCGGTGCTTTACCGATTAAATTTGACGGAAAATTATATTTTCCTAATGACGATAAAACGCGGCGTTATAAAGTCACCGGCTGGGAAATTCAGGCTGGATTAGATACAAAAACATTGGACATCAAAAAAATAATTAATATTTATAAGCCGTTATTTAAAGCGGATTTTTCAGAATATGTTGATAAATTTTTTGCGGAAAAACTAGAAGCCGAAAAAAGTAACGATTCGACGGGGCGCACCTTTGCTAAATTAATGTTAAACAGTGCTTACGGCAAATTCGGCATGAACGGAAGAAATTTCGAAGATTTTGCCATCACAGAAACCGGATTTATCCCTGAAGGTGAAAACTGGGCTATCTATTCAGACACTGACACTGGCCACTCTATATATTCTAAGCCGGCGCCAGTCGACAGATTCTTTAATGTTGCCACGGCGGCGAGTATTACGGGATTTGTGCGAGCGTATTTGTGGAGGGCTATCTGTGATAGCGAGTCGCCGTTATATTGCGATACCGATGCTATTATTTGCCGATCATTTACTGGTGAGGTAGGCGACCAGCTAGGGCAATGGGATATTGAGGCGCGCCCCGTCGAGATATATATAGCGCAGAAAAAAATGTACGCGTTAAAGATGGCAGACGGTAGTGTCAAAAAAGCATGTAAAGGTGTAAGACTCAAATTTAATGACATTAAAAACGGCGTGCTAAATAAACAAAATCACGTCTTTAAAAAGCCTAGCCCTGCTTTTAGCCTAAAATACGGCACACGTTTTTTTACTCGTGAAATAGATTTTGAAAATATAGGTAAAAAAGAGTTGCAATTTTAAACTGTATAAATTAATATTTAATCCGTAGCAAGTCGCTACATAAACCACAACCTAAAAGGTAACTATCATGGCTTTAGTAAAAAAAATCAGCGCAAAATCTATCATTGGTGACGTTAAAAAATTAGTTAAGACGCGAGAAAACGGTGATGTTATCCCGTTAATGAACGCTTACGGGCGCGCTACAGGGTTTAAAACAGGTAATACTGACTTTGGGGCGTGGACAGCGTTCACAGGTAATTTTGAGGCGGTAAGTTTAGTTACGGGCGAAGAATTTCAGGGTAGACAAATTTTTCTTGTTGAGCCGCTACAAGGAATGCTTATGGATCAACTCGCTAGCGCCGAAAGCGTCGATTTCGCATACACGTTGAGTGTTGTTGTAAACGAATCTTTGCCTATGGGCTATGAGTACCGTATTAACCCCATTACCGAAATTAAGCGCAGCGATGAACTTGAAAGTTTACGCCAGTTAGCGGGTAAGCCTTCATTGCTACAATTGGCAGCGCCGGAAGTAGAACCGAAAAAAGCCTCAAAAAAGTAAGTTACGGTATATTTAATGTAATTTAGAAAAAGCGCCTTTTGAGGCGCTTTTTTTATGCTCGTTAATCCTGTATAGTCTTTTAACCTTGTCGAACAACAAGCTTTTGACAAGGTTTTGACAATCCCCACAACCTAAAGCGAGACTAACAATGGCTAGAGATAGAGTTATAGAACGTGATGATACGACTATTATCACGTTCGATGATGACGTACCGGAAGAAATTACCGATCAAGAAGCTAAAAGCGAGTCGCTTTTCGATCAATTAAGAAGTGACCCGAATTCGTACATTAATGTCATGCGCCAACCGCTCGGCGGGCGCAACACAATGGAATTTGTTGCGCGTTATGAGGCTGATCAATTTGACTACGGTGGTATGATGGCGCACATACAAAAAATGTATGGCGGTGGCGAGTACCGAATTATGGCGTATTATCAAGGCAAATTGAAAGGTAATAAACTTATCAATATCGCACACCCCTTAAAGTTAGATACAAGCACGCCGGACAACTCAGCGTTAAATACTGTGTTGCAACAGATGGAAAAAATGCAACAACAAATGGCGGGGCTATATTTAGAAAAACAAACAGGCGGAAATACGCGTAAAGAGATGCTTGAAGAGATGATGCTCTATAAACAACTCTTTGATAACGGTGGTCAAAAACAAAGCGGCGGGATTAAAGAGCTTTTAGATACCGTTGGCGCGCTTAAAGATTTAGGCTTAGATATAGGTCTAGGCGGAGCTGAAAAAGAAAGTGGGTGGAGCGACTTAGCTGAAAAGTTTTTACCTTTGGCGACTCTCGCGCTAACGCCCCAAAACCCACAACCCGTTAGACAAATGAAACCTAACCCGCAACAGCGCCCCGTACAACCGAACCCACAACCGAGAAATAATGAGATGAATCTAGCAATTAAATTTGGTGTAGCGCAATTAGTTGCTGCCGCACGTAAAAATTCCGACCCCTATAACTACGCTGCTTTAGTGCTTGATAATATCGACCGCGAATTACTGATGCAATTTTTCATGGCACCGGATTTGAGCGCGCTAGAGAAAGTAAATCCTGAAGTCGCTAAATACAGAGATTGGTTTGAATTATTGGGCGAACATATAAAAGCACAACTTGGACTACCCTCAAAAGTAGACGATTTGTATGATGATTTAGAGGGTGATATAGTGGAGGAAACCACTAGCGAGCCACCAACTAATGACAACGTACAGCCTACAACAAATAGCTAACGGAAATACCGGAATTAGACAAACGCTTAAACTCATGTCTAAGCTCACAAAAGCCTACAAAGCCAGCCCGATTATTCGTGAGCTGGCTTTATCACTTACTAAGACACTAAAACAAAAAAATTATTGGGGCGAAGTCGCCGCGCTACATCATTACGTAAAAGAAGAAATACGCTATATTAAAGACATACGCGAAGTTGAGACAATACAATCACCCGTTCAAACATTACGCTTAAGACAAGGTGATTGCGACGATAAAAGCACCCTAGTCGCCAGCCTATTAGAATCAATAGGGCATAGGACTCGATTTGTCGCTGTGGGTTTTTCGCCTAAATCCTTATCCCATGTTTTTGTGCAAACCCGTATCGGTAACAAATGGGTTAGCGTTGAATGTACCGAAAATTGGCCTCTAGGGGCTAGACCACGCGGGATAAAAAATGTTATGGTTGAGAACAACTGAGGAAAAATGCTATGTCGACAGCACCCCAATATATAGGCACTATTGACGCCGAGGACGGTTTAGGTAGTTTTTCGCTTAAAAAATTTAAGAAATTTGTTAACCCGATTACCCAATTTAAAGCGAATATGGCTATACAGAATCCGTTAATAGCTGCGCATATCGCTAAAAAAAGACGCGTGTCTAGGCAACGTCGAGCCGCACACGCTTTGCACGGGCTAATAGACGACGACACTGGATTGGGTAAAACGTCTCTTGGAAAAAAGTTAAAAAAAGTTGTTAAGTCTAAAGGCTTTAAAGTAGCCGCCGCCGCCGTTGCGACTTATTACGGTGGCGGTGCGCTTATGAAAGCCGCTAAAGCAAAAAAAATGGCTAAAGGCGCTAAACTTGTTAAAGGTGTAGCGAAGAAAAAAGGCAAGTCAAAAATTTTCGATAGTATCGCTAAATTTGGTAAGAAAAATAAAAAAGGGCTTGTTGCCGCAGGTGTTTTAACCGCTGGCGCTATGGTAGGGAATCGTGCGACTAACGATAGTTATGACGGAAGCGCCGACAATTTTATACCTAAAAACACGTACGAAAACGCTACAGGTAACACCATCAAAGCACCGATTTTAGATATACCGAACGATGTTATCGTAGACGGTAAACGTATGGTTAATTATGACGGAAAAATGGTTGATTATGATATGCTCAACCCCGCTGCAAAAGACCGATACCTCATGCAACAGGGATCTAACGTTAATGCTAACGGTATGCCGTGGAACTCGGGCGAAGCGCCTAAAACAAAAATGGTAGACACAGACGGTGACGGTGTACCCGACACTGAAGTACCCATTAGCGGTGCCGGTATGTTCGACACCAAAACGCTCATTATAGGCGCGGTAGCCGTGGGCGCTCTTTTTATGATTTCGCGTAAGGGGTAATGTATGGCTAGCTCATGGGTGAAATTTCGCGATAAAGTACGTGACGCGTTTAAGCGCGCAGGAAAAAACGAAGTAAAACGCGCCGTATCTAAAAAATTAGTATCGCAAGGCTATGACGAACAAGACGCCGCGCAAGCCGCGCATAGCCTCGTTAATAAAGCCGAAGCCGAAATTTACTACGACGAAAACGGTATGCCTACTATGGATGTAAAGGGTAGACGCCTTCAAAGATCGTCTAACCCGTTCGCAAATATGTCTAGCGGTGGGTCTGATTTAATGCCTATTTTAGTTATAGGTGGTTTAGGCTTGGCGGCGTTTACGCTTTTGAGGAAAAAATAATGGACGGTATTTTAGATGACGTTACAGGATTTTTTAAAAAAGAATATACCACCGCGTCTGATTATGTATCTAAACAATACAGTAAGGCTAACGCTTACGGAACAAAAGAATATAACGACTTAAAAAACAAAGTCGAGTATTGGGCTAAAACCGTAAAGACGTTAATGAATTTAAAAGTGCCAGCTCACATGCAAGCAGAAAAAAATGCACTTTTAAAACGCGCTATATCTATTAAAAATGTCGCTGAAAAAATCTTCGGCAAAATTGATAGTGTTAGCGGATTGGGTTTTATTCCTATTGTAGCTTGGGTTACTTACGCGGCTATCGCAGGTGCGCTAACGATTATCACAAAATGGATGATAGATTACGCAGCGTTTGCTAAAAAAGTGACAGTATACAATTCGGCTATAAAAAATAACGCGACACCTCAACAGGCGGCAGCCGTATCTAACGAAGTAGCTCGTGATACTACCGCCGGCGATAACCCGTCGATTATAGCCAGCGTAAAAGATATTACGGGTACAGTTAAAAATTACGCCCCCTTAATAGGTGTAGCTATTATCGTTTACGTATTTAAAGATAAATTATTCGGAGGTCAACGCCGTGGCAAGTAAAGCGCAGTTAGCAGCACTCGCTAAGGCGAGAGCCGCTAGAAAGAAAAAACCTGTAAAAAAAATCCCTGTTAACGCTAAATCTCGCGTGACAGGTAAAGCGCCGTCGAAAAGATTAAAAGCTCGACGCGCTAAAAATACTCGAGCTGGGTATTACCCTAATCCCGTTAAAAAAACTACACCAAGAAAATTTACCGTGCGTGTAACACTCGCTAGCGGTAAAGTAGGTTATGTAACACCGTCTGGCGGTTTAGATACTGATATAGGTTACGCCGTTAAAAAGTCCGAAACAGAATGTAATAAACTCGCCCATTCTTTCTTCGCCGAAAATAAAAAATATTTAAAATCCGTTGAAGTGGTGGTGGTAAAAAAGCCTAGTGCGGGTTACGGAAAAAACCCCGTCCCCGCCAGCAAAGCATTAAAACAAAAAGAGGCCGCTTTTCTTTTTGAAGATTTTACAGGTCATAAAGCCGATCACTTTACAAACCACACGATAAATCTACCTGATGTGGGCTTGAAATTTGGTGAATGTACGGGCATTATGTATGAGACTACCCGAGACGGTGTGAAAGAATACTACTGTCACGAGTTTAAAAAATCCGCCCGCCCCTTATTAGGGGCATCACATGATGGTAAGCAGCTCTTACTAGTCGGCGGCAATTATCGGTTTACCAACCGTGGTATTGTTGACAATTAGGAGCGCCCATTATGGCCAGTTTAATGCTAGTAAATCCCCGTAAACGCAGAAAATCACGCCGTAAGGCTGTAACTCACAAAAAAAATCCGATTCGTCGCCGCCGTTCAACCGGCTTAAGTGCCGCACCTCATAAACGCCGCCGCCATCATTACCGCCGTAATCCTATAGGCGGTACGGGTATCACTGAACAAATTAAAGGTTCGGCTATTGGCGCGTTAGGCGCGATTGCCGTTGATTTGGCAATGACCCGTTTACCTATTCCCGCGTCAATGAAAACGGGTGCTATGCTCCATGTCGCTCAAGGTGCTGTATCTCTCGGCCTCGGTATGCTCGTGGCCAAAGTGGGTAAAAACAAAAAATTGGGTATGCAACTCGCTGACGGCGGTATGACCGTTGCGCTCTATGCCGCTGCTAAATCTATGGTGGGGCCACAATTAGGCTTAGCAGGTTATGAAGACTTAGGTGACGATTTGTTAGGCTTTGAAGACTTGGGCGATGACCTGTTAGGCATGGATGACGACTATAGTATGGGTGGTGTAGGTTGGCAAAATGCCGCCGCTACTTATGATATGGCTGGCGGCGAGTTCGACCAAGATTACTAATTTTTTAAAATTAACTCCCTTCGGGGAACCTTGTAAATAAATGTAAAGGTAAAAGATATGCGCAATAGATCAAGACAAGCCCCACGCGGGCTACAGGCTCCAAGTTACGGTGAGATGGTCCGCGAAGGCTCGGTAAATATCGCAGGTAAAGTCGAAAGTATATGGCAACCGCTCTATGACACAGTTACCTACGCCGCTGCTGGTGCAGCTTCGACATTACTGTTCCAAACACCGTTGGGTCAATCCGGTAAAACCTTGCAAGATACCAACATGGAGTTGGCAGGCCAATTACCTAAAGGCCAAAACTTCGCCATGACGGGTGTACAGGTAGAGCTTTTGCCGGGCGTTAACCCTGAAGGTGCCGCCATTACTAACTTCAGTAATGACGTGTGGAACTTCTACAAATCGGGTGCTCTAGTACTACGTATCGGCGCGAAAGATTTTATTCGTCAAGGCAACTTGATGAAATTCGCCCCTGTAAACCGCTTGGCGGGTCAAGTCGCTACCGGCTTGGCAGCGCACCAGTTGGGTTATATGCAAGCTGCAGGACGCGAATTCGCCGTTGCTGATTTGATGTTAGAGTCTAACCAAAACTTTAGCGTCGAGATTCAAAACGGTGCTGCATTAACGTCCGGTACAGCCGCTCGTTTAGCGGTAACGCTTAACGGCTTTATCTACCGTAACGCACAGTAATACCTCTCTGCGCCTCGTAAGGGGCGCTTTTTTATTTATGTTGCTTTGGGGCTTCCAAAATGTCAGCACAAAATGTGATTATCGATTCCAACGGTACTAAGTGGGTACAGGATTATTATGCTTATGTAGCTAACGCAGGTTTAACGCTAGCCGCTGGTGCTAGTATTACTGTGTCTTTAAGTGTTGAGGCAGACTCGACTTTTATTCTTACCAAAATGGCGTCTTCAGCGGATTTAGCTGGCGCGGCGCAAACCGATTCAACACGCGTTATACCCTTAATCACTGTATCTATCGTAGATAGCGGTTCAGGTCGTAACCTACAAAACGCCCCTGTACCTATGGGTTTATTATCGGGACATGACGGCCTACCGTTTGTTTTACCCGTTGCGCGTGAGTTTAAACCGTCATCAAATATCGCGGTAACATTTACCAACTATTCGGCGGCGACTGTTTACGCTAACCCGCGCCTAGTGCTTTTCGGCTATAAAAAATTCATGTATTAATTCGGGTAATATTGTATGCAACGTCAACGGCAAACCGATTTAGACGATTACCATGACCAGCCCAATAGCCCCGCGTTTTCGTTCGGTGTGGCGCGCAACACGGGAGGTCATACGGGTAAGCCTAAAAAACGCCAAGTGTTTAATTCGGCGTCAAAAACAATCGACAATACAGGGTCTTTGACTATCGTTGCTGCCAGTAATAAGCGCATTTTTTTGAGCATTATCAATAATAGCGCAGGAGTTGTATGGTTAGGTTTTGGTGTACAAAGTGACGTGTCTGGAACTAACGGCGTAAAATTGTTAGGTAATTCAGCTATTTCTTTCGATAGCGGAATAGTCCCACAAAACGAGGTGTACGCCATAGCCGCTGGAGGACAGTGCAATATCACAGTGTTAGAAGGTAATGCGCAATATTAATTTATTGTTATTAGCAGCCGGACTTATTTTTATCGGTTCCGGTGAGGCTAAAAAAGTGGCTATAAAGGCTGTCAGTATTATCTACGGTAAAAGAGGTCTAGATAATAATAACGCTGGCAACATAGTTCACTCCGATATAAAATGGCTCGGTATGTCGCCCGTTCAAAAAGATTCGACATTCGTGTCTTTTATAGCGCCAGAATACGGTATACGCGCCATGTATAAAAATTTGATAGCGTATAGAAATAAGGGTTTATTAACTGTAAAAGATATAATTTCACGGTGGTCAAAAACAGACCAAAACGCGTACATAAAATACGTGTCTAATAGTCTAGGCGTTTCACCTACCACGAAATTATCACTTTCACAATACCCCGATTTAATAGCCGCAATAGTCAAATTTGAAAATGGTATAAATCCTTACACCAAAGAAACGATTTTAAAAGGGGTACAATTAGCATGACGAATGAAGATATTTTAAAAGAGCTTGAAAGTTTGCTTAACCAAATAGCTGTTTTGCGCGAACACTCAACAGAAACTATTATTGTAGCGCCTTATGTAGATTGCGCTGCGAACTACTTAAACGCGCTACATGACGAGCTAAGTAAATAATGTCTAACGACACCGGCACGATAGGGACAATTGTAATGTTGTGCGGGATAGTTATTCATTTTATAACATTTGTCGGTATTTTTACTCGACTAGAAAACAGGCTAACAAAACTCGAAACTATGTTAGCTATTTATAACCAAAATTTTAAGGTCACGACACACCATGAAAAACATTAAGAACGTAGTTTTAATCGGTATTTTTACGCTTGTTTCGGCTTGCGGGGAGTTGGCTTGGGGGGCGCAGGGGAGTATAGGCGGCGGTACAGCTTTAGTGATCGACGGTGATGTTGTCGGCGGTCCAATAACCTGCGATCAAGGCTATCAAGGTGGTTATCTAACCGCGTGGGCTAGGTGCGCTTCTAGCGACGCGACAATAACTAGCCCTATAACAACGGTACCTAGCCCTACTTTTACAATGGGGCGTACATATCTAGGACTAAACTCAGGCGCAACATCTACCAACCTTTTATACACGAGCGTAAACTATTCATCATCATTGTTTAACTACTCCACCGTACAGTCGTCACTAATTTCAGTGTATTCTATGTTTACGGGTGACGGTGTGACACCTAATATGTACGTAAAAATACCTTCAGGTACAACATGTACGTTAGCGACAATGTACATTACAGTGTGGTCAGGCAGTAAACCAGTAGGTTCGTATCAAGTTAACATATCAGGACCTTACGCTGCCGATAATTACGCTTATTTTACAGTACCATCTATCCCCGTAAAAAATATGGCCGTAACAGGTTTTATAGGTAGTTGTCTTGGCGGCACTGTCAGTAACGCTAGCGTGTCTTATAGTATCGTTAAAACTTCGGCTATTCTTTAATAAAATAAAAACCCCGCTTAGTGCGGGGTTTTTTTTGTTTTTCAATATAAGAATACGTTATCTGATTATCGACAGGTATTTGTAAACATCTTGTTACACCAACTTCAGGTTTAAAATAAACTCCCTCCCATACACACTGCCCGCGAGAATCTAATCGTATATACAGATCACAGGATAAAACTTTACATTGTGTTTTAACACGTTTTGTTGTGTTATTCAATCTTTGTAATTTTAATTGATCTTTGAAATTCATATTAACCTCACTGTTTAATGCACGTATATTTTACAAAACTAGATAACCCGTCATATTGCCTAGTCACCTGTTCACCCCCGCTTCTACATGCGTTTTCTGATAAGTCTTTTACTATTACGCTTGTGCTGTTACCGCCTATTACGACTATTAGGATTAAAGTATACATTTATTTAGCCTCAACTAATCGACCCATTATACACATACGCTCAAAAGAAGTTTCTTCTGGAGCGTCCCCGCTTTCTTTACCTATGTTTATTATTATTTCCCACTCTTTTTTTGTGAATGATTGGCCTGTAGCTACTGACGTATAAAGTTTTTCGCTTTCGGCTGTGGTTATTTGTGGCATTTTATTTCCTC
>Ga0213919_1000799_pt1 | contig 12815 bp, 4 predicted proteins | sample McNCre317MG_FD_161056 | JGI IMG/M metagenome (GOLD analysis project Ga0213919, IMG submission 161056) | Freshwater microbial communities from McNutts Creek, Athens, Georgia, United States - 3-17 MG | ecosystem: Environmental > Aquatic > Freshwater > Creek | place: USA: Georgia | collected 2017-06-12 | reverse complement strand
GGCCTGCCAGCGCTGCTCGTCGGACAGGGGGCGGCGCTCGCCATTCACCTTGATCAGCACGTCGTCGCCCACCGTCCAGGCGGCCAACCAGTCGGCGCGATACACCTGGTACTGGTCGAACAGGTCGGCAAGCCGCTCGGCGAGCTGGAAACGCTTGCGCAGGTCGGCGTCCCGCGCCAGGAAGCGGCGCAGCGGCGCATAGGCCGGTTCCGCCATCACGTCGGGCAACAGGCGCATCAGGCGCCACAGCAGCAGGGGCTTATCAAAGAGCGAGACCTCAGGAACCTGGCGCCGTCCCAGCACGGCGCGGTAGGCCTGCCACAAAAAGCGCGAGGGGAGCGACATGTCCAGCCCGGCCGCGATCCCGCAGCCGCCGCCCGCCCCATCGTCCATGTCCTCGGCCAGCGCCAGACGCAGCCATTGGGCTATGCCGTTGCTATGCACCAGCAGAGTCTCGGTTTCAAGCGGGGCCAGCGGATAGCGCCGGACCCACGCAACGAGCAGATCGCGCAGGGACTCGGGATGGTTGCCATGGACCAGCATCAGGCCGGGAGGCAGGATCGTTATGGTCAAGGTCGGCTCCTGGGGCGGACAAATCGGTCAGTCAAAGCGTGGAAGGAATTTAAAACAGATGTGCGCCAACATATGTCGCATAGAACTCGACCGTCACGAATCAACCTAGAAACGGCAGTTGCCGGGTGATAAAGGTGCAATCTACGAAGACGAGGTAATCGAGGCCCTCCGCGTCATCCGTCGCAAGTCCCACGCGCCTGACAGCCAACGTCAAAGGCCAGCGTACGCGCCTGGACAAGCTAACGAAGGGCGACACAGAGCAGCCCGACAGCCCCCAAGATGCGATCCTAGCCCTCGCCCGCGAGCATGCAACCTACGCCCACACGCCCGAGGGCGCAGGCGTCGCCTTGATCGAACTCGACGGCCGGCGCGAGGTGCATATGCTGAACTCCGCAGGCTTCGACCGCTGGCTTCGTGGTCAAATCTACGCCGCACACAAGGTCGGCATTCCAGATCAAGCAATGAAGACCGCCATTGCCACGCTTGGCGCGGTCGGCATGTTCGAAGGGCCGGAGATCGAGACGCACACACGCTGCGCGAAGCAGGGTGACGCCTATTGCCTTGACCTGTGTGACGACCGCTGGCGGGCTATCCGCATCACTGCCGGTGAATGGAGATTGCTGGACCGCTCGCCCGTGCATTTCGTGAGAACCGCAGGCGCGCGCCCGCTGCCCCAGCCCGGCACACGGGGTAATGTGAATCTGCTTTGGAAGCACCTGAACGTGCCGAAGGACGCCCGCCCGCTGGTGCTGGCTTGGCTTCTCGATGCAATGCGCCCCGATACGCCTTACCCCGTGCTCGAACTGTGTGGAGAGATGGGAAGCAGCAAAAGCACGACGCAACGCCGGTTGCGTGCCCTGATCGACCCCGTAGCCGTGCCGTTGCGCGGCGCCCCGAAGTGTGTCGAGGACATCCACATTGCAGCCGCTAACGCTCAGGTGTGCAGCTTCGAGAACCTGAGCAGCCTGACCGCCGAACAGCAAGACGCCCTGTGCATTCTGAGCACTGGCGGCGGGTATGCAACCCGCCAGCTTTACACCAACGGCGAAGAGCACGTCATCAGCAGCAAACGCCCGGTGATGCTGAACGGTATCAACGCGGTGGCCACCGCGCCCGACTTGATTGAGCGCGTTATCAGCATCGAGCTACCGACCATTGCAGCAACGAAACGACAGGCCGAACAAAGCCTAGAGGCGGCATGGGACAAGGACTATCCCGCCATCTTCACCGGCCTGCTAACCTTGTTCGCCGACGCCCTCGAATTGTTGCCCAAGGTGGAGATTCCCGAGGGCATGCAGAAGCGCATGATCGACTATCAGCGACTCGGCGAAGCGGTTTGCATGGCGCTTGGCAGCAAGGCCGGCGAGTTCTCGCAGCGACTAGACAGCATGCACGGCGACTCGCTCGCCCGAGGGCTGGAAAGCTACGGCGTAGCGGTCGGCGTGCAGATGCTGGCGGCTAGGCCCGAGGGGCGAGAGTGGGAAGGCACCTACCTGCAGCTACTGACCGAGTTGAACAGGATGCCCGAGATCGACCGCAGCAACTGGCCGAAATCCCCGCGCCACCTATCCAGCCAGCTCAAGCGGATTGCACCAGGGTTGCGCCGCGCAGGCGTCAGGATCGAAGCCGCCGGGCGAGGGCGGACAGGCGCAAAGGTGCGCATCGTCAGGGAGTGACGGCCCCGCCGTCGAAGATCACTCGCCAACACACCAGGCAACCGCGGCGCTGTCTCGAAAGTCGAGGCAGCGCCGCTTGTCATTTGGGGTACCTCTTCGTGCCACACGAGCGGGAGAGTCTGCGCTCGCGCCGCTGTCGCTGCGTTGAAAAGCCGTTCCTCTCAACAGGGCTTCAGCTTCCGCGTTAGCCCTCGCCAGTTTTTCAAGCCGGGTTTCTTCCGAAACGACGGTGATCGCATCGGACCCAAAGCCCCGAGGCGGAGGCCGCCAGACCTCAAGCGACGCCGGTGCCTGCCGCGCCACCAGAGGCGCCGACGACTGGCTGCCGTGGTTCGCGTAATACCACAGCCCGGCGGCTGCGCACGCTATAAGCAGCACAACAACCCCAGCAGCCTGACCGGCAAAAGCCAACACCTCGGCCCGTGTCTCGCCCTCTTGGTACGGGGTGAGCTTCCAGATTGCCGCCGCGGTGGCTGCCACCACAAAGAGCACATCAAGCCAGCCGTATCGGTTGTCTCCCACCATCAATGCCACTACCACGCCGACGATGCCGATAAGGATCGATGCGGGTCGACTCTTTGAGGCAAGGCAAAGGAAGAAAACAAGCGCCGCCTGAGCCAGCGCGATCAAGATGAACGCCGGCTCCCTCAACGCCAGCGCAAGCGCCGGCAAGATGCTGAGAAATGACATTGCGTGCCCCCCAGACATTGCGCCGTGAAACTCAATGGCATTACTGTATGTCAATCGGGCGGGCGTGTCTGCACTGTTGAACCCGGCGCACCGCAAACAGACCGTCACATCGTCACCGACATACACCCCGGAACGCCAGTATTGGCGCGGGTCGGTGACGGTGTGACGATGTGACGGTAGGTGTTTTCTATATACGAAAAAAGAATACCTACGCCCCGCCCGATGCCAGGGCGGCAAGGTCAGCGTCCGACATGGCGGCAAGTCGAGCCAGCAAGGCCGATGCCCCCGCAGGCGTTGCGACCTCAACCCAGCGGGCTTCGGGTTCGTTGAACCCACACATGCGGGCAAGATCGCGGTAGCCCGCCAACATCGCCGACGGATCACCTGCCGCCCGCGCCATCTCGATAGCCCCAAGCACGCCCTCGATCACGCCCCTGCGGGTCACCTGCCAGCGTTCCGCGTTTTCGGCCTGAAGAGCCTGTATAGCCTCCAAAACTAGAGGTTTCTGCAAGTTCTCGGTAGCGATAGCGCCTGCCGTCCGTTCGCTGTAGCCAGCCCGCCGCGCCGCTTCCGAGGCGTTGCCGCCCGCCACATACTCGCGGACAAACTTGTCTTGCCGCGGGGTCAGCTTCTGGATTGCTTTCATAATTATTTATTTTGCATAGTTAGCACCTAGAAATTTTGCAAAAAAAATTGGAGGGTTTACAAGGTAAATCACCCTACCCCCACTTCGGAAAAAGGGTGGGCCACTTCGGAATCGGTTTCCGATCCAGCCGAAAGCATGCGGCTTCGCCGTTTGTTGTGAATCAATCGAGGGCGCTACGCGCCGAGGAAGGAAAACCCAGATCGAGGCGCCTACGGCGCGAGGGATGGAAGCCGCTATCCACCAGGAGAGCCACCAGGGACGGCAGGAGGGTAAGCAGCGCCCGCGGTCTGCAGCCCGTAGGCCTGTCAGCGATCGACGAGCGCGGCGCGCTGCTGCGTGACAGGGCAGCACACCCTGAGCCCGTGTAATGTTTGGCAGCAAGGAGGGGCGAGGCCATCGACGCCACACCCGCCAGCGGCGAGCGGTCAGCCTTCGCAGGGCGCCCGGGCATGTCACGAGCCATGCCCGAAACTCGGGGCCCGGGCTGCTTCTGACCGGCGTTGCACTCGGTCGGATTTCCGTATGGATTCCGTACGGCATGAAAAAGGCCACTCGAAAGTGGCCTAAGTCCTTGATTTTATGGCGCGCCCGAGACGATTCGAACGTCCGACCCCTGCCTTCGGAGGGCAGTACTCTATCCAGCTGAGCTACGGGCGCGCGGAAGGAATTGCGGAGCAGATGGCACAGCATTTCTTAGTGCGGCGCGCAGGATAGCGCGAATCGCGAGCCGAGTCCATTCTTTGCCCCGACGCGCCGAGCCGCGGAATGCCCAGGGTCGGCGCCGATGTCGCTCCTTGCCGTGCGGCTCAGGGAGGCCGCAAATGAAGCCGATTCTCATTTCTCGAGAAAATCTGTCGACGGGTTTTACATTTTGTGTAAATAGGTAAAACCCAAAAAATAAATAACCTCATTATTTCAATGCCTTAAATTCAAATCGCCAGGCTGGAACAAATATTGCTCGATATTGCACAAAACTCTGTGCAGGAACTACATCATGAAAAAGACTCTCATTTGCGCGATCGCCTCCGGAATGCTGTCTCTGTCGAGCCTCAGCCTGGCCGGAGTGGGAGAACAAATATCGATCTCGGCGGGCAATGTTTCCGGTCTTCCCGGTTCGCGGGTCCAGCTGGACGTGTCGCTGACGAGTGGCAGCTTCGAGTTCGGCGGCAACTTCGCGATCAGCTTCGACAACACCCGTCTGTCCTTCTTCGACCTCCAGGGCGCGACCCCGGATCTGCTCGCGCTGGCGATCAGCCCGACCGGCGGGCTGGTGAACCTGTCCCTCGCCAACGCCGGCTTGCCGCTGACCCCGGCGACCAGCCTGTTCTCGCTGTGGTTCGACATCGCCGACCCCTATCCGACCGCCGCGCTCCCGGAGGACGTGGTGGTCAACATCGCCGAGGGCACTTTCGACCCCAGCCCGAGCACCTTCAGTGCCATCAACCCGGTCGTCACGGTGCTGGCGCGGCAGCAGCAGACCAACGTGCCCGAGCCCGGCGTGCTGGGCCTGCTCGGTCTGGGCCTCGCGGCGATGGGTCAGTTCTACCGCAGGCGCAGCGCGGTGCGGTGAGCTTCATGCGGCAAAGGTCTTTTGCCGGCGTGTGATCTTGATCAAGGGGCGCTCGCCCCTTGATCCGTTTTTGAAAAGCGATTTCATGTCGTGAAACGCGACCTGCTGATCGGTTGGAACGGTTGATACGCCGGACCGGGCTGGAGGCAGCCTGGTTCGGCTCAAGTCTTGCGGAGTCTGTCATGGATACCAAGGTTCGGTCTGAAGCTGCTGGCAAATCCTCTTCCACCGGTGCATCCCGGCGGCGTCGTGGACTGGAATGGTTGGGCCGCTTCCTGGCCCCGGTGATGGGCCGCGGCAGCGAAGCCGACGAGCCGTCGCGGCGCGACCGGCTGGCCTTCGAGGCCCTCGAGCCGCGCATCCTGCTCGACGGCACGCCGGTGGTGCCGGCGACGAAGATCGAGGGCTCCATCGACGTGGCCGGCGAGACCGACCGCTACGGCTTCTCGCTGAGCAGCGACGCGCGTGTCGTCTTCGACTCCCTGACCAACACCTCCGATCTCAACTGGAGTCTCAGCGGCCCGCGCGGCGAGGTGGTGAGCAGCCGGCCACTGGCCAGTTCCGACGCCAACACCGCCTGGGCCAGCCCGGTGCTCGAACTGAGCGCCGGCGATTACACCCTCAGCGTCGATGGCCAGCGCGACGCCACCGGCAACTACGCCTTCCGGCTGATCGACCTGGCCAGCGCCAGCGTGCTGACGCCGGACGTGCCGGTCAGCGGCAGTCTCGATCCGGCCAACGAGACCGATGTCTTCGCCTTCGACGCCCAGGCCGGCGAGCGCTACCTGATCAGCCGTGGTGCCAACCCGGCGGTTTCCGGCTACTGGCGGCTGATCGACCCGAGCGGCGTGAAGATCGCCGAGAACTACGATCTCAACGCCTTTGACACCGGTGTGCTGACCCAGGCCGGGCGCTATTCCCTGCTCCTCGAAGGCAACATCGACGCGACCGCCACGGCGCCCTACGGCTTCCGCCTGCTGAAGGCCGGCCAGGACGTGAAGACCCTGACGATCGGCGAAACGGTGAGCGGCACCCTGCCGTCGGCCGCCCGCAGCATCCGCCACGATTTCACGCTGGCCGCCGCCGGCCAGTTCTACTTCGACGGCCTGACCAATGACAGCCGGCTGAGCTGGAGCCTGCGCGGCCCCCTCGGCACCACCGTCAGCGGGCAGAGCTTCACCACCGGCTGGAACAGCGGCCTCTACGACTCGCAGATCCTCGCCCTCGGCCCCGGCGATTACAGCCTCACCGTGCAGGCCAGCGGCGACTTCAGCGGCGACTTCGGGTTCCGCCTCCTCGACGCGGCCGCCGCGCCGGTGGTGGATTTCGGCACCACCGTCACCGGCCAGCTCGACCCGGCCGCCGGCGCCCAGGCCTACCGCTTCACCTCGACCGCAGGCGAACGCGTCGCCTTCCAGCAGACCGGCAATGGCCCGGCCCAGACCCTCTACTGGCGCGTGCTCGATCCGACCGGCCGGCAGATCTACGGCTACAACTACTTCAGCGGCTACAGCGAACTGCCGACCCTGGCCGTGGACGGCGCCTACACGCTGATCGTGGATGGTCCCCTGGGCAACACCGGCAGCGTCGACTTCGAATTCCGCCTGATCCGCGAGACGGTCAGCACCACCGCCATCGCCGTCGGCGACCTGGTCAGCGGCAGCATCGACGGCGCGGCCCAGGTCCGGCGCTACACCTTCGACGTCGCCAGCGATACCCGCCTGTCCTTCGACGCGCTGGCCGGCGACTGGAGCATGCCCTGGAGCCTCTACCCAGCCGACGGCACCGCCATCGCCAGCCGCAGTTTCGGCAACTCGGACGGCGCCAACGCCTACGGCGACCTGATCCCGGTCAAGGCCGGGCACTACACCCTGGTGATCGACCCCCAGGACGCCACCACCGGCAGCTATGCCTTCCGCGTCCTCGACATTGCCGGTGCAACGCCGGTCGCGCTCGGCGATTCCTTCCCTGTCGAACTGCAGCAGTCCGGACGCGAGACCCGCGCATTCAGCTTCGACGCCAGCTCCGGCGACCAGATCGCCCTGAACCTCAGCTACGTATCGGGCGACGGCAGCACCATCTTCCAGCTCTTCGACCCCTTCGGCCAGCGCGTCGCCCGCGCCTACGCCGGCCAGACCCCGGTGCGCCTGGCCCTCACCGGCCGCTACACGCTGCTCGTCGAAGGCTATGTCTATAGCGGCACCGACAGCGTCTACAACGTCTTCCTCGACAAGCAGGGCAACGACGGCGGCGACACCCTGCCCACCGGCACCGCGATCACCGTCGGCCAGACGGTCAGCGGCAGCCTCGACGCCTCCGCCGCGCCGCAGGTCTTCAACTTCTCGGTTGCCCAGGCCACGACCCTGCTCCTCGACAGGCTGGGCGGCTTCGAATATTCCCTGTCCTGGCAGCTTTCCGGACCACAGGGCAACCAGGGCAGCAGCGCGTTTTACACCAGCGACGCCGGCTACCCCTGGCATGGCGTCACCCCCGTTGCCGTGCCTGCCGGGGACTACGCGCTGACGATCCAGGGCAGCGCCAGCCAGGCCTACGCCTTCCGTGTCGTGGACCTGGCCGCACTGGCCACCGCGATCACCCCGGAACAGGACGTCACCGACACTCTCTCGCCGGGCGACACGCTGCAGGCCTTCGCCTTCGACGGCAGCGCCGGCGACCGCTTCAGCATCACGGTGGCCGGCAGCTGGAGCGGCTCGATCTACGTGCTCGGCCCCGACGGCACGGTGGCCTATTCCCCGCAATGGGCCGACAGCATCAGCCCCTTCGCGCTGAGCCGCAGCGGCACCCACTATGTCGTCGTGTCCGGCTACCCCGGACAAACCGGCGACCAGGCCTTCGACCTCCAGCTCCATCGGGCCGTCACCGAGCTCGCCGACATCGCCGTCGGCGACGTGGTCAGCGGCAGCATCGCCACCGCCGGCCAGACCCGCCGCTACCGCTTCGAACTCGCCGCACCGACCCGCCTCTTCGTGGACACCCGGGGCAGCGACGACCGTTTCCAGTGGCGCATCGCCAACCCCTGGGGCGAAGAGCGCGGCAACACCAGCTTCGCCTACGGCGACGGCTATCTGTGGAGCGGCGGCACCGCCGTGACCCTGTCGCCGGGTACCCATTTCTTCGACGTCAGCACCACCGGCGGGGCGACCGGCGACTTCGCCTTCCGCCTGCTGCCGATGGAAAGCGCGACGCCGGTTTCCGTCAATGCGGCGGTGAACGGCACCCTCGACCCGGCCAACGGCCTCGCCCTTTACAGCTTCGACGCAACGGCTGGCGAAACCCTCAGCTTCGACGCGATCGCGGCGTCGGTGTCCTCAGACAATGTCGTCTGGCGCCTGCTGTCGCCCTCCGGCCAGGTGCTGAGCTACAACAGCTTCTACGATTTTCAGTATGCCGGCATGCCGGAAAGCGGGCGCTACCTGCTCGTCGTCGAAGGCAACGCGGGCCTCACCGGCACCGCCGACTACAGCCTGCAGATCGTGCGCCCGCAGACGACCGCCGCCCAGCCCATCGCCCTCGACCAGACCGTCAGCACCAACCGCACGGCGGCCACCCAGACCGACCGCTACAGCTTCACGCTCACCGAGGCGAAGCGGATCTATTTCGACTACCTCAGCGGCAGCACCAATCTCAACTGGACCCTCAGCGGCCCCCGCGGCAAGCTGATCGACCAGCGCGGCATCTACGGCGACAGCTACGACTACGGCGGGCCGGCCAGCATCGAACTGGCCCCCGGCGATTACCAGCTGAGCATCGCCGGCAACGCCACCGGCACCTACAGCTTCCGCGTCATCGACGAGGAGAACAAACCCGTCGTCGGCGTCGGCGAGCTGGTTTCCGGCCAGCTCTCGCCGGGCAGCGCCGCCCAGGTCTATCGCTTCGACGCCAGCGCCGGCGAGCGGCTCTACATCGACGTGAAGGCCTATTCGGACTACTACGGCGCCTACCTGCGCCTGCTCGACCCCTTCGGCCGGCAGATCGCCACCAGCTCCTATTTCTCCGACATCGAAACCGCTGCGCTAGCCTACAGCGGGCGCTACACCCTGATCGTCGAAGGGCTCTATTACAACAGCGGCAACACCTACAGCTATACCTTCTCCGTCGAGAAGCCCATCGATGAGACCCGCGCGATCACCCCCGGGGTCGCCAGTGGCCTGGAACCGGCCTACGCCGCCGCCCGCGACGGCGAGGCGCTGCTGCTCGGGCGCAGCACCCGCGGCAGCATCCCCGCCGCCGCGGCCCTCGACCTCACCGGCTCGATGACCATCGAGACCCGCTTCCGCGTGGACAACTTCACCACCACGTGGATGCCCCTCGTCTTCAAGGGCAACACCAACAGCAGCCAGCGCACCTATTCGCTGTGGATCAACAACTCCGGCTACCTGTCGCTGAATACCGGTGACGGCGGCGACCAGGGCATCACGTCGGCCAGCGGCAGCATCCGCGCGGGCGTCTGGTACGACGTCGCCGGCGTCATCGACCGCACGACCGGCCAGTTGAGCCTGTACATCGACGGCCAGCTGGTCAAGACCGGCAGCCTGCGCACCACGGCCGCGACCAGCAACGCCGCCACCCCGCTGCTGCTCGGCAATACCACCGAAACCTGGGGTGCCGGCCGCTTCGAAGGCGCGCTCGACACGCTGCGCCTGTGGAACACCGCGCGCAGCCAGGCCGACATCGAGGCCACCCGCGCCACCCCGCCGGCGCCGTCGGCCACCGGCCTCGTCGCCGATTACCGTTTCGCCGCCGCCGACGCCGGCGTGATCCGCGACAGCGGCCCCAATGCCCTCCACGGCCAGGTCATCACCGACCTGCCCAGCGGCACCGGCATCGTCGCCGGCCGCATTGCCGGCCCCGGTCAGACCAACCGCTACACCTTCAGCCTCGGCCAGGCCACGCAACTCTACGTGGACGCCATCCTGCCCAACTCGAGCAGTTTCACCTGGAGCCTGAGCGGCCCGTCGGGCACCGTCGTCAATGCCTCCCGCTTCGACGCCAACGGCCAGTTGCTGGCCGTGCCGGCCGGCGACTACGTGCTGACCGTCGACGGCAACAGCGACACCGCCGGCTCCTACGCGCTGCGCCTGCTCGACCTGGCCGCCGCGACGCCCGTCGCCTACGAGCAGGCCGTCAATGGCACGCTGCTGCCCGGCAGCGAGACCGACGCCTACCGCTTCGATGCCACCGCCGGTGACCGGGTCTATTTCGACCGCCTGTCGCTCAGTGCCGGCAGCCCCGCCTGGCGCCTCGTCGACCCCTTCGGCCGCGAGGTCTTCAGCCGCAGCAGCTTCAACGACCGGGACGTCAGCACCCTGGCCTACACCGGCCGCTACACCCTGCTGATGGAAGGCAGCAACAGCGATGGCGGCGAGATCGCCTACGGCTTCAAGCTGCGTAAGGTCACCGACACCAGCACGCCCATCGTCATCGGCGAGACTGCCGGCATCGACCCGGACTGGATCGCCGACCACGCCGGCAACGCCGGCCAGGCCGTGGCCTTCGACGGCTATGACGGCATCCGCGTAGCACCCTCGCCGGCCCTCGACCTCACCGGCTCGGCCACCGTCGAATTCTGGTTCCGCCCCGACAGCTACGTGGCCGAATGGACGCCGCTCGTCTTCAAGGGCACCGACACGGCCAGTCAACGCCAGTTCACGGTGTGGCTCAACCAGAGCGGCTACCTCCACCTGTACACCAACACCAACGGCAGCGGGCAGGCCGTGTCCACCACCGCCGGCAGCGTGAAGTTCGGCGAATGGCAGCACGTGGCCGCGGTGATCGACCGCAGCGCCAACCGTCTGCGCGTGTACATCAACGGCGTCGAGGCCGCCAACGGCGGGCTTGCCGCCGGCCAGGCCCTGTCCAACAGCAACCCCTTCCTGGTCGGCACGACCCAGGAAGGCAACACCGGCTACGGCAACTTCATCGGCGCGATCGACGATCTGCGCATCTGGAACGTCGTGCGCAGCGCCACCGCCATCGCCGACAACCGCGACGCCAGCCTCAGCGGCAGCGAATCCGGCCTGGTCGGCTATTTCCGCCTCGACGAGGGCAGCGGACGCAGCCTCGCCGACCGCAGCGCCAGCGCCGCCAGCGGCGAAATCCGCCACCTGCTGCAGGACCTCGGCGGCATCGAAGGCGCGATCACCACGCCCGGTCAGCAGGCCCGCTACACCTTCACGCTCACCGCAGCGCGGCGGCTGGTGATGGACAGCTTCTACCGCGGCAGCGACCTCAACTGGTCCCTCACCGGCCCACGCGGCACCGTGCTGTCCGGCCGCAACCTGATCAACTCCGACGCCAGCCCCCTCGGCTCCACCTCGCCGGTGCTCGAGCTCGCCGCCGGCGACTACGTGCTGACCGTCGACGCCGCCGCCGACGCGACGCCCCGCTTCGCATTCCGGCTGCTCGACATCACCGCCGGCACGGCCATCGCCTACGACACGCCGGTCAGCGGCACCCTCGACCCTGCCGGCCGCAGCCAGGTCTTCAGCTTCAACGGCAGCGCCGGCGACCGCCTGTTCCTGCAGCGCAACGTGCTGACCAGCGCCGGCTACACGCCCTACCTGCGCCTCATCGACCCCTTTGGCACCCAGCTCTGGTATGGCGCCTTCAGCGACGTGGACGGCTGGACCCTCGCGCTGTCCGGCCAGTACACGCTGCTCCTCGAGGGCGACACGCGCCAGACCGGCAGCGTCGGCTACGGCTTCACGCTGCATCACATCGTCGACGACGCGGCCGTCCTCGCCCTCGACACGCTGACCAATGGCAGCATCGCCATGCCCGGCCAGGTGGATCGCTACAGTCTCAACCTCGCCGCCGACACGCGGGTCTATTTCGACTCCCTGACCAACAGCAGCAGTTTCAACTGGACGCTGGCCGGCGCGGCCGGAACCATCGCCAACCGCAACTTCAACGGCGCCGATTCCGACAGCCTCGGTTCCACCAACCCCTACCTGCTGCTCCGGGCCGGGCAGTACACGCTGACCGTGGACGGCAGTTCAGCCACCACCGGCGCCTACGCCTTCCGTCTGCTCACCGCCGCCTCGGCGACGGCCATCGCCCGCGACACCGAACAGGCCGCCCAACCCACCGAAGCACTCGGCACGCGCCTCTACACCTTCGACGCGGCGGCCGGCGACCAGGTCGTCCTCGATTTCCTCGCCCGCAGCAACAACGTCTACCCGACCTGGCGCCTGTTCGACCGCAGCGGCGCGCAACTGCACTACGGCTACTTCGCCAACGACAGCGGCACGCTGACGCTCAACTACACCGGCAGCTACCTGCTCGCAATCGAGTCGCGGATGAGCGACACCGCCGCCGGCACGCTGAGCTTCCAGGTCCGTACGGCAGGCCACGTGGACCTGCCGGCCCCGCCGGCCGGCGACCCGATCAGCCTGGGTGCCACGGTCAGCGGCACGCTCACCTCCAACTCGGACAGCAAGCAGTACGGCTTCGACCTCGCCGCCAGCGGCAAGCTGCTGTTCGACGTGCTCAGCAACACGCCCTACACCCAGTGGAGCCTCAGCGGCCCCGACGGGCAGGTGGTCGCACCGCGCTATTTCTACGCCAGCGACAGCTACGACTACGCGTATTACAACTCGAGCGGCAACCCGGTCCTCGATCTCGGCCCGGGCCATTACGT
>Ga0213919_1000798_pt1 | contig 12824 bp, 10 predicted proteins | sample McNCre317MG_FD_161056 | JGI IMG/M metagenome (GOLD analysis project Ga0213919, IMG submission 161056) | Freshwater microbial communities from McNutts Creek, Athens, Georgia, United States - 3-17 MG | ecosystem: Environmental > Aquatic > Freshwater > Creek | place: USA: Georgia | collected... | reverse complement strand
TCTCGACATCTCCAACCGCGCCCAGGGCGTGCAGATCTTCATCGGCAGCGAGAGCGGCCTGAGCCCGCTGGACGACTGCAGCGTCGTCACCGCGCCCTACGAAGTGGACGGCGAACTCGTCGGCTCTGTCGGCGTGATCGGCCCGACCCGCATGGCCTACGAACGGGTTATCCCGATCGTCGACGTCACCGCCCGCCTGCTCACCAGCGCCCTGTCGGGCCACAACTGAAAGACCGTCGCATGACCCGTTTCTGGCCCGAGCCAGCGTACACCCATGGCCAGGCACCGCGCACCGGCATCCTGCTGGTCAACCTCGGCACGCCGGCGGCGCCGACCGCCGCAGCCCTGCGCCCTTACCTGAGGGAGTTCCTGTCGGATCCGCGGGTCGTCGAAATTCCGCGGGCGCTCTGGTGGATCATCCTCCACGGGATCATCCTGCGCACCCGTCCGGCCCGGTCTGCGGCCAAGTACGCCAGCGTGTGGACGCCCGAAGGCTCGCCGCTGAAGGTCCACACCGAAAAGCAGGCCAAACTGCTGGCCGGCTTTCTGGCCCACGCCGGGAAGCGCGAGTTGCTCGCCCACTGGGCGATGCGCTACGGCCAACCCTCGATCCGCAGCCAGCTCGATGCCATGCGCAGCGCCGGCTGCACGCGCATCCTGGTGGTGCCGCTCTATCCGCAATATGCGGCGAGCACCACCGCGACGGTCATCGACGAGGTCGCCGACTGCCTGCGCCACTGGCGAAACCTGCCGGAAGTCCGCTATCTGCGCAGCTTCGCCGACGACCCCGGCTACATCCGGGCGCTCGCCAATTCGGTGCGCGAACACTGGCAACGCAATGGTCAGCCCGACCGCCTGGTGCTGAGCTTCCACGGCACGCCGCGCCGCTCCCTCGATCTGGGCGATCCCTATCACTGCGAATGCCTGAAAACCGCCCGACTGCTCGGCGAAGCGCTGCAGTGGCCGGCCGAGCGCCTCGTCGTCAGCTTCCAGTCCCGCTTTGGCAAGGCTGAATGGCTTCAGCCCTACACTCAGCCTACCCTCGAGGCCCTGGCCCGCCAGGGCGTCGGCGCGGTGGACGTGCTATGTCCGGGCTTCGTTTCCGACTGCCTCGAAACGCTGGAGGAGATCGGCATGGAATGCCGCGAAGCCTTCCTGCACGCCGGCGGAAAGCGCTTCGGCTACATCCCCTGCCTCAACGAAAGACAGGACTGGATCGAGGCGCTGATGGACCTCAGCCTGCGCGAAATGGGACACTGGCTCGCGCCCCACCCGACCGCCGACGCCCTTGCCCATCAGGCCAGCCGGGCCCGCGCGCTGGGTGCGCCCCGCTGACGGCTGGCCGGCGACGTGCACGAACACGGGAGAACCGGAATGAAACTGATCCTGCGCTGGGTGCTCAACGCCGTGGCGCTGATGCTGATTCCCGAACTGGTGGCCGACGTGCGGGTGGACAGCTACACCGCCGCGCTCATCAGCGCAGTGCTGCTCGGCTTCGTCAATGCGATCATCCGCCCGCTGCTGGTGCTGATCACGCTGCCGATCACCATCCTGACCCTCGGCCTGTTCACGCTGGTCATCAACGCGCTGATGTTCTGGGCAGTATCGGGACTGGTGGCGGGTTTCGTGGTGCCGGACTTCTCGACTGCGTTCTGGGGCGCCCTGCTCTACAGCGTGCTGACCTGGATGGTCAGCCTGGCGCTGGCCGACCGGGACTGAGGGCAACCGACGGCCCCGCCGGTCGCCGCCCGACGGCGATGACTCAATGCGTCCCGCCGCCCGGCATGCCTGCACTGCGACGCCGGGGCGTCTTGCGGCGCACCGCGCCCGGATCGAAGGCGCCGACGAGTTTGTCGAGCGCTGACGAGCGCGCATCCATCGCCATGCGGAAGGCACCATCCTCGCCATACTTCTTTACCGAGAACTTCACCCGTTTGCGGCGGCCATCGGGAAGCGGCCAGGAGGCGACCCAGAACCAGCGCTGCTTCTCTTCCGGCAGATCGCGGGTTTCGGATGCGCAGTAGCGGCACACCCCGACGACCCCCGAGCGATTGTTCTTCTTCACGATGTTGGAGTATTCCTGCATCGACAGGGGCGGATGGGCGGCGATGATTTCATCCCGATAGGCCTTGGCCGCTGCGAAGGAGCGCTGCTTGCCGCTGAACACCCCGTCGCTGAAGTGCTTGCGGTAGATCACGCCACGGCGCTGGATGGTCACCAGCCAACCGTGAGTCCGGCTGGTTTCGTTATCCACCCGGCTGATTCCATAAGTGCTGCCTCGGCTCACAGGCCACCTCCTCGAGATTCCGCGACCACCTCGCGACACAAGGATCAATTTCGGCCGACGCGAACGGAACTTTAGATGCGGACGCCACGCTGGTACTGCGCGGCAGGAGGGGCTTGAAAGCCGACGGCCACCCCCCATATCGGCGATGATCCCTTCCTCCGACGAGTTGCCGATGAGTGAAACACGCCTTGTACCCTGCCCCCACTGCGACGCCCTCAACCGGGTGCCGGCCGCAAAGCTGCACGACAACGGCACTTGCGGACGCTGTAAGGGAAGACTTTTTCCCGGCACGCCGCTCACGCTGACCCGCGCCAATTTCGCCGCCCATGCGGAACGCGGCGACCTGCCGCTGCTGGTGGATTTCTGGGCGCCTTGGTGCGGGCCGTGCCGCGGCATGGCGCCGGCCTTCACGGCCGCTGCTGCGCACCTGGAACCACGCGTCCGACTCGGCAAGCTCAACACCGAGGAGGAACAGGAACTCGCCGGGCGCTTCGGTATCCGCAGCATCCCGACGCTCGTGCTGCTCCGCAACGGCCGGGAAATCGCCCGCCAGGCCGGTGCGATGGGGAGCGACGACATCCGCCGCTGGACCGACGCCCATCTCGCCTGAGGAGGATGCCGGGAAGGCGGGTTCAGGTGTCGACGAGTTGCAGTTCCATACCGAACCCGCTCGCGGTGATCCGCTGAGCCGGCGCTCCGGTCTTGGAAAGCTCACGATACGCGGCGCCCAGCCTGCGCGCGACGACAGTCACGAGCCTGCTGCGGAAAGCCTCGAGGCACTCGTCGGTAGCCAGTGAGAGCGCGGCAGGATTGAGTTCGAGGTAAGTGGTGCCGGTGGTCGTGACCGCGGTATGCATATGCCGGTGGTCCTGCCCGTCGAGGTAGGCCAGCTCGCCGAAGACCTCGCCATAGGCGGCTTCGCCCACCCGGCAGCCATCCACCGACAGTTCCACGCGGCCCTCGATGACAATCCCGAAACGCTGGTCCGAATCCCCCTCACGCATCAGCAGGGTGTTGGACTCGACCTTCCGCCAGCGGGAAATGCGCAGGATCTCCCAGATCTCCACATCCTCAAACTCCGTGAAGAAGGGCATCTTGCGCAGGATCGAATAGCGCGTGTTGTCCACCGGCGCGGCAGCGTCGTCGAGGATCGTGTAGCGCACCGCCGACAAATCCTTGGCGAAATCCGCGCCATTCTTGTAGCGGGAATACAGATCCTTCTCGAGGGCCCGGCGGATCACGTGGTCGAGTTGCTCGGGCAGTTCGGAATTGATCTGTGACACCAGCGGCGGCTCGGTGTTGATGATCTTGTAGATCAGTTGCGCCGGATTTTTCGCGCGGAACGGCAGGCGGCCGGTCAGCATGTGGAACAGCACCACCCCCAGCGAGAACAGGTCGGTCTTCTGATTGAGGGGATAGCCCTTGATCTGCTCGGGGCTCATGTAAGCCGGCGACCCGACGCCCATGATGAAGGTGGAGTCGGAGGCGCTCTTCTTGTTGATGTTCAGCGCCAGCCCGAAATCGGTGATCTTCACGTTGTCGTGTTCGTCCACCAGGATGTTGGCCGGTTTAATGTCCCGATGGACGACGCCCTGACGGTAGGCATAGTCGAGGGCCATCGCACACTTGAAGACCATGCCGATCGTGCGGTGCAGCGGCAGCAGGTTCTGGAAGTTGCAGTAGTGCTCCAGGGTCGTCCCCGGGAAGTACTCCATGACGATGTAGGCGTAGTCCTTCTCGACCGCGGTATCGAATATCTTGATGATGTTCGGGTGATCGAGGCGGCGGGACACATCCATTTCCGCACGCAGCAGCTTGAGCAGGCGCCGGTTCCATTTGGCCACGTCCTTGGACTTGTCGTCGAAGCGGATCAGCTTCAGGGCCACTGGATCAGGATACTGAGGGTGCTCGGCCAGATAGACGGTAGCGGTCGCCCCGCGACCGACTTCCCGGATCAGCCTGTACTTGCCGATTTTTTCAGGTGCTTTTTCCATGCCTGCTTTACGCTGCAGCGTCCGTAAAGATGACCGGGATTTCCCCGCAAAGCCGGATTTTACACTGTCTTCCGCCCCCCCTCCGGCGAGATCAGCAATCCGCCGACAAATCCCCCTTGAAATTTAATTCTGCGCCCTCAGTTAGGGCGAGTCAAAAAAAGGAGCCGTTACCCATGCACGACCAAGACATCCCTCCGAGCACCGCTCCGAACGCCGCGGAGACGCCTGCACCGGAACTCGTGGAGAACGTCGCCGGCACTCCCGTCGTCGAACCGTCCGCCGCCGCCGAAGCCGCCACGACCGACACCCTGCCCAGCCTGCAGGAACAACTCCGCCAGGCCGAACTGAAGGCCACCGAGCATCACGATGCCTGGCTGCGAGCGAAGGCCGAGACCGAGAACGTACGCCGCCGGGCCCAGGAAGACATCGCCAAGGCCGGCAAGTTCGCCGCTGAAAAATTCGCCCAGGCCATGCTCCCCGTCAAGGACAGCCTCGAGGCCGCCCTCGCCACCGAGAACGCCACCCCCGAAAGCCTCCGCCAGGGTGTCGAGCTGACGCTGAAGCAGCTCGCCTCCGCCTTCCAGAGCGCCCAGGTCACCGACCTCAACCCGGTCGGCGAAAAATTCGATCCGAACAAGCACCAGGCCATCAGCGCCATCGAGGCCGACGGCGAACCGAACACCGTGATCAACGTGCTGCAGAAGGGTTATCTGCTCCACGAACGCACGATCCGCCCAGCCTTGGTGATCGTCTCCAAGGCCAGACCGGCACCGGCACCCGCCCCGGAAGCCGCACCCACGCCGGACGCTTGAAAAGCGCAGCGGCGTCCCCACATTCAACAGCAAGCCAGCGGGCCGGAAGTACCGGCCCGCACGTCAAACAGAATTCGAACTGAAGGAAAACTCATGGGCAAGATTATCGGCATCGACCTCGGCACCACCAACAGCTGTGTTTCCGTGATGGAAGGCGGCAAGCCGAAGGTCATCGAAAACTCCGAAGGCGCGCGCACCACGCCGTCCGTCGTGGCCTATGCCGACGATGGCGAGATCCTGTGCGGCGCGCCGGCCAAGCGTCAGGCCGTCACCAACGCACGCAACACCCTCTACGCGGTCAAGCGCCTGATCGGCCGCCGCTTCGATGAGAAGGAAGTGCAGAAGGACATCGACCTGATGCCCTTCACGATCGCCAAGGCCGACAACGGCGACGCCTGGGTCGAGGTGCGTGGCAAGAAGATCGCCCCGCCGCAGGTCTCCGCCGAAGTGCTGCGCAAGATGAAGAAGACCGCCGAAGACTACCTCGGCGAGGAAGTCACCGAAGCCGTCATCACGGTGCCGGCCTACTTCAACGACAGCCAGCGCCAGGCCACCAAGGACGCCGGCCGCATCGCCGGCCTCGAAGTCAAGCGCATCATCAACGAGCCGACTGCCGCTGCGCTGGCCTTCGGCATGGACAAGAAGCCGGGCGACTCCAAGATCGCCGTGTATGACCTGGGCGGCGGCACCTTCGACATCTCGATCATCGAGATCGCCGACATTGACGGTGAACACCAGTTCGAAGTGCTCGCCACCAACGGCGACACCTTCCTGGGCGGCGAGGACTTCGACCAGCGCATCATCGACTACATCGTCACCGAGTTCAAAAAAGAGCAAGGCGTCGATCTCAAGAACGACGTGCTGGCCCTGCAGCGCCTGAAGGAAGCCGCCGAAAAGGCCAAGATCGAGCTGTCCTCCAGCGCCCAGACCGAAATCAACCTGCCCTACATCACCGCCGACGCCACCGGCCCGAAGCACCTGGCCCTCAAGATCACCCGCGCCAAGTTCGAGTCGCTGGTCGAAGACCTGGTCGAGCGCACCATCGAGCCCTGTCGCATCGCGCTGAAGGATGCCGGCGTGAAGGTCTCCGACATCGACGACGTGATCCTCGTCGGCGGCCAGACCCGCATGCCCAAGGTCATCGACAAGGTGAAGGAATTCTTCGGCAAGGATCCGCGTCGTGACGTGAACCCGGACGAAGCCGTCGCCGTCGGCGCCTCGATCCAGGGCGGCGTGCTGCAGGGCGAAGTCAAGGACGTGCTGCTCCTCGACGTCACCCCCCTGTCGCTGGGCATCGAAACCCTGGGCGGCGTGATGACCAAGCTGATCCAGAAGAACACGACGATCCCGACCAAGGCCTCGCAGGTCTTCTCCACCGCCGACGACAACCAGTCCGCGGTGACCATCCACGTGCTGCAGGGCGAGCGCGAGATGTCCGCGGGCAACAAGAGCCTCGGCCAGTTCAACCTGTCCGACATCCCGCCGGCGCCCCGCGGCATGCCGCAGATCGAGGTCACCTTCGACATCGACGCCAACGGCATCCTGCACGTGTCGGCCAAAGACAAGGCCACCGGCAAGGAAAACAAGATCACCATCAAGGCCAACTCCGGTCTGTCGGATGACGAGATCCAGCGCATGGTGCGCGATGCCGAGGCCCACGCCGAGGAAGACAAGAAGGCCCACGAACTGGTCGACGCCCGCAACCACCTCGACACCCTGGTCCACTCGGTGAAGAAGGCGCTGGCCGAGTACGGCGACAAGGTCGGCGACGACAAGGCCAAGATCGAAGCCGCGATCCACGAAGCCGAGGAAGCCATCAAGTCCGGCGACAAGGCCGCCATCGAAGCCAAGAGCGAAGCCCTCTCGACCGTCAGCCAGAAGCTCGGCGAGCACATCTACGCCCAGAGCCAGGCCGAAGCGGGTGCAGCGGGCGGTGCAGGTGCGTCTGCCGGTGCCGGCAAGGCGGCTGACGCGGACGTCGTGGATGCCGAGTTCACCGAAGTGAAGGACAAGAAGTAAGTCTGCCCGGCTGAACCAAGTCTCAGCCGATCGCGACAGTTCCGGCCGAGCCATGCCGGTGCCCCGGGCACCGCTCGGCTCGGCCTTTCCGCAAGATAGCCAGAGCACCCAAACATGGCGAAACGGGATTTATACGAAGTCCTCAGCGTCAATCGTGACGCCTCCGAGGATGAACTGAAAAAGGCCTACCGCAAGCTGGCCATGAAGTACCACCCGGACCGCAACCCGGACAACAAGGACGCCGAGGAGAAGTTCAAGGAGGCCAAGGAAGCCTACGAGATCCTCACCGACGCCAACAAGCGCGCCGCCTACGACCGCTACGGCCACGCCGGCGTCGACCCCTCCATGGGTGGTGGGGGTGGCGGCCAGGGCTTCGAAGGCTTCGCCGATGCCTTCGGCGACATCTTCGGTGACATCTTCGGCGGCGGCGGCGGACGCGGCCGCTCCAACGTCTACCGCGGCGCCGACCTGCGCTACAACCTGGAGATCACCCTCGAGGAAGCCGCCCGCGGTGCCGACAAGACCATCCGCATCCCGGCCCAGGAGGAATGCGACACCTGCCACGGCAGCGGCGCCAAGCCCGGCACCCAGCCCAAGACCTGCCCGACCTGCGGCGGTGCAGGCCAGGTGCGCATCCAGCAAGGCTTCTTCTCGATCCAGCAGACCTGCCACAAGTGTCACGGCAGCGGCCGCATCATTCCCGAACCGTGCACCGCCTGCGGCGGCGCGGGGCGCATCAAGCGCCAGAAGACGCTGGAAGTGAAGATTCCCGCCGGCATCGACGACGGCATGCGCCTGCGCCACGGGGGGCAGGGCGAACCCGGGGTCAATGGCGGCCCGGCCGGTGACCTCTACGTGGAGATCCACATCAAGCAGCACCCGGTCTTCCAGCGCGACGGCGACGACCTGCACTGCGAGATGCCGATCAGCTTCACCACCGCCGCACTCGGCGGCGAGATCGAGATCCCGACCCTCGACGGAGCGGCCGGCATCCGCATTCCGCCCGAGACCCAGAGCGCCAAGGTCTTCCGCCTGCGCGGCAAGGGCATCCGCAACGTGCGCAGCCACGCCCCCGGTGATCTGATGGTGCACGTGATCGTCGAGACGCCGGTCAAGCTGACCGATCGCCAGAAGGACTTGCTGCGCGAGTTCGGCGACATCGCCGCCAGCAACGCCGAGCGCCACAATCCCAAGGCCAAGTCGTGGATGGACAAGGTCAAGGATTTCTTCAGCACCTGAGTGCCCCCAGGAAACGTCTTCGATGTTTCCGCCCCCCAGGGGGGTCAAAAAAACTTTGGGGCGGGCCGCCCCCCGACGCAAGGCCGGCCCCTGCCTATATACTCGCCGGCTGGACCTGTCCACGAACGAGGGAGATGAACCATGGGCATCCACGCGATCACGGGCCGGCTGGCCGCCTTCGCGGCAGGGCTGCTGCTCGGCACCGCCGCCGGCGCGGAAACGGGCATTGCCAGCGGCAGCATCACCCTCGGCATGTCGGCGCCCTTCAGCGGCCCCAACGGCGCCTACGGCAAGGAAATGAAGGAAGGCGCCCTCGCCTACTTTTCTCAACTGAACGCGGCGGGCGGCATCAACGGCCGGAAGGTGGAACTGATTGCCATCGACGACGCCTACGAGACCGACAAGACCGTCACCAACACCCGCAAGCTGATCGACGAAGACAAGGTCTTCGCACTGATGGCCTTCTATGGTTCCTCGCCGACGACCGAGGCAATGAAGGTGTTTTCGGCGGCGAAAGTACCGCTGGTCGGCACGATCAGCGGCGCCGGCAACCTGCGCGCCCCGGTGAATCGCTACATGTTCCACCTGCGTGCGAGTTACGCCGACGAGACCGAAGCCATCGTCAACCATCTCGTCGCCCTCGGCATCTCCCAGATCGCGGTGTTCTACCAGAACGACGGCTTCGGCAAATCCGGCAAGGACGGTGTCGTCGCGGCCCTTGCCCGCCACAAACTCAAGCCGGTGGCCGAAGGCTCGGTCGAACGCAACTCACTACAGGTCGACAGCGCAGTGGCCCGGATCGCCAAGGCCAAGCCCCAGGCGGTGATCATGGCGACCCTCTACAAGCCAACCGCCGAGTTCGTGCGGCAATTTCGGAAGGCCGGGCTGGCCCCCCAGTTCTCGACGCTGTCACCCGTCGGTGCCGACCTCCTCGTCGGCGAGCTCGGCACCCGGGAGGCCCACGGCATCGGTATTTCCCAGGTCATGCCCTTCCCGTGGGACGACAGCCAGCCGCTCACCAGGGAATACCACAAGGCTGTCCGTGCCTTCGCGAAGCACGGCAACTACAGCTATTACGGTCTGGAAGGCTTCCTCAATGCCAAGCTGATGGCCGAGGCCATCAGGAAGACGGGTCGCGAACCCACGCGGGAGAAACTGGTCGCCACGCTGGAAACCGGCAACTTCGATCTCGGCGGCTACAAGGTCGGCTACACGCCGGGCAATCACAACGGCTCGCGTTTCGTGGACCTCACCGTGCTCGCGCGGGACGGCCGCATCCTGCGCTGAGCGGCGCGTCGGCCCCGGCTCGCATTAGTCCGCTGCCGACTCCGACGCCTTCCACCAGTCGATGAAATCCTCGACCGGCATCGCCGGGGCATACAGATAGCCCTGCGCGCAGTCGCAACCCATTTCGTTCAGCACGGCCTCGGTCGCTGCATTCTCGACCCCCTCGGCCACCACCTCGAGGCCGAAGGTGTGGGCGATGCGCACCATCAGTTCGACGATCGCCCGGTCGTTGTCGGAACCGGTGATGCGCTCGACGAAGGACTTGTCGATCTTCAGCTCATCGACCGGCAGTCGGCGCAGGTAATCCATTGACGAATAACCGGTGCCGAAATCGTCCAGGGCCAGGCGCCCCCCTCCCTCCCGCAGGGCCGCCAGGTTGCTCGCCGACATGCCTTCGCCGGACACCAGGCCGCTCTCGGTGATCTCCACGCACAGCCGCGACCGAGCCACCCGCCAGGTGTCGCAGGTCTGGCGGATGAAGATCGGCAGTTCCGAGTCGTTCAGATCTTCCGCCGCCACATTCACCGACACGCGCAGCCCGCAGCCCGCAGCCGTCATTCTGGCGATCAGTTGCGCCGCCTGCTGGATGGCCCAGCGGGACAGCACCGGAGTCAGCCCGATGCGCCCGACGACGCGCAGGATCTCGGGCGGCGGCACGGCCTGACCATCGGCGCGGCGCCAGCGCAGCAAGGCCTCGGCACCGACGACCCGGCGCGACGGCAGGGCCACCTGGGGCTGCAGGTAGAGCTGGAACTGCTGGGCCTCCAGCGCGTGCGCAATCTCCATCTCGAAGTTCGCATCGCCCTCGGCGAGCACCGCGACCTCACCCCCGTACACGTCGCAGGGGCGCCCTCCGGCCTTGGCAACCACCAGCGCCGCCCGCGCCGCCTGCTCCAGCCGAAAGGGGTCGCCGGCATGTTCGGGCGCCCAGCAAGCGCCGGCATGAAAGCTGCCGCGCAGCGCCGGAAAGCTGTTGGCCCGCAGCACCTCGCAGACATCCACCAGCTTGTGACCCGCCAGCGAGACCTGGGCCGGATGGTAGAGGTCAGGGAGGATCGCTCCCCACTCGTCGTCACCCAACGAGCACAGGATGTCGCTGGGCCGCAGCACGGCGCGCATCTGCTCCGACAGCGCGAAGCGCAGGCGGTCGCGCTCGTCGAGGGCCAGCACGTCCGCCGAACGCCCCCACTCCACCTGCACGATCACCAGACCGAGCGGGCGACCGGCGACGATGCGCTCCAGACGCTCGGCCAGCAGCGTCACGAAACGGCGGCGATTCGGAATGCCCAGCACCGGATCGCCGTCCTCGGCCGACAGGCGGCAGGCCTGCTCGTGCTCGATGGCGACCTCGGCGAGCAGTCCGCCCAGACACCAGCCCAGGCGGACCAGGGCATTCAGGATGTCCAGTTCCAGCCGGTAGACCATCGCCCGCTCACCGACCAGGTGTTGCTGGCACAGCGCGATCAGCGCCTCGATCGCGATGAAGGGAAATTCGGCAACTGCGCCGGCCAGATAACACTCCGACCAGTGCGCGGCGAGCGTGGCCGGCCAGTCCGGCGTGAAGTCCCACTCGGGAATCCGCGCCAGCGTGCGGCAGAATGCGCGCAGCGCTGGCTCTACGGCACCGTCGCCGGCGCTGCCACTGGCGCCGAGGTGCAGGCGCTCGAACAGGGCACCGCACAGATCGCCGGCATTGATGATGCGCCCGAAGGCCCGGATCGCCGCCTGCTCGCCCTGCCCCAGGCCGTAGCGCAACAGCAGGCGCGCCAGCACGTCCTGGCTCAGTGCCATCTGCCCGGCATCACCCTCGAAACAGGAAGCCGTCGCGCTGCTCATGCCAGGTAGAACTCCGACGGTTCGACGCCGTAGGCCCCGGGCGGCAAGGCCCGGACGATGACATAGGGCGTGCCCGTCGAGGTGGGCAAGTCGTAGAGCAGGTCCAGGGTGTGAGGATAGGGGTTGGGTTGCTTGTCGGGGCCGAGCAGGATCATCACCCTGGGCTTGAGCCGCCGGATGCGGTTCTGGGCGACGACCACCGCCACTTCGCCTGAATTGAGTTCGACCAGCGTGCCCACCGGATACAGGCCGATGCACTGCACGAACTGGTCTACGGTACTTTCCGAAAACTGGACGCCGCGCTGTACGCGCACCGTGTCGAGGGCAACCTGCGAACTGCTCGCCTCCCCGTAGGGACGCTCGCGGGTCAGCGCACAATAGACGTCGCAGATTCCGGCAATCTCGGCCATCAGGCCCACCGCGTCACCCTTCAAACCTGCCGGATAGCCGCTGCCGTCACAGCGCTCGTGATGACGGCGGACGATCTCGAGCATCTGCGGCGACGCCTGGCTCGATGCGGACAGGATCTGCAGCGAGAAATCCACGTGGGTCTTGAAGATCTCGTACTCGCGCTCGGATGCCGCACCGCTCTTCTGGAGCAGACGCACCGGCAGGCGCAGCTTGCCCACGTCCTGCAGCATGCCGGCCATGCCCAGGGTGGTGATCGATTCGTCGCCCAGCCCGAGGTAACGGCCGAAAATCATCACGTGGGCCGACACGTCCAGGGAATGGTCGTAGCTGTACTGATCGGTCTGGCGCAGGCGGGTCAGCCACAGCAGCGCATCCGGGTTGCGCGCGACACTGAGCACCAGTTCCGACACCACGCCGCGCAGACGCTCGAGATCCGGGTTGAGGCTGCGCTGCACATCCTCGGCGATGCGCGCCAGCAGGCTCTGGGCACGATCGACCAGGGGCCAGGCCGTGACGATTTCTTCCTCGAGGGCGACCTGCGGCTCGGCGTGGATCATGCCGCTGGCCGCGCCGGCCTCGGGGCGCTGCCCGCTGCCGCCGCGCGCCCCGGGCGCGGAACGCTTCGGCTCCACGCGCCCCGTCACCAGAAGGCGCGCGGGTGCGGCAGGCGCCCGGTCGGCCGCACGCAGGTCGGCCGCGACGCCCGACCGCGCCACTGGCGCATCCGGATAAATATGCACGAAAGGCGCTGACGCGGCGCCTCCAGGCGCCTCCTCTACGGGCGTGCCACCCGCACGCGAGCCACCGTTCCCGGCCTGGCGCAGGGAACGCAATAACGCGAAGAAATCCACCGGCCGCCGGCGCGCCGCCGGCGGCGCCTCGAAGCGTCCCATCGAGGCTGCGCGCTCGGGCGCTCCAACTTGCTGCGCCGGCGGCGCA
>Ga0213919_1000797_pt1 | contig 12828 bp, 16 predicted proteins | sample McNCre317MG_FD_161056 | JGI IMG/M metagenome (GOLD analysis project Ga0213919, IMG submission 161056) | Freshwater microbial communities from McNutts Creek, Athens, Georgia, United States - 3-17 MG | ecosystem: Environmental > Aquatic > Freshwater > Creek | place: USA: Georgia | collected... | reverse complement strand
GAACTGGCGAGGTACGGCCTCCGGCCGCAGTCCCACTCGTGATCCACGTCCGCGCCCTGCTGGGCGACGGGTCCACCTCGATCGAGGTGGACGGACACGAGCAGGGAGCCGAAGGCGGCCGCGTCTGTGCCGCTGTTTCGGCCATCACCCAGACCGCGCTCCTCGGCCTGCAACAGATCGCCGAGGAGTACCCGGACATCGTGTCCATCGAGATCACGGAGAAGTAGAGATGACCATGTCGACCCGCGCCAGCTGGTTCCGGCTCGATCGCCACGACGTGCGGTCGACCCTGCCGGCCGCGATCCAGGCGATCATGCAGAACGGTCTGCTCGACCAGACGTTCCGCGACGCCCTGATCCCGGCGTTCCTGTTTCCGGCGATTGCCGACAGCAGCCCGTGGCAGGGCAGCCTCGGCGACACCAAGACCTTCACCCGCAAGGGCCTGATCGCGCCGACGACCACGCCGCTGGCCGGCGCGGACATCGCCGGCGCCTCGACCTACTCGATCGAGCAGTGGTCCGTGACCATGGACCAGTACGGCATCAGCGTCGACACGAACATGCTGCAGTCGGCGATGACCCTGGCGTCGAAGTTCCTCGCGGACGTGCAGACGCTGGGCATCAACGCCGGGCAGTCGCTGAACCGGATCGCCCGCAACAAGATGTACGCGGCCTACTCCGGCGGCCGGACCTGGTGCACCGCGACCGCCGGCACCGACACGTCGATCGCCGTGCAGGAGGTCGCCGGGTTCACCCGGGTCCTCGTCAACGGCGTCCCGACGGCGGTCAGCGGCTCCAACCCGCTGAGCGTCACCATCAACGGTGTCGCGAACACCGTCACCGGCACCTCGGTGCAGTCCGGGCCCGGCACCCTGACCCTGGGCACCACTCGCGCCGACACCGCGGGCGACCCGGTCATCGCCGCGAACGCTCCGGTCACGGTCCGCCCGACCGGCAACACCGCGTTCGACCTGTCCGGTGCGAACGTCGCCACGTTCGCGATGTTCCGTGCCGCGGTCACACGGCTGCGGAAGATGAACGTCCCGACCGACGGCGGCTACTACACCGCGCACATCCCGCCGGACACCGAGGCCGAACTGTTCGCCGACGCCGACTTCAAGCAGGCCCTGCAGGGCCGGGTCGACTCCCCGGTGTGGCGCGACCTGTCGATCGGCCGGTTCGCCGGCATCGACTGGGTCCGCAACATCGAGATCCCGACCGTGGCCGGCGGCTCCGGCGGCACCGTCACCGTCTACCGGCCGATCGTGGTCGGCGCCGGGGCGCTCGTCGCGGCGCCGTTCGAGGGCATCGGCAGCCTGCTCGCCGGCACCGGCGTGGAGGACGTCCCGTCGATCCGCATGATCGACGCGGCCCCGACGACCCAGGTCGCCCTGATCGTCCGGCCGCCGGCGGACCGCCTGCAGCAGGTCATCTCGACCAGCTGGTCGTACACCGGCGACTTCGGTGTGCCGTCCGACTCGGGCACCGGCGACGCGGCGCTGTTCAAGCGCGCCGTGGTCGTCGAGCACGCCTGAGGAGGCCGTCATGTCGGTGAAGACCACCAGGGCCTTCTCGGCCTACTGGAACTACCAGACGTGGCACCTGGCCGCGGGCGAGGAAGTCACCGGCGGTCTCGCCGACTACCTGCTCGCCACCGGCTGCCCGGTCGAGGACCTCGCCACAGCCCCGGCCGCCGAGGATCCCGGCGACCAGGTGCCCGACGGCACCGTCGCCGAGGTGGCCGACTGGGTCGGCGACGACCGCGACCGGGCCCGGGCCGCCCTCGATGCAGAGCAGGCCAAAGGAGACGGCGCCCGCAGCACGCTGGTCGCCGCGCTCGAAAAGCTCCTGTCCGCCGAATGACCGACCGGGAGGTGGGCTGAGATGACGCCGCTCGCGACCGATTCCCAGCTCGCCTCCCGCGTGCAGGGCGATGTCGACACGGCCAGCGCGGTGCTGGCCGTGACGAACGCGTCCGGCATGATCCGCGCGGTCGCCCGCCAGGTCTTCAGCTTCGTCAGCCAGGAGACCGTCGTCCTTGCCGGGGGCGGCCAGGTCCTGACGCTGCCGGAACGCCCGGCCGTGGTCGACGGCTCGAACCCGCTGACCGTCGTCGAGGTGGGCATGTTCGGCACGACCGACGTCACCCTGGTTGAGGGCCGCGACTTTGAGCGCCTCGGCGGCGAGCTGACCCGCGGCTACCCGAACTGGTGGGCGGACGGCGGCCGGCTGATGGGCTGGCCGCGGGGGTATCAGCGCGGGCTCTGGGCGCCGAAGGTGCGGGTCACCTACTCGCACGGCTACACCACGATCCCGGACGACCTGCAGGCCCTGTGCCTGGACATCGCCCAGGCGCTCTACACCAACCCTGCCGGCCTGCGCTCGATGAGCATTGACGACTACTCCGAGACCCGGGCGACCGAGCTGCTCGGCGCGGCCACCGTCGAATCGATCAAGACGCGACTCGCGGTCACCGGCCGCCGCCGCGGCGCCTTCACCATCGGCACGAACTGAGGAGGCCCTCGTGGCGAACGCGCTCTACTCCACTGCCGCCGAGGGCTTCGTCGACGGGTCGATCGACCTCGACACGGCCGCGATCAAGGCCAGCTTCGTCCGCGGCTACACGTTCAGCACGGCGCACCGATTCGTCTCCGACGTGACCGGTGCCGGCGGCACGATCAACGGCACCAGCGCGGCGCTGTCCAGCAAGACGGTGTCCGCCGGTGTGTTCGACGCGGCTGACACCAGCGCGAGCACCACGGCCAGCGCGGTCGACCACGGCATTCTGCTGTTCCAGTCCAGCGCGGTTACCGGTGGCGCCGACGTTGCCGCGTCGGCCCAGCGGGTGATCGCCTGGTTCGACACCGGCACCGGCCTGCCGATCCAGCCGGGCACGGCGTCGACGCCGATCACCTGGGACAACGGGACGAACAAGATCCTGCGCGTCGGATAGGCCCCGCGGTGGCCAACTTCTTCACCGACATCGAGGCGGCGGCCGGCGGCGAGTTCCTCGATACCGCCGAGGTCGGTATCCGCTACACCCTGCCTGCCGGGACGATCAACTCCCTGAGCGTCTACTGGCCGGCCGTCGCCCCGGGCGGCACACCGGTCATGAACCTGTGGGACGGCGGCGGCGCGCTACTGCAGTCCATCCCGTTCGATACGACGGTGCTGAGCAGCCGGAACACCGCCACACCCGGTTCGCCGATCGCGGTGTCCGCGGGAACCTACGTCGTGAGCTGGGGTACGACCCGGTACAAGGCGATCGGCGGCTTCTTCTCCGGCGGCTCGGTCACCCGCGGGTTGATCACTGCGGTCGGCGGCCGGTTCGCCTCCGTCGGCTCGTTTCCCTCCAGCACCAGCACGGCGGGCTACGTCGTCGACCTGGACTTCACCCCCAGCGGAACTGGCGCCGCACCGAACGGCCTGACCGTTCCAGTGGCGCTCGGCTCTCCGGCGGTGGGCGCGGTCGGCTCGTCCCCCGCAGGCCTGGCCGTCGCCGCAACCCTTGGCAGTCCGGCGGTCGCCGTGAACCGGTCCGCGGCCCCGTCCGGCCTCGCGGTCGCGGTGGCTCTCGGCCAGCCCAGCACGGCCGCTCCGGGCCGTGCGGTCACGACCCGGCCGTACACCGGCGTCACCGTCCGCCCGTACTCCGGCATCACGCCCCGACCGTAGGAGGCCCGATGTCGCTCAGCTCCGTGCTCGCCCGCGGCCAGGCCGCCGCCGAGGCGCTGATGGTCGACACGTGCGCGATCACCCGGGTCGGCACCCGGACCACCGACACCACCACCGCCGTGGTGACCACGCCGACGACCACGCTCTACACCGGCAAGTGCCGGATCCAGCAGGCGCAGGCGCAGGCGCAGCGCGAGGACATCGGCGAGGACCACCTGCTGCTGCTGCGCCTCGAGGTGCAGCTGCCGATGTCGCTGACCGGCCTTGCCGTCGGCGACCGGATCACGATCACCGCGTCGCTCGACGGCGACCTGGTGGGCCGGGTGTTCCGGGTCCACGACCTGGCGCACAAGACGCACGCCACCGCCCGGCGGCCGCAGTGCCTGGAGGTGACCGGCTCGTGAGCGGCGTCGAGTTCGAGGACCGGGAAGTCCGGCTCCTCTCCGAGGACTTCATGGCCGCCGCCGCCGCGGCCCCGAAGGAGACGCGGGCGATCGTCCAGAAGGGCGCGCTGAACATCAAGACCGGCGCGCGCCGCCGGGCCGCCGCGATCAAGCACATCCCGGCACTGGGCAACGCGATCACCTACGACTCGCACGAGACCCCGGCGAAGATCTGGGCGGAGATCGGTCCGGAGCAGGATCGCCGCGGCGGCGGCCTGGCGCACTTCGTCGAGAACGAGTACGGCACGCCCTGGTCCGCCCCGCAGCCGATCATGGCCCCGGAGGCCGAGGCCGAGGCCCCGCGGTTTGAGCGAGCGATGCAGGACCTCGCGGATCGGGTGCTGGACCGGTGAGCAACATCCGCGAGGACCACGCGGCCGCGTTCATCGCCCTGCTGACCGCCGCCGGGCTGACCGCTTTCGACGGCGAGGTCACTGGCGCCGCCCCGGAGACGTACGTCCTGGTCTACACGCTGTTCCAGCGCCCCGACGGCTCGGCGGCCCCGGACGCGATCAGCCTGGCCGGAACCTCGATCGCTCTGGACGTCTGGGCGTATGTCCACTGCGTCAGCTCGACCGCGGCGTCGGCCCGGGCGCTCTCCGCGCTGGTGGAGGCTGCGGTCCTGGACCGGGTCCTGACGGTGGCCAGCCGGACCTGTGCGCCGATCCGATGGCGTGAGGGTCAGCTGGCGCGCCGCGACGAGGAGATCCCGGGCAAGCCGGTCCACGACGTGGTCGACGTCTACTCCTGGCGGTCGCTGCCGGCCTGACGCCTTCCGGCCCAGACGATCGCGGTGAGCACCAGGAAGACGATCAGGCCGACGGCCAGCGAGAGCGCCTCGTTGCGGAACGCGATGTTGATCAGGATCGCGACCACAAAGGAGTAGGCGAACCGGTTTCCGGCCGCGCCGATGCTCCAGCTAAACCGCCTCTTGGGCTGCGCATTGACATCCGTCATGTACCGCAGGGTACGGCTCGCGCGCGCTTGATCACCGTCCGTCGAATGGCGGATTCCATCATCCATCGAAGGGGGGCGCTGCATGGCGCTCATCACCGTGACCTCGGTGCCCGGCCAGTCGAAGGTGACGATCACCCCGGCCGCCGTCAGCGCCTCGGACACGATCGCCGCGTCCGACATCGGACAGAACGGCGTGATCCTCAACGTCATCAACGGCGGCGGCGGCTCGATCAACGTCACGATCGCCGACCCGAACACCACGGCGGTCGGCAACGCCGGCACGACCACGGCACAGGCGGTGGCCAACGGCACGAACGGGTTCTTCCGGATCCTGCCCGGCCACGTCAACCCGGCTACGGGTGTCGCGACGGTGGCCTACTCCGGCACCACGTCCGTCACCTACACGGCGATCAAGGCGTAAGGGGCCTCCGCATGTCGAACAGCTACTGGATTGCCGACCACGAGGGCGTCAAGGCGCTCGTCGAGGGCGAGGACGCCCGGGACTGGTGGACCAAGGTTCACGGCTGGACCGTGACCGGCGACCCGACCGCCGAGGACCGCGTCTGGCTGCAGCACGCCGAGCACGGCGGCCGTCAGATCTTCCCGGCCCTGTCCGTGCCCGGCTGGGCTGTCCGCGGCTGGCTGCCGTCGGACCCGCCGGTCCCGGAGGACAAGGCGACCGCCCACTGGGCGCTCGAAGTGCCGGCGGCCGACCCCGAGCCGACCGTTTCCACGTCCAGCAAGCCCGCGGCCAAGGCCGCCGGCGGCACGAGCAAGGAGTAGGTGAATGCCGGACATCACCTCTGATGGCAAGACCCGGGTCTACTGGGTCCCGACCATCGCGAACCAGAACGCCCCGACGACGACCGAGCTGAACGCGGGCATCGACCTGACGTCGACGCTGACGGCGGACGGCCTGATGGGTTTCGCGCCGGAGACCGCGGACGTCGACACCAGTTCGCTCGCGTCGACGTTCAACAGCGTCGTCAACGGCCGGGCGTCGTTCTCGGGCACCAAGCTGCGGCTGAAGAAGCAGTCGGGCACCGACACGATCTTCACGACGCTGGTCCGGGACACCGCCGGATTCCTGGCGATCCGCCGGTCGATCGTGCAGTCGACCGCCTGGACCAGCGCGCAGGGTCTGGAGGTCTACCCGTCGCTGTGCGGCGAGGTGGCTCGCATGGACCCGGAGCCGAACACCGTTGAACGGTACGAGATTCCGATCAAAATCACCGCTGGCGCGGGCACCGGCCCGTCGCTGCGCGCTGCTGTCGCCTGAACTGCAGCTTTACTCCGCAACTTCCTCTTTCGCCGCCCCAGACGAGGGCGGTTTTTTCGTGCCCGGATTCGGTCCGCCTGGCGGTGGCCGGGTCCGGGCGCTCAACCGCCAGGAGATCCAATGCAAGCAATCATCGTCGACACCGGCACCGACGCCATCGACGGCGCGTGGCGCACGGAGATGCTCGACTGGGCCAGGAGTCTCGGCCTCGACACGAACCTGGCGACTGCTCGGTTCGTCCTGATCAAGGGCGACCAGGGCTGGCGTGCATGCTTCAGTCTCAAGCGCCAGCGGGACGGCCACGACTACATCGACCAGAGCGCCGGTCGTCTCGCCGTCGATTATGGCGTGGCTCAGTACGACGTCCCTGAAGGGTTGTGGCCGCGCTGGTTCGGTCAGCCATTTGAGCTTCCGGAGATGCCCGCTGAGCACCTCCTCGATGTTCTCGCCGCATCCGGCGACGCGGCGTGGGCACTTCGGGACGCAGCGCGCTCCCGGGGCAACGACGTCTGGGGCGAGGTGCTGGCATGAGCGGCAAGTCCACCCTGCGCAACTTCAAGAGCATGCTCGCCGAGGCGGCACTGCCGGAGACGGTGGTGCCGGTCTGCCTGCGCGGCGACCTGGCCGCCGACCACGAGCTGGCCGAACGCGAGTTGGAGCAGGCGCAGAAGGCCGCGACCGACAGCCTCGCCGGGAACGGTGCGTCCGAGATCGCCGAGCGCATCGAGGGCATCGAGGCTCAGATGCGCGAGCACAGCTACGACTTCCGCCTGCGCGCCCTGCCGCGCCGCGAGTGGCGTGAGCTGGTCGCCGCGCACCCGGCCCGCCGCGACGAGAACAACAAAATCGTGGACGAAGACTCGATGGGCGTCGACTCGTCGACCTTCTTCGACGCGATGATCCGAGCCTGCCTGGTCGATCCGGAGCTCGACGATGCTGAGTGGGAGGCGCTGAACGCGGCCCTCACCGATCGGCAGTTCGACGACCTGTCCTCCGCCGCGTGGGGCCTGAACCGGCGGGAGATCGACATCCCTTTCTCGCGCGCCGCTTCGAGGATGAGGCAGGCCTCCGCCGCCGAGTAGAGGTCGCCGAGCGGCTCGGCATCCCGCCGTCCCGGCTCGACGGCCGGGAGCCGATCGAGACGACCCGGCACACGTACGACCACCGGGGCCGCCTGGTCAAGTCGGTGACCACGCGGGAGCCACGCTTCACCGAGCAGGACCGCGCCGAACTGCTCGCCCTGGCGCTCTACCGCGACGGCCTCTGCCCGCTGTGCGGCCGCCCGCGCCGGGTGTGTACCGCGCCAGAGGGCAGTCACCCGTTCGAAACGGTCTGGGAAGTCTGCCAGGCCACCCGGATGCTCATCGAGCGCCAGAACGCCACCTACGAAGGCAAGTCGTACCCCACGCGAGGTGCCCACCTATGGGGCACGACGATCCGGGAGAGGTGAGTCGTGGCGCTGCGCACTGTTGGCGTGAGGCTGGTCGCCGAGATCGGCGACTACACCCGCAACATGCGGCAGGCCGGGCAGACCGCCCGGTCCTTCGCCGGCGATCTGAACGAGGCGGCGAAGGCCGGGAAGCTCGACGCGGTGGCGGACCAGGCCGCCGGCATGGGCCTGGCCCTGGGCGCCGTGGCAGGCTCGGCGATCAAGCTGAGCATGGACTTCGAGAAGTCCATGTCGGCGGTCAGCGCGGCCACGCATGCCGGCGCGAAGGACCTCGGTCAGCTCCGCGATGCGGCGATCGAGGCCGGCAAGTCGACGCAGTACTCAGCCACCGAGGCTGCGGACGCGATTACCGAGCTCTCGAAGGCCGGCATTGCCACGTCGCAGATCCTCGGCGGCGCGCTGGATGGCGCGCTCGACCTAGCGGCGGCCGGCCAGCTCGACGTCGCCGAGGCGGCCGAGACCGCGGCCAGCGCGATGACCCAGTTCAAGTTGAAGGGCGGCGACGTCCCGCACATCGCCGACCTGCTCGCGGCTGGCGCGGGCAAGGCGCAGGGCAGCGTCCACGACATGGGCCAGGCCCTCAACCAGGCAGGCCTGATTGCCAGCCAGACCGGCCTGTCGATCGAGGAGACCACCGGCGGGCTCGCCGCTTTCGCGAGCGCCGGCCTGATGGGCTCCGACGCCGGCACGTCGTTCAAGCAGATGCTCCTGATGCTCCAGGCCCCGTCGGACAAGAGCAAAGCCCTGATGGACGACCTGGGCATCTCGCTGTACGACGCGCAGGGCAAATTCATCGGGCTGAGCAAGTTCGCCGGCCAGCTGCGCGTCGCGCTGAAGGACCTGACCCCGGAGGCGCGTGCCGCAGCCCTGGCCCAGATTTTTGGGGCGGACGCGACGCGGGCCGCGAGCATCGTCTACGAGAATGGCGCCGAGGGCATCCAGTCGTGGATCGACAAGGTCAACGATGCCGGGTATGCGTCGGACACTGCGGCGCGCCTCACCGATAATCTGGCCGGCGACATCGAGCGGCTGAAGGGCAGCTTCGAGACCCTGGCCATCGAGTCTGGCGGTGCCGCGAACGGCGGCCTGCGCTACGCCGCGAAGGCGATGAACGCCCTGGTCGACCAGTTCGGTCAGCTGCCGTCGGCGGTCGGTGGGTCCGTCGTTATTGTTGCCGGGCTGACCGGGGCGCTGGCGCTGGGACTCGCCGGCTGGATCAAGACCCGGGCCGCGATCGCGTCCGCTGTCGTCGAGCTGAACGCCGTCGGACCGGCCGGCGCGCGGGCGGCGACCGGCCTGCAGCTGGCGTCGAAGTGGGCCGGCCGGGCCGCGGTCGCGTTCGTCGGCCTGGAGGTCGTCGGCGCGGTCGCAGACAAGCTGGGCGCGGCGGAGGTCAACGTCACGAAGCTGACGTCGGCGCTGCAGGACTACGCGACCACCGGCAAGCTGACGCAGGGCCTGACCGACACGTTCGGCAAGGACCTCGACAACTTCGCGATGGTCGCCGGCTCCGCGGAGGCCGCGTCGCACGGCTTCTGGGGCAGCTTCAACGACGCGATCAGCTCGGTCCCCGGCGTGTCCTCCGTCGTCGACTCCTTCAACGAGGCGCTCTACGGCACCAGCTTCAACGACGCCACCGACAAGATGAAGGCGCTTGACGAATCGTTCTCCGCCTTCATCGCCACGCAAAAGGATGCGGGCAAGGCCGGCGACCTATGGAACGACCTGATCCACCGGTCCGGCCTGGAGACCGACCAGCTGGCCAACCTGCTCCCGAACGCCTGGAAGGGCCTCGTCGACCTGCAGGCCGCGGCGCACAGCGGAGCTACCTCGCAGGAGGATCTGGCGGCGCAGGCCGAAAAGTCGGCAGAGGCGATCCAGGAGCAGAAAGACCAGGTCGAAGCGCTGAACAAAGCGCTGGCCGACATGTTCGACCAGCAGATGTCCGCCGACCGGGCATCCATCAAGCTGGAAGAGTCGACGGTCTCGCTGGCGAAGGAACTGAAGGACGGCAAGGCCACTCTCTCCCTCAACTCGGAGGAGGGCCGCAAGAACCGGACCGCGGTCCTGGACCAGCTTGAGGCGATCGAGGCCCTGCGCAAGGCCCGCATCAGCGAGGGCGAGAGCACCGACAGCGCGTCCAAAAAGTACGTGAAGGGCATCGAGGCCCTGCGTAAGCAGATGATCCAGGCCGGTTTCTCGAAGACGGCCGTCGACGAGCTGATCGGCGCGTACAAGGACATCCCGGAGCAGGTCAGTACGGAGATCGACACGCCCGGCCTGCCGTCCGCCGATCACCGGGTGCAGGACTACGGCAAGCGCCTGGACGACCTGGCCCGCTACATCAAGACCACCGTCTCGATCGAGGGCAAGGAGCGGGCGCAGCGCGAGATCGAGCAGCTGCTCATCCTGCAGCAGGCCGCGAAGAAGGGCATCTCCGTCTCCGCCGCTTCGTCCGCGTTCCGGAAGAACGCCGCCGGCTACCACGACGGTGGCCGGACCGCGGACGTCGGCGAGTTTGAGCCGGCCGGGGTCGTCCACGGCGACGAGTACGTGATCCGGAAGAAGTCGCGCCGGCGGATCGAACAGAAGTATCCCGGCCTGCTGGATGAGATGAATGCGACCGGGCAGGTGCCGGGCTACGCCCGCGGCGGCATGGTGATGCCGTTCCCCGTCTCCGTGGCCGGCATGAAGATCCCGTCGCGGGCGGAGGCGCTCGGCGCGGTTGCCGGCAACTTCGGCGACTGGCCATCGTCGCCCGGCGCTCAGCGCGGCGACTCCGGTGTCTGGCGCAAGGTGGTCGCCCTGATCAGGAGCACCGGCCCGCTGTCGGGTTCGTTCGGGAACTCGTACCGCCCTGGTGACCCGCTGTGGCACGGCTCGGGCCGGGCGGTCGACTGGATGGGCTACAACCAGGACGCCCTGGCGACCTTCCTGTCTCACCAGCGCCCGCTGGAGCTGATCCACCGCACCAAGCAGCGCGACTACGCGTACACCCGCGGGCGGGACAAGGGCAGCTTCAACAACGCGCTGATGGAGGCGCACCGCAACCACATCCATATCGCAATGGCCCGCGGCGGCACGATCACCGAGCCGGTCTTCGGGGTCGGCGCGTCCGGCCGCACTTACTCCTTCGGCGAGAACTACATGCCGGAGCGGGTGACGCCAGTGAGCGGCAGTGGCGGCGAGGGCGGCTCGATCAACGTCACCGTCCAGGCCGGCTACGTCGTCTCCGAGCGCCAGCTGGAAGACAAGATCGCGGAGACGATCGACCGGCTGCGCACCCGTCGGAGGATCTGATGCCTGCCCGGTGGCGTACCTACATCGACTGGGACAACGACGGTTCGTTCGCGGGCGCCCGCGAGGAGGTCACCGGCCGGACCCTGGACGGCCGGACCGAGCTGTCCATGGTCTACGGCCGCGACCAGAACCGGGCGCTTTCTCCTCCGCGGCCCGGCGAGGCCGGGTTCGAGCTGAACAACATCTCTCGCGACTACAGCCCGGAGAACACCGGCTCACCGCTGTACGGGCAGGTGCTCCCGGGCCGCCAGGTGAAGTTCGAGGCCACGCTCAACGGCGTCACCTACACCCCGTTCCGCGGCCAGCTCGCCGATTTCACGATCAAACCCGGCTACGACCAGCGGTCCATCGACGTCACCTGCGTCGACGGCCTGTCGCTGCTGCGCGGCGCCCAGGTCACCACGCCGATGTACCAAGGCCTGCGGACCGGCCAGGCGCTGCACGTGATCCTCGACGCGATCGGCTGGCCGGCCGCGGACCGGGACATCGACGCGGGCGCGACGGTCATGCCCTGGTGGTGGCTCGACGGCGCGGACGCGTACGAAGCGGCGCTGGAGCTGCTCGACTCGGAGGGCCCGTACTCGCTGATCACCTGCGACTCCTCGCGCCGGATCGTATTCCGGGACCGGCACCACCGGTCGACGCGCGCCAGGTCGATCACCTCGCAGGCCACCTGGTACAGCAAGTCGATCGAGCCGATGTTCTCGGCGCCGGCGACGTACAACCACGGCTGGCAGGAAATCGTCAACGTCGTCAGCTTCGACGTGCCGATGCGGACAGTGTCACCGGAACTGGCCGTGGTGTGGTCGGCGCCGTCGCGGATCACGATCGCGTCGGGCGAGACGCTGCAGGTGACGGTGCAGGGCAGCGCCCCGTTCATCGGTGCGATCGTCCCGGTGGCCGGGGTGGACTACACCGCGACCGGGACCGTCACCGTGTCGATGCCGCAGACGTCCGGGCAGTCGACCACCGTGGTGCTGACCGCGCCGTCGGGGGTCGCATACGTCGAGGACCTGCGGGTGCGCGGCTACCTGGTGCAGGAGGCCGGGTCGCTGACCGTGTCCGGTGAGGATGCGTCGACGGCCCGGTACGGGCGGCGGACGTCGACGAGCCTGCGCCCGCCGAAGTGGGCCGGGTTCTACGACGCGCAGGCGATCGTGCAGCTGATTCTGGCCCAGCGTGCCGAGCGGCTGCCGACGATCCAGGTGACCATGGTCGCCGCGAACAACACCCGGCAGCTGCAGCAGCTGACCCGGGACCTGTCCGACCGGGTGCACATCACCGAGTACGAGACCGGCCTGGACGCGGACTGCTGGGTCGAGCAGATCGCCCACAACGTCACCCAGGGCGGCACTGAGCACCGGACCGTGTTCGGCCTGGAGAAGGCCCCTGCGCAGGTCACCGGGGCGTTCGTGCTGGGCACGTCGACGCTCGGCACGGGCAAGCTCGGCCGCCGCGGGTTCGCCGATCCGGACCGCATCTTCATCCTCGGCTCGGCCACGAACGGCCAGCTGGGCAACGACATTCTCGCCGCCTGACGGAGGGCAACGTGCTGACCATCTCCGACGATCCCGCGCGCCCGTATTGCGAGGGCGGCCTGTGGATCGCCCAGTGCCCGCAGGCCTGGTGCGTCGGCGCCGACCACTACGGGCCCGGCCCGCACACCGGCCGGATCGGCGGGCTCGGCTCCGACCGGTTCACCTGCCCGCGCTGCGGCCGCACCCC
>Ga0213919_1000796_pt1 | contig 12828 bp, 16 predicted proteins | sample McNCre317MG_FD_161056 | JGI IMG/M metagenome (GOLD analysis project Ga0213919, IMG submission 161056) | Freshwater microbial communities from McNutts Creek, Athens, Georgia, United States - 3-17 MG | ecosystem: Environmental > Aquatic > Freshwater > Creek | place: USA: Georgia | collected... | reverse complement strand
GTGGTACCCACTCCCCACCACTCACTCGAACATCCGTTTTATTAGCACACTTGTAAACATTTGTCAACACCAAATTTTCACATACACAAAAGTTTACATTTGTCAACCCCCAAACACAAAAAAATAAGACGCACATCCGGCCATTTGCCACGGTGCGCGCCTAATGTGTTTCACGTGAAACAACTGTTATTATAAGATGCTTATTTTCTGAGCTACTCTATCAGATACCATGTTAAGGAATGAAAGCCTGTCCCTGAACGCTATTTCTGCAGCAGCAAGTTCGTCAGATCTGGTTACACCCTGATTGCCATAACGCCTTGTAACAATCTTTTCACCATGCGTGACGGATCCGGAATCAGCGTGATAATTCTGCAATGCATCCTGTCTGTTTGTGAATGTCTTTGTATTACTTGAATTGTAAGTTGTTTCATCCTTCCTGTTGCTGAAGCTTAAAGCGTCACTTGTATTATATTCAATTTCATCCTGTCTGTCAGTATAGCTCTTAGTATTGCTTGAATTGTAGCCTGTTGCATCCTGTCTATCAGTAAAACTTGTTGTATCTGTCCGGCCATATGTGGTGCGCTCGTTTCTTCCGTTCTCTGTCCTGCTTTTTCCTTCAGGTACACCATTAACAGAATCAAAAGCATAAGTTGTGTTAACTGTCTCAGAATAAGCGCCTGATTGATCTTGAAAATCATCATGGCCTGTGGAAGCCTTTGCTTCTGATCCGGTTTTTGTGATTGTGTCCGTACCTTTATGTTCATCCTTTTCAGATCCTTCAAATGATGTGGTTTCTGTACCGGTGCGCGCGTTAGTTTCGGAGCCGGATTTTGTGAGGGAATCAGTTCCTTTGTGTTCATCCTTTTCCGATCCAGAATAAGTGGTTGTATCTGTTCTGCTTCCTTCATTTACTGTGGTATCTGTTCCGGTGTGCTGTTCTTCATATGTAACATCAAGATTGAAAAGAGGTTCATATTCCTGCATTATTACATCATAGATTCTTTTGAAGCTTTCATTGTACTCTTCAAACAGTTCTATCAAGTATTGAGAATATAAGCTATTCAGCATAACAAGCAGGTCTTCATTTCCCAAGTGTTCATTGAATATTTCATAATCATTTGGCAGCATATACCTGAAGCCATATCTTTTCATGATGTTATCATCAAGCAGGGAATTGCTTTTCTGACAGCTTCTAAGATGGCCATTATCCAGATATAGCTCCTTATTCTTTCCGAGTGTAGCGATATATTCAAACCAATCCTCCGAAACAAAGCTGCAGCCTGCATACCTGCTATCATTGACCCCATCAATCAAAGTTACAGCCCTATTAACGTTGTTGTCTGTGGTGGTCAATATGCTTAAATAATAGCCAATCTGTGAAATATCATACTTTCTAAACGGTCTGATCATTTTGTGCACCTCCTTCAAAGAAATTGCTCCTGTCAATGTCTGGATTCAGTTTAACTTTTGCCTTTGTACCAAAAAACTTATTAAAATCATCAATTCCTTCTTCTCTTACTTTCAGGATGTTCTTAGGGTTTACCAGCAGTAGCTGCTCATCCGCTGCAGATTCATCCTCCGTGATCTGTGCTTTTTTGCTGTTCTGGAACTTCACACCAACTTCACGCAAAAACTGCTCCAGAATTTTGTCCCTTGCGGCCTGTATTGACATTAGTGTTTCTTTGCTCATACCATTACCCATTTCAACCGAACGGAAAGAAGAAAGCACCGCATCATCCGTAACACTGTTTTTCATATCACCAACAATCATTTTTTTGATGAATGAAACAATGTTCTGATTCACTGCATTATCACCGCCAACCGGAGCACTTGTCATCCTGAGCTTAACAGTATATATGTTTTCTGTGCTCTCGATATCAGCTAACCTTCGTGCATATCTGCATATCAAATCATTAAAACCTCCATTTATATCAGCATAAAAAATATTTGTATGCAGTTCATCATTAAACATTAAAACAGAGTTTTGTTTGTGGCCGGGTAGATCCTGAAAATATAAGCGCTTACTTCTGATGAGTGGATTTCCATATGTTCCCATTGTAGGCTTATAATATTTATCAAAACCAAAGATTGAAGAGGGAAAGCAAACAATCTCCTCACCATCATAAAACGGTGTTGCATAACCCTGAAGCAGCAAACAAAGCTCCAGCTCCCTGCTGGGCAAACTTTCAGGAAGATCTTCGTATTCAAAAATCGAAAGCATGAAAGTAAGCAGTTTCTTGTACCAATAGCGATAACCTGCAGGCACGTTGGCCACGTCATACATAGCATCTGCCAACTTGAAAATTTTGTTGATGTTTTGTGTTATAAACATTTTTACCCTCCTATTCTATATAAATTCCATTCTTAACAATCGCTAAAATATCCTCCCGCTCCTTTTCAGTTCCTGTGAATCCATTTGCAAGCTTGAAGGCCGAACACTGCAGGAACCCGGAGAAGCTGCCAACAGTACCTCCCATATTAGAAGGATATCCTATTGTTTCAAGTTCGTTCACCGGTCTAACCGTTTTTTTCTGAGCAACAATAAAATGAACTTTAGTGTTTGAAAAATACCCCATACATCCTGCGAGGGCTCCGCTGCTCATTGTCGGAGGTGAATCAATCGATTCTTTGATCTGGTATGCTTTGAGTGTGCCCCCAACGGCCCCAACAGCAGCAACTCCCACTCCCATAGCAACACCTCCAGCAAGTGCCGCACCGGATGAAACTCCTGAAATCTTTGCTGCAGCCTGTCCGGCTCCCTTTGCAGCATTTCCAAAAGTACCGCCCGCTCCTGTGATGGCGTTCACAATATTAGAAAAATATGTTGCTGAATCTCTTGCAGTAACGGGCCTGCTTGCTCCACATTGTCCGCTGAATTGATCCATCATTATACCATCTGCAAAAAGCATTGCCAAAACTCCGCCCGTTGTGATATCAATTGCTATTTTGCAGGAGACAGTTTTTCCAATATACTTACTCACTACCAGCTCAAAAAATCCGCAAAATGGGATCATGCAGTAAAAGCGCTGATATGGATCATAAGAGCGAAAATCACCATAATTATCAGTGAAAAAGAAACTGCCGCAATCAATCACTTTATCATTTGTACTTATAAGCCTCCCTTGTGCGTTCTGGGACTCCCAGGAGCCGATCCATATATTGTTGGTTCCGCTTAAAAAAGTGCATATTTCAGACAAGTCCGACAACGGTAAATAAATAATATTTGAAATTGCATTGAAAACATCATTTCCAAATAGCTTGTTGCCGTCAAGGATTGCTTGCAGGTTCTGAGGTGTGAACATTTCTGAAAACAAAGCTGCAAGTTCAATATTGCTTATTTCATAAAGCTTTGCTCCATATGTGTACACCATGCCATTTGATCCGGTGGGAGTGCTCTCGTCAAGGTCAAGGCCGGGAAGATCCGGAGCAATCAGTTCATTTACCTGTCTTGCAATTTCTTTCCAGTTAGTTGCAATTTGATCAATGGTCTTTCTACCTGCAAAATAATCCTCTATATCCTCCATATTGTCTGCAGTTGGTATGTTGGTATCCCATTTGAATACAGTATAATAATCATCTGTGCCAAATGATAAGGATTTCTTGATATAGTCCGTTTCATAAGTAACCGCATCCACATAATCATCATCATCAAAATTGAAAGCGCCTGCAGTTTTCACATTATATGCAAACTGTGTAATAAGAGTAAATGATGCAGGGTTTGCCGCTGTGGGTTTCCTCTTTAGTAGCGCTATTTTTTGCTCTGTAAAAGGAAAGAATCGATAATTGCGGAAATGATCATATCCGGTGAGGGTTTTTGTATTGTGGCCCCATACATTTTTTATATACCAGAAATCATTTTGCTCCTCATATTCCTCCTCCGGGTCTGTGCCTTCGCCCTTATTCAGGAGGCCCTCTGTTATTGTGTTATCCCTTAAATATGCCTCTGCATGTGCTTGCGTATCAAAGCAGGGTATATTTGTGGCAAAACTTGTGGCAAGAACAAAGCCCGCGTTCTTAATGTTTCTTGCATATCCAGTAGTACCGAAAGTATAACCGACTCCATTTCTAAAAGCTGATAATGAAGGCTCTGACGAGGTTTCATTTCCATACAAACAATTCTCTGATTTTATTACCGGGATTGAAGCGAAATGTTCACCCGGTATTGATCGATCCGCTGTATTCAACGGGTTTGTCACAAATGCCTCTGTTGTTTCATCGTAAAATCTGTATTCAAGATTTACAATGTTTGTTGTTCCCTGCCATCCATAGTCATAAGTGCAATAAGCTGCGACTTTCAGAACATGATTGTTTTTTGGGACAAAATCATTATCCAGCACGAAAGAAGCAGAGCAATCAGAAGAATCAATATAATATTGATACTGATATCCCATAGCAGTATTATCCGGGATCTGAATTGCATCACCGGAGATGCCATCCTCTGAGATGCTGAAATTCTTCATGTATATATTATCAATTTGAAAAGATAATCGCTGTCCGGATTTTATCTCCAGGCCAAGCTCTGCGGTGAAAGAATCTGTAAAATATATACCATTATTGCAAAGTGTTGGATCTTGCGTTGTGTTGGGAAGCTGAAAAGTTATCACTTCACCACTATTCAAAATATCAAGTGCACTTGCCATCAAACACCTCCTGCGACTGCCAAAATATATTTTCCGTTATCTGGATGAAAAGTATATGGCAATGAATATGAAAAATAAGTATAACCCGCCTCGGAAGCAACTGCTTCATCAGTTAAATATAAATCATAAACTGATGAAGATCTCTCCGCTATGCATTGACTTGAAAGAATCACCGAGCGAAAATTATAAAGACTGTCTGCCATTAGGTGTAAAATCATTTTCTTTCCTTCAATGGTGGGTGGCTCTGAAAAATAATAATATCTGCCATATTCAGGAATATGTGCGTAATTTTTCTGAAGGTATGCAGCATTATATTCTACTTCAATTTGAGGTGAGAAAATATCGCATCCATCACGCAAAAAACCCGCCACAACAACAGGCTCTGCAAATGTTCTTGTCATGTGGTTAATGGGTTTTGTATTTTTTGAAAGTGTTAATTGCATTTTAACCTCCTATAAAATAGGGGCAAGGCTTAACACCATGCCCCATTGAGAAGAGAAAGCAGCAAAAAATCTCTTATGCAATTGTGAATATAACAGCATTTTCGGAGAAGTCGTTAATATAGCTTGCCTTTGCGCGCTGGGTGTAGAAAGTAACAGCATCACCATTGAAACGATCAACAGCACTCTTATAATTAAGCTGTGAAGTTGCAAGGCCGCGCTTATCAATGATCGCACCAATAACGCCGGTCTCCTGAACTGTATTACCTGCAGAAGTCTTAATATCGATTCTTGATGTTGCTCCGAGGTTGTGCTTTCCGAGGTCTGTTAGTGATGTACCCTGCCAACACTGAACCTCATAAAATGCTCCCAACTGCAGGAGGTCATTATTGAGGATGCTAACACCATTAAGCAAATACGTTTTGTAAGCAGATACAAAGTCAGTAAGGAAGAAAGCAACAACATCATCAGCATCAGATCTCCTGATCTTGTGATCTGCATTGAAAAGAGCTGTGCCATCCGGAGCGGTGAGATATGTTTTGATCTTATCAATCATCATACATGCGTACTGATGGCAAGACTGATCAAGCAGGAATTCATCCATTGTTTTTGATGTGCTGTAATCTTCATTATAAAGTGTACGGAGGTTTATAACGTTTGTTCCATCATACAAACACTCTGCAATGTAGTTTTCAAGCGCCATGTCCTGAGCTTTGTTCTGGTGCTGTGTCTGCGCATCAAAGAACGCTGCCATCACCGCATCAATGAAAGCTGCAGCTTCAGCCTCACTATGAAAAGCGGTATCAAGTAGATCATCAGGCAGCTTCATTTTTTCGCTCCACTTATCAAAGCCAACAAAGAATCTCTGAACAACAGAAGGAGCGCTGTATTCTGTCCAATCTGGGCCGGCATACAGTGCGGAGCCGGTTCCTGTGCTGGTGTTTTCCTTTGCGACAAAAGGAGCAATATCATTTTTCACCAGCATACCTCCGTAAACGTCTTCATTTACATTTATTGCAGGGTATTTAAGCCGGGTTGAAAGATATCTGTTTGAATAAGCAGAAATCACGGTTGCAAGGGAATTCATGAAGGCATCCTTGTAATCTGCAGAATCAATGTGTGTTTTGATCTCTGCAATAACGCCTGTCAGATCTACAGTTTCGACTGCATCAACGCCTCGCGCCTGTGCATTAAGTGTGTTTAATATTGTTGCAACGTCTTTATAAAGTGCCATGTTTTTTGCCCTCCTTTGTGGGTTTTCAAATTGTTACAGTTATTACTTAAATATTACAATTGTTACAATATTATGTCAACAAAAAATATATTGAAATTTTATAAATAATTGTTGACAAGTGTAAACAAATGTAGTATTATAATGAATGTAAGGGAAATAAAACAAAGCAGCAAGGAGGAAAAGAAAAATGACTGCAAAGGATGTAATAAGATTAGTAATTGAAGATATTGATTCTGAAATCAAAATGCAGGAATCATATCATGCATATGCAGAAAGAAAGCATCTGGATAAGAACACGGAAAAAATGCACGCAATGTCAACAGGTAAGGATTATTTAACAGCATGTGAAGAATATGATTTCTCAATGGGATATCATGCAGGCATGGCCGCTGAGTGTGAAGACCGGATCAAGGTATTAAAAAGAAAGCGCGAATACTATGTATCATTAGATAAGAGAAGCACAGAGGAGGAGGAATAAATGAGCAAAGCAAAAATTGAGATTCCTTACAGCTTTTTAAGGGATCTCCAGAAAGCAAGCGCAACATTGGAGGTTATAATGGAAGAGTGTGAAGACGCACAAGAAGCAATGAACCTTTGGAGCGTTCAATGTGAAATAGATCGCATTATCGGCCATACAAAAAGACTCAATGATTCAGAAATCTATGCATACATATATGAAAGGAGGTGATTATAATAATGAAGAAATCAAGTATTTTGAGCGTGAGGATATCAGATGAAAGTAAGCTCTGGAAGGATGTGAACAGCATCAAGGAAAGCACAGGAGCAAGCAATTCACAAATCTTCATAGCAATCTTACAATTTGCCGCTGAGAAAAAGGATGAATTTCTTGCATGGTACAATGAAGCATATAAGTACATTCTAAACCATTGAAAGGAGGTGAGGAACATTGAACACAAAAGACATTGCCGGCCTTGCAAAGTTCATGGCGCCGAGTAAGGGCGACGGCATCCCGGACAGCTTAAAAGCATCAAGCGCCGGAGAGAAGGCAGAAAAAGCAGCCGCTGCAGAACTTGAAGCGCAGGAAGAACAGAAAGCAGAGCCTGCAGAAGAGAACGAATCAACAGAATCAACAGAATCAACAGAATCAACAGAAAGTGAGGAATAAAAAATGAGTTGGAGCAAACATTCACGTAATACAAACCCCTTTGGAGATCTGAAGCTTACAAAGGATGATTATCTGAGTCCGGCAGAGTATGTGAAGGAGTACGGGCATAAAGTAGAGATTGCAGGAGCCTATATAAATAGAAAAGCGAAGCATGGAGCACATCCTGTTATAATTGCGCAGACCGTCTCCGGGCTTAAAGGTATCTCACTGGGAAGATTTGCCACAGAGCAATGGGAAGAAATTCTTGCAGATCCTGATGATGTGGAAGCAATCAAGACAGGGAAAGCTACCGGAACACTTGAAGAGAGACATTCAGAGGATTACAACAGAGATTATTTTGCACTTGTATTTTAAGAGGTGTTGACAAGGCCGGAGGGGTGACACCTTCCGGCTTATTTTTTAGGAGGTGGAATTATGGCTTTTGTGTCACCAGAAGAACGGCTTGCAGTTAGAAGATTTAATGATAGGATGATCACATTAAACCAGAGAGGAAAAACAAACACTGAAGCATATCAGAACTTTGCAGGAGCTTCAGAAACAAGTAGATACAGGAATGTTTTCAGAACTGATGCAAATGGTAATCTTGTACTCCGTACGGACTTTGGCCACATGTCAGATGCAGAGGTGGAGCAGGTTGAAAAAATCATGGATCAGACATTGGAAGCAGGAGCGACAACATTACCAGGACTTAAAAAAGAATATGATGATTTCATGGAGGAATATGGTGATGATTTAGATAACGCGCCAACTCAAGAAGAATATGAAAAGCAGAAAGCGCAGATTGATGAAGAATCACTCCACAATGTATATTATGATGAAAAGAAGCACCAGACAACAGATGCAGTCGAAAACGGACTTACAAAGGCGGAGGCTTTGAATATGCTTACAAATTTAGCTCTGAAGGGGAAAGTTTCACCCTATACAGGCAAGGTTTACCCACAGAGCATAAGGGCAGCGCTGAAGCGTAAATATATAGAATAAGGGGTGATGTTATGAATTTACGGCAGAAGGCAAAATATTATAAAAAGAAATATATGGAAAACAAAGTAAATTATTATGATCGGACTTTATTTCCTGCACCAACAATTCAGACAGAAAAAATAATGGCTATAAAAATGGTACGTGAGGAAGTATTGCTTGAACTCGGAACAGATGCAGATGAAATAATTGCAGATAGTCTTGTTAATACAATGAAAGATGATATTAAGCGTTATATAAAAGTTGACAGCGCATATTTTCCCCAAGATCGCTATTATCAATATTTCGGATCTATCAGAGTTGTTAAGGGGTGGTGAATATGGCTTTTAAATTATTTTTGATTTTGCTTGTTATAGTATCATTTTATGTTGGGTACTGTTGGGGGAAGGATTCATGAGTTACTATCTTGATTTTATGGAAGAATATGAAGTTATTGATAAGAGCGGGAAAAAAGGATTTATTGCGCTGCCATTTACAGCCGACACCGAAACGAGCCACACTCCACTTAATACAGGAGAAGAGGCGGAGGAGCTGAATCCCTTCCTGAAGGAAAAAGGGAAGGTTTTTGAATACCTGCAGCACACAAAAATTATTATTCCCTGGCATGTGAAAATGAACACAGAATGGCATGAGATAGCTTTCCTTTTCAATAAGTGCCGGATCCGGTGGGGCAGGGAAGGGAGCACCATTGAAGAAGTTTATGAATATATACGCTATATAGGGCTCCCGGATGTAATCAATGATATTGATATGATGCAGAATATCTATGAATGGTTATTGCAATACTTACAGGAAATCCCGCAGAAAGTTGATATTAACCAGCTTGAAGGAGTGAAAGCGTGGGTTTATCAGTGGGCTTTTTGTTTCAAGGCCGGGAAACACTTCTCCATGACATATGCAGGAAGGACTGCAAGGGAGCTGGTAATACTTTTCAAGGATATCAGCGACAAATGCGAGGATATAGCCCGGAAACGCTCAAAAGAAAAACTGCTGAAGCACTACAAAGGCAACACGGATAAGGGCAAATATAATGCAAGCAATCCTTCAAAATCCGCCCTTGAAAAGTGTGAATACCATATCACCGCGGTTATATATTATATGAACTTGGGATATGATTATGAGTATTTATTTCAGTTTATCAGGGAATATTTTGATGAAGGTGAGGAGTTTTTCATGGATGCACACCATCCTCTTTTTGTTCGCTTTGGGAATATTGAGCTCCGGGATGCATATCTGTATTTTAATGAAGGACTTGAAAAGGTTACAAATAAATACAAGGTAGACCATCCGAAAGCAGTCGGTTTAGTTGATTATGACAAAATTGTTTTTCCGGATGATCCGCTAACAAAAGAAGATTGGATCTATCAATATTTTGATGTGCTGGGACTTCAAGAAGCGATTCTGAAAGATTATGAAGTTTACGGTTACAATATTATCACGTGTCCTTATACCAACACCGGGAGAGTTAGGTATGCGCTCCGGAACATATACCTTCAGGATCCGGACAACAGGCTTAATTTCATTCATACATATACCGACGGCCTCACTCAGCACCTTCTTAGGATGGCTTTTCAGGGTGGTTACACACACGGCAACAGAACTTATAAAAACAGGATAATTGATGATAATACAAAAATACTTTGAAGGGGGCAGGAATGGGAAAGCATAGAGATTTGCGCTCCTCTTATCCGTCATCCTTGAGAGATCATAACAATCTATATCAAGTATCAAGATTTGAAGAGGTGGAAGATCCAACTATTGAGGATTTCATAAACGATAATAAAACAATATCCTTTGGAATCGTTTACTTCAAGAATATACGTCTCAAAAATCCTAATTTTGGTTTTCCGTATATTTCAACAGATCGAATGTTACAAGGAGCGCTTTCAGACTTAGATTATATTTCGGATAATGGCCGCGTGTTAAAATGCAGCGGGGAGTTCACGCTGGTTATAACAGACGTTGATCTTGAGCTTATAACAAGGATTTATGATGCAGAAAAGATTGATATAAATTTATGCTTAACAGCAGAGGCCGCACCGCTGCCAAAATGGGAGGCGGATTTCATTGATGAATATTTCAAAAAGAAAAGCGATTATAAGAACATAGTGAAAGACCTTGAAAAAGCAATGGCTCCGGAGGATGATATTTTTGATGCAAATAATGACCTGACAAAAGTTAAAAACATGTTTAATGCTATATATGGCCTTCATGCACAGGATCCATGCAAAGCAATGCTTATAAGGGATGAAGAAAGTGATGATATTGAAGAAGAAGAGATTGATATAAGTGAAGAAATTGATGAATATTATGGATTTAGGCATAACAGATTCCAGAAAAGCAGCAGAGGGTTCCTCCCTTATTCCGTTGGAGTATGGTGTACCGCATACAGCCGAAGGAAAATATTTTCAGAAATCTTTATTGTTTGCCCGCCTTCAGGGAGCAATTCTGCAGGCCGGGGTTTGTATGTTGATACAGATTCATTATTTTATATGGATAATGAAGCAACTGAAGAACTTTATAAAATCGATAATCAGCGCTGCTATGATGAAGCAATAAAGAACGGTGATTATATAACGGATAATAGGGGGAAAATAATAAATTATAACAGTTTTGATGAAGAGGATGAATTCATAAGATTTAAGTTTTTACATTCAAAATGCTATGCATACGAGCAAAAGACTCAGGAAGGGGAGAAGCTAAAAGTGACAGTGGCCGGAGTAGCTGCAAGGAAGTTAAAAGGCATGAAGGATGGAAAACCTGAATATATTTATAAGGAGGAGGAGGTGAAAACGCTTGAAAGATTCAATGATCACTTTACCTTCAGGGAGTGTGGAAGCACAAAAAGCGGATACATAAAGGAAGAGCTGCAGACAGTTAATATTGATGGTCATGTGGTGGAGTGCGGAAATGCCTGCATCATAACACCGACACAAAAAACAATCAAAGATTTTGGTTTGAAGCAGAAAGTTTACCAGTTTGAAAAAATGAACACAGGGAGGGCTTAAAATGAAAATTCTAATTGAAATCAATAATGATATCTATGAACACGCAAAAGAAACATCAGAAGATAGCAGGGATGAATTTGCTGCAATGCGAGCAATTTCCAACGGGAAGCCATTAAATAATGATCCGGTTTTGAATTGCTGGATAGAAAAAGACGTGCTTCTAAAAATAAGCGCCGAGATTGACCGTTATCTATATCAAAATGAATTTGGTACAGAATACAGAAAAGAGATATTGTAAATTATTGATAAATACATAAATGAAAGCGAGGGTAACAATCGCAAGTAAAAAATTAAATTATGTCACACAAAAGCAAGTGGCAAGCCTGCAGGGAGATATAAATATTTTGCTGGGAGCGTGGAGTAATGGTAAGAGCTTCAGCGTGAAAAGCTTTGTTTTAACACAATGTTATAAGAATAATTGCAACTTTGCTTTTATCGTGAGAATGAAGAAGCAGGACACCGCAGGCCGGGCAGAGAATTATTTCCTTGATGCACCAATTGAGCAGATTACAAAAGGGGAATACACTGCAATTGTTGATTATAGGCATGATTTATACTTTGCAAACTATGACAAGGACAAAGCAAAATATATAAGGGGCAGGAAATGCGGGCACAGGTTCAACCTATATGAAAGTTATCAGGATAAATCAACTGTTTATGTTAATTTCAAATATGGCATTTTTGAAGAATTCATCACGCTTGATAATTATCTTCCTAATGAGGTAAACCGCCTGCAGCGTTTGCTTTCAACGATATCACGAAACAACACGAACGGCTTCAAGCTTTACATGATAGGCAATACCATTTCTCCCATCTGCCCATATTTTAGAAAGTTTGAGCTTACAAACGTGCCAAATATGAAATATGATCAAAAAGACAGATACGAGCTTGAAACCCTGTATGAAGATGGAAGCAAGAGCTCAACTGTTATTGAAGTACTGCTTACACATCCAGTTGACAAAAAGAATAATTTGCTTATAGGCCATGACGCGAAAGAAGGCAACGCCGGTGCTTTTCATGTAGAAGATCATAATCAATTGACCTGCAGCATTAAAGAGTGCACGATTCTTTATAATTGCGTAATCTGTTATGAAGGCCAGCGGATGCTGATGCAGTTCATAAGGGATCCAAAGGGAGCGCATATGTGGTATATTACTCAGAAGACAACAGAAATACAAGAAAAAACAAGAACGTTTGGACAAATCCGGACAAATAGCAAGTACCATACTAATAAGATTGAACCTCTCAACGCAAATGAAGCACGTGCAATTGATTATTTACGAATGGGGAAAATCTGCTATCAGGATAACTTAACAGGCACACTTTTCATGCAGATGCTAAGGGGCATAATGGGTGAGGGGTTCCAATATGAGTGATTGAGTCCAATTTATAGGACAGCATG
>Ga0213919_1000795_pt1 | contig 12834 bp, 12 predicted proteins | sample McNCre317MG_FD_161056 | JGI IMG/M metagenome (GOLD analysis project Ga0213919, IMG submission 161056) | Freshwater microbial communities from McNutts Creek, Athens, Georgia, United States - 3-17 MG | ecosystem: Environmental > Aquatic > Freshwater > Creek | place: USA: Georgia | collected... | reverse complement strand
TAGTTACTAACTTAGCGGGCGCTAGAATGGAATCTCCAGTTCCGGGAATAGAAGTCCTAGATAACTCAGCAAGCTTACCAACGATACGAGAATCACCATTAGCAATAGCGTTCGTAATTTGATTAAGCTCAGTACCCCGGAGAATGTTAGCACCGATAAAATTGTTAACAGCGTTAAGAGGATCAAGACCCAAAGTAAGCTTAGAAAGGATTGCATTGGCACCTCGAATAAACTTAGTGAGAGTACCTTTGGGGGCAGAATGATTTACAAGAAGATCAGTTGCTGCATTCCGATATGCAGAATCCATCCCATAGTTTTGAAGAATGGAATTAATCTCAAGCATCTCCTCAGGAGTCTTTGCTTTATTCCAAACGTCATTCACCTTATCCATTACACGAGAAACTGCACCATCTAAGGATTTATTAATTCCGTAGAGAAGCGGATGTTCAGATGCCTTAGAAACATCAAGAGCAGTTTTAATGTAATCAGTATAAGGATTCTTACCTTCCTTTTCAATCTTAGAAAGAGAGGATCCGAATTTAGAAGCCTCAATCTTAGTGAATTGTTTTCCCTGATCCTCAAGCCAATCAAAGGCAGGTTGATTCTTAAGCCGAACTAATTCAACTCCAAGAGCATCATCTTGTCGAAGATGTTGTTGAAGAATGTCATTGGCAATTTTAATGGGATCAGTCTTAGTGAAGTATTCAGAAAAGATACCTTTATTTTTCAGTTCAGAATTCAGGTAGTTTTCATTCAGCCCACGATCATATTCATATTCGTGGCGCGCCTTAAAGTAATCTTCCGCTTCATTCTTAGTAATAACCCGGAGTTCAGGATTCTTGAGCTTTACAGAGTTAACGAGGCTATCTAACTTATCCTGCGTAGCTGCATGAATAAGAGTAGTATGTCCAGAACCAGTTACCCTATCATCCTTTACGAATGCAAAGTAGGGATAGTCAGTTAAAGAAGGACGGGTTGGTTGATAGACTAGTGGATCACGATTAGTTTGGCGCCCTAGGACAGCATTAACTTCACTAGTCGCACTGATTCTATCAGAGGATCTTTCAATCTCACTCTGAATAACTTTAAACGTTTCTTCATTCACAATGGGAAGAATATCTTCAGGAGCTAATTCATCAATCTTCCCTGCATTGAGAGCTTCCCATTGGTTGCGTTTAACTAATTGATTTCCTTCCTCATCCAAAACCCAAAGGTCTGCACTACGGGTGATCTTTTGAGAAATGGTATGATGTTCGATGGCGGCCTCTTTATTCTTTGCTAATAAAGCCAGCGGACCTTCGAGAGCATCTTGCGTAGTCTGTCTGAAAGATTGCTTGACTTCTCTAGTAACAGAGCCTATTCCAGCCATCTTGGAGCCAAGAGTTCCATAAGAGGAATTCTCAAATCCAAAGAGACTAGCACCACTGCCTGTGGTATTTGCAGTAGCTAAATCTGCATCACTGATAATTGGAATAAGAGAGTCGTATTTTCCAAGACGCTGGGCAGTTACGTTATTTGCGGCGGCCTGGAAGATCTTTTGCTGAGTCTTTAGATAAGTTAGCCCATCAATTACATGCCCGTTGAAATCTTCAGGAACAGTATAACCTACCTTAGTCCAAGAAGGTAAGAATTGAGGGGCAGTAAACTCATCTCCACCCTTAAGCAATCCTTTATCCATTCTCTGCTTAATGAACTTCTGCGTAGCATCATCCATTGCAAAGAAATCTTTAGCTTGTTCTCCAAGAGTTCCTTCTAATCTGGAGACCTTAGTATCTACAATTCTAGCAATTGCTTCCGTAGGGGCATTTACCTTTCCAATGAGAGTAGCAGCTACTTCTTCCTTAGTTTTTATGATATAATCAAAAAGTTCCTTAGGAGAAGAGAATCCATCTTTCAGGATTCCACCCGCATCGTCTCGGAGTTTGATTCCGAGTTTTCCATCCTGCAATGCTCGCTGTAATACAGGTAAGTCAGTAAAGTGAACGATCGCATCATCTGGAATGTCCTTGAGAACATACTTAGCCCAGAGATATCTTGCCTCAGCTTGGAGGTGCGTATCAGATTTGACTGCTCCAAGTGTGGAGAATCCGTCATCCAGTTTGAACTTATAAGATTTAATTTCTGAGAAGACTGCATCTCTAGTACTCTGGTTTGCACGCGGAACGACTGAATCTGCAAGGGATAAAATCGCCGGAGCATCCCCAGTAACTAATCCTGCATCTTCCCCAAAGAGTTTTACAAAGTAAACTCCACTGCTAGTATCCGTAATACCTTCTTTAGCAAGAGCTGAAGCACGGCGCTCAACCTTAGTAAGTTCCTTCATACGAACTAACTCATTCGTATGGAGAAAGGTATTCATAGTATCTCTAGCAGTACTTCCAAATTGAAGATCCGCTACGAGATTACCAAGTTCATTATCTGAACCAGCCAGATTATTGAAAGAATTACGGATATCATTGGTAATTCTTCGAGTACGATCTGCTGAGAGTGCAGTAGCGGCAGCTTCATTATAGTCTGCACCGCCGCCCCTAATTGGCATAACTGCATTTTCTAAATCTTCAGCATTCAGAATAATGCGAGAAGAATTATCAGTACCAGCAGCGACAGTAGTGCGGGAAGATAATGGAAGTAAGCGTGCTTGTTCTTCCTTAACCAGTGTACGAATCTTACCATAAGAGATTGCACTGGAGAATGCTCCACCAATCACGCCTTGGAATAATCCTCCCATTGCGATGTTCTTGACAACATCTCCAACATCTTGATTTTCTAGAACTGGACTTTTAAACATCGTGGCTTGCACCGCGGTTTCAAAAGCAATTCCCTCAAGGACATTCTGACCAACACCACTTGCTAGTGCCTTAACCCCATTAGCATTTAAAGAGGAAAAGATATTCATCGACTGCGTAATATCTTTCGCAGCCGCACTAATATACATCTCAGTCCTAGGAACTAAGAGTCCAGTAGCTCTGGCAAGATTACTTCCTAATCTTCCAGTATCTGCAGCAACCTTAAGTGCAACTTGTCCTGCATTGAGAATCTTAATTCCACCCATTCCAGGAACAAAGCTACCTGCCACAAATCCAAGAAGATCCGCAGCTTGCCGATTCTCTGAATAGTACTGACCTAAGTCATCATCGAAGGATGCAATCCATTCCTTAGTATCCCGATCCTCTGCATCAGTTGCACCAATCCAACGACCTAAAGTAACTCCAGTATTGTAATAAGAATTCAATCCAGAAAGCACTCCGGTGGAAATCATCTTTCCGGCGCCCTGGAATTTATCTACCCAAGTGCTAGGATCAAACCAAGAACCGCCAGTAGTATTTCCGATATTGTGATTATTCGCAGCTACCAGCCAATCAGGCATGGAGCCATCTTCAGTACTATTATCGGCAAGGAAGTTACTCATTCGGTATACCCCTGTTCTTTACGCTTGACAGGATCACTTGGAACAAAAAGATCCGGATAGAACTGTCCAGGCTTACGGATTTCCTTAGAATTGAAACTAGGAAGAGGTTCAGGATTAAGGAACTTATTTGTAGAAATATCATGAGCCAGGCGAGTATTCAATGCCTTCCCAACCTCAGCTGGCTTAGTCATATCCACAACTTCACTTTCAGCGAAGAGTGCCTTAGCCCAGGTTTGGATCTTAGTTCTATAAGAATACCAATCACCATCTCCCTTAGGAGTAAAGCCAAGAGCAGTGAATTGTTTAGCTTCTAAGTTACTCTTAGAATTAATCTGATAGATAGTTGCGAGGTCAAGAGCTTCATTATAGGAAATCTTCTTATCGTAGATTCCCTGTACGGCGGCCGCAAAGACTTTCTCAGGAGTATCAAATTCCACACCAGCCTTAATTTGCGGACCCAGAACCTTTTTAACTAAAGGAAGATCTGCAACCACAGGACTGGAAGTAATAAGAGTAGCTACGGATTGCCCTTCAAAAGGATTCTTAGTCCCAGGAATGATTTCCTTAGCAGCCCGGTTAAGAGTCTCATTTGCGACTGCAGAAATCTCATTCTTAATCCGATCCGAATCCTTAGGATTAATTCCCCTAGAATTAAGATACCCAGGATCAAGAACCTTAGCTGCAGAATCTCCAATGATTTTCTTAAGAGGATCCATAGTCCCAGGAAGGTTCATCTTAATTCCAGCCTGGGATTTAACAAAGAAATCTCCAGGACTGGAAGTGATTTGTTTTACTCCAGTAGTAAGGAAATTAATTCCAGCATCTAAATCAGATTGGAACTGATTAGGAGTCTTGGAATTAAGCTGAGCCTTAACTAAGAGAAGATCCTTAGGGGAGAGTTCCTGGGCGCCCTCACCTAATCTAAGTTTCATGCCTGCGTTTACTGCCTGAAGCAGGAATCCATCCTCAAGACCTTCCTTATTCTTTTTCTCATTGAAAGCTTCCCGAGAAAGATTCAGATGTTCTTGAGCAATCTGAATATTTCGTTCCTGTTGCTGTGCAGAATTAACTTGGAAAGTGGTAGCAAGAATTTCCTTGGAAGTATTCAGAGCGGCCTGGTATCCCATAGCATTATATTGCAATGCTTTAGTCCAAGCATCGTTGGCCTTGATAGTAGCAAGGGACTTAATTGCTTCAATGTTTGCGGCGGCGCTGGCAGCAGTAATTGGAGCAACAAATTGTTCCTGCGTAATTGCAAGTTCCTTAGAAGTGGCATTTGCCTCTTGAATTCTAGCAGTTGCCTGAGCTGCAATCTTATCAAGTGCATTATGCTTCTTAATATCATCATTCACAGTAAACTGATTAATCAGCCACTGCATAGGATTATCCGTAAGTCCTACACTTTGCTTAGTCCTAATGTCTTGCAAAACCTTAGCTTGTTCATCACGAGTTTGCCGGACTAAATCAGCATTCTGTGCAACTTCAGCTGCGAACTTAGAAAGATCCGTATGAAAGATTTCTCCAGCTTTAGCCTTAGCTCCCTGAAGTTGAATAGCTGCAGTATCTTTAGCTTTCTGAACAATGATCTCAGCAGCTCCAACATTCTGATACAAAACTGCATTACTGGCAGTTACGGCCGCCTCTTCTTTTGAAATATCAATCAGATTCTTTCCTAAAGTAATCTGTTGATTCATGTAATCATTAGCTTGGGTGAGAATGTCTTCGAGTGCCATTATGGACCTTTCTTAGTCGGAGTAGTTCCAACTTTCCTAGGCATTAAGAGAGATAGGAGCATCGGGATTGCAGCTCCAAGATTTTGATTAATAGAGGAAGCTCCAGCAGTAATAGCTCCTACCAGAGGATTACCACCTTTAACTGCTGCAGAAGCTCCACCAGTAATTGCCTTGGAAATGATTCCAGATGCATCTCCGAATACCGGAATAAGCGCCGGAGTAAGGGCAGAACTAGATGCTCCAATACCTCCACCAATTGCACCTTTTAAAATATTCTGACCAGAGAGTGCGGACATTCCCCCACCTACCAGGGCGCCTGCACCAATCTTTCCAATAGTGCCTCCACCTAAAGAGGAGGATAATCCAGGAGCAACCATGTTTACAATAGGAGCTCCAACTACGGAAAGAATGGCAGCTAAATCTCCAGCACCTGCATCACTGCCAGTATAAGAGATTCCCAGATCCTTATAACTCCCAGCCCCATCATTTTTATAAAACCTGGTAGTTGCAGTTTTGCCGTCCGCGGTGTAATCAGTAACAATATCTTTAGTGCCGAATTTCTTAACAAGCCATTCATCTAACTTAGTTTGATACTCTCCATTATCTCCACTATCCCCTACGCTTTGAATGTTCTGCTTAATACCAGAAGCTTGTGCAGCGAAGTGGTATAATCTGGCGGAATTATTAGCATCATGCTGAAGAGTTTCCTCATTATCTCCAGCCATCCAATTAAGCTGTCCCGCAAATTTAGCTCCCACTTTAGTAGGATCATACTGCAAAATCCCATTCCCCACTTGCACAGGAGAATAAGATTTCTGGGAGGAAAGATTCGTAGCCATGTGAATGATTACGGAGTCGGAGGAGTAGAGAAATTATCCCACCAATTAGTTACTGGAGTAGGAGTTGCACCAACTTGGGAAAAGATATCACTAATTGGAGTAGCAGTTCCGGGGGAGTAATTACCAACCCCAACTTGATTAAAGATATCCCCAATCGTAGGATTCACAGGATCAGTAATTCCGGGAAGGGAAGTATCATATCCAGCCCCACCAGTGGAAGATCCAGTTCCAATGAGCCCCTTTAAAAGATTAGCTAATTGGGCTCCTGCATCAGATCCTGCTCCGAAAAGAGTTCCAAGAGAGGGAGCTAGGATTGTTCCGGCGCCTGCAATTCCTAATCCTTTCAGAAGTCCTACCAAATCAATGGATCCTAATGGAGAAGATTGCTTTTGGTCAAGAGTACCAGTTTCAGAACCTGCAGTAGTATTTGCAGTGTTCGTAGTTCCATTAGTACTCTGGCTAGTTTGGCCAGCAGTATTAGTTACATTAGAAGTTCCAACAGTAGAATTTCCTGCAGTAGCACTAGACTGTTGAGTAGTAGTATTAGTCCCACCAGTGGTAGCTACGTTAGTATTATTCACAGTGCTAGAAGTAGTACCTGCTCTTTGCGCAGCAAGTTGTCCAGCAGTTTTAGTGATTAAATCATTCGTGAGCTGCGTAGTTACAGTATCATCATACAATCCAGCAATGTGGCGCCCCGAAGCAATATCTGCAATCCCACCACCACTTCCAAGAATCTGATTAATAATTGCCTGCATTCCCTGGTCAGTAATATTACTGCCAGTAGTAGTAGTGGTTCCACCAGTAGTGGATTGATTCTGATTTACAGAAACATTCTGATTCCCAGCTACATTCTGAGATTGCCCCTGAGTAGTAGTCTGAACTCCAGTCTGGGTGGAATTCTGAGAAGTCTGTTGGAGAAGCTGCTGAAGAACAGTCTGAAGAGTATTGCTACTTCCAGTAGTTGCTTTCGTAGTATTCTGGGTAACATCTTTCCCACTGATTGCCCCAAGAAGAGTTTGAAGCAATGCAGAGGTATCATTAAGTGCAAGCTCAGCCATTATGATTCCTAGAATTTAACGTGGTCTTTAATCCAATAACCGATTGCGACTAATGGAGCTCCGACCCAGAAGAGAAGTTTGAAAAACTTAATCACACCCTCAATCTGAAGCATGACATTCTTAATCTCATGCACATCATTACTGAGAGCTTGAACTTTCTCTTCAAAATGTTTTACACGATCTTCAAGGCCACCAAAGTCCGTATCACTTACTGGCATAATAAAGTCCTAGGGAGTAGTAGTAAATAGGGGATGATCTAATCAGATCACACTGGAAGTGTAGTTCCAATATCTGTAGTTTGTAATACTCCCAGATTAGAAACTGTAACTCTCCAATAGTGTGGAGTAGCCTGATTATCTTTTAAAATCAACCCCCTGGATCCAGAATCAATCCTGATATCCTCAGTAAGGGTTAGGACAGTATCTACGTGTTCTGCAAGCTTTTGAATTGCAGCATAAATATTCATGAAGTCATCAACTAAATCTTGGAATTCAGAACCAAGATCAGGAATGAGTGGAAGTTTTAGATCGAAGGAATAATTCTGTCTGATGGACATTAGAACTTTCCTCCTAAGTGCGCGGTGATCGCAACAGTGTTAAGTGCGAAAGATCCTGTGATTACTAGAAGGAAAGATTCTGCATCTAGGAGGAAATTATATCTCTTAGATTTAGTGGTAAGATTTGAAGATACAAGAGTTCCTTGAACTGCTGTTCCATACACTTGGCCATCTAGAATTGGAATAGCATAGAGATTTCCAGAAATTGGAGCAGGACTTGCGAGTCCATAATATGCACTAGGATTAGTATACATAAGATCTACCGTGACCTCGTCTAAACAAAGTCTACGATTTCTTACATATTGGTATTTTCCTAAGATAAGAACTGCATCTGCACTACGATCAAAACTACAGGCAGTGATTGCTCCATTAGAAGCTAGGAATACAATGGGAACATCGCCGCCTAAGATTACTTCACCATCACTACCGCTGCCAGATTGAGGAAGATTAAATTCAAGTGCCTCAATATGGTTAGCTTTCAGAAGTCCCCAACGCTCAAGTTCTAAATCATACAAGAGTGCATAAGTATACGTAGGCGTAGTTCCTTGTGTAGTGGGAAGATAGGAATAGATGAGGTATCTATTAGCAATATATTTTAATCTTCCAATATTTCTAGGAACATTAGCAGACCCGCCAAGACTGATATCATTCTTAGTAAAAGAGAGAGTTACAGTATCAAAGTATTGTACTGCGTGGGATTTAATCCAATCAATTACTTCTGCATGAACAGTCTCTGCATAATTACTGTAAAGCTGCTGAAGTCCCTTAGTAGTAAATGCATATTGATAGTTAAAAGTACTACCTTCTGCAACTAATCTAAGATTAAGACCTCCACCGGCGCCCTTGATTTCTCTAAAATTAAAGGGGAATCTAGAATTACCAGTATAAGTTGCAGAGACACAATTGTTTTGGCAATAGATAATAAATCCAAAATTTGTAGGAACGCAAAATTGGATAAATCCATTAGCTTCTTGAATTGCACCGCCACCTGCACCTGTAATAGTACTAGGTACAAAATCCGTAGGTGTAGTTTCTGCACTCCAAGCAATTGCAGTATTAGTCCAAGCAATGATATAACCATTGGAGGCACAAATACCTTTTGTATTTGTAAGGTTAAGGCCTGCCGGAACAATATTAGTAATTGTACCCCCACTATAAATTCCAAATTTACCTACTGGAATATTACCATCATACATGTAAACATACGTGCTTCCATTAATAGTAGCATACGTAGCAACATTTAATCCGGTAGTAGTAAAGCCAAGGGTATTTCCAGGAAGAGCGCCCGAAGCATCAATAGACAGCGCTCCATCCATCTGATAGAAAGCACCATCTTTTGTTTCTAAAATATATTTAGAAATTCCAGTGTCAATTGCAGGAGTAGCTTTGAGAATAATCTTTCCAAGAGCTTGAAATGCAGAATTATCTTGGTATCTCTCAATGCCTACTGCACTGTATCCCTCCACAGTAGGAACAACATTATGCATATACATTGCCTCAGGAGTTCCAACATCCCGAATTCTCTCAGTAGGAGTTCCATAACGGGAGTAGTTAGAATCACTCTGAGGAATGATTACAGTCTGAGCTTGATTATCCGCTAAGAGTGGAAAGGACTTTCCAGAAAGATTAGCACGATGTTTAATTTGTGCCATGATCAGTTCAGAGGAATTAAGACTGCTACAGTGGTAGTTTTCTTAGAAGCAGAGATAATGAGACGATTAACTCCAAGTCCTAAAGAAACTCCAATAGCATCGCTAATAAGATCTCTTCGGGAAAAAAGACCATATTCATCACAATCTCCAATTTCCTTAAGAACTCCAGGAATCATGGAAATTGCAAATTGTCCCCATAAAGGAGTATCTGGAAATACCGTAGCTACTCCTAATCCAATAGCTGCACTTCCAAGAATATGTTGTCTGGCGCCGCCCCAATTATCTTTTGCATTGAGGCATCCGGCAGTTGCATTAAGGGAGATTCCAAGAAGAAAAGAGATTAAGAACTTCTTCATTTAGTTCCCCTGCATGATTTGCCAGTTAGCTCCATCGGAAACTAAGGTACACCACTTTCCAGCAGTAGCCGCTAAGATTGCCGTGCTTCCAGCTCCTCCAATGAGGGGGATAACATTAGCACTTGCCGAAACTACAGTGAAAGCTGCAATGTTCTTAAGCATAATCTCCCGTCCTGGATAAGTTGCAGGATTAGGAAGAGTTACGGTAATGCTAGCTGCGCCATTGCAAATGACCCAATTTTCACCATCAGCTAAAGTAAAGCTGAGAGTTTTAGTAACTGGGACCGCCCTGGACAGCGAACCATTTACGAATCTAAAAAGATTAGTAGCCGGGTCATTAACCCAAGCAACTTTAGCAAGGGTTGCATTATAAAGTCCATAACCTAAATTAGCGGCTCCAACTCCCATACCTACTTGCCAGGATTGCCCTGTAAGTTTATAGGTGATTTGGGAAGTATTCCCGGAGCCGCCCTGATATTCTAAAGTAAAATCAGCAGTTCCGCCAGAAGCCTTAGTAACATTCAGGCCCTGGAAATATCCAGTACGCCATTGAAAAGTAAGACTTCCTAGATCATAAGCTCCCGTAGTATCCGGAAGAAATGAACTAGAGAGATTATTAAATCCAGCTGAAGAACCCCAGATAGTCATAATGATTCCTTAGTATCCTTCAGTCTGAATATTATTCGTAGCGATTAATGCTTTCTGTTCTGCAGCTAGGAGACGATAAGAAGCTTCTTCTTCAGTCTTCCCAATAGCTTTAGAGACAGTAGCAGCTGCATCGAAAACAATGGCGTAAGGATAAAGTTGTGCAATCCAAGAAGTATAAGTTCCCGTAGTAACATCAGGATTCTGATAATACCCCAGGAGGAAATATTGAACTTGCTCCGCGCACTTAATGTTTAAAACTAACCCCGCCTCATAGACAACATCTTCCTTTGTAATAAGGAACTTATCTAAGATCTGAGCAGGAGTTAGAACAGTGAGTGGTTTTCCGTAAGGAGTGAAATCCGTAGAAGAGACTTTACGAATATACTTAAGAGCGCGCCACCTAGGGAAATTAACAATGTATTGAAGTTGCTGTTCGTAAGCTGCAGTAGGAAAGGAAACTGCGGTTTCTACTAAATCCTTCGCATAGAAATCCATCTGATGCAGCTTAAGAGTAGCAGCTTTAACTGCCGCTAAAGTTTGGCTGACCAAATCACTTCTATTAGTAAGAGTATAAACTTCTGCTTGTAATTCGGTCAGCGTCATAATTAACTCACCTTCTTAACTGCAGAAATCTTAGCCATTAATTCTGCAGCACTCTTATTTCCACCGCCAGCGGCAGCATCACTAATTGCATCAGAACCCATAGGTTTGATTTGAGGAGCTTCGTAACTGCCCATATCATTCGTATGATTAATAGCTGCAAGTCGCTTAGCAACTTCTGCTTCAACAATGGAATTCAGGATTTCTTCAGGCGTGCGAGTATCCTTTTCCTTTTGACCCAGATAGGTAAGATAAGGATTCTTAGCTTCAATTTCAGCCTGAAGTTCTGCAACGTCAGTCTCATCATTCGTAGTGAATTCATGATTCTGAAAGATGCAAGGCTTTCCATTCTTCCGAGTATACACAACTGATTGCTGTGCAGAACGGAAAGCATGAACTAAGGTAATCTTAGGATCCTTAGTTTGTGCGGGAGAAGTAGTCATATTGGGTTTCCTAGAGAATGGACAGGGTTTTTAAACAGAACCCTCCGAAACTGCCCCTAGGAAGGTCCTAGATTACGAGCCAGTCACAATATAGATTTGCTGAGAAGCCGGACCATGATTTCCATTAGGCCCTCCAGCTAATCTATTTGCGGCCGCCGCAGAAACCACATTACCAGTTGCACCGATTTGGTTATTTCCATCTGGAGTATAGACAACGGTACCGCCAGCACTACGAACACTAATACTGGAAATATATCCTTCATCAGTACTCACCATTCCAGGAGGATTAAGTTGAATAGTAAGTGCCATTTAAGCTCCTTCCAATTCTTTAACGCGACCTAACATCATATGTGAATGGATGTAAAAAGTTTGTTCCGTGTTCTTAGGAACTACTTGAACTCTAGTATCTGTAACTTTCTTTTCAGCGTCTAAAATCAGTAATTCAACTTCTACATCCCAACCAGCGTGAGCATTAACAGTAACTGCAGTGGTCATGATTTAGCCAGCCGCAGCTGCCGTGAGGTTATAAACCACCGAATTAGCCGGAGGATTCTTAACCACGGTAGTGAGCTCCGTAGTCAAAGTGCCACCAACTGCATCGATACCATTGTCATTGGCATCCATATCCGCATTGAATTCCTTATTCTGGGTCTTACGATCACCAAGATAAGCAACACGGAAGCTAGAAAGATCCACTGCAACAGCCAGTTTGCTCCATGAAGTATTCGAATTAAAGAGCGGATGCTCGATCATTCGGAAAGTACCACGAGCGGTTTTGAACGTGCTAAATTGCAGGCCATAAGAAGTCTGGCCATCAACAATGTAATACGTACCATTCAAACGACCAATGTTATTGATCACTCGCTTAGCAGTACCACCGACGAAAAGAACACGCTCATTCGCAACTTTCGGATCCGTAGCTTGGTTAAACACCGGATCCAGGAAACCTTCAAGTTGCGTATAGTTCGTGGTAGCGCCAGCAATATTACTATTGACCGCTGCGAAATACGAAGGATAGTAAGAAAGAGTTTCCGTAATGTTAATCAACCCGTCCATAGTGCGGAACGGCTGATTATTACGAGTGCCCTGAGATTTCTTACCCCAGAACAGACCCTTCTCAATATCCGCAGCGTGGAATGCAGCGCAATCTTGGCGAGATTCAGCAATGTTAGTCTCACCAGCAATCATCATCGTGGTACGAACAGTATCCGAAATCGCCCACGTATTGCGGAAGATTTGCGTGAAGTTCGTAATACGGACAGGATTGATAATGAGAGATTGCGGACGAAGCGACGATTCTTCGTAAGCACTACCAACTTGCCACAGATTAACAGAAGCACCAATCGCAGCAGCAGTGGAACCAACACCTCGGGTAACTTGCACCTGAGTTGCGGAAATCACGCTATTGATGATAACGTGCTCACCAGTGGAATCAACACGCATTAACATTCCAGGAAGAACGTTAGTCGTGGAACCCACAGTGAAAGTAGTATCACCCGCTAACTGGCCAGCGGCAGAAACCGTAAGCTGCGGGAAT
>Ga0213919_1000794_pt1 | contig 12852 bp, 17 predicted proteins | sample McNCre317MG_FD_161056 | JGI IMG/M metagenome (GOLD analysis project Ga0213919, IMG submission 161056) | Freshwater microbial communities from McNutts Creek, Athens, Georgia, United States - 3-17 MG | ecosystem: Environmental > Aquatic > Freshwater > Creek | place: USA: Georgia | collected... | reverse complement strand
GGGTATAATTACCACTATCTCCCACAACTGGTTTCCCCTTCCATTTTTTCCATTTGCCATTGGTAGCCATTTAATACCATGGAAAAACTCTGGTTACCAATGGAAACTCCCAGTAAATATATGGATTATATGACATACAATTACACTGGATACATTTTGAAATACCTTCCAACTGTTGCCACTCACAGCCCCTCCCTGTTGGAAACGAAACGCAAGACACTTTCCAGTGACTCCTTGACACTGGAGATCCTCTCTCTGACTGCCCTATACAATAGATAGTACTGTTATGCAACTTACACAATATAATACTATTGACATTATCAGTCACATCCTGTATAATATTAGCAAGCAGAATAATCCCCATATTCTGCACTTAATCATGTACTTCGCTGGCCTGGAGTATGTAGCAGGCCAGCACAAATCAATGAAGGAGTGATATCATGAATTTTTTCACAGTCTATAATCAGGTTGAACAGGCTAAGCTCAATAACGTTAAAACTGCAAAAACCGCAAAGTATGAGATCCCTGAAGTAGAACCTGCAGAGCCTGAAGAGGAAAAGCCAGTAAAGAAAGTCAAGAAACAGAAGCCAGCTGAAGGAGCTGGTGCTGAAAACATAGAGCAGAAGGATCCTGCACCGACAGAGACCGAAGATGAAACAGAGGAGGAATAATATATGGGAACCGCAGCAGATGCAGCTCAGATCTACAGCTTACTTAATACAGTAGCAGGAATGGCTCTCGGTAAGAGTGCGATTACTGTAGTTAATACTGAAGGACTCGTCTCACTCGGAGAGACAGTGCTCTCAACTTCAGATAATACAAGTGCATTCTACAGTGCTTTATCTGCAGTAATAGGCAGAACATACTCAGCATACAGAGCACTTCCTGAAGTACGTCAGGGCCTTCAGAGAACACCTTTAGAGTTTGGAGGCATTCTCCGTAAACTCGATATCAGCACAATTGCACGCAACATAGCAAACGACTCCTGGGATGACTCAGCGAGCATCACAGAGACAATTAAGAATGATACTACGGCTGCAGTATGTCATTACTTCAGTGATCGTGGTACCTTCGAGATCGAAACGAAGGTTATCTATGACTATCAGCTGAAGGCGGCCTTCACAGATGAGTCTTCTATGGCAGCGTTTATTGATATGATCTTCCAGGATATGTACAACGGCATGGAGCTGAATATAAGGAACTGCGAGAACCTCACTATAGGAACTGCTATAGCTCTTGCCTCTCAGACAGAACTCACAACTAACTGTTGTATCAATATTCTCTTAGCTTACAATACAGCATTCGGTAAAACACTGCAGGCCGCTGATGCTCTCAGAGATGCTGACTTCCTGCGTTTCGCAGCGGCTGAGATCAAGAAGCACAAAGTATTCATGGAAGAGCCGAGTGCTCTTTATAATCCTGCAGGCTATGAAAAATGGACTCCGGACAGTGAATGCAATATCCTTGTATATGAGGAGTTCGCTGCGAATATCGCAACTTATCTCCAGAGTTCAACCTTCCATGATGAGATGGTAAAACTTCCGAGATACAAAGAGAAGTCATTCTGGATTGGTGCCGGAACAGGCAGCACTGCAGACAGAACGCAGGTGCTCATTGAGAGAGGTGCTGCAGGATCCACTGTTGACACTGCAGTCAACGGCGTTATTGCCTGCATGTACGACACTGAAACAATGGGCATTATGATAGATTATGTTCGTACAAAGTCAGACTATAAGCCTCGCTACGAACATACCGAATACTATCACAAGGCCGACTGGGCTTCCTATGTAGCTCCGGGTCAGCAGATCTGCGTATTCTATATAGACAACTATTATCCGGTAACAGTTCCTGCAGCTGATGTCACAAACTGGGCTACAGCATACACAAGCTATTTCACGAAGGATAATACAGACGGCACATATGACGCAGCAACAAGCACTTACGGAGCTACTACTCAGTATTACAAGAAACAGCCGACTTCATAAGCAATAGCCATAACCTCAAAGATTATGATCATATAACATGTACAGAAAACAGCACATTGAATTAATATTCAGTGTGCTTTTTCTGAATATAAGGAGGAATGAAAAATGTTCTTACAGGATGCCGGGATCCCTATAGGCCTTAAGTATGATAATACCTCATATAAACAGTTCTATATATACCGCTCAAATCAGCTCATGGAATATCTCATGCAGCTCTTCACTTATCACGGACTGCCTGAAGAGCTTCCGGCCCATGAGATCGACACCTATTTATATCTCTATGGACGCTGTGGTATCAACAGAAGCAGGAAGGATCCTGAAAAGCTCATAGCTGTAATACCTGCAGTGAGCACTCCGACAGACTACTTTGATGAGTTTAAGAAATACACATGGGCCACTCCGCTTCAGGGAGGGCAACAGTATGTAGACAAAAACGGAGTACTCATAAGTAACACTATGCTGCATAACAGCTTATATCCGCTTGTGCATTGCACTGCAGCGAAGCTCGCACATGCCGATACTACTATAATCTGCAGTCTCGTCAATAATCGTGATACTGTAGCTATCAAGGCTATCAGTCAGAAATTCGCAGAAGACGCAGAAGACTATAAGAGAGCGAAGTATGAAGGAAGGCATGCTGTACTCGTAGATAAGGGCTTTAATACGCTCGATATCTCAGATATGAGAACTAACAACAGTCTTAATATCAGAGAGATTGCAGATACTCAGCAGCAAATACTCCAGGAGTTCTGGGAGACGATCGGAGTTAATAAGACAACAGAAAAGAGAGAACGTATGGTATCAGCTGAGACTGCAGGAGATCCACAGCTCCTTAAGCTCAATATACTCAATATGTTCAACTCCCGGAAGGAAGGCATAGAGAAAGTAAACAGGATCTTTGGAACCAGTATCACAGTAGAGTGCAATGTCAATATAGAGAACTATGATATATCTTCCGAAAATGATGCAGAGAAGGAGGAAGACGAAAATGAAAAAATTAATTGATATCTTCGTTCCTGATGAGCATGACAAGCCTATACTTGTATCAGCCATAACATTTCAGGAGAGTGCTGTATGGGCTACAGTTCAGAACTGTGTCTATATAGATGAACGGCTCCTGCAGTGCTATAAAGACAAGCCTATATCAAGAGCTTTTCAGAGTATGGATAAGTATGACATACTCATAATGATCGGTAACTTCCTGCAGTCAAAGGAATATGAACTCAATGGACTGTGGCAGAGCACACAGCTCTCTTATGATCCTATAGAAAATTATAACATGACAGAGCAGAGCACAGAGGAGGACTATGCAGCAAGCTCCGGAAGCAGTACCGACAATACGACAACATACGACTCCGGAAGCGATCACAAAACAGGGATGACTTCCAGCACTGCTAATTCAAGCAATACGAATACTCATTCACTGACAAGATCAGGAAACATAGGCGTTACAACCAGTCAGCAGATGATCATGCAGGAGAGAGGTGTGCTCACATTCGACTTCATTCAGCATGTAGCAGATCTTGTTAATGATAATTTCTGCTCTGCCTTCTGGGTTCCGACAGACTGGGAAGGACTGAGGTGATCTTATGACAGTAACACTATATAATAACTCATCTGCATACAACACGCTTTACAAGTCACTTGATAAAGTCAAGGAAGTTAGTGCAGAGATCAAAGGAACCTGCAGCGTTGATAATCCAACTATACTGATAGACTACACTGGACCTTCCTTCAATTACTTCTATATATCAGAATGGGAAAGATACTATAGAGTGACAAACAGGCAGGCAGGACCAGGGCAGACTGTAGCGATCACAGGCCAGAGCGATCCTGTACAGTCGTTTGCTTCGGGTATAGCCAATCTTGATGTCATGATAGTAAGAGCAGAGAGTGAAGCTCTTCGTTCTCCGGAGCTGGCTGATAATATGATCCCTTTAGAGTCTGATATGCAAATAGATAAGATAATCGGAGATAATGTAATAGGATCCGGAAACGGAATGATAGTGATAGGGGTGATTTAATGGCTATTGCTACAGATATTGAAGTCAACTGGAATGGTACTGTTGATATTACAAATAAAATAGGCTTAAGTAAACCATTTACAGAATTAGCATCTGATGTATGGGCTGATGACAGTGCATTTATTACAGCTTATAATAATCCGGCAGCAAAATTCACTAAAGTATCAGAAGGTTATCCTACATGCCCTGTTAAGAGCAATGACTGTCCATGGTATTTAACAGGCGGTATAGGTTACAGTAATATAAATCATAATTCAGATAGTATTTATCTCCGAAGTGCAATCATCTGTATACCGGACGATTTTGTCTATAATACATGGAATGGCAATCAGGGAGGAAGAATACGAGATAATATCAATAATTTCCGAATTGTAACTTCAATGAGCACTGAGAAAAACGGTGTTGATGTATCACTGACTGTTCAGGACGGAACTGTAGTAGGTGCTCAGTATGTGCTTAAGGAAACGCTGACAGGTACTACTTCAAACGGAGGTATTACAATAGGTGCCGGAACGTATGTATTAATGATAGTTGATATTTATACAGTAGAGGGTAATTACTATCTTAATATTCCTTATTCTCTGCCGGGGTTTGTGTATGACACTAATAACGGTGATGGTGTCATGGGCATGTGGGCGTATGATAGTAGTGTTAATAAGATGTTTTCACTATCTCCGCAGATTTTCCCATCAGACGATGGACGGATAAGTATAACAGGAGGTGCTGTATATAATGTCAATACATGGAACAGGCATGAACTGCCTCCAGTTGACGGCGATGAAAATTTAATATTCGCCGCAAGCTATATACCTTGGAACTGGTATCTTAGTTTATCCGGTAATGTACATTATCATTTACTTGCTGTTTCACGATTTGGACTTAAGTTTAAATATAGCAATGATACTTATAAACCAATTATTGCACAAGGTGTAGTAACTGGATATACTACAGATATGACTGTGCCGTCAGATATTGATAACTGGACCGATATATCAGGTCATAATATAAGTCCGTCTCCTCCGGTCCCTCCGGTTCCTGGAGACGATGAAGACAACACTGATCCGGTAAGTACAACAGGAGCTCCCTTCGGTACCGGACTTGCTCACTACTATGTAACTACAGTAGACTCTGCAGTTCTCGGTCAGATATCAGAAGCTCTCGGCTCCTGGGATATCGACTCAACTAAAAAGGACCTTTACAGGAACCTTATCTCATGCAAGATCTTAAAGCCGCCTGCAGGGATCCCTTCCACTCCTTCAGTATTCGAGATATACGGAGTAAAGCCTCAGTATAACGGAGCAGATATCACAATACCTGCAGTAAACGGAAATCCTGATATATCCTTCGGTCCTTATACGATCTCAAGGAAGTTCAGTGACTTCCGTGATTATGCTCCTTATACAAGAGCTGAGATCTTCCTTCCTTATTGCGGCTGGTGTGCTCTTCCTTCTCATGTAGTGGGCCGCTCTGTCAGTGTAAGCTACTTTACAGACGTAATTGCAGGAACAGTTAAAGCAGTAGTATTCTGTGAGGCTAATCCGGTTGCTGAAGCTGCAGGAGTAATGGCCTATGATATCCCATTCGCCGCTCAGAATGTAGGAGCAAAGATCCAGGCCGCAAATACAGGAATGCTGGCTTACGGTAAAGCAGCTCTGCAGCTCTCTGCAGGAATAGGGCAGGCAGTAGCAACTAAGGGAAAACAGGGCTTAGGATCCATAGTAAACGGAGCCTTCGGAGTAGCTGCAGGATATAATCAGCTGTCTATGGCGGCCAATGAAAACTATACAGAGATCTCCGGAAAAGCAGGAGATGGATGTGCTCTCGCAGGAATTGATACTATAATAATTAAAATAGTTCGCCCGAAGTACGGAGCATATACAACGCCTCCATATGTTCCTGACGGCTTCGCTCATACAGTCGGGTTCCTCTCAATGAAGGAAGCAAAAGTCTCAGCAGCTTCGGGCCTTATACTCTGTGATAATGTTGATACTTCAGGAATAGGAAAAGCAACAGACGCAGAGAGAGCAGAGATCAAGCGAGTCCTGGAGACAGGTCTCTATGTAAATAATCCTCCCAAATAGGTGAGAGTCTCACAGAGTCTGTGAGAGTCGATCAGATTTAGGCATATTTCACAAAGTAGTGCACTGTATTTTTGTATCAGTGCACTATTGTTTTTTTCAGTGCACTGATGTATAATAGAGAGCAGAAGGAGAGAGCTCCTTCAGAAAGTAAATGTTATATTATCAAACGGAGGTTAAAACATGAAAAAAGTATTACATCACACGAAAAGCTGACTGCTATGCAGAGTGGGAGAAAGAGGATCCTGTTATCTATGACGGCACTTTCTACGATTATCTTTTAGAAGAATATCAGAATGTATATCCAAATTATACTGTCAGAGAAGATCCCGGCGACTGGTACTATATACTGGACAGATCCAATGAAGAAACAGGTGAGATCTATTATGTATATGATGAAGAGGAGGTTGATAATGAATGACAGACAGACGCAGATACTACAATAAGGAACTTAGTAAACGTATTGTAGTTAATCTCACAAAGGAAGACTATGAACGCTGGAAGGCAGCAGCTGATCTCGAAGGAAGGCCAATAGCTACTATGATAAGAGGCCTTGTTGAGATCCATATATGTGATATCGAACTCGCAGAAGAGCATGATATCAAAGATATACTCGCCTACCAGCAGAGCTTGAGGGAGGAATTATAATGACACTCACATTCTATACGGCACTTACTTTTGAAAAGATCGTTAAAGCTGAAAACGTTGAGGACTTTGCAGTCAGAGACGATCACGACGGTAACTGGGTTCTTGATATAACCTACTTCGATGATGATATCGAGCAGGATATCAGTGACAGCATGATCCTGTGTGATGCAAGCGATGAAAATCCCTGGACGGATCTCATTATGATCACAGAGAATAAAGAGCACATGGAGATCAAAGCTTCTGACAATATGATCAAACTGCTCTCGATCGCAGCTGAATGTGCTCTGAAGGCTGTACAGTATAAGGAATTTAAAACAAATTCAAACAGCTTATACGGCAAAGCAGTCACTGGAATGATATAAGGAGGATCTCTATGAAGTACATAATTAAGGCAGTCGGGGCCGATGAATGGGAATGGACCGGGAACGGCCTGAAGGAAGCAAGAGAGAACCTGCAGAGGATAAGGAGAGCTGATCCGTGCGGTATCTATGCTATTTATAAGTACGATGTAAAGAAGGGTTGTTATGTCAGAGCGTAAGAGACCGAACCAGGAAGGTGAGAATATGAATGTATATCTTGCTACTAAGTACGTGTTAAGATGTACTGAAGATCTTTACACTTCAGAATATAAATCAAGAGATGCCGCGGATCTCTTCGGTTATATCAGAGGACTTAATGCTTCAGGAGCTATTGATTATGAAGATCTTTACAAGCTCCTTCTGATACTGACAGGAGCATGTATCCGGATAATTACAGCGGAGGATTTTAAGAACAGCGATGAAAAACTTTTATAAAGAGTTACTCGAAGAAATTGATGATATAGGAGAGAGTAAGCAGCTCGAAACAGCTGTATTTACTTACGGCTTTATATGGGGCAAATGCTGTTTTGCCAGGGAGCTGAAGCTGATATCAGCTGATCAGATGACAGATATACAGGCAGAAGCTGATGCAGCACTGGAAGACTGGAAAACATTTTTTCTTTAATAACATGCTGCCCTATCGGCTATACGGGGAGAAAGTGAAGGTAATATTATGAACGCAGAAAACAAGAACCTCAAAGAGAAGACAGCTCCTGCAGCTGTAACTGAAACAGAAGAAGACGATGACTTCGACTTTGCTGAAAGCTTTAACAGAAAAGGCCGCCTCTTCACTATCGACACTGAAGGCATGGAAGGCCACAAAGCTTCAGAAGTATACAAGGCTGTAGGATCGGAGCCTCTCATTATGAAGGCGATCTTCATTAATAAGGATACCGGATACGGTGAGTCTGTCAGTGTTGTTACTCCAAACAGTGTTATTTACTTCAGTAAAGCTAACCTGGAAGCCGCTCACAATATCAGAGATAATCAGAAAGCTGTTGACAAGATCAACGAAAAAGGAGCCTTTTTCCGTATTACTGAGTTTGAAGCTAAGAAGTACAAAAAGAAGGGTTACTCCTTCGAGTTCCTTAAGAAGTCAGAGATCCCTGAAGAGTTTGAGGAAGATGCTGCCTGCTTTAAGTGGTAACTTTGATAAATAAGCAGATTTGAAGTGAAGGACTTGATATATTTTCAAGTCCTTTACTTGATTATTGAGGAGATGATAATATATGAGAGGCGAAAAAACTGCTCTTAAGATAGCTGATAAGTACAGAGAGAACCTTGAAAAAGGGGCAGAGTCCAGGAACGCAGAACTTGATAACCTGCTCTCTCAGTTATCTGCATATCAGAACAAGAGCGGAACGGTAAGCAGGAGCAAGACAAGATCAAAGAAAGCTCAGAAAGCTGTCAGAGATCTTCTTAAGAATATAAATCAGTATAAGACAGCTAAGTCGAGACAGGCGAAAAACAAAGCAGTAGCAGATGCAGCTTCCACACTGGAGAAGACACTCGGTCTCTCAGGTCCTGCAGGAAAAGCAGCTGCAGAAGTTTTTGTGTCTCACACTAAAGGCCTGCTTAAAGTTATCAGAGACTCTGAAGTTATCCTCGCACTTGCACAGGCTGGCTTCGGATCCAAAGCTATTGAAGAGACACTCGCTTATATCAAGTATCAGATGGAGTCTTCTGTGCCGGATGAGATGAGAAAGTTTGTGTCTGAGGACGATATCTCGATATTTATTTCCAATATGGAGAACATAAAAGAGCTTTATCCTGATATGAATGTAAGCGATATTATCACAGTAGCTGACAGAATGCAGACATACGGTTTTGACAATGTTGAAACAGCTGTTGAAGACTACATGGATGAGATGAGTTCCTCCGGTTATTATGCGAGTGACTGGGATCCTTATAATGAAGATGATGACGAAACAGATGATTATTAAGTGCAGGTACATGTTATATGATCTATTGGAAAGACTACAAATTCACTCCGCTGCCTGCAGATACTGTATTCTGTTTCGATACAGAAGCGAGCTCCTTCTGGGTAAGACCTGACGGATCCATTACTACTTACAGTGCAGATATCTCGAATGAGGAATTTAATGCTATGACTCCGGGAGCTATATGCTATATATGGATGTTCTCTATTAACGACACTGTGTTATATTCACGTAAGCTCTCAGAGCTTCCGGAGCTCCTTAAGGAGATCAAAGCTCACTCGGAGCTTGAAACTCCTATAGTCTACGTTCATAACCTTGCTTACGACTTTCAGTTCATGCGGAACGTCCTGGACTTTAAAGAAGTATTCGCAAGGACTCGCAGAAAGCCAATGTATGCCAGAACTGCAGAGGTAGAGTTCCGCTGCAGCTACATGCTTACAAGACTATCTCTGAAAACATGGAGCGAGTCTATGGATATAAGGAAGCAGACAGGGCTCCTTGATTATGACATTCTGAGGACTCCGCTCACTCCAATGACTGAAGGTGAGCTTAAGTACTGCGAGTACGATCTGCTTGTTATGCACAGAGGTATACTTAAGTACATGAAGAAGTACGGAGAGATAAAGGACATTCCTCTCACACAGACCGGAGAGGTCCGGAACGTCATTAAGAAGATGTACTCGAAGAATAACGGATATCATTTCAAAGTCACTAACCTGCAGCCGAGAACATACAACGAGTACAGATACTTAAAGGCAGTTTTCGCAGGAGGGGAGACTCATGCTAACAGGCTTTACTGCAGCTGTACCGGAGAGTTTAAGAATGAAATTACAAAGAAAAAATTTACTGTAACTGAAGACAAGATATTAAAAAATGTTGGTTCCTTCGATAAGACTTCAGACTATCCTTATCAGATGGCAGCTGAAAAATTCCCGATGAGCAGATTTACAGAGACCTCAAAGGATCTCCGGTTCCTGAAACCTGAGACTTACGCTTATATTATCTCAGTTCATATGATCAACGTGAGATGTATCACTAATACCACTTATATCTCACGATCTCACTGTGTATCAGTGAAAAACGGAGTCTATGACAATGGCCGCCTTATTTCTGCAGATGCTGTAGCACTCTGTATGACAGAGCTGGATTATCTCACTATTAAGGATATGTATCTATTTGAGATCGATGAAGTTATTTCTGTATACAGGTCCAGGAAGGGATATCTGCCTAAGTCATATATTGAGTATATACTTGAATTATACGCCAACAAAACAGAGCTTAAAGGCGTTGACGGTAAAGAGGATCTCTATCTTCAGAGCAAGCAGTTTATTAATTCTTTGTATGGTATGGCCGTTACAGATATTATTATGCCAGATGCGAAGTTTGAGAATGACAGATGGAATGACTATGTTCCGCTCACTGCTGATCAGATACAGGAGAGACTCGATGAGATACAGACTAAGTTTTTCAAAAATAATCTCGCTTATCAGTGGGGAGTATGGGTTACTGCTTACGCCAGGAGAGAGCTCATGCAGGCTGTACTCTTCTGTGATGCAGTGGAAGTATATCACGATACGGACTCTGTGAAGCTCCTTCACTGGAGAGATTATAAGTATTACTTCGATTTTCAGAATACTATCATGGATCAGAAGCTTATGGAGATGTGTGAAGCGTATGATATCGACTTTGAAAAAACAAGGCCGCTCACTCCTTCAGGGAAAAGAGCTCCTCTCGGTCACTGGGATTTTGAAGGCATTTATGCTAAGTTTAAAACTCTCGGAGCGAAAAAGTATGCTTACTGGTACATGTTTGAGTCTGACGGAGTGACTGTAAAATCTAAAAACTACGGAATGCATGTGACAGTCTCCGGAGTTCCGAAGAAGGAAGGCAGCGAGCTCCTTAAAGATCTCAGAGACTTTAAGGACGGATTTGTTTTCGATCGTGAGAAATGCGGAAAGAAACTACTTACTTATATTGATTACGTTAATCCTGCAGTGACTTTTCCGGACGGATATGTCAATGATCAGATACATGCATGCAATATGCGTAACATAGAATACACGATCTCACAGACAGCTGAATATGCTGAGACGATCAATTATATTAATGAAATGAAAGGATTTTTATCATGAAATTTATTGAAGTACATCCTGCTGACTATAGCGACAGACGTATTTATATTAATCCTGCTAATATAATGGCAGTAGGCGAAAACGAACTACATGAAGCTCTGATATTCTATAATACACTCAGATCTCCGGAGCACGTTATCGAGAGCTATGATAATGTTCAAATAAAAATTATTAAAGCACTGGAGGAAAAATAACTCATGACAGATATTGAAAAATCATTTGCTCTGACTCTGGCCAGTGATCTTCTTTACATCAATTCAAAGTCAGTCACTCCGGGAGATCCTGAGGACAAAGAGCCGATATTTGTTTACTGTACAGGCAGATACTACAGAAGAACGCTGGAAGCAGCTGCACAGATACTTGAAAAGGCCGCAAAGGAGGGAGAAGCTAATGGGACTTGATAAGACAGGTCACTATACCTGCAGGGATATCCTGAAGGAAAATGCACGTTATAATATTATTCTCGGTGAGCGTTCTCCTGGTAAATCGTTCGCCGTGAAAAGAGAAGCTATTACTTATGCATGGGAGAAGCAGGCTCCTACTATAGGCCTGCTTCGCAGATATGATGAAGATATCAAGAATAATGCTGTTACTGAGTACTTCGCAGATAATAACTCCAATGCAGGAACCAGCGGAGATATTAAGAAGATCACTGGCGGCGAATACAGCATGATAGTATCTTATCAGTCATATTTATACTTCGCTAACAGGGATCAGGACTCCGGACATATTCTCAGAGGCTTATGCTGCGGCAAAGTATATGCCTTGAATGCCGATGAAAGATACAAGTCCAGGCAGTTCCCATACATACATGATATCATTTTTGAGGAATTTGTTACACAGAAAATTTACCTCAGAAATGAGCCGACAAGACTGCAGAACTTTGTGTCTACACTCTTAAGAAAACGTGAGGGCCGTGTATGGATGATCGCTAATACTATCAGTAGAGTCTGCCCTTATTTCTATGAATGGAGTTTGTCAAAGATCCCATACATGGAACCGGGACAGATCGACAGGTATATTTTAGATGATACAGTCGTAGCCGTCGAATTTTCGCCGTCTGCTCCTGCAAAAAGCCGCATGTTTTTCGGCAAAGCTGCAAAATCTATTCAAGGCGGTCAATGGGAGACAGATAATTATCCCTCCCTGCCGAATGATTATGAAAATTATGATGTAATTTATGAGATGTATCTTAAGACATCTTATTTTGAACACAGATTTTTGATACAACTCCTTGTGGATCCTGACGGAGACCAGGTGTTATTCATTCAGCCAGTGCTCAAAAAAGTTATACCAGAGCTGCCTACTCTGTCGGATGAGTTTTCTATCTCACGGAATGTGCATAGATATCTCCGGAGAGAGCACCGGGCAGAGAGGACTATTGCACGTCTCTTTTCCGAAAATAAGGTGTGTTTCAGCTCTAATCTGACAGGAGCCGACTTCATGGGAGTGATCAGGAACACACAAGGTATATTGACAGCACACTAATAATTGGTATCTCCTATATTATTCCAATATTTAAGAACTGACTTTCAGTGATTTTTGAGTCACTGGAATGTCAGTTTTTTTTTGTGGCAAAGGGAGGGGCTGTGAGTGGCAACAGTTGGAAGGTATTTCAAAATGTATCCAGTGTAATTGTATGTCATATAATCCATATATTTACTGGGAGTTTCCATTGGTAACCAG
>Ga0213919_1000793_pt1 | contig 12862 bp, 8 predicted proteins | sample McNCre317MG_FD_161056 | JGI IMG/M metagenome (GOLD analysis project Ga0213919, IMG submission 161056) | Freshwater microbial communities from McNutts Creek, Athens, Georgia, United States - 3-17 MG | ecosystem: Environmental > Aquatic > Freshwater > Creek | place: USA: Georgia | collected 2017-06-12 | reverse complement strand
CCTCACTTTTGCCTGTTCTCTGTGGTCTTACTTGCGGATTGGCCAATGCCAACGACAACCACTTTGAAGGCGGCTATGTTGTTCTTTCACAAGAATGGAAACACGCCTCTGCTACTTTGGATGGTGAAAAAATCAAAAAATCTGAAGCCGCACCATCTATCGGTCTAGGTTATACATTTGCCGTAGACAATCACGCCACCGTCGGCATCAAAGCAACAATTGATACGAAAAATGGCGAGTACGGTGTTGGTGAATCTGCATTGGGTGAAACTGAGGTGTTAGAAAAATCGCACTATTCCATTGCGGTTGAGCCAGGATATGCAATCAATGACAAATGGCTGGTGTTCGGCATTCTGGCTTATCACAAAGCAAAGTCTGAGTTGGTTGTATCGAAAGCCTCACACGGCGATAGCCATTTGACAGGTTTCGGTTATGGTGTAGGAGCCAAATATGCTCTGCCTAACCATTGGTTCCTGATGGGCGAAATCCAGCGAGTTGACTATCGCAGCAAAATGATCGGTGCAGTTGATGTTAAACCCGCATCAACAGTGGTAGCCTTAGGACTTGGATACCATTTCTAAATTGAAAAGACTGCTCAGAAATGAGCAGTCTTTTTTGCAAATAAAGAATTTGCAGCTCGCCCCCGTTGCACAGCGTTCGATCGCGTGGTGCGCTGCCTAAAAGTGGACTTTCCACGCAAAGTTGAACAAACTCGAACTTCAAAATGAGGCGCGTTCAAATGCATCGGGGCTGACGCCACCCAGATGACTCCGGCATCTCGTTCGATTGTAAAAAGCCTCGATGTAATCAAGAACATCGACACGAGCCAAGTCTTGAGTTTTGTTGATGCGCTTACATACACGCTTCTTCTTCAAAAAGATGGAGAAGAATTCAGCTACCGCGTTATCCCAGCAATTGCCTCGAAGACTCATGCTCGGAAGCAATTTATTGGCATAATAAAAGCGCTTTCAATCATCTCTGCCGTATTGGCGATTTTGATCTAAAGAAACAATCACTTGTTTTTTGAAGGGGAAGCTTACGAGTTCACGATGGTACTGCGGCAGACAGAAGGGGCGGTCACCTCATAAATAATTGCCCAACTTGTAACCTTCATTACCAATTGATCAAGTTGAGTATATGATTTTAGGGCATCACTCATTTCTTGCTCAAACTCAATTACTTGTCTTCTTAGATTAACAAGACTTTCTTGATATGTCGTAGAGAATGTATGACCAATCATAAAATCTGTGCTCACCTTAATATCTGCTTCAACTGTAAATCTTTTTACAGGGGAAAAGCCTGCATCGCCTAAGTTTGACTTTCCAGTGAAATCTGGACGTTGCCTTTGCATATTCGTAACAAACTTTTCTTTCGTCCTAAAGTACACCCCCCCCCACTCACCGATAGGTGCCCATTGCGTTGAACAAACAACTATTTTTCCACCATCAATTAATAAATCAGAGGCTAGTCTATTAAGTGAATCTGCTGAAAACCAGTGAATGGATCTACCAAAAAATAAATGATCGACCTTATTTAATATTGAAGGATTTTTCAAATTTAAATCAACCACCTGATATTCAATATTCTCTTTTTTAGCCGCAAGATCAATCATCTCTTGCGACCCATCTATGCCATAAACTTTCCCTGCATAATTTGCCAATATGCCTGACACCTCTCCCCTTCCGCACCCAAGATCCATCAAAGTACTATTTTTTCTTACGCCAATATCTTCACATATTGCATTAAAAAGCTTAGGAATATAAGGCGTTCTATATTCGTAAAAATCAGATTGGGCGCTATGCATATCAATAGATATTGAATCCACTATGACTTTATTCATGATTAACTCGCCAAGGTAATTTTTCATAATTTTAAAATGAACGTACTCCCTGACCGCATCAGGGCTTTCTTCGATGTTTCGTTATAGCGCATGAATCATCTAGACAATCAATGTCTTATCATATTGGTTCTGCCATTCATGAGTCGTTTAGCACTTTATCCCAAGCATCATTACTCTCACTGATGAAGTTGCGTGCATCTTTTCCATACAGTCCTATAGGCGTAAAACCGTTAGCCAATGCATCGCGGCGGAATTCCTCACCCGACAACAAGGGGGAAACAGCTGCTTGGATGCTAGAGACGATGGAAGGATTAAGTTCGCTAGTGGCAAAAAGACCAAACCAAATGCTACCGTCAATGTCGAGAATTCTCAATTCCCGCAGAGATGGACAATTGATAAAACTCCTGTTGCGCTTCTTTCCCGTAGTGGCCAACAGACGTACCTTGCCAGACTCGACTAAGCTTCGAATCGGTTGGTACGACACGATACCAAAGTCTATTTGACCGCCCAGCATGCTTGCAATGATTTCAGTCATACCTTTGTACGGAACATGAATCCAGGCTAACTCATGGCGGCGGGCGATACGCTCCATCAGCAGCCCCCCAGTAGTTTTACTGCCTGTGGAGCCGAAGCTTGGCGCCGTAGCAGATCGCTTTGATCTAGCCAGTAGGTCTTCTAGATTCTGGATCGGAGAGTCAGCACGAACCACCAAATAGAAAGATTCACCCCACAAGATGGAGACCGGTTGGAATGCCTTGTTTGGATCAAAGCTTAGACCCGAATCATGCAACATGGGGATTTGTGAAAACAGCGCCGTATTTGCAATCAAAAGCGCAGGATTTGCATCGGTACTGAGTTTACGAGCCTGATTAGCTGCGATGATGCCCGAAGCCCCCGGTACATGCATCACGATGGTATCGACCGCCATTCGTGTTCGCAGCTCCGACTCTAGGCGCCGCGCCCAGAAGTCAACCGATGCTCCGGCAGGATATGGAGAGAAGATCTTTATGTCCTTCAGACTAGCTGCCTGAATCTGCTCAAATACTGATAAGAGCGCCAGATATTGGACCAATGTCCGACGTTTGATGTGATGCTGCTGCATGATATGTCGTGATATGCCGTAATATTTTGTCTACGCTGAACAATCACAACGTACTGTTTCAATGCCAATTAAATGTGTTGACTCAGAAAAATTTTCCTGTTACCTTGCTTCATCGTAAATTATCGCCCAATTTATTAATTTTGCTTTCAGATGCCCATTTTTAGCAAATGGTAAAATTTTATCCATGAACTCAGTTTTGTATGCGCTTTCTTCTTGAGTGATGTTTTTGTAAAACTCGTTATACGCAAGTGACAATTGATTCAAATAAAGATAGTTCACATCAAATTTAACTTCTGTCACAATTCTTAATTGATCTATCGGCTTAAATCCACACTTTTCCAATTTTGACAATCCAGTGAAATCAAGAGAAAAATTATCTCTCTTGCCGAATTTATAATTTAATTTATTCAATGGCAGGTGAAATTCTTGTTCGTCAAACCGGAACAAGCGGTGGATAATTATTACCTTTCCATTTACATATAAATGTGATTTAATAATTGACTTCAATGCTCGATCGCTTAACCAATGAATTGCCGTTCCTATGAAAATATTTTCAAATTTCTCAGAAAATGGAAGCTGCCCAATGTTGGCATCTGCTTTGTAATAAAAAATATTGTCTTTTTTGATTGCATTTGCAAGCATTTCAGTCGACCCGTCAACTGCATATATTTTATTTGCGTATTGTTGAATTCCTACTGCCACTTCTCCGCGACCACAGCACAGATCTAGGGCGCACATATTTTCATCAAAATTTAATTTCATTGATAATTTTATAAAGAAATCATCTAAATAAGGTGCACGGTACTTGTAAATATTAGCAATATTGTCGTGAGCCACAACACCTGCTCTATTCACTTCGGTACTTTCATGATCTAAATTCATGGATATCAGATTAGGATTACTGGTAGCAGACCAGTGTAATTATTTAAGGATAACAAGCTTCTTCGGCTAAGCCTCACAAGCCTCGTTGAGCCGTTGGTGATCTGGACAAGCTCAAGCTAACTGTAGCAACAAGAGTTCGGCTTCAATATTTAATGCGGTGTTTAAGTCTGAAGCGACCGACGGCAAGACTTTTTGGTCGGGGCAAGACTTGATGACCTGGAGCCCTGCAGTCAGCAGCTCCAAATGAAACTGAGCTCGGTCTGCACGATGCAAAAGTGATTCCAGCTGAGCCTTGACAAAAGGTTTAATCATAGGATGCAGTAGCTCGAGAGCTTCCGGATTCGGTGCGAAAGTTTTATCAATAATCATTTTTATTTTTTCGCATTCCTTTTCCTCGACCGCTGTTTCAAAAGTGTGTGGTGCGGAGTTGTAACGCATTCCGCACAAAATCACGCCACCACTGCTTAGATATTTTGCCATCCGACTTAGTGTGTCGATACGCTCTTGTTCAGTCAGGAATACCAAGGTGTTGTGCACGAGAATAATATCCCACGGACCTTGCGGAAGTGACTGAATGTCAGCGATTCCTGTTGTGAGTTGGATCGCGCTTGTCTGCGCGTATTGCGCAAGCAGTTGTAATGAAGACTGACAGCGGTCAATCGCGTGGTATGTGATTTCACTGCTGCCAAGCGCTTGATGCAAAACATGCAATGCTGCGGCATCTGCAGAGCCTGCTATGAGAACACGTTGTTTGGTGTTCCTAAGACTTTCCAGAAATGCATCAAAAAGTTCCTGTTGCAAGTAAATGCCACGGCGCAAGCCTGCAGCCTTCATTCCGGCCCAGAGAAAGTGCCAATGATCACGGCAGTGGCAGTACTGACGGCAAACCTCTAGGGCGTGAAGGGATTCGGAATGGAACTGTCCATCACTGGGCATAGCCCCAGAAATCTCTGTCTGTTTTGATGTCATGGTATGTAGATAAATTTGCGTTAAGAAAGGTCCATCAACCCATACGCTGGTCATGTAGGAGCCTGACTGAAGTGCCCGGGGCTAGTAGTGATAAAACTGAGTTCATGATGGTCAGTTCATTAGCATCAAAAAGTTCTTTTTGTTCGACATACACACTGGTCCAGTAGTTAGTAGGTAACCCTGTCTGTTTGATGTCAGTCAGTGTCATAAGACAAACAGCCTCGCGTACGCTGGTACGCGCAAACATGGCAAGGGCTGCCTTGTAGCCATTGTCGAAGCTACATGTAGTTGAGTGGCCGTTTACCCATACACCCGTAGTATCGGATATTGCGTTACTAGAAGCATGAGCTTTCCACTTTTGAATCAGCCAATTACGCAACTCAAGGCTGGCAGGTATGATTACTAAATGTAAAGGGATTCTAAACTTCCCGCCCATGATCGTTGTGAGAATGCCATCGTAGAACAATGGGTCTTCAGGGGCGACAATCTGAGGTTTAGCATTAACTTCACAAATTAGAGCGTCAACGTTTCGCCATGACTGCTCAATATTTTCAATAATCAAGTCGATGCCCGCTATGTCAAGTCTGAGTGCCTGCGCAGCGTCTATCGCCAGCTGAATGTTGTCTGGATGTACTCGGGACAGTTCGCAATTTTGACTTCGAGCTCCTGCGTTAACATTGTCTCGCCGGCGCAGCTTGAGATATTCTCCCGGCGCAAGAACATGCGAAGGGTTGAGTCCATACTGTCGGATCAATGACATTGCCTCGTCATCTAAACTGATCAGTTGTTTACCTATGGATTGGGCTCGGCGCTGATATTCAGGATCCTGTTGCAGTTTTGCAACAAGCTCTCCAATTTCATGTATTCCATCGCCAACAATACCGCCAGCGATTCTTTTACTAACACGTATGACCCGATCATGCACCACAGTAAGTCGATGTGTAAATCCATGAACATGTCGTTCAACCAAAATTTTATTTGATACTTTACTTGCAGCTTCATAAGCAGAACGAACGATCGTTTCGTCGCACAAGTCTGCCATCACACCTATGCCCTGCTCTTTATCGGCTGGCTTGACAACAACAGGGAATCCGAAAGAGCGGGCTGTTTCAACTGCTTGTTCCGCTGTATTGACTACTCTATTTTCACCGCCAGGAAGTCCAGCATTCTTCAGTATTTTTGCCGTTTCATGCTTGTGTTCAGCAGCTCTTACACCAAGGAATGGGGTGCGATCGGTCATTGTGCTGTCTATCCAACGGGAATGCTCACCAATACCCAACATATAAATTCCCTGTGTGATTTTTTGTATAGGTATATTTAGGCGATAAACAGCCTCCAGTATCTGGAACGAGTTTAGCCCCTTTGGGGCGAATGGTATTAGTGCTATCTTTAGCTCTTCCTTGCTTTTTATTATTTTTATAATATTTTCATCGATTTTTGTTATGTCGCACAGTGCATTAATAACGAAATTCAACCATCTAACTACGATTCTTGAAGCTTCAGGATGTGTTGTAGGTAAGGCGATCCGGTAAATCTCACTATCCACAGTATGAGATCTAGAATAAATCCTATGGATTTTAGATAATGGTATCTTATTTATTTTATGAATTCTTGAGATCCATAAGTATACTTTTTGAATAAATTTAAAGTTGGATTGATCTTCTAATCCACGTTGCATTTCGAGTAATTCGTCAACAAGTGAAATGATACGATGTTCGAGTGACTCAGAAACTTTTCTGATCGTAACGCTTGCCACTATGCTAGGTTGTTGAAGTCCGTACAGCGAGCCTTCTAAGCTACTCTGATGCTCGCTTATTTCTATTGCGATGATTTTTTTCATGGGACTTCTTAGTACTAATATTGGCAGGTTATATCCAACTGCCACGTGCAACGATGAGTTATAAGTTATTCAATTTTACTTTGTCGAAGTGCTGATAATTAGATCTCACAATTTTCTTACGAACAAATCATTTGCTTCCTTTAGTCAGAAGAAACTGGTATGTTTATCTAAGAAAGAGAAAGCAGCGGTGAGTTTAGTCAAGGCTGGTTTGATGTGGCGCGAAAAGTAGGCTCTATGAAAACCTCAGAGGTTTCTCTGGCACAGGTTCTAAAATCCAAAAACAATAACTTCAAGAAAACTTGATTTTTTCGCTATCTAAGGATCCACTTATTGCTTTTTGAAGCTCTTTGAAATAGGCAATACGAGCGGTTTGCATCACAGCTACTTGTGCATGAAGACGTGCAAGCTCTACATCTATAAACTTCAGATTAGTAAGCTGTGCTTTAGCCTCATCTGAAAGATGTTCTACATCGTATTCTTTATTTTCAATCATTACTTTTGACATTTAAAATTTCCATTTTTAATAATAAAAAACCCCAGTGGTAAGACTGGGGTCAACTTTATGGCAGTCTGACGTGATACGTCAGATTTTGCTTTCATTACTGGATCGTCTTTTCTGCAGACGCAGGCAAACCAGCTTCTAATGACTTGGCATAGGCATTACGAGCAGTCTGAGCGATAGCAAGTTCTGCATTCAATCGAGCAATTTCGCGATCAGTGATCTGCATCATTTGCAGGTCAGCTTTGGCTTTGTCGCTGAATTGGTCAAGTTCATAGGGCTTGTCGTTGATATTAATCGTTGGCATTTTTTTCTTTCATAAAAAAGCCCCCCCACAAGGGAGGGGCTTTATCCAATCAGTGGTTACCGATTAGATATTTGTACCTACAACATCACCAACGATGTGCATGTATGACAGATCAACCAAACCTGTCAATTTGATCACGACGTCATTGGCTTGCAGACCTGCGTGAGCAGCAGCAGTTGTGCCCGTGTTATTAGCTTCCACGATGTAGGTGTTACCACCGTACTGGAACCAATCAACCACGCTCTGACCAGCTTCCAACACTGCCGGTGCAGAACCTGCGATACCTGTAGTGATGTTAACCCAGTTACCAGCTGCAGCTTGTGCACCTTGAGCCGCTGCAATATTCAATGCATCAGCCAAAGATGTAGCAGTTGATACGTTGATCAGGCCGTTGTCGTCAAACCAGTTACCAATGTAGCCGCCATTAACTGGACCTGTAACTTCATGACCAAAGTTGATTGAGAGGTTAAAACCGTCAGACAACACCGAGTTAGAAGCAATGTTGATTACTTCCATGTTCGGAGCAGCAACGTTACCCACTGTATCACCCTTGACCAGCAACTCAACGTAACCTTCAAATGCCGTAGTAGCACTGCCGATGTTCACTGTGTTGTTAGCACCCAACCATGCATAAACATTGCTGTAAGAACCACCAGTCAAGTTGAAGGTGTCATTGGCACCAACAGAGGTCGTCATATCGGAAGTACCGTTCCAACTGCCGTTTGCTGTATACATAAAGTTGAGACCTGCAATGTAAGCATCCGCATAATCTGTGACTTTCACATTAAACACGTCACCAGCGCCAGCCGCTTCAACATAAGCAACATTGTCATCCGTATTCAAGGTGATGGTGTTGGTAGCACCATTTGCGAGAATGTAGGAGTCACCTTGGCTAACGTTGATTGAGTTATTAGCACCATAGGTTTGGATGTAATTGGTCGAGTAATTGCTGCCTTCAGTGATTGTCAAGCCTGTATCCAGTACATCAACAATATCATTTGTACCTGCACCCATCTTAATGGTCATACCACTGTGTCCAGTCAAACCAGCAACAGTTGCATTGTTTTGGCTATCATTTACCCATTGGTGACCAACGCCACCAAGTGTCAATGTACCAGTCAAATGAGTCGCATCAATTGTCTTAAGTGCACTACCAGTGATCTTGCTGAGGGTAACATCAGACGCATAGTCAGAACCAGCACCAAAGAGGTTGGAGATATTAATATCAGTCACTGTGTTGGTTGAATCAACCAAGTTACCGATATTCAAACCACCTTCAAGACCAATTGCCCAGTCACCTGTAGTTGTCACAGTTGTGAAATGGTGTTGTGAACCATTTGCCTCGTCCGCGAGTAGCACCAACGATTGACCAGAGTTACCTTGCTGAGTGATCGTCAGATTACCGCTAGAAGCAGAGTCTTCACCTTGGTTCATCAACTCAACGACACCATAGGAAGCCAAGTTGTTAATAGTTTCTGTATGCGTCCAATTGCTGCCAGTATCGTTACCGCCATACAAATTCACCCAAGTGAATTTACCCGCCACATCAAACGTATGGTTAGCATTACTGAGCGCGTCAGTAGCATCAACTGTTTGGTAGGCAAGATCACCCAGAGCAACCGCGCTGTTAGCGCCAGCTACAGTGTAATCACGGTTTGCATTGTTGGCAGCATCTACAGACAATGAACCAGCGAAACCAGCTGCATTATCACCTTGCAAGTTAACTACAACAGTTTGGTTATTGGTTGTAATTGAACCACCAGTTGCTACTGATGATTGGTTATTACTCCACTGGTCACTACCCGAATAGCTCATACCCACAAACACCGCGCTAAGACCCGTCAAGTAGATCTCATTGCCGCTTGCATGAGCGATGATACCAAAGTTATTCAAAGCAGACGTATTGTTAATTTGATCAACAATTGAAGACAAATTAGCATTTACAGCACCTTGTTGGTTGCGGTAATTATTACTATTGTCCCACTTGTATGCATTTGTATTTGCTGAAAAACTATAAGTCGCACCATTAAATGTGAGCACAACGTTGGAATTAACCTGCTCAGACCAATCGCCACTAGTCCAGTAATCGTAATTACCGCTTATGTCGCTATTCACTACTAAGCTTGGAGAATTGTTCAACTGCAAATCAATGCCACCCAAACTCCAGCTTGTATTATTACCATTCAAGATGTTACTAGTGTAAGAATTGTCACTAGCTTCAACCATGTAAGCGTTGCCGCCCAAGTTGACAAGTGCTGACTTGCAAGAGTCATCAGCAGATTCAACGTTAACGATAATCTGAGCAGCAGCCAGCAACTGAGTGTTGGTCAGTGTTGCAGCAGCTGCACCACTGAAGCTGATCACACCATTTTTGACTGTGTAAGTCAAAGTGTTGGTCATGATTGCACCAGCAAGCGCGCCTGTGTTATCCAAACCCATTGCAGCAACGGCAGCAACTTCTGCCCATGCAGAAGGTGAACCCGTAGTTACACCTCCGCCAATTTTAACTGCCGAATCTTGATTATCAAGAACAACCGTACCGAAGTTATTGTTAACCAAGTAGTCAGCAGCAGCAGAACCCACCAAGCTAAAGTTTTTAACAGCTGCAACTTGAGAGTATTCATTTGCGATGAATAAAGTATCTTTCACAGCTGTCGAGGCAGCCAGATCAATAGTTTGCGAACCAGTACCACTCTTACCGAACAACTGTGTAGTCAAACCACCAGCTTGGCCAGTGCCAAACGTTGGATAAACCAAACCATTGTTGATTGTTCCACTGAGAGGATAGCTTGTATTCCACTCACCAGCCCAACCCAAATCAATAGACAGGCCACCGGAACCAGACTTAACTGTATCAACAGAAGCAATGTCACTGTTGTTACTCAAATCCATAGTCAACAGACCTGCGCCGCCAGTCACTGTCGCAGTACCAGCCAAGAAGGTATTCTCGAGTTGGATAGCGGCTGAACTTGTAGATGCATCGATTGTTGTGAAAGCATCACCATCCAAGTCCAAATTAAGATTAGTAGCTCCAGAAATCTTCAGAGTCACCGCCTCAGTTGAATGCAAATCAATAGAGTTAGTACCGGTCACCAAACCATTAGTTGCAAGGTTGATGGTATCGACTACGCCAAAACTTGAATAGTCAACTACGCTGATGTGAGTCGCGCTAGCAACATTCGACGAACCACCAACTGTACCCAAATTGATGTTGAGTGTGTCTTTAACTGCTGCAGCTTCAGAACCCAGCATACGCACGTAGACATTATCTGTGGTCTGAAGGATAGTCAAATTGGAGTTGTTAGCCACTTGATCAAGATAGAGGGAGTTATCCAGTTGACCAACAGCCAAGTTTGTAAACCCAGTAACGTCAAACTCACCACCGGCATTGTTGATGGTGTCGTAACCACCAGCATTGTCTTTCCAAGAACCGAACTGCAGTGTTGAGAAGTTGCTGAAGCCACGGAATGTAGAAAAGTCACCAGGGATGTAAGCGTCATTGAAGTTAGAGTTACTTCCACTATCGCCATAATAATCGACCACCAGTGTATTCGAACCACCCACGCCACCGTTGATGCCTTGACTGCTAGCCGGAGTAACGACCGCATTTGTCAAAGTAACAACGTTATTAGCTGAACCACCAGTGAACTTAACAAGCGTTGGGTCTAAGGCCACAGTGATAGAACCAGTTGCAGTATGTGCATCCACAGTCACTTTGGCAGCATTAGGCAAATCATCGCTATCACCACCATTAGGATCGCCAATCAAGCCCAAATTCACTGCACCTGAACCAACGATATTTACAGCGCTCAGAACTTTAGACATGTCGCTCAGTTCAGCGATTGTCAATGCTGCCGCTGCATTGATGTTCAATGTAGCGATGGAATTGTTACCGCCACCCCACTCACCTGTTGGCTCAAAGGACACAGCACTAGCATTTGCTGTCGTATTGAGATTCAATGCGTTGTACTTGGTTTCGCTCAAGTTAATTGCAAACTGGCTTCCATTCAAACCCATAGTCAAAGCGCCAGGATTTGCGGAATAATTTTCAATGTAAATATCACGCGAAGAACCATCACGCTGCCAGTTTGTATATACATTGGTCAGATTGAGGGTTGTCAAAGCATCTGAATAGATATCAGAATAGCCAGTCACACCAGTCAAGTTAACAGTATTCAATGAACTAGCACCCACAGCAACACCAGCAGCAGTACCGGCAGTCGCCCATGTAGTATTGATATCGGTAACGTCTACACCAGAACCACCAGTCACAGAGACCGTGTGTGATCCATTAGTGTTGACCGTGATGTCGCCAGTACCGTACTTGGTATTAATTGGCAAGGCACCACCACTACCATTAAATCCCATTTTGCCTTGGGTGAATACACCAGCAGCAGTTTGATCAACAATAGTCACGTCACCAGTCGCAGCCGCTGCAACGCTCTTCAACGCTGTACCTGCCGCATTCAATTCAGTAGCACTCGAAGAGCCCACATTGATGCCAGCCGTAGTTGCAGTAGTTGTGATGCTGATGGCCGCACCACCCAAAACATCAACTTTGTCCGTATTAGGACCAGAGAAAGTGTTAGTTACAGTAACATTACCAGTTGAAGCAGTTGCCTCAGTATTGTACTGCTTGTAACCAACTTGCACATCACCACCGGTAGTGGTCACGCTTACTGCTGCGCCACCGTTGATGATGATCTCGCCCTGGCCTTTAGCCACGCCATTAGTACCAGTCAACACAGCAGCACTCGTTACAGTCACATTACCCGTCGCAGCGGTTTGAGATGAATTACCCTCAGAGCCGACAAAAACGTTTTGACCTTTAACACTCACCGTTGCAGAGGTTCCACCATTGATGGAAACATAACCTTGGTCACTACTGCTATCGCCACCAGCGCCCAAGAAATTGTCTTCACCAGGATTCCAATCGTAAGTGACCGCAGCTGTTTCAGTCACAACAACTGCACCCGTAGGATTGTGATTCTCAGCAGTATTAGCCGTATCACCCCAATCGAAGTCTTCGTTTGAGCCGACTTGCACTTCGGAATTGACCGCAGTCACAGTAACGTTCTTACCACCACTGACAAGAACTTCGCTATAACCCAATGTTGCACTGTTAACTGTCACGTTACCAGTTGGGTTGCTGAATCCAGCGTTGTTATCAGCTCCAACATACACGTTTGCCACATTGGTTGTAACGTTAACTGCTGAACCACCCAAAACAACAACATCCTTGTCATTGCCACTGGCCTTGGCCGCATTATCCACCACTGTAACAGCAGCAGCATTGGCAACGCCAAGCTGACCCACAGTCACATTGCCACCAGCAGAGTTAACTGTAACTGTGGACGAAGTCGCCGATGGCTGAGCATCAATGTTACCTTTACCAGCGCTGGTAATAGAAATATTACCTGTAG
>Ga0213919_1000791_pt1 | contig 12872 bp, 5 predicted proteins | sample McNCre317MG_FD_161056 | JGI IMG/M metagenome (GOLD analysis project Ga0213919, IMG submission 161056) | Freshwater microbial communities from McNutts Creek, Athens, Georgia, United States - 3-17 MG | ecosystem: Environmental > Aquatic > Freshwater > Creek | place: USA: Georgia | collected 2017-06-12 | reverse complement strand
GAAGCGGGCGGCATCGCCGAGCTCGGCGGCCAGCGCGGCGCCCGCGTCCGGATTCACGTCGGCCAGCACGGCCTTGCCGCCGACTGCATTGATCATCCGCGCGGTGGCGGCGCCGAGGCCGGAGCCGCCGCCGGTCACGACGAAAACCTTGTCCTTGATCTCCATGGAACTCTCCTGTTGTGCTGCGTTGGGGGCGCCGCCGATTCGGCCCTGCGCCGCTCATCGGGTGTGCACTGTAGGCACAGGGCGGGCCCGCTCCCATGCCGAAATCGATCAATCCGGATGATAGAATTTGCCACATCGCGGGGCGGCAAGCGGATGGCTTCGCGTGGTGGGCTCTGCGTTTCCTTCCCCTTCCGCTATTCCTGGCATCCGATGAGCGCGCGTAGGTCCGACAAGGGCACCATCTCCATCGGTTTCGTCCACGAGGCGCTGGCCGGCGTGTACCGGCACGGCCTCGACACCAGCGCGCTGCTGAACCGCGCCGGCATCTCGCCGGAACTCCTCGAGGCGCCCCAGGCGCGGGTGTCGTCGGTGCATTACGGCATGCTCTGGCAACTCGTCGCCGAGGCGCTGGACGACGAATTCTTCGGCATGGATGCCCATCCGATGAAGGCCGGCAGCTTCACGCTGCTGTGCCACTGCGTGATCCACTGCGACACGCTGGAGCGGGCACTGCGGCGGGCGCTGCGCTTCTTCCGGCTGGTCCTCGACGATATCGCGGGGGTGCTCGAGCGGGACGGCACGACGGCGCGGCTGGCGCTCGTCGAACGCCACGCCGAACCGCGGCGGGCCTTCGCCTACGGGACCTTCCTGATCATCCTGCATGGTCTGGCCTGCTGGCTGGTGGGGCGGCGGATTCCGCTCAACTCGGCCAGCTTCCGCTGCGCCGAGCCGGCGTTCAGCACCGAGTGGCGGGTGCTGTTCTCACCCGCGCTGCACTTCGATGCCGGCGAGACGGCCATCGTCTTTCCGGCGGACTACCTGGACATGGCCAACGTGCAGAACGAGCGCACGATGAAGACCTTCCTGCGCAGCGCGCCGGCCAACTTCCTCGTGAAGTACCGCAACAGCGACGGTGTCGTTGCGCGCATCCGCCGCGAACTGCGCCACCTTCCGCCGGACAGCTGGCCGGCTTTCGATAGTCTGGCCCGCCAGCTGCATTGTTCGGTGTCCACGCTGCGCCGCCACCTCAGCGACGAAGGCCAGTCCTACCGATCGATCAAGGACGATCTGCGCCTCGACCTGGCGATCAGCCAGCTGTGTCATTCCAGCAAATCCATGCTCGACATCGCCCACGAACTGGGCTTTGCCGAGGCCAGCGCCTTCCACCGGGCCTTCAAGAAGTGGACCGGCGCGCGTCCTGGCGAATACCGCCGCACCCTCACCGGGTCATAAAAGGGAGGCTGTCATGCCCACCGCCAAACCCCGTACGCATTTCCGTCTGCCGCTGCACATCCATATCTCGACCCTGTTCTTCCTGCTCGTGCTGGTGGCCGGCGGGAGCATCGCGTGGGTGTCCTACACGCGCAGCGTGGGCATGCTCGAGCGGGCGGCCGAAGATCTGGTGGAACGCGTCGCCGGGCAGACCCTCAGCGAGACCGAGAGGCTGCTGCTGCCGGTGGGGACCGCGGTGCGCCTGGCCGCGCTGCAGCGCCTGACCCGCGCCACCACGCTGGCCGAGCGGCGCGACAGCCTGCCCTTCCTGCGCCGTGCGCTGGTCGGCTCCGAGGCCGCGTCGTCGATCTACGTCGGCTACGCCAACGGCGACTTCTTCCTGCTCTTTCGCATCGTCGATGAGGAGGCCCGCAAGGCCATCCATGCGCCGCCGGGCGCGGTGTGGATGGTGCAGAGCATTGACCGCGGCGAGGCCCGCTTCATCCATCTGGACGACAGCCTGGCCGTGCTGAGGGAGGATCCGCGCCCCGATTTCGCGGCGCGTTACGACCCGCGCCAGCGCACCTGGTATCGCCAGGCGGCGGTCAGCGATGCGTTGATCTACACCGAGCCTTACGTGTTCGCGACCACCGGAAAACCCGGTGTCACCGTCGCCCGGCGCAGTGAGGACGGCGGCGCAGTGGTCGGTGCCGACATCCGCCTGGCCGCGCTCAGCAGCACGCTGGAGCGCCTGCGCATCACCCCGGGTTCGCGGCTGATCCTCCTCGACGGGGCGCAGCGCGTGGTGGCCGCCAGCGCCCCCGGCTGGATGCGGGCGACACCGGGCGGCGGCGCGCCCGAGCGGCTGACCGCGGCCGAAGTGGGCGGGGCGGTGGCCGAACTGGCCCGTCGCCATGCCGACAGCAGGGCGCCGGTGCCGATGGCCGCGTTCACCAGCGAAGGGCATGACTGGCACGGCGCATTGCTGCCCTTGCAGGTCAGCGGCGGCATGCAGGCCCAGCTCGGTGTCGCCGTGCCCGACGACGAACTGCTCACCGAGGCCCGCGACGTGCGCGACAGCGCGCTGCTCGCCACGCTGGTGGTGATGCTCGGCGCGATGCCCCTCACCTACCTCGCGGCGCGGCTGGTGTCGCGGCCGATCCGCGAACTGGCCGACGAGGCGGCCGGGATCCGCCGCTTCGATTTTGCGGCCGATGTGGAGACCCGCTCGGTGGTCGTCGAGGTGGACGACCTGGCCCGCGACCTGGCCTCGATGAAGGCCTCGATCCGCCACTTCCTCGACATCTCGGAAACCATGGCGCGGGAGTCTGACTTCGAGCGCCTGCTGCCGCGGCTGGTGGACGAAACCGTCGCCGTCAGCGGCGCCCAGGCCGGGGTGCTGTACCTGACCGGCGATGACGGCAGCAGCCTCGATCCGGCCTCGGTGCGCCGGGCTGGCGCGACCAATCTGCCGCGCGAAGTCGCCCCGCCGGGGGCCGACATGGCCATGCTGGTGCCGGACGGCGAGCCCTCGGGGGTCGGCGAACTGCGCGCCGGGCATGGGGCCGGCCGCAGTTGTGCGGCCCTCGGCACGGCGCTCGAACTGTCCGGGCTGGCCTACCTGGCGGTCCCGCTGCTCGACCGCAACCATGGGCGGATCGGCCTGCTGGTGCTTTGGTTCGACGCGCGGCCGTCGCCCGACCTGACGCATTTCGTCGAGGCCCTTTCCGGAGCGGCGGCGCTGTCGGTCGAAACGCGGGCGCTGATTCGCGCGCAGAAACGCCTGTTCCAGTCCTTCATCCAGCTCCTTGCCGGCGCCATCGACGCCAAGAGCCCCTACACCGGCGGCCACTGCGCGCGGGTGCCGGTGCTCACCAAGATGCTCGCGCGCGCGGCCTGCGACGCGACGGAAGGGCCGTTCAAGGACTTCCGGCTCGACGAGGACGATTGGGAGGCCGTGCATGTGGCCGCCTGGCTGCATGATTGCGGCAAGGTCGCGACGCCCGAGTACATCGTCGACAAGGCCACCAAGCTCGAGATGCTCTACAACCGCATCCACGAGGTGCGGATGCGCTTCGAGGTGCTCAAGCGCGACGCGGAGGTCGCCTGCTGGCAGGCCATCGCCAGCGGCGCCGACGCGGTGGCCGAGAAAGCCCACCTGGCCGCCGAATGGGCCGCCCTCGACGCGGATTTCGCCTTCGTCGCGGCCTGCAACGTGGGCGGGGAGGCGATGGCCGCCAGCGATGTGGCACGGCTGGAGGCGATCGCCGGGCGCACCTGGCAGCGCACCTTCGACGACCGGCTCGGCATGTCCGTCGAGGAGTGCCGGCTGCGCGGAGGTGGTGGCGAAGCCCTGCCGGTGACCGAGAAGCTCCTCGCCGACCGGCCCGAGCACCGCATCCCCCGCGGCCCGGCCGACCGCATTCCCGCCGACAACCGCTGGGGCTTCCACCTGCGGGTGCCGGAACTGCTCTACAACCGGGGGGAGCTCGCGAACCTGTCGGTCGGTCGTGGCACCCTCACCGACGAGGATCGCTACAAGATCAACGAGCACATCGTGCAGACGATACGCATGCTCGACGAACTGCCCTTCCCGCGCCACCTGAAGGCGGTGCCGGAGATTGCCGGCGGCCACCACGAGAAGATGGACGGCAGTGGTTATCCCCGCGGCCTGACCCGCGAGCAGATGAGCCCGGTGGCCCGCATGATGGCCATCGCCGACATCTTCGAGGCGCTCACCGCGGCCGACCGGCCCTACAAGAAGGGCAAGAAGCTGTCCGAGGCCGTCGCGATCATGGCCCGCATGCGTGACGAGGGGCACATCGATCCGGACCTCTTCGCACTGTTCCTGCGCGCCGGCGTGCACCGCGATTACGCCGGGCAGTTCATGGACGCGGAGTACGTGGACGAGGTGGATGTGGCGAAGGTGGTGTAGGGCGGGGCCGGGCTGCTGTGGACAAACCTTTTTCCGCATCGACGGTCTCATTCTTCGCCCCGCCATGACGTCTGCGACGGTCGCGCGGCCGGGCCTGTGGCAGCCTTTGCTATCATGGGGCGAAGCGCCGGGCGGCAGAAACCCGCCGGCGGTGCCGGGGCCGGGCGACGGCCGCATGGTTTGATATTTACGCTGATCGAGAGACGTGAAATGGAAATGAAAAAAGCGGTGGTTTTTTGCTTCGCGCTGCTGGGGCTGGCGGGGCACAGCCTGGCCCAGGAGCGGATCCTGCGGGGTTCCGAGCTGAACGTGGACAATCTTGTCGAGGCGCTCTCGCCGGAGCCGGCGGCGAGCGACGAAATGCAGACCCCGGTGCGGACGCGCGGCATCAAATGGACCGGTGACCGGCAGGCGACCGGCAAGACCCCCGAGGCCCGCTCCAAGGCGATCGCGAAGAAGGCCAGCGCTTCGCTGCTGATCACCTTCGAAACCAATTCGGCGAGGATCACCGACGAGACCAAGGCATCGCTGGACATCGTCGCCAACGCGCTGAAGTCCAACAAGCTGGACGGCATCAACTTCTCGATCGAGGGGCACGCCGACCCGCGCGGCAATTTCACCGACAACATGCGCCTGTCCCAGGAGCGTGCCGAAAGCGTCGTGCATTACCTCGTGGAGCGGCATCAGATCGACGTCTCGCGCATCACGCCGGTCGGCAAGGGGTCGACCGAGCCGATGAACGCGGATCGGCCCGACGCCCCGGAAAACCGCCGGGTGACGATCCGTACGGTCAAACCCTGAGCGCGGCGCCAGAGGTCTGCCCCGCGCCCTTTAGGGCAACGGGCGCCTGATTCAGCGATGAATCAGGCGCCCGTTTTTCATTGTCCGCCGTTTTCGAACTGGCGGAATTCGAACAGGTAGTCGCCGCCCTGCTGGTGGCCCGCCGAAGGCATCGCACCGTACTGGGGTTTCTGCGGGAAGGTTCTGGAGACCTTACGCAGCACCTCATTGAACACCGCGTTTCCGGCCTCCCAGTTCTGGACCTTGCGGAGTGTTTCCATCAGATGCCATGCAAAGATCGAGTGGCCGTCGCGGCCTTCGTCGGCAACCGGCTCGTCGCCGCCGGATGACAGCACGACCACCGAGCGCTTGTGCAGGACTTCATCCGGCTTGAGTTCCGCCGCGATCTTGACCTGTGCTTCGCGGGTGAAGGCGCCGGAGTAGCAACTGTCGGAGATCATCACGATCTGGCGGGCCCGCACCGATTTCAGGTATTCCGTGATGTCGCGGTTGGAGACCCAGCGGCCCGGGTCGTCGATGGTGCCGTCCGACGGAATCCAGTAGCCCTCGCCGGTCTTGTCCAGGGACAGGCCGTGACCCGCGTAATAGATGATCACGCTGTCCGTATCGCCGGTTTCCGACACCAGCTGGTTCAGCGCGGCGAGGATGCCGGCCTTGGTCGGGTTGCGGATCACGCGGGCCTCGTAGCCCATCCGCTCGACCAACTGCGCGGCGACCGCGTCGGCATCGGGAATCGCGCTCTCGAGCGGCGGGATGTCCTTGCTCGCATAGTCGTTGATGCCGATCAGCACCGCGATCTTGCGTTCGATCCCGGGCAACTGGGCGATCTTCAAGCGACGTTTCGGTCTGCTCGCCTGCAGGGCTGCCGTCTGCAGTTCGTTGCGCTGGGCCTCGGTGACGCGGCACAGGCCGGAAGCGGCCGCCGCGGCGCTGGCACAGGGCCGGACGTCGGCGAGGCTGGGGTCGAGTTCCAGCTTGTAGATCGCGTCGGCAAACAGCTTGCGCTTGAAGTCACGACGGGATTCGAGCAGGCGCGACAGGCCGTCCTGGGTCATTGCCTCCAGGTTGATGCTGCCAAAGCTCCCGGCGCCGCCGATCGAGGAGGCGTCCGCAGTCGAGCCGCCGCCGAGTTGGGCCATGTTCAGGGTGGCCAGGGTCGTGGCGGTACTGACTGCGCTGGTGGATGCCGACTGGGCCAGCTGGGGCGGGTTGCCTGGTGCGTCGGGTACGCTGATCGACAGCGCGCTGGCGTTTGCGGCCGCCTGCGTGAAGATGTAGTTACCCGCCGTCAGTCCCGAGCCATTCACCGGATAGTTGCCGGGCACCGAGGTATCGCTTACCGGCGTCGTCCAGGCGGGGGTGCCGCTGGTCGCGCTGGCGAGCGTATCGGAGGCCTTGAAGCCCAGAACCTGACCCGTCAGCACGCCGATCGGCTCGCCGGTGATCCGCAGCGCGGCATCGGCGGTGTAGGTCAGAGTGGCGGGAGTGATGTCGGCGAGCGCCGGGCTGAGGCCGCCGGCGAGCAGGCTGTAGTTGCCCGCATCGGTGCCGGCCAGGCTGCCGCCGGCCAGCGTGACGGCCTTGCCGCTGCCGACGTTCGGGTCCGCAAAGCTGGCCGTCGCGCCGGCGAGGCTCACGCTGTCGCTGCCAATCACGCCACTCAGCGTGCTGCCGGTGATCGTCGCGGCGGCCGTGCCGTCGTATGTCTTGCTGGCAGCGGTGAAGGCCGCAAGGCTCAGCGCCCTGGGGGTGATGTCGGCGCTGGTCGTGCCGCTGCTGCTCGCGAGGCTGTAGTTGCCGGCGTCGAGGCCGGCGAGGCTGCCGCCGGACACCGTCACCGGTTTGGCGGTGCCGACGTTCCTGTCCGCGAAACTGGCCGTGCTGCCGGCGAGGCTGACGTCATCGCTCAGGACCACGCCATTCAGCGTGACGCCGGTGAGGCTTGCCGTGGTGTTGCCGTCGTAGACCTTGCTGGCGGCGGAGAGCACCCCGAGGCTCAGCGCCTTGGGGGTGATGTCGCCGACGTAGCTGACGGACTGGCCGTAGACGGGTTTTCCGAGGCTGTCGCTGAGGGTCTCGATGGGCGGCGACAGCGAAAAGGTGATGGGCTTGGTTTGGCCGACCACCTTGTCGAGGAAGGCGCCGTCCGCGGGGCTGCTGATCGTCATGGTGTAGCCGGAGGGCAGCCCGCTGACGCTCTGCAGCGTCGCCGCGGACACCGGGGCGACGGTCGTGCCGTCGTATTCGCGTGTGATGCGGCCCTGCAGGTTGAGGGGCGTGTCGAACAGCACGCCATTGTTCGACTGGGCCGGGAAGGTATCGACGGCATCGAACTGCACGAAGTCGTAGGGCAGCCCGTTGAGGTTGCTGCTGGCCGGCGCGGCGGACAGCATCACCAGCCAGCGGCCGTTGGGGGCACTCAGCGCGGTGGCGCCCGTCTGGTTGTCGAGGGCCCCGGCGGAGATCAGGATCGCGTCGCCGGTTGCGGTGCTGCTCAGCGTCGCCGGGGTCGGGCTGCCGGTGAACACCACCTTGCTCGCGGCGCTGGCGTTGATCGGGGCCGGCGCGTCGAGGTTGGTGCCCTCGCGGATCAGCAGTGTGTCGGCCGCGCTGTTGCCGATCGAGATGCCGCTGATGCGCGGGGAGGTGCCGAAGGACAGGTTGCTCAGCAACACGTCGAAGGTGCCGCCGGACCGCGACGGTATGATGTCCAGTGCGCCGGCGGTGTCGACCGTCGAATCGGTGATGAAGACGCTGCTGCCAGCCAGGATATTGATATTCCCGGTAAAGCTGGTCCCGCCGATCCGCGAGCCGGCGCTGACGAAGACGGCATTGTCGGCCGAAAGGGTGACCGTGCTGCCAGCGTTCGGGGCGATTTCCGCGTTGTCCAGCGACATCACGTCGGCGCTGAGGAGCAGGTTGCCGACCGCCGGCGCCGGAATCGCGATGCGGCTGCCGCCAGAAATTTCGAGCCCCCACCAGCCGGCGCTGTTGGCATCCTGCTGTCCGCTGAGCAGCATGTTCTGTGCGGTCAGCACCGAGCCATTGAGGATCGCCACCCCGGAGCGGTGCGAGAGGGTGTTGTCGGGATTCACGATCGCGTGGCCACCGATGCCGTCGAGGTCGATGGTGGCTGCGGCGATGGACGAGTTGGCAATCACCACGCCGGAGGTGTCGGGGCCGTTCCCGCGGCCCGTGAGATGCACGCTGCCGCTGCCCGCGTCGAGCAGGGCGCCGTTGAGGTGAATGCCGGCGCGCAGGCTGCTCGCCGGGTCAGCGAATGCCAGGCCGTTTGTACCGCCCCCGCCCAGGATGATGTCGCCGCCCTGGGTGATGATCGTGGATCCGCTGCCGAGGGCGATGTAGCCGGTGTTGTTGCCGTCGAAGTCGGCGGTGAAGGTGATCGAAACCGGAACCCCCGGCAGCGAGCTCTCGATGCGCACGCCCGGGTTCACGATGATGTTGCGGTGGGCCTGCAGGGTCAGCGAGCCGGGGATGTCGGACGGAATCAGGATGCTGTCTTCGACGGTGATGTCCCCGGCCTGGCTGTTGGCGCCGGCCGCGCCGGTGCGCACCACGATGTGCAGGCCGCTGCCGAGCTGGGAGGCCAGCGTGGTCGAGTCGATCACCGCGTCGTCGTTGGTGGTGGTGAGGATCGGGAAGTTCTGGCTGTCGATGTTGCTGTCCGAACCGCTGGCGCGGATGAACACGTTGTTCGGGTCGAGCAGCCAGGTGCCGGCGAGGCCTTTCGGCGCGCCCACATCGAGGGCCAGCGGGCGGGCGTCCAGGTAGGCGCCGGAGGTCTCGACGAAGCCGCCGTTGCCGCCCAGCGCGCCGCCGCGGGCCTCGATGCGGCCATAGGCCCGCGTGGCATTGTCGGCCCAGACGATCACGCGCCCGCCGTCACCGGCCTGCGTGGCGCTGGCCTTGAGGCTGGCGGTGCGGCCGAGGTAGCTGACCTGCGCATTGGCGATCGCCGGATTGCCGCCCTGGTAGTCGCCGCCCACCAGCACCTCGCCGCCGCCGGTGGCCCCCGAGGCATCGGCCACGGCCTGACCGTAGATTCCGACCTGCTGCCCCAGCAGGTGAATCCGGCCGCCGTGTCCGCCAGCACTGGTCGCGTCGACGCGGCCACTGAGCAGCGTCGTGCCGCCTGTCGACCGGGCCTCGACGAGCCCGCCGGCGCCGCTGCCCGCCGCGCTGGCGCTGGTCTGGCTGGCGTCGCCGAGCTTCAGGTCGGTCTGCGCGCGCAGCGTGACGCGGCCTGCCGCATCGGAGCCGACGCTGTCGGCCCGGATGATGCCCTGCTGGTTGACGATGCCGCCGTGCACGTCGATGCTGCCGCCGCTGCCGGCGAGCAGGCTGCCGAGGTTGAGTGCCTCATTGTCCGGCGCGCTCACGCGGATCAGCACGTTCGGCAGGCCGGAGTCGAGGAGTTCCACGCTCTGACCGGCGGCCAGCACGATGTGCCCGCCTGGTGCGGCGATCAGCCCCTCGTTGCGCACCACATCGCCGATGAGCCAGACCCGGCCGCCGAAGCTGCTGCGGAGCTCGCCCTGGTTGATGACCTGGCCGGCCGGCAGGCCGTCGGGGCGGGTGAAGGCGAAGCGCCCGGCGAGGAAGTCCGCGTTGCCGATGTCCAGCGTGCCGGCCACCAGGCCGGCGACGTCCACGCGGGCATTCGGACCGAACAGCACGCCATGGGGATTGAGCAGCCAGACCCGGCCGTTGGAGCCGAGGCTGCCAAGGATCTGGGACGGATCGTTGCCGACCACCCGGTTGAGCACCTGGCTGGCGGCGTCCTGTTGCCGGAAGAACACGCCCTGTTGGGCGCCGATCGAAAAGCCTTGCCAGTTGAGGATCGCATTCGGGCTGTTGGTGACCGTCATGGTGTTGCCGGAGGTGGCGATCGATGCGCTGCCGCTCACCACGTTCGGCCCCACCGGCAATTGGGCCAGGCCGGGCGTGCCGAAGGACAGTAGCGCGGCACCGATCGCGGCAGCCAGCGGGTGGGGCAGGAGGGCAACTCCGGGTGATCTCCGGGACGGCGTGAACACTGGGGGGGTCCGTTTCATGGTGACTGGCTCGGCGAGGGGACGGATGGACTGCGCTGCGTGTCAGTAGGCGAGGCTGATCGCAACGTGGCCGCGCAGGCTGCCGGCGCTCTTGACGATGCCGTCTTCGAGGGCGCGGCCGATGTCGACGCGTGCGCTGGCGTACTTCCCGGCCGCGATCCGCAGGCCCAGGCCCACGCTGCTCAGGCTGCACTGGTGCTCGGTGAGGCCCCGGCAGGGCTTGCCGTGATGGTTGGCGACGGTGCCGTGATCGACGAAGACCAGCGGACGCAAGCTGGTGTCGGGCAGCATGGCGGCAGGGAGCTTGGGCCCGAGCGCCTCCAGGCTGAGGAAATAACCGTAGTCACCGGCCAGTTCGCGTTCGCGATAGGCGCGCACGCTCGCCGCGCCACCGAGGCCTAACTGCTCGCCGGGTACGAGGGCGTCGGGGCTGTATTGGAAGGACGCCCGGCCGGCCAGCCCGTAGCCGCTCGCCACCGGGATCTCGGCGAAGGCCGACAGGCGCCAGACTTGATAATCCCGCGTCGCCCCGGCCCGCGCCGCGCTGAAATCCTCCTGCCGGCTGCCGCCGATGTTGCGGGACAGCGCGACATTGATGCCCCAGGCGCCGGACGGCGTCTGTTCCTGCCCCACGTAGGCCAGGCTCAGCGGGGCGATGCGCAGATCGGCCCCTGCCGGGCCGCAGGCTGCCGGCCCCAGTGCGCCGATCGCGCAGTCATTGAGATATTCCCGCCAGTCGCTTCCGAGGGTGATCCGGTGGTCGTATTCCCCGATGCGGTCCAGGTAGCGGTTTGCGCGTAGACCGACGACCGTGCCCTTGCCGGCGAAACTCAGCGGGCCGGCGGTCGTCGTCGTGGTGCCGGTGGTGACGCTGGAATAGGCATAGAAGGCGTCCAGCGAGGAGGCCAGCCCGTACAGCGGCACCCGGTAGCCGAGGCTGTAGATGCGCACCCGGTCCGGCTCGCCCGGGGAGGTTTGGAATTGGGCGCTGCCCACGTGGTCGGCGTGAAACAGGTTGGCATGCTGCACGCCCACGCCGAGGCGGTAGTCGCCGGTGCGGGGTTCGCCGGTGTTGTCGAAGCTGGCCATGAAGCGCAGTGGATTCTGCTCGGCGACCTCCACGTCTGCATCGATGTCCCCCGGTGCGGCGCCGGCGGAGAGGGTGACCCGCAGTTCCTTCGCCGAGTTCTCGTTGGCCAGCTGGATGTCCCGGTCGACGGCCTTGACGACCGGCGTCCGGCCTTCGCGCAGGGCCGGCAGGCTTGCCCGCACGTTGTCCGTCGAATAGAAGCGCCCTTCGCCCTTGATGCGCACTTTCGCGATCTTGCCCTCGACGACGCGGATCACCGCCTTGCCCTCGGCGAGCGACTGCTCCGGCACGTAGGCGACCACGCCGCCATAGCCGGCTTGGCGGTAGGCGGCCTGGATCCTTGCCGCGGCGCGGCGGAGATCTGCCAGGCTGCGTGCTTCGCCCGGCACGCTGGCGACGAGGGGGGAGAGCGCAGACTCGGGAAGCAGCGTGTTGCCCTCGACGCGCACCGCGGTGACCGGGAAGCGGTCAGGCAGCGTCGGGGCCAGCTGGGCGAGGGCTGGCGCGACGCTGCCGGCGCAGCAGGCGAGCGTCAGGGCCCAGCGGCCCAGAAGCGGTCTGATGGACCGCCTGCCGGGAAGAAGCGGAGGCCGGAAGGGGCCGGCATGGCCCTCGTCGAGCCGGGCTGGAAGAGGGGGCTGGCGCAAATGGCGGATTCGCATTGTCGATGGATTTCCCTGTCTTGCCCCGCCGGGATAGGCGTGCCGGAGGATGTCGCGGGGCTGTCGTTCACCATAGCCGAACATCGGCGCGTCGGGCCTGCAATTGCGATGGCAGCTGCATGCAAGGGCCTTACCGGCCGGGATACAACTCCGGCTTGTCCTGCAGACCTTCCTCGATGCGCGTCGCCGCCCGCTGCAGTGCGGGGAGGAAGCGCCGTTCGGCTTCCTTCAGGGTCAGCAGCTTGTTCAGGTAGACGACGTTCACCGCGGCCACCGCCTGCCCCTGCAGCAGGATCGGGACCGCGATGGCGCCGACCTTGCGCTGGGCGCCCCATTCCCCGTCATTGCTGCCGTAGCCGGCTTCGAGCGTGCGCGCGACGATGTTGGCAATGAGCCGCGGATCCTCGGCGAGCCGCGCCTGATCGTCGTCGCCACCGCGGGCCAGCACGAGGATCTCTTCGCGCTGGGCCGGAGGGCAGCGGGAGAAAAAGGCGCGCCCTGCGGCGGTGAGGAGCATGGGCACCCGCTGGCCGACCATCGCGCGGTGAAAGGACAGGGGGCTGAAGCGGTGGGTGGACTCGCGGATGACCATCTGGGCGCCCTCGGGTGTGGTCAGGTCGGTCGGCCAGACCACGGACTGGAGCAGTTCGCTGAGCACTGGCGCGGCGAGGGACGAGACCCAGTCCTCGTCGCGAAAGCCCTCGGACAAGGAGCGTACCCGCAGCGTCAGTGCGTAGCGGTCGTCCGAGCTGCTGCGCCGGACATAGCCCTCGGTGATCAGTGTCTCGAGCAGCCGGCGCACGGTCGTGCGGTGCAGCCCGGTTGCCTGGGCCAGCTGGGCGAGGGTCGAGCGCCCGCCTTCCTGGGCGTTGATGCCCCGCAGCAGGTCGAGGCCGCGAACCAGGCCCCGTACCACGGCATAGTCGGCGCTG
>Ga0213919_1000790_pt1 | contig 12883 bp, 25 predicted proteins | sample McNCre317MG_FD_161056 | JGI IMG/M metagenome (GOLD analysis project Ga0213919, IMG submission 161056) | Freshwater microbial communities from McNutts Creek, Athens, Georgia, United States - 3-17 MG | ecosystem: Environmental > Aquatic > Freshwater > Creek | place: USA: Georgia | collected... | reverse complement strand
AATCTGAGGAGGGTTTTTAATGAAAAACACCACTTACGACAAATTAAAAAACATTGCTCTCGTAATTGCACCTATTTTGACTTTTGCTTCGGCACTAGTTGACATTTGGGGCATTCCTTACGGAGCACAGATCACCGCAACAATTGCAGCACTTGATGTGTGCATTGGTGCAATCGTAGTTGTTGCAAAGAAAATTTACGAAAAGAATTCAGAACAACAGGAGGATGAGGCATGATTACAGTTTTGGTCTTGATGACTTTTTACGATGAAAACGGTCTTCACAAGGCAGGCTCCATTACTAAGGTGAAGGAGTCAGATTTTAACCCTGATTACATGAAGAAATTGAACCCGCCTTCACCTGGTGGTTCTACAGAATTGAGTGAACTTGATGACGTGGACATTTCAGGTGTAACCGATGGAGAAGTTTTGACTTACGATGCTGCTACTGAAAAGTGGGTGAACTCTGTCGGTGGTGGAAGTGGTTCTGTGATTAACAACATCTTCGATGATGGTGAAGGACACGTTGAGTCGATGGACATTGACGGAACTACTTACGAGTTCGGTACTGGAGAAACAACAATCGACTTGAGTTCCATTCAGACAGACTCTAACGGAAAAGTCTCTGAAATGAGCATTGACGGAACAAATTGCGAGTTTACAACTGTCGGATCTGTTACTACTGAACCTTACGGAAAGGTCGAGTCAATGGAAATCAATGGCACTTCTTACGATTTTGCCACTGGTAATGGTAACATGTTGATAGAACAAGTCTCTCCGAGCATGAAAAACAAGGTTAAATCCATTGATGCAACGATAGGTGTAATACAATCTACACTTGAATTTCCAGCGCTTTTAGAAGACCTAGAGGATGTTGACATTACAGGAATTACAGATGGTGAAGTTTTGACGTACCAAAATGGTGGGTGGACTTACTCTGCTCCTACAAAAATTGAAAACATTTCTGAAACAGGTGGCGTGGTTGACTCAATGGAAATTGACGGAGCAACTTACAACTTTGCTACTGGTGGCGGAGGTGGTGGAAGTTCAAAAGTAACTTCTACGATGACCTACTTAAACCAAAATTCAAGCCTTTTTGCAATTAACCTTTATCAGTACGTTGAGGTTACTCTCGATGTTCCACTTTCCACTGTAATGAGTGCTGATGTTGCAGAATTTCACGTAGCAGCTAAAAACACTGATCCTGAGGCTTACGGACAAGTTATTGGAAGAACAATTGGATTAAATGACACATTTGCAACGTTCATCATGAGTCCATCCGCTGGAAGTGCACCAATGACATTCACCATTGCTCAAAGTTATCCAGGATCGACTACTTACAGAGTAAATAGAATTGTTTAACGGAGGTACTAGCTTATGAAAACAGCTTCTTACGCCTGTGCTTTTGCTCGTGCAAAGGTTGGACAGGCTTACTGGTACGGATGTTTCGGACAAAAATGTTCTTACGAATTAATGGCTGAAAAGAAAAAGGCTTACCCTTCTTACTACGATCAGTCAAAGTACTCGACTAAGTTCACTGACCAAATCGTTGCTGGCATGAAATGTTGCGACTGCAGTGGACTCATCAAATGGATTCTTTGGAGCGAGTCTATTGAAAACGACACTCCTAAGTACAATTTGATTCCTGGAACTGACTTGTCAGCTAATGACATGATTTCAAAAGGTTGCACTGATGTCGGCTCGATTTCTAACCTACCTGAAATTCCTGGTTTGATTTTGTGGAAAAACAATCACGTAGGAATTTACCTTGGTAATGGAAAGGCCGTTGAAGCTCGTGGTCACGATTGGGGCATTGTAATTTCAGACGTTGCTTCTCGTGGATGGCAAAAATACGGAAAACTCAGATGGTTTGATTACAGTGTGCAGCCTGCTCCTACTCCTACACAAAAATGTTCCGTTTCTCTCCCTGTACTCAGAAAGGGCGACAAAAATGATTCTGTGAAAAAGTTACAGATTTTACTCAATGGACTTGGATTTACAGACATTAACGGTACAAAGCTCGTGGTAGATGGTTCTTTCGGTGGAAAAACCGACTTTGCTGTCAGAAATTTCCAGTCTAAAAGTTCCATTGAGTCCGACGGTGTAGTAGGAGTTCAGACATGGACAAAATTACTTACCTGACTTACAAAACACTTACTGACACTCCTCTAAAAGAAGAACCGAACTTTGAAAGTAAAACGCTTGCAATGGTTCCTAAAAACAGATTGTTTTTCTCACTAGGAGAAGAAAACGGTTGGCATGTAACTGGTTTTGGTTACATTCTGATGGCGGAGTGCATTTTTGCTTTCTCTTACGAGGAAGAACTTGATTAACGACAATTGACGAAATCTCCTATTTATCTCCTTTTTTCTCAGCCTCTCACAGGGTTTTACTCTGTGGGAGGTTTTCTTTTTTAATTGTCAAATTTCTTTGATTTGAAATGTAACACTAATAAATGATGAGAGAAACAATTTTAAGGCAGAGGTTAATCAGTGAGCAACCTTCCCACTAATAAATGATGAGAACAAGTTTAGGCGGTGGTGAGTAGGTAAGCATGGGGCCTTGTGGTTGTGAGTAACTGATGCTAAAATGAACAGTAGAGGAGGTGATTGTTATGTCATCAAGGACAAGATTTGTTGTGTACGCTAGAGTAAGTACAGGATTAGAAGATCAGAAGGTTAGTTTCAAGACACAAGTGACCGATTTAAAGAAGAGTGTGATTTTGGCTAGACCTGAATTTCAGTGTGTAGATGTTTATCAGGATTACGCGATCAGTGGTACAAGGGAAGACAGACCTGAATTCCAAAAAATGATTGCTGATGCCAAACAAGGGAAATTTGAGTACATCTGTTGTAAAAGCATTTCCAGGTTTGCAAGAAACAATCTTTTGTTACTGCAGACTCTTAAAGAACTCAAAGAGTGTGGTGTAGAAGTCTTTTTTTTCGAGGAAGGTCTTGACACTGCGAAAACGGATGCGAAGCTCTTAATTCAATTTTTAGGAGCGATTGCAGAAATTGAAAGCACGAATTTAAAAGAACATCTAAAAGAAGGTTTTAATATTAGACGAGCAGCAGGTAAGCCTGCAATGCCTCATCAGGTTTGTTACGGCTACGACTACAAGGACGGAAAAGCGATTATCAACGAAAAAGAGGCTGAAGTTGTAAAACAAGTTTTCACTTGGTTTGTCGATGAAAATCTTTCTACTGGAACGATTGCAAGGTTACTCACTCAAAAAGGCGTTCTTTCTTCTCGTGGGAGAAGTTATTGGTCACGGACTGCAGTGAATTACATGCTCAAAAACGAAAAGTACTGCGGAACGATCATTGAGCATGACATGGACAAGAAAACAGTCAGAAAGACATTCACTTTTGAAAATGCCTTGCCTCAAATCATTCCACAAGAGAAATTTGAACGAGCACAGGAAATCTTTGAGAAAAGGAATCAGTTACCTAAGAGCAAGAAAATGCGTGATAGGTCAGTACAAAACTTTCGAGCTTCTTTGTACCCACTGAGTCAAAAATGCTTTTGTTCCGTTTGTGGTGGAAAAGCAACTCGTTACTCTACCCACACTGAAAATCCACGCAGAGTCTACCCACTTGAAGATGATTGCAACGGTCAGCCTGTTTGGGGTTGTTTGGAATTTTCAGGTTCACGCAGCAGACCTGATTTTTGTCCTACCTACATGATCTCTGAGGAAGTGATTTACAGAATGCTCATTGAGGCAATTTCTTACATCAGCCTACACAAGGATTTCATGAGAAAAGCAATTGAGAATCTCACCGTTGAAGCAAAAATCAATTCCGAGTACGAACAAGCCTTGAAATCCTACGAAGCACAGGTACAAGACTTAAAGCAGAAGATTGACACAGAATTGAAAATCGCAAGAGATTTTCCTACACGGTACGACGAAGCGATTGCTAATGCGAAGAAGTTTGAGAGACAACTTTCAAAACTGCAGAAACCAACAAAACCTGAAACACAAGAATTCTCTTACCAACACTTGGAGAAATTTATCAACGAAGTGAAAAACTTTTCCTCACACGACAAACTCGTTGAGCACCTAACCAATGCTTTCAAAGATCCAGAGGTTAAGCGTTCCATTGTCACAGGACTAGTCGAGAAAATCACAATTGGTGGAGAGCCAAAGTACAAAATCGAAATCAAGTTCTACGGCTTTCCTCTGCCTGTACAAGTAGTGTCATCAAGGAGAGCACCTTACGGACGAAGAAAAAGAATTACTGCAGAAAGAGAGAAGCCTGCAAAGTACGAGTTCAAGATTGTCTACCCTGAACTACATGTCAAGATTGTCTCTGACAGACACAGAATGAAATCCATTGACTAACAAAAAAGTTTTTGACAAAACCTCTTCGCTATTGCATTTTTGAAAACCCATGCTATAATGAAAGTGTAAGAAATTAGTTGTTTTAGAAATCACATTTTACTCCTCTGTACGTGAAACCTCCAGGAAACTGGGGGTTTTGCTTTTTCCAATTGTTTCACGTGAAACACAAAATCAACTCCTTGTCAATACTGTCTTTTGTCAAATTCATGTCATTTGTGTCGTTTTCCTAACCTTATTTAAAATTTTTTTAAAGTTTTTGACAATTTGCTATTGCATTTTCAGGTTCACCTGCTATAATGTAATTACAAACCGAACAAAGGTTTTAGAAACACAAAAAATTTAAAGTTTTTTCAGTTTTTACTTGAGAAAAACGAAGAACAAATTACAAAAAGAACAAGCAGATTTTTTTAAGGCTAGTTTAACTAGCAAGAAAACGGAGGAACAGAAAATGACTAGATTAGAAAACATTAAAAAGCAAATCGAAAACATCACTTGTGAGGCACCACAGGCTTCGGATGCTCAGTGGAAAGCAGAGTGGGAGACAGGCAACGGTGAAGGTCTTTGGGCAGTAGAAACCATTGCTTACCTCTACAAGAACTACGGTGATGACGAAGAGAATTTCTACAAGCAGGTGGAGCAGTGTTTCAACATTACACGAGAGCACATTGCACACAGTGTAGAAGTTGGAAACATCGACCGAGCAAGAGTTGCACGACACATGATGGATCTCTACAGTCAGGTGATGGAGATTGACCTCAGAGGAGAAGATTTTCACACAGGAGTGGAGCAGTTCATCAAAGAACATCAAGGCGACCCATTTGTAAGCGAACACTTTACCTACGATTGTTAAGAGGAGGAACTGAAAATGACTAACAACGATTTCTTACTTAAGGATTATTACGACTTACTTCTCAAGGAAGACTTTGATTGGAGAGATCCTGTCGCAGGACAGATTTTCGAAGCAAAGAAACGAGCAGCTCTTTTGAGAGCAAGGAAAGAACAATTAAAAGGAATTAAAAGAGTTTTGGACGAAGAAGACAGAAGAAGAGCAGAGAGATTAGGAGAGAGATTACAATGATCATGACATTAAAGGAACTAACAATTTTTGTAACGGAAAACAGATTCAGGATTGCAAGAGGCTTTCCTGAGTTGAAAACACAGAGCAGAGTTTTGTGGGTGAGTGACCACGGAGACTTACTGAAAGTGAAATGCATTGGGGAACAGATTTTTGATTGCACTTACATCAAGTACGACGAAATGAATGACTCCTCTTGGATGGGAGAACGGAAAATCGTCAAAGTCTTCAACAAAAACTACTCACTCGCTACCCTGGTGGCTTACACATGGTTAGAGCCTGATGAAGACCCAAAAAAGACAAAGGTTCTTTTCAAAAACGGCAATCCACGAGACATCAGAGCTTCCAATCTCGCTTGGACTTCCGTTTCCGCGATCACCAAAAAAGGTTGCAAGACAAGAAAACCTCGAACTTTCAAGGGACGTTGGAACAACGGCTATTTCACAGACGAGTACTACGAACGACATCCGATGACCTACTCCGAGTATCTGGACATGATCGAGCGTGAGCGTGGATTGTCTGCAAGAATCAAACTTGAAAGAGACAGAACCACACAACAGGAGAAAGCCAAAGCGAAAAGGTGGAATTTAGACCGAATAACTAATGTCAACGGTTCAAAATCTCATCAATGAACGGTGACAGTTTTTGGGTAAAAAACCTAGTCCTGAAATGCCCTAATTGCAGGGGTTTCAGGACACCCAAAAACAAGGTGAAAAAGATTGCCTATTTACTTATATAAGAGAAGGAAAGAAACGTAAAAACTCCTTTCGATTAACCTAGCTGGACTAGGGAGTAGCTACCCGAAAAGCCAGAAGCCTGTCCAGCAAATTCCTTAAAATTTACAACCTTCCCACTAATAAATGATGGTGACAAGTTTTAGGCAAAGAGAATAGGTTAACAACCTTCCCACTAATAAATGATGGTGACACATTTTAGGTGTTGGTGAGTAGGTAAGGGAGAGATTACTTAGCACAGTAGAACACATTAACAAGAAGAAGAACTTAATCCCTGTGTGTGTAAGACAGACGAGGGTGGTTAATCAAACAAGGTTAACAACATGAGTTCAAGTAAGGAATTGGTTAATCAATTAAGGAAAGGAGAATCAGCATGAGTAGAAATCAATTACTTGACACTGCGTTACATGTTTACAAGAATGCAGTTTACAACAAACACTACGATAATGAATTACGTTTGGTTGAACAAAACATTGGAGCCTACTTAAAAATCTCAAGGAAAACCATTGGTCATCACATTAGAGAATTAATTAATGAAGGGGTTTTGCATTTTGTCCGTTACACAAATGAAAATCAGGATGGGCAAAAGGTTTCTAAGTTCCGATTCAGCATTTACGAAACTGACACTGAAAAATTTGCTTATTGGTTATCAGATCACGGAGTGGAAGTTCCTACTAAGCGTGAGTGTATGGCAGAGATTACAGAGTACTGCAACTTTTGTTTACAGGCTTCTAAAGAAAGAAAAGCAAACCCTGGGAAATCTGAAAAAGAAATTGGTGATGTAGCAAAAGAAAAACTCACTCACAAGAGAGACGTTGAGTTAGAGAGATTAAAAAAGGCACTTACTAAGCACGACAAAATTTTTAGTGTAAAGGCAGAAACTGATTTCTTAAATGATTATTACGGTGGTCTTTACATCACACGTTACCTTAATGAACTGAAAAAGCGTTACGTCACAAATGTGTGTCCTACACCGAATCCTGAGAAATCTGAAGATCAGACAAGGATTGAGTTTATAAAAGGATTAATTCACGCAGAAGAGATTGCACATTGGGACAAGTCAGCAAGCACTTACGCTTTGTCACTCGCTTTTGGTACCAGAGAAATCCCTGACATTAATGAAGACACTTACAGACGAGTTTTGGATGCTTCTTCGTTACTGAGAGGTCCCATCACTGATGAAAGTTGGCAACTCATCAGACCATCAATTAAAGCCTTGTTCATGCCAACTACGATGAAAGAAAGTTCGGTTTACTTCAGAACAGTCACACAAAGAAAAGGCTTCTACATCAAGAAAACACGTTCTTGGAGTGGTTACTACACAAAGGGAGACAAGCAGTTTAAGACAACAACTACCTTGTATAACGAAGGACTTTTAAAAGGTAAGGAATTAGAGACCTACGAGCAAGAACTTTTGTTAGAGAAATTCTTCAACCGTGACTTGTACGTAATCGTGAAAATGTTGGCAGAGGCAATGCACAGAGTCTTCAAGTTAGACAAGTTCTTTGGTAAAAACATCTTTTTGTGGGAATCTGATTTGTACATTTTGGTTCAGTACACATTACTCACACAGTACGGCATTGAGACCGTAGCCGTTTATGATTGTTTTTACTACGATGCAAAACACACGAACTTCGCTGAAATCTTTGAAAAGGTTTACCGTGAGTGTCTGCAAAGAATGCTAGACAATCCTGCAGTTGAAAAGGAAATTTCAAAATACAGGCAATCTGAGAGCGAAAAAGTTTCAAAAACAAGGAAATCACAAAGAAAAAAGCAGACATTCTTATTACCAGCATTACAAACACTAACAACAGACGAGATTACAAACATTTACGAGAAAGCAGATGCATTAGAGAAACAGGGAGTACAGATGTACTTCTAAAGAGAAAAGGAGATTTGATTATGGAGTACTACGAAATGGAAACAGAAGAACTTTTACAGAGAGCAGAAACTGCTTACGAAGTAGGAGACAAAGAAGAATTGGATTTCTTGATTGAACTACTCTTTCGGAGAATTGATTTAGAAGATTGGACAGAAAACGAAGATTTGTCATGGCCTGAAAGATTCTTGGAAATCCTGGATTAACGGAGGAGATTGATTATGACAGAGAAAAGAAAAAACGAGTTAGCTGATTTATTAGAAGATCTTTTAGACACACCGTCTGAATACTTAATTCAAATTGTTGAAGAAGTAAAAGACCCACAAGAATTCTCACTTTTTGTAGATGTTCTGTTTAACGATGTAATTGGAAACGATCGTTGGGAAGGATGTCTTTGGGATTGGGGAAACGAAGTTTTAAATCTCAGATCGAGAGAAAAACACACTGAAGGAAGATTAACCGAAGAAGAATTAGAAGGACTCTACGACATTATTGTTCAAAGAGATTTAAAGAAACATGGAATGGAAAATTAAAAACTTCTGAAAAATGAAGTCTTGTTTGAACAACAACTACAAACAAGTTTTGTAAGGAACTGATACTCAATGCCAAATTTCAACACACTTAAGGAGGATGTAATTATGTGTTGTAAGGAAGAGAAAAAGAGTATCGAAACGAAATTTCAAGGCATTTGGTACAGAAGTAAGGCAGAAGCAAGATTTGCATTTTTGCTTACAGAATTAGGAATCAAATTTGCTTACGAGAGTGAAGGATTTTCACTCACAAATGGGTTGAATTATTTACCCGACTTTTTACTACTTTTTGAGAATGGAGAAACGGAAGTCTTAGAGGTGAAAGGCTTTATGGAGGAACTAGACATGGAGAAGATTAATGGATTTGAGAAAGATTTTGAAAAGAAGGTCATTGTAGGAGCTCCTGACATGACTATGACACAGAGTGGAGAAGAAATCTCACTTACAAAAGATGGAGTTAAAAAAGGTGGAACATCACCTGAGTTCATGGCAGCAGTTGAAAGAGCAAAGAATTACGTTTTCAACGAGGAAAAAGACAGAATGCTGAAAACCGAGTATGTGAAGAAAGACGCACTTTCTGCATTGATGGATTTGAGTTCGCAGTACTTGAACAAATTCTACACACTCTCATTGAGTGGAGAAGAACCTTGTCTTGTGAACCCTGTTAACACACCCGAAGGTGGAACAACGCCTTTCAGAATTCTGATCACTAAGAGTGAGAGAAAAGACTTTGATGTTGCTTGGTACTACTGCGACAAACAGAAATTTTCAATCAGCGTTTTAGAAAGACAAGTAAAGGATGCTTGTTACAAGATTTGGAGTTTATCAATGTTGCTTTTGAGAGAGCCAGACAAAATGAAATGGAGAGAAATCAAGGAAAGAAAACTCAACGATTTAATTGATTATCTCAGAGGCGACGAACAACGAGGAGAGTAAAGCGAAGGAGAAAGAGAGTATGAAACACGAGGAGAGGAAACAACTGTTAGACACTTTGGAGAAATTAATCGAGGAAAAAGAAATCATGAAAACGAGTGCTTTCATTGGTGAACTGATGGAAATCAAGGATTTTGAGGACATTAGGAATTACGACACAATTCGACTCACACGATTAATGAAACGCTACGACCGCATGATGGAAGAAGTTTTCGATGGAGAGTAAAGGAGAACGCTTATGGGATTTTTTGAAATTTTAACACTTATTTTTATCGTACTGAAACTGTGTGGAGTAATCGGATGGTCATGGTGGCTTGTGTTGCTTCCTGAAATCATTGCATTTGTGATTTACTTCCTTGTGCTTTGTATCTACCTACACGCAGTTCACAAGGCCGAACATGATTTTTGGGACGATTTTCGTAAGTAACACCAGGAGAGCGAAAGGAGAATCACAATGACAGATTTAAGAGTAATTTTCATTTTGAGTGTGTACCTCGATGCAGCACTACAAGACGATGACGAGTACAGCAGAGAGTGTGCACAAGCACTTGCAAGAACAATTCAGATTGTGACTCAGTACGGAAATTTTGACGAACAAGTTGTAGTAGAAGAAGCAGTTGAGCGAGATGATCGCGAGTGGAGGTAATGGAGATGGAAAAGGAAAAGGTTTTATTTTTGTGTGACGGAAAAAAATGTGGTGGGGACTGCGGTCCCTGCCACCACACAGAAGACATTAGGAACGCTAGGAATTTTAAACGAGTCTCGTTTGGAGGAAAGAATTTTTATGCAGAGAAAAACAGTACGAGAGCATGGGTGTACAAGAAAAGGAAGATTGGTCAAGCTACTGCTTTTGACATGTACTGCCCTAGTTGTGGTAATGCTCGTGCACAAGTAAGTAAGAATTTCTGTGCTTACTGTGGGCAAGATTTAAGGGGGACTGGACATGTTAATGTTGGTTATCTTAAAGAGCGTGAGTAAGCACTTTTTGAAAGAGAGAGATTACGACTTAGCTCTGTTCTACACAAGAATTTTTGAACGAGTGGTAAGAGAAAAAGAATTAAGCGAAGAGGAGAAGGTTCGTTGGCTTTATCAGTACATGCTACTGTGCCAGGAGTTAGAAGGACTAAAAAAGGAGATTTTACTATGAACAGTTACGTTTGCAAGATTTGTGGAAAAGATTTACGTGAGGAGAAGTTTCACATTACTTTCGACATTGAGAGTGGGGAGACGAACATGATCTGCATTCCTTGTCTTGAGACCTTGATTAGGAAAGCAACCTTGAAGCGAGGTGTTCCTGATGACGATGTGTGAGACTTGTAGGAAAAAAGAAAATTGCAAGGATTTCAGTGACCTGGAATTCGATGTAAGGCTCTGTGAGGATTACGAGCCAGAGGAAAGGAGCACAAGTGATGGGAGACAGTTACATTAAGGATTTGTGGATCGCAGTACAAAAAGAAGATGGAACTTACGGTGAGCCTTTCAAATGGAGTCAGTTAAGCAGACTGCAGTTTAAAACGAGAGACTACGACGACTTGGATTACGAGGACGAAGATTATGATTAAGAAAGAATTTGTTCTGTTCTTTGAAAATCAAATTCCGACCGTCACGAGCCAACAAAAGAAATTCTCATTCAAGACAAGAACGACTTACGAACCGAAACGATTAGCTGACACAAGAAAACTTTTCATGCAGCTATTGGAGAAAGAGAAACCTGAATTTAAACTTGTAGGCCCAGTAAGACTTGAAATTGAGTTTCATTACGCTACAAAGGAAAAGAAGAAGTTAGGCAAGTACAAAACAACTCGACCTGATTTAGACAACACAGTGAAACTCTTACAGGACTGCATGACAAGAACAGAATTTTGGGATGACGACAATCAAGTTGTAATTCTACATTTGATTAAGAAGTGGGACACAGAACCTTTCATTAGGATTTCTGTGATGGAGGTAGAGGATGATTAAGGTAAATCCTATTTTGGAGAAAATGAAAACATTTGCAGACGACCTTGACGATTGTGAAGTAGAACTTTACGAGTTCGATGAGGATGACGATTACGAGGATTGTCTGATTGTAAAAGTTTATTTGCGTGAGGTGGAGCATGATTAACAAGAACCCTATTTACGAATTTTTAACAGAATTCAAAAACAAGATGAAGACCTTGGACGATTGTAAGATTGATTACGTTGAGGTAACAGAAAATCTTGACGGAGATTTAGAAATCAAAATCTACATTAAGGAACAGTGAGTGAACAGAGTGATCCTAACAGCAAACAATTATTGAACAGCGGATTTCAGAAACGGATCATGTACTCACAAGTGGAGGAAAGAAAAATGATTATTGTACTCTTGTTTTTCCTGTACGAGCTATTTAAAGCCGTAGGGATTTCGACAAGGATTATTACATTGCCTGTCATCTGCGCAGGCATTTTTTATGTGATCGTAGCAATTACTTGTTTCGTAGTTCACATTGTGTGGTGGGATGGTGATGAGAGTTGAGAAGCATTGACAACAAGTTCTACAAGAGTTCTTCGTGGATTAAATGCAGAGCAAGTTACATTTCGCAACATCCATTGTGTGAACGCTGCTTAAGAAAAGGAATCATTTCACCTGGAGAGATTGTTCACCACAAGATTCATTTGTCAGCAGAGAATTACCTTGACCCAACAATCAGTTTAAACTTCGACAACTTAGAAACTGTTTGCCGTACATGTCACAACTATCTTCATGGAAACAACGATTGCGAAAAACAACGATGGACTTACGTTGATGGTCAATTACAAATTAAGGAGAAAGAAGAATGATTGAAGTTTGGAAAGACATTGAAGAATTTAAAGGACGTTACTTGGTTTCCAACTTAGGAAATGTAAAATCAGTTGGAGAAAAGAAAACTCACAAACAAGAAAGATTTCTAACTAAAACAATTTCCAATGGTTATGAATTAGTTCACATCATGTTTAACGGAAAAAGATTTGCAAGACGAGTTCACAGACTTGTAGCTGAAGCATTCATTGAGAATCCTGAAAACAAAAAAGAAGTAGATCATCTTGACACAAATCCTTTAAACAATTGTGTAAGTAATCTACGTTGGGTAACAAGAAAAGAAAATCAGAACAATCCAAAAACTAAAATTCATTTGAGTAATTCTAAGCAAGGAAACAAGAATCCAATGTGTGGTGTAGTGCAAACAGAACTACTAAATCAACTACACGCACAAAGAAGAAAAGCAGTTAATCAATTAACTCTTGGAGGAGAAAAGATTAACACGTTTGTTAGTGCAACTGAAGCAGAGAAGATTACTGGTGTTAATGCTTCGACAATCGGAGCAGTTTGTAATGGGAAGAGAAAGACTGCAGGTAAATATCTTTGGGAGTTTGTTTCTTAACACTACTGAC
>Ga0213919_1000788_pt1 | contig 12907 bp, 17 predicted proteins | sample McNCre317MG_FD_161056 | JGI IMG/M metagenome (GOLD analysis project Ga0213919, IMG submission 161056) | Freshwater microbial communities from McNutts Creek, Athens, Georgia, United States - 3-17 MG | ecosystem: Environmental > Aquatic > Freshwater > Creek | place: USA: Georgia | collected... | reverse complement strand
GTCGGGGCAGCGGACGCGGTCGGGGTCGTAAATCTCAAATAAATAAAAAGAGATAGCAATGACTATTACGTTTTATCGTTATCACATTTTTGATGAGAAAAATAAATTTAATAGAGTTAAAATATCGGACTGGACTATGACTTCTAAAGAAAACCTTATTGAAATGAACCAAAAATTAAAAACAGGGGAATGGGTTATTATTAAAACAGAAGCAAAAACGGAACATTATTCTTTTGCGGTGATGGATTAGATAACCAATTAAAATAAAATTTGAAACATTAAAAAAACAATTGTTTAATATAATTCTGACTAAAATTATTTAGTCAATTACAAGGAATTATTTATGGCAAAAGCTAAAGCCAAAAAACCAGCAGCAAAAAAACCAATGCCAAAAGCAAAGAAGTAATTTTATTTCCTTTGGGTAGATACGTTACTCAAAGGAAATTTATTTTTATGAAAGCAATCCTTGAATTTAATTTACCCGAAGAAAATGAAGAATTTCAAACAGCGATTAACGCTAATAAATACGCTTCTCAAGTAGACCAAATACTAGGACTTATCCGTCGAAAATATAAATATGAAGAGCATACTCCTGAAATCACGGAATTTTTTCATAATTTACGAGATGAAATCCACGAAATTGTAGCCGACTAATAAAGTTATTTGTTAGCCTTTTAAGATGAAAATAATAAATAAAACAGGTCAAAAAAAAATAGATGAGGCCGTAGAACTTTTTTGGAGTTATCTTCCCGAAAATTTAGAGCAATTAAATTCTATCCCTTCTAAAGATTATTTTTATCAATGTGACCAAACTAGTGATGAAATAGCCTCTAAAATAAAAGAATTTTTTTATAATACCGATTCGACTAAAGACATTACATTAGTTCTTTATAAACCGTTTAATCGGTGGTCGTCTGCAATTGGTTACACGGATGAACCCACAAGAACTATCCATATCAATTCGAGAAAATTAAATTCTTTAGAAATATTAGATTATTCTGGCCATATATTTCATGAATCCCTCCATGTAATGGGCTACACACACTCTTTTTATAATAGTAAAAATAGACCGTTCACTGTTCCTTATTTTCTTGGGTATTTGATGAGTGGGGATAAAACAATAGAAGAGTTATTGGATTATAAAAAACCTATATGAAAGAAGATATTATCACTCGGATTTTTGAGTTAAAAGAGGCTTTAACGGCCGCTAAAAACAAAGAAGCGTCCTATTGTAGTGGTAGGGATATTACTTTTTTAACAGGACTTTTAAACACAAATATCAATATTCTTTTTATATATTACCCAGAAGAAATAGAAAATTCTCAGGATTACTATGATCACACTTAAATATCTAGCGTACAGAAAACCAAATAAACAATTTAAAATTTTATTTAGTGATGTTTATACACTTAAACCAACAAAACTTTCTTGGATAAAAAGATTAAATAAAAAAATTAGTAAATCTTATTCTTATTTTATTATTGTTTTTTGGCTTTTTGTTTTGTGTATGGGGAAGCTAATAGCTTCATTGTTTGGCATATAAGAAATATTAGTTCATCATTAAATGATGACGACAAAAGTAACAGTCCATTCCCCTCTTTATATAAGTGTCGCAAGGAAAAAGAAGAAAAAAACCATAACACTTAACTTAAATGTATATCGAAACTTAAATCAATTCCTTAAGAATGAATTAAAAAAAGCGTATTTTGATTTTATGTACCCAAGAATTAAAGATCTGAAATTCACTCGTCCTATTCGATTATCTTTTGTCATTTTTTATAAGACACGAAGACGATCCGATCGAAGTAATTTTCTTTCCATCGTGGAAAAATTCTTTTGTGATTCTTTAGTAGAAGCTAAATGTCTTCAAGATGATTGTGATGAATTTATTTTAGACTCTCATTATTCAACCGGCGGAATAGACCCCATTAACCCTAGAGCAGAAATAACAATACATTATTAGGAGAAAAAATTATGCCTTTAAAAACAGGAAAATCAAATAAAGTTGTGTCTACAAACATAAAAGAACTGATTAAATCAGGTAAGTCGCAAAAACAAAGTGTGGCCATAGCATTGAACAAAGCTAAGAAGAAAAAGAAGAAATAGTGAAATTAAAAGTTCTTGATTTATTTTCTGGAATCGGTGGATTTTCTCTTGGTTTAGAAGCGACTAATTATTTTGAGACTGTAGTGTCTTGTGAGATAAAACCATTTTGCCAAGCATTGGCTGTTAGTTCCTAAGATAGCGGAGATAATCGGAGAGGCCATTTATTTAGCTTATAAAGATACTCAATTAAATAATTATTGTGGTAAATTATTTTAACTTAATAATCCCCTTAAAAAAGAGATTGTTAATGAGGTGAGCGTCTTACTAGGAATGGTAGGGTGTTCACCGTTTTTCTTTTAATATCTTTATAATCCTCTCAATATTAGTAATTAAAATTTTATTATTTTCTTCTTTAGCGATTAATAATTGATCATTTAATTTCTGAAGTGATTCTTGTAATTTGATTTTTTCTTTAGGTAAGTTCAAGGCAGAGCCCCTATAACGAGACTCTGTAAGGTGGGTAAAGATAGAATAAAAATGAAAAAAATCATCGTGTTTAAATGATACTTAATTTTTTCTTTAATCTTAATTAACATTATTTAACAGTAGTTTTTTGATCCGCCATTGAGTATTTAGAATGAAGTGCGACATGAAAATGTCTATTTTCTCCTACACCATGAACCACAATTAATCGAGGTATCCCATCACTCTTTGAGATGGATGCTTTATCTTTATATTTTGCATTAAATATTGTTTGGAAAGAATTAATTTTTTCTTCCGGCCATTCGTGAAGACTTAGATCAACCGCTCTTCTGGTTCTATGGCTATCACTAACCCGTTTTAAAGCTTTGTCTTCTTCTAAAGTAGAAATAGTACAAGTAATTCTAAAAGGAAGTTCCCTAGCTTCACACCAAAAAGAAAGCTTCTCAATAACATCAAGTAACACTGGGTTTAAATAATTAAATAATTGGATATCTTTAGGATGCTTAAATTTAATATAAGGATTCATTTATTCACTCCTCGTATTTCATTAAGGACTCTTTGAAAAAAAGTCGCTATTCCTAAAGTATAATCTGGATATCCAACCATTGCATCACATTCAAAAAGATTAACTTCATGAGCGTCACTAGTTTTACCCATATAATCGTAACTATATCGGTAATCTCTACAAATACACTTAGATAATTCCAGATTTTCTTTATTAAAAATAATAGCACATTGTTTGGTATCGAGAATAAATTTAGGATCACGAATATTAGGACTACGGCAATTTGTTGAAAGTATCAGAATTAGGATTAGACTTAAAATCTTTATTAGCTTTTTCATTATGTTCCTTTAAGTCCGCTTCTTCTTTTCTTTTTCTTAAGTATTCTTGAAAAGCTTCATACCCCTTTTTAATAAGAGGTATGAAAAGATATTGGGATAAATACTGAATAATTTTTTGCAACATTATTTTTTAATTTTTTCAGCAAATTCTACCAGTACAGGTTTAACCGCTGCCATAACAATATCATCAATAGGAGAGGCAGAATCTTTTACTTTCTCTTCTAGGAAAGGGATAAGAGCTTTTATCACTAGATCTTCACTAGCTTGTAATCCAATTTGTTTTAATACTTCAAGATATTTTTCCATCATGGTCTCCTTAGTAAATGGTTTAAAATTATTTTATTACTTTCTTTTAAATCCTGGATACCTTCTTTGATATTAGTGACCTCTTCATTAATTATTTTAACATCATTTTGACGAATGATAAGAAGTTCTTTTTTTGTTTCCTCCGCTTTCTTTTCAATCTTATTAATAAAATGGGAGTAACCAGCGAAGATAAGACTACTTATCACAATCAGAAATTTGATTGAGGAGGACGCAAAATCAAAAATATAGTCATAGATTTTATTCAGCATTTTCGCCAAATTTTCTGATCGCTTCTTTAGCAAAATAATCAGCTAATTTATATTCGTTAAGTTGGATGTATTCATTATAAGATTCTATCGACATGATGGACCATCCTTCAGGGGCTTCTACCCCATCGTGAAGCTCTATTACTCTATACGGCCAATCACCATTCATGCTTTCTGGCCATAAACTTTGATCAACATCATTGTAAAATTGCACTGCTAAATTCATTACGCCCTCGCCGAAGAAATTGATTTATAAAGAAAATAATCCGCATAGAAAAATAAACCCGTAGTTCCAGCGGTTTTATTAATTCTAAGTAACGGCCCACAAACATTGGCCGCAGTATTAGGGATATTAGTCGAACTAGTCCCGACTGAGCTACCATTAATGTAAAATGTTGCGGTTAAACCTGAAGTTACTTCTACCCTTAGCCTATACCAAGTAGCTGCGGCTACTGCTGTCCCTGTGGTTGTTGTTGTATAGGTACTAGCTTTACCAGTCTCAATAACCCAGTTAGTAGATACGGATCTATTATAGCGGAAATAAACCCCATTAGAGGACTCGGTGGATGATGTGGTGGATAAGGAGTCCCCTACTCCACATCGAAGAATGTAATCATCCCCCACTGATGCAAGGGTTTCTATATAAACATTCCATTCCCAATAGTAAGCAGTGTTCCCACCGAACACCATGGTAGTTATCCCCCAATTGATAGCGGATAACCCTGTGGAAGTTGTGCCTGGTGCAATTCTTAGAATACCTGGGTGATCAACACGTGAAGGAGTCGCACCAGTAAATTGAATTACAGCGGCCGCTGTCCCCCCAGTTGTTTTAACGATACCATTGGTAGTCGCAACCGAATCCCAAATAAAATCTTCAAAGAAATAAGAATGAAGATAGTTAGGAGCTACAAAATTATCAACCGATATTTTTTTGATTGATGAAGCTGAGGTATCGTAAACTTGCACATAGTCATTATATGCAGCGGTTTCGGCTAATTCTGTTTGACCAGAAATGTCTACTGACAAAGTTCTATTGGCAGACAAATCTCCGCCGCCTGTTAACCCAGAACCAGCGGATACAGTCCTCGTATTTGGGACTCTATTAGCTACCAAATTCCCCACCGTCATTTTATTATTTGCGCCTTCAGACTGATCATAGAGAAGAACTAAATCGTTTGTTTCATCAACTGAAGTTTCCGCGGCCAATGATGTAACATCCAAAGTTAATGTTCTATTAGCGGATAAATCCCCACCGCCTGTGATTCCCCCCGCTCCACTTATTGTTGTAGCAGTAGAAGCTTTATTGATAGTTAAATTCGCTACTGTCATTTTATTATTAGCGGACTCACTAGCATCATAAAGAAGGACTAGATCGTTAGCAGTATCTACTGATGTTTCGGCCGCAAGAGATGTTATATCCATCGTAAGAGTACGGTTAGCAGATAAGTCCCCACCTCCAGTAATCCCACCAGCTCCAGAAATTGTATTCGTTTTGGTCGCTTTATTCTGGGTGAGGTTTGCCACCGACATTTTATTTATACCAGGTTCGCTAGCATCGTAGAGCAGAACCATATCGTTAGCATCATCTAAGACTGTTTCGGCCGTTTGGCCTGAAATATCAAGAGATTTAGTGAAATTAGTTACAGATAATTTTTTATTAAATGTCCCACCAGAATCTACTATAGGAACAACATCCGTTGTTGCTGCACTTGTAGCGGCCGTGAGGGCACTTATCTTTGCGTCAGGCATTGTATCAATCCTTTGTTATTAAGTTTCTAAAATAATTTTTGAACCATCTTCAAGTAATAAAAAACCCCCATCTTCTTTAAGAAGATAGGAAGTAATCATTACCCCTCCTCCTCCTCCTCCCATGGTATTAGGAAGAGCGATACTTATGGCGATAACTAACCCCATAAAAATCTCCTTAAAAAAAAGCAACAATTCCCGTTGCAGTAGTGCCTGTGGATCTTATTCTTTTTGTTGATATTGGGTGGATAATTCCGGCGGATAATCCTGAAATTGTCACCGCTGTACCAAAAGCATTTAATACAGAAATATTTCCAGCTACCCCTAGAAGAATTCCTCTACATGGAATTTCATCATTGATATTAACGGAATCACTTGGTGTGACGTTAATAAAATTATTGGCCGATAAGGTTTTGCTTACATCAGACATATATTTCTCTCCTTAGAAATTACATTACTCTTGATATATAAAATTTAGCTTCAAATGTCCCATTAGAGCCAGTTGTGGTTGCATCCCCATGAGCACGAATAACATCATTAACCGCAAGTCTAATTATTGCGGAACTACCCCAAGGCTGCCCAGCGGTCGTAGTGATATGGTTGAGCACATATTCAGTCGCTGTTAAAGAAGATGAAAAACTTGTAGTAGGGGACGCTGTATTTAATGTTACACCAAAATAAGTGGCGGCACTAAATAACTCGTAATAAGCAATGCTGTATAATCCCGCCTCATTAATAGTAAAAGTCGCGCCTAAAGTTGCGCTATCTGCGTAAGTGATGCTACTTCCTACATTAGTCACAGTGGTAGAAAATCTTCTTATTTTAGTGTTAGTGGAACCATAACCATTAGCGGTTCTTAAACTCACAATGGAAATTCTTTTTTGATCTATGATTAACCAATTACTCCCATTAGAAACAATAACTACATAATCGTATTGAACCCCAAGTCCTATAGTAAGCATCCCATCTATAGTTTCACTTCCATTACCATCAAGAGTAACTAGGTTAGTAGAAGAATCCGTCTTCTTAAAAACTAATTGTTTTCCAGTCACACCCGCTGCACTAGGGAGAGTAATAGTAAAAATACCCCCAGAAGAATCACAATAAATAATGTCATCAAGAAGTGTGGCGGTATAAGTGGTTGTCTTAGTAACCGCATATCTTTTATGGATAGAATGATTTGATCTAGTTAATGCCATATAAATTTATTCCTTTAAATTTCTTCTAATAAAACAGTACACCCACAATCGGATGAAGTTGCAGGGGTATTACCACTGGTATGAAAACGAATAACATCACCACTAACCGCAATAAAATGAGCAGTCGCTAAGGAAGTAGCATCGGTCGCTGCTAGTAAAGTATTGTTGCTGTTTGCTTTTCTATGAGCAGCGGTAATGGATGCAATAGAAGTTGTTAACTGATTACTATTAAGTGAAATACCTGCTATACCTTTTGCTCCTGAAGGAGAATTAAACCAATAAGAAACAAAAGCCTTGCATCTCTTGCTTATGGTAATACTCGCCCCATTGGTAGCATCATTCGATACTGTAGTCGCTAATCTTGATATTGTGTTTACCGCTTCAGTGGAAAACCTAGCAATCATCGTATTAGTAGATCCGTACCCAGCATGAGTATGAAAATGACAATTTTCTACATATTTAGTCCCACTAACAATTTTCCAATTAGCATTATCACTAACTATTTTTAAATGATCATTTTGGAATAATAAAACACGAGTTAAAGACCCACCAATAGTTTCACTTCCATTACCATCGATAGTAACAGTATTGGCCGAAGAATCTGTTTTCTCAAATTCTAAAACTAATCCACTATTTCCTACGGCCGTTGGAAGTGTATAAGTAAAACTTCCACTAGTAGCATCTCCAAGATTTACTTGGTCAGTAGTTAAAACTGTATAGTTAGCAGTTTTACTAGTGACTGTTAAATTAGCAGTTGCACCTGTAGTAAGTTTGGCCTTAGTAACTGTACTATCACTTGGTGTCCCTACGCTTAAAGTAGTTCCACTTATTACTTCGATATTTGAAGACCCTGTTATTGGGGCTTCACTAAAAGTTAAAGTTGTTCCACTAAGTGAATATGTATCTTTTTCTTGGTAAACACCGTCGATATAAACCCATGTATTATTCTCACTAGCGGGGCTTACGCTTAGAGTGAAGTTAACTGTAGAACCATCTCCATTGAATGAATCTACTGTTAAATTCCCAGCTTGTGCCCCAAATTCGGCGGTAGTCCATGTATCAGGTGATGGACTTGTATCAGGAACAAAAACCGCTCCACTATTAGCTACTTGAATTACTTTAGAGGTCGCCCCATCAATAGTATCTGTCGATGCTCTATTAACAGTAACAGTATTACCACTAGCATCTGTTTTCTTTATCCCAAGAGTAAAAGCTGTAGTTAAATTTAACCCCGCTATTGCAGGAAGATTGACTGTGATTGCTCCACTTGTGCAATCAAAGCATAATAATTTTCCTCTATGAGTAGCGTCTACTATGGTCACAGGTGAATCGGAGAAAGTTAAAAATAAAACATCTCTCCAAAAAGCAGAGTTCACCGCTGTTTGTGCGGCCGTAGCTGAAGTCGCTGCATCAGTGGCAGAAGTGGCCGCAGCGGTAGCATGATATTTTGCTGAGTAGTTAGTACCATCTACTGTTCCACTCATTTTAATCGCCCAATCTTTTGCCGGGCCTTTACTAGCGGTATCTGTAACCCCTGTCCCCCCAATCGCCCAAGCCTTACTTGAGTAATCTGTGGAGACTACTATCCCATCTGTTTTAGAAGCCCATTCTAAAGCTGTTTGCGCACTTGAGTTAGCTTGTGTGGCATAAGTGTGGGCATTGGTTATTTCTGTGGCCGTAGGGCCCATTTCAAAACCATCCCCCGTAGCATTAGTCATAAAAACTTGATTGGAACTACCAATCATATCTGAAGGTAAAGTAGCGTCAAAATCACCCGGATCTGAAGTTTCATTTAATTTTAATGAACGATCTAATTCATCTTGTTGTTGCTGCGTTAGCATCACTAAATGATCAAGAGCGTCCTCATGAACTTCAGGGAAAAAATCACCCTGATTTCTGATGTCTGTTTCTTGAGTTAAATTTCTCACTCGTCTTATGGAAAGAACATAATCATCAATAAGAAAACCACTATCTAACCATGCTTGAGAAGCATTAACTAAAACTATAGTTCCCCCACTAGCAGAACCCACACCTGTTACAGTGTAATCCGTAGTTAGGGTTAAAGTAGTTTCTACATCAAGCGTATTTCTAACCGTTACTAATAAATCGTTTTGGGAAAATATTCTATAGGTATAACTATAAGTACTCGTCGCACCATTTCCTATATAATTATTCCTATTGGTCGTTGAAGATATAGTCATTATTTAGTTCCTTCTAAATGTTAATATTCTCTCATTCGGATTTACCAGTAGTAAACCCTCTAATATAATCTCCTGGTTCCCTAGGTGATTGATTTCCTTCGTTCACATCAATCATAAACATAACAGGGTTAGCTACTAAAGGGGACCCCACAGGAATTCCTGAAATTAACCCGATAAAACTCATCGTGTCTTTTACGTCTTTTCCTTTTAGATCGTCTGAAGTAATGAGTTTAGCCACTCCTTGAACAGATTCGATTTTTTGAACTACTGGAGAAATACTTAATTTATTATCAAAAGTTGACTCGGTTACTTGCCCCTCAAGGAATCTAAAGGCCGCTCCTCCATAAGGTTGAGTAGCTGCTAAAAACCGCACTTGGGACATAACAAAAGTATCTGCTAGATCATCTATATATTCGTCGTCTTCATCATCATCTAGCTTTCCTTTAAAGGCTTTATAAAGGGCCGATGAAAGAATAGCAGGGATGGCCATAGCATAAGTATATGTTTTTAATTTTTTATCCGAGTATCTAACGAGATTACCTTTATTAATAAAATAACCCGCAAAAGTCATAATTAATTTTTGCCACATATTTCCCGCTTCGGAAGTGGAAACATCAAGAGCGGTCGCCCCTCCTCCTATAGTTGAAACAACGTGATCGGCCCATTCTACAGCTTTATCGTCATCCCATCCTAAAGCTATTTTTTCGTTATAAGCTCCTAGCCAACCAACCGTTTCAAGAATATTCATCGTCATTTTTTGCAAAAAGAAACCATGCTTATCTGTAAAATTAATAAATTTTTTATAAGAAGCTAATGCGCCATTAGCAGTTAGAGTAATATCTTTATAAGCATCATGAGAAGCCCTAACCCCATCTTGCATTCTGGTTTTCATGTATTCAGATTTTAATATAACTTGATTTGAAATTTCTTTTGAGTGAGCAATATACATTCCTAGGGAATTTAAAAGTTCTTTTCCATTAACTTTAGCTAGGTAAGCGGGTAAATCTGTAAAGTTTTCTATAGCGTTTCTTACGTTTCCCACCATAATTTGAGCGACCGTATTTCTTCGTAGCAACCGTCCAAATTCAGCTAGGTCTCTTCCATTAGAAGTATCTTCTACTTTCTCAGTTCTTTGCATAGCAAAGCGACCTAACCAAGCATCAAATGTAGTAGACGCCATATCTGGGTTAATATCATGAATTAATTCTCTAAATTCTTTGTTCTTAATAATTTTATTAGCATTATTTACAACTTCCACTAAATTATAATATTTAACCGCATGTTCTACATGACCAATAATTAAACGAAAATCCAATAACAAAGCCTTGTTATACCCTTCCATCCGATCTTTAGTGAAACCTTTATTAACAGAAGCATAAGCATACCTGGCTTTTTCCATATCCATAGTAATTTGATTTTCCCGAGAAGAAGCTGCTTCCACTAAACTAGGATCTGTGATTGCCGGGATATAACCCCCACGAAGAGTAATTCCTAATTCATTTATTTCTAAAGGAACGGATTCAATCTCTTTCATATAATTACCAGAAAGTTTTTTATTAACAATCTGAATACGATCTTTAAACGTATCCATTAAATCCCAGATCTTTTGAACTCCTTCTGTGATTTCTTTAGTAATCATCCCTTCTTTAGCCATTTCATTCAGGAATTTCATATAATAAGAAGTATCTAATTTTCCATTAGCATCTAAAGTACCCCATCCACGCCCTAATAATAATTTTTGAAGATTAGATTCATTCCCACTATGAAGTAACGCCATTACTATTTCATGTTGATTAAGAGAACCTTTTCCTTCTGGGAAATAATTAGCTAAAGCTATTTGTCTTTTATTTTTAAAGATTCCTTTAAAGTGATCTTTTAATATCTGATTTATTTTTTCTTGCTGTACTTGAAAATCTTGAGCGTATTTTGTTTGTGCATCTCTTAATGGTTGAAATAAAAAATTTCTTAATGGGCCGTTAATAAAATCATGGCGATCTAAATTTCCAATTAAATGCTCTACTCGAGTAGACGCTGCATTTAAATTAAGAATCCTAGTTTGCCATTTTTTTATGAATTCATTTTGAGAAAATTCAGATTTAGGGATTAATTTTAAATTGTTATTGATGTTACTCATAACTACATCAATAGATTCTTTTTTATTGATCGAGAATACTTCTTTTTCTTCTTTTGCAAGATCAATTAGAGAATTAACCATTTCAGAAATATTTTTATACTCATCTACCGTTAATTCTTTTTTATCTGACACAACAATATCTTGAAGTATTTCTTTCATCGCTTCTATTTTGGCATACCCATCAGGGTTCACTCTTTGCATGATAGAAAAATATTCTTCTAATTGTTGCGCTTTCTTTTCTGTTAATTTTAGTATGTGAAATGAATCCAAAATTCCTTTGGCCAAATTAAGGTAATCCATTTCATATTTTTTACTTAATTTTTCTTTAGGTTGATTAAATATTTTTTTAGTTTTAGTTTCAAATTTTTCAATTAGCTGATTTACTTCTTTAGCGGCATTGAATAACTCATGATTATAATACTCATTATATTTAGCTTCATACGCTTCTTTAAAATCACCTTTAGTAAGAGCGGTAATAGATGCTCTTCTATTTTTAATTTCTAATCTTGAATAAATATAAGGAGAAACTTTTTCTAATTTTTTATCATTAATTTCTTTAGCCGCTTTATTTTTTATTTCTTCTTTTGCTGGAAGTTTTCTGCCTATTTGAATAAAAAGATTTTTAGTTTCAGTAGGAAATTTCTCCCAAAGAATTTCTAGTTCTAATCTTTTTAATTCTGATAATTTTTCGGTATGAATAGCTTCTACTGCTTGGTCTTGCGCTAAAGACGCATCTGATAATTCTGGATAAAGTTCATCCATACGGCGATTAGTTTCTTGGTCAATAAACATTTCTTTATTGGGGGAATTAAGAAGTGTATTAATAAATTCTGGAATATTAGGAATAGAGGCCATATCAGAAATTAGATCAGGAGTTAAACCTTCTTTTTCTGATAAATATTCTTCTGGTATTTGTCTTAATACTTTTTCCCCTATTAATTCTTTTATAGCTTCTTTATTAAACTTAAGGTCTTTAACAATATCTACGGCCGTATAGAAAGGATTAGATACCACTTCTTGGGTTACTTCTTTTCTAACTTCTTTTTCTACTGCTTTAAATTGCGTTTCTTGTTTAGTCTGAAGTTTGGCCATCTCTTTGGAAATTAATTCTTCCTCCGCTAAAAAAGTCGCTTCAGTATGAGCTTCTACTAAATCATTTTTTTGTTTCTCATTTAGATTAAGAACTTCTACCATGTCTAAAACATCAGCTTTATTAATAAAAGAATCATCTAATGCTTCTTTTATTTCCGCTTGAGAAGCATAAAGTTTGTTCATCATGTCTCTTACTTGAGGAGTAAGCTTAATATTGTTCTTAAGTAAACGAGCATAAACAGAAGCAAGCCAAACTCTAAATTGTCTAAATACTTGTTTAAGCCCTTTAGAAGGGGCTTCCCCACTAGCTAAATACGCTTCTACTGTTCTAGCGAATTTCTCATGTTGAGCGGTTTTAATTTCTTCTCTTGAATTAACCCCAAGATATTTTAAAATCTCATTAAACTGATCTTTTATTTCTTGAGGCGCATCTTCTACTGAAGCAAGATCTCCTAAAATCTCAAGAAATAAATGCCCTGTCTCATGGAGAAAAGTTGATTTATCTGCATTCTCAAAAAGTGAAATAGTCATTTCTCTTTTAGGAGAAATTTTTAAACTTCCTTGTGGAGTATTTTGTCTTTTTGAAAATGC
>Ga0213919_1000787_pt1 | contig 12908 bp, 18 predicted proteins | sample McNCre317MG_FD_161056 | JGI IMG/M metagenome (GOLD analysis project Ga0213919, IMG submission 161056) | Freshwater microbial communities from McNutts Creek, Athens, Georgia, United States - 3-17 MG | ecosystem: Environmental > Aquatic > Freshwater > Creek | place: USA: Georgia | collected... | reverse complement strand
AATATAGATTATACCGTACTTTTCATCAAATTTATATTTTTATAATTTCGTGAACACAGCCACATCGGACCCGTGTCAAGCAAAATTACTTGACATTAACCAACCAAATATGTTACGTTCAACATGATAACACTATCAAAATAAAATAAGAAAGGAAAATCAAAACCATGAATATTACGCAGGCACACGAACTAATAAACCTTATCAATTCCGAAATGTTTGGTAATACAGCATTAACAAGTAATGATTATCGGGGTATAATTCAGCTTGGTACAACTGTGTTATCATCAGACACAAACAAAGAAAAATTTCTAGGACTCGTTGACCGTATTGCAGAAACACGTCTAAGAACACTTGATTTAGAACTTGAATTTCCACAGCTACTTAGAACATCATATGAAATGGGTTGCATACTTCAGAAAATCAACATCCAACCATTCAGCGCAAAACCGCAGAACGCTTGGAAAGTTGGTGATAACGATTTCCAACCGTCACTTTACAACATAGATAAACCGGTTGTATCGAGCAAATTCTTTACAAATGCGTCAAGTTTTGAGTTCGACGTCACAATTCCTGACGAAATGTTAAAGGGTGCGTTTACATCCGTTGAAGCGTTCGGCGCATTTATTGACGGTATTATGTCGGCACTCGCAGATAGTATGACAATAGCGTTAAACAATTTAGCATACGCATGTATTTGTAATTTCATTGCTGAAAAGGCAAAGGCAAATAATGGTGTTGTAAATGTGCTATTAGCATATAACGAACAGACAAATCACAATTATACATCAATTGCAGATGCAAAAACAGATAAAGAATTTTACAGATACACAAACATGATTATCAATAATATTATTGATTACATGCGTAAACCATCAAAATTATATAATGTCGGTGGACTCGTAAGAGCAACCGCACGTGACAACATGCATGTGCTTATATCATCCGATTATTGGAACGGCTCCAAAATGTATCTAAGTGCTGATACTTTTCATGACACAATGGTAAAGATTGATGGCTTTAAGACATTCACAACATTACAGGCAACAGGAACATCAATTCCGGACATCACACACAACACACAGATTAACGTCATTCCGGCGTCAAACGCTAGCAATAACAACACAGCTATCGAATTATCCGGAATTATTGCAGTAATTGCAGACCGTGAATCAATGGGTATTGGATATAATGATAGATTTAGTGCTGTCGACAGAAACAACCGTGACCGTTACACCAACTACACCGAGGGCGCAACACTCACTTACTATAATGATTTAGATGAAAACGGTGTAATTATCATTGCAAACAATGTTGGACTTTCAGTCGATAAATCATCACTAACATTTGCTAATTCAGCTGCTGACACACAGACAATCACAGCAACAACAACACCTAGCGGTGAAACTGTAACTTGGAAATCGTCAAAAACGAGTGTCGCAACCGTATCAAATGGAGTTGTCACACCGGTTGGAACCGGAACATGCACCATCACAGCAACATCCGTTATTGGCGGTATCACATTCACACAGACAACAACCGTTACCGTTGGTTAATGGTTTAAAAACACGTGGAACATTCGCACAACGTGAATGTTTCACGTGAAACATTATGGAGTAATGAAAATGGTTTGTAAATTATATGACAATAAATCAAAATCAAATGTAATACATAAGGATATAACGCAAGTGGGAAACGATAAAACGGTTATTTTAAAATACGAAACCGATATAATAAATCCCACTATTTATTTATCTGTCGACTCAAACAGCCTTAAATTTAATTATGTATATTTGGAAGATTTGCGCCGTTATTATTATGTCACCGGAATTACAACATCACATGAAAGAATTATAGTCGAACTTGCTGTTGATGTTTTAATGTCATTTGCAAACGAAATTATGCTAAATGATTGTATATTGGAACGACAAGAAAATGTATACAATATTTATCAACATGATGATGAGGTGCCACAACTTATGTATGATGATGTATACACCATAGGCGCGCCAAATGATTTAATTGACACTAACAACACCACTTTTATTTTAGCAACAGCCGGAGGTTAATATTTATGAGCGAATCACACCCACAATCAATATCAACAGATGCATATTATACACTATTATCTAGTGGCATGCCGACAGCATCGGGAAACATACCGGTAACCGAAACAACATTCCATAGTGAAAGTGGTTCCAATTGGCAAGGCGCAAGCTCTTTAAATGGCGCAATATGTGGTATTGGTGATTTAACACATAGTCAAATACTATTTAAATTTTCAAAAACAATAACAGGATATACAAATAACAATCTAGGTACAACAACACTTGATATTGCCGGTGTTGGTGTATCATATCATGATAATGAGGTACATTTATGTCCTGTTGCTCCCGATGGAACACTAATGACGGCATATGAGGGAACCGCGCTTGATTTAACACCTAGTTATTGTTCTTTAGCCGCCGCAACAATAGGCAAATTATACCTATGTGTAACATATCTCGAACAACTTGGTGGATATTGTCCTTATTTGGGGATGGGTGTTGAGGTTGACCAAATAAACCACCCTCTACAATACACAAAAGACACTTACACATTTTCACAGGGATATTTTAACTTAGTGGGAAATGATATATTTGAATATGGATTATTTGGCAAATATTGGAATGATAAAGAAGTTGCACCACAAAATGATGAGGGCGGTGGCGGTGGTGGTTTCAATCCAACCGACGAACAATTGACAATGCCGTCATTACCAACCGACGGTGCAATATCAACACATCTTGTTAGTGTATATAATTGTACTGCATCCGAATTACAATCATTTTCACAATATTTATGGAGCAATTCATTTTTTGACAATATTCTAAAAAATTTCTCATCACCACTTGAAAATATCGTTACATGCCACACATTGCCGATTGATTCACGACTCATTGCGTCACACGCCGAAAATATAGCAGTTGGAAATTTATCAAGTGGTGTTTCATCACATAGGGTTAATGACAATCAACAATATATCGAACTTGATTTTGGCAAAATCAACATTGCGCATATGTATAATTCATTTGCGGATTTAGACACACGCGTTACATTATTTTTACCATATGCCGGATATACTGAAATTGATGTGAGCGATTGCATGGGTAATAAATCGGCGTCAGGTTGGCTACACATTACATATAGATTGGATATATTAACCGGTGATTTTATCGCAGTCGTTGAAGCCGATTCACCATTATCAAAACATTGGGATGTTGGTTATCATATTATAGAACAAAAAAGTGGAAATATGGCGTCACCGATACCAATAAGCGCAACAAATTACATGAGTGTGTTTACAAGTGCGATTGGTGCGGTTGGACAGTTTGCAAGTAGTAACATACTTGGTGGGGTTAGTACGTTGATGCAGACAAAACCGCAATATGGCAAAACCGGAAATATTGGCGGTAATGTCGGGCGGTTAGGATATACAAAACCATATGTAATTTTACATCGCCCTGTATATAAGACACCTGATACATTTAATCACAAATGCGGTGTCATATCAAATATTTATTGTAATTTAAATGATTCTAATGTTACCGGTTTTATTAAAGTGAAAAAAGATACATTTAAAGGTGCAAATATACCATGCACGCAAACCGAATTGGAAATGATAAAAGATTTAATGGAAAGTGGGGTTGTTACAAATGAACCATAAAGAAGTAAAAAGACGACTCAAAACGATGTATGACGGACAGAAAACGGAAAATAATTATTGGTTTTGGTTTTGGAAATTATATAATATTGTTTCGGATGTTTTCGAGTATTTCAACATACCACAGGGAACAAATAAAAAATCAATTACAGACAATTTAATTTTACTTGGTTATTGCTCTTTTATTAAACTTAAAGATGGGACTATATTTACACCATTTTCGCATATTTTTGATTATGACAAATACTATCAACCGCGCAAAATGGTATATGCAAACCCCCGAATTACCGATTATAAAACATATAAAATCGGTGAAAACTGTGAGGTAGTTTACAATACAACGAATGAATTTAGATGTTGGAATTTAAAGACAGATACAGGATTTTTTACTTTTATATCTAAATACGCGCGCATGCTTGCCGATTTAGAAAGTACCATATCTATTTATACTATAAATAATAGGTCAACAAGCTATCCGGTTGCGGATGATATGAGCATTGCAGAATCAATCAAAGCATTTTTCGATAAATTGGCAATAGGGGAACGCGCCGTTATATCAGATAATTCAATCATCGAACAATTTCGAACTGTTGAAATGGGAAAGGCAAACTTAAAAGATGGAATCAACGATTGGTTAATTGCACGTGATAAAGTGCTTGAAATGTTTTTCCGTGATATCGGCGTTAGAATGTATAATCCAAAAAAAGCACAAGTAACAGAGGATGAAATCGAGGTAAATAATCAACTATTAGTAATATCAATAGATGATTGTTTGAAAGCGCAAAACGAGGGTTTCGAACGTGTTAATGATATGTTTGGTACTAAGTTAAAAGCGCGAATAAATCCTAAATATTCGGTTGAAAAAACGAATGTTTCACGTGAAACATCTGAAAAAAAAGGTGGTGGCGAAAATGTATAAAATCGGTGAATATTTAGATGAATTTGAAACTTTGACACCAACCATTTCAGCACTTGACAATGAAGATTGGTGGAAAGCTGCAAAACCTCAAATAAATGATTTAATATGGATGTATTATTATGACCGCGAATTGATAGGTGGAAACCGTTTTCAATCCGATGATGAAACACATAATTATAATAATATAATGAAAACTTTCGAAATATATTTAAAGCAAAACAACCGCCGTTTTAATCGTATATTTAACGCATTTATTGCCGATTTCAATCCATTGTGGAACGTTGACGGTGTAACCGGAACCGTACACGAGGGAAGTAAACGCGGTAATGATGAGTTACAAAATAGGGGTAATGATAAAATCACAAATAGTGGTACAGATACTAACACCAAAAGCGGAAATGAAACACACACAGGAAGTGGATTTGATAAACTTATACACAATTATGATTCATATAATAACCGCACCGGAAATCAGGAAACGGAACTTGAGGGTATTTCAACAGATGAAACATTAAAGACAACATTTGATGATTCTACTTATAATGGTGTTGAAAAAAACACTCATGACATGGGCAATCGAAAAGATACTATCAATTATAATGATGTTAAAGATATTCACTATGGTGAAGATTACGATAAGAATGAACTTGGTAGCACCTTAACCGATACATATAATGACGTAAAAGATGAATTTGAGCATGGTAAAATTGAAACTACTGATTACAATTCTAACCATAAAACCGTGTATAATTCGGATGATAAATTCGTTGAAATGGTAATAAGGCAAGGAAACATAGGCGTGACACGTAGTGACGAACTAATTACACACGCAATCGAGCTTTTTAATTCAACACTATATGATTTTTATAAAATGATAGTGCGTGAACTTGTAAATCTTGTAACATATCGAGTTTATTAAAGGGTGGTGATAATATGCAAGCATCTATTGACTTTGACGGAACTTTAACGGGGAGCATCGCGGGCGGTGGCGGTGGTGGTTCGGATGTTTCAATAACACCGACATATAATCAAGGAACTAAGATTGCGGATTATTCCATTGACGGAAACGAGGGGGCAATTTATGCGCCCGAAATAGTTATAAATAAATATATAAATGATGGTGTTAAAATCTGCGAAATTAACGGTGTTGAAATATTTACACCATCATGTAGTTATATCAACACTTTGAGTGATGTAAACGTAGAACAAATAGGGGGATTTTCACAGGGCGCAAATGTTACCCCCGTAAACGTGAAAAGGGTGTCATATACTAATGACGTTAGCAACGGGGAAAAAATCGGAACTTTGGCTGTTGGTGATACTTCATATAATGTATATCAAAAGCAAAGTTCTAATATAAATTATTCACTTAATGAACAAGACACGGGGTTACTATGGTATGATGGAAGACACATCTATCAAAAGACTTTTGAAATTTCCATAACTTCAGCACTTGTTAGTGTATCAGTAACCGATATTGATATTGATATAATATTATCGGTTGAAGGTGTTAGCGTTGGTACAGGGTATCAGATATGTATACCTTATTATGAAACCCTAAATTACTATCAATTTATTCAGTATGATAAGGGAAATAATAACATACAAGTGGCTTCTGGTAATAATGTAGCATCATATTATGATAATACATATGTTACTATTAGATATGTAAAGGCGGTGGCATAATGGAAAATATCGTAAATCTTATAGTAAATAATGGCGTTGCAATTGTTGTAGTTGGTTATTTCCTATTTACAAATTATAAATTCAATGAAAATCTTATTAAAACTCTTACAGAAATAACCGTGACATTAAAGGATATACAGGATGATTTAAGGGAAGGGCGAACAAATGAAAACAAGTGATAAAGGAAAAGAACTAATCAAATCATTTGAGGGATGTAAGTATAGACCATATAAACTTAGCGGCGAGATGTATTACACGGTTGGATATGGACACACCGGAACGGATGTAAAAGCCGGATATATTTATAGTAGAGAACAAATAGACAAATGGTTTGATGCCGATATTGAAAAATTTGAAAAACTTGTTGAAAAATACAATGATGAATATAATTGGAACCAAAACGAATTTGACGCGCTTGTTAGTTTTGCATATAACACCGGCTCCATTGATTATTTAACAGCACGTGGAACACGAAACCGTGATGAAATAAAGGGTGTTTGGTTAATGTATTGTCATGATGCAACCGGTAACAAGTTAGATGGTTTAATCAGGCGTAGAAAACAGGAATTAGCACTATTTGCAACACCGGTTGGTGATATATTAGAATCAAGTATCGAGGTGATACCACATGAGTAATTATGTAAAGCGTGAGTTCATATCTAAAATACAGGGAAATTATATCTTAATCGTCGGACAGCGTTCAAATGGAAAAAGTTTCGCCGTTAAAGAGGACATAATAAAACGATGTATTGAAAACAATGAACAATTCGCATATATCAGACGATACAAGGAAGATTGCAAACAATACATGATTCAAGAGTATTTTTCTGACATTATTTGTGATTCAAAAGGTGTTAATCATTTGGAAAAATGGAGTAAAGGGAAATACAACACAATCACGGTTTCACAGCAAACAATTTATCTAGCTTTTATTGATGATAATGAAAAAATTACACGCGGTCAAAAACTCGGTAGAATGTTCGGTTTATCATGGGCAACGCATTATAAGTCATTATCATTTCCGGAAATTACAACCGGAGTATTTGAAGAATTCATTACCGATGGTGCCTATTTATCAGATAATGAACCTAGAATGTTTATGCAGCTTGTTTCAACCATTTTTCGAGAAAAACAAGCAAGAATATATATGGTTGGTAATACGGTGTCACGAATCAATCCATATGTTAACGAATGGGGTTTAAAGGGTATAAATAAACAAAAAATAGGTACTGTTGACTATTATAAACAACCATATACCGATGAAAACGGAAACACAAAAGACGTTGTTATAGCCGTGTATCTGACACATACTACACTATTTAATAGTGGGATGTTTTTTGGAAATGTCGCAAAATCGATAGTTGGCGGAATGTGGGAAAGTGACGAACACCCCCATTTAATCGGTAGTATAAACGATTATAATATATTATATGAATTGGTTTTCCGATATGATAATAATATGTTTTTGATGCGATTCATACAAGATAAAAAGCACACTTGTAATTGTATGTGGTTTGTGTCACCAAAAACAAGTGATTATATCCAAAAAAATTCAAGAATAGTTTCGAACAAATTTATAAATTCGCCGTTTGCAACAATTGACTTTGTACCACTTTCAAAAAAAGAAAAAATAATTTTTGATTATATCGACAATGGGAAAGTTGTTTTTTCGGATAATTTGACCGGTACGGAATTTTATCAATGTTATGAAAATCTATAAAATAAAACACCGAATGTTTCACGTGAAACATCCGGTGTTATTTTTATTTATCGTCGTTGTCATTTATTTGAATGTAATAAAAGATACATGCTGTGATAAGCATAAAGCCGTAAAATATAATTTGTTCAATTGTCATATCACTCACCCACCACCTTAATATATTTAACATATTTTTTATCTATCCTTTTGAATTCAACATGATTTAGAATTGTTGTGTTGTGTTCGATTGCTAAAACAAATTGATATTGTGTTGTCATGATTGACATTACATTGTTAAATTCAACATGACAGCCACACTTGTCATTATAAATAACACGCACTTTCATTTCTTTTCTTCCTTTCTAAAATTCTCCAATATAATCCTCATACGATGCAATAAGTCGTAAAAATTCGGGTGTCTGTCCTATGGTAAAAGTTGTTGGTTGTAATATGATAGCATGTCGTTGATTGCATTTATAGCGGTTTCCGTCAATGTCTGTATATTCAAAATTTGGCTGTTCGTCGTTATAATAACGTATCAACTTTTGTGTTGCTTCATATGGCAAAACGGTTCCGTTTTCAAAATTACAAAAACATAAATGTTTAACCGCTTTTTTTCGCACACCGGACATTGTAAGATGTTTAACGCCTTTATAATCCATATACATGTATTTTTTACTCCCGAGTGTTTTAAAAAATTTATAGTTGCCCTTTTCTGTTTCGTTTTCGAAATATCCAATTGGGTGTGATACACCTTTTATATCTTTTGGTTTATATAAATCGATGTCTAAATTGTTTCTTGATGCACTTTCAATAATACGTTGTTCAACCTCTTTGTTGTATTCCCCAACCACCTTGTAAACCATGTCGCCTTTTCCCTTTATAGAATCGGTGTCATAATAGATGGTGTCAAAATCTAATTTTATTATGTTTTTAAACAAATTATAACGTGCAATTGCAGTCACCCAAACACCCGTTGCCATTGGGAAGAACAGCGTTGAAAATGATGTTTTCATATCATCTAATTTTTTTTGTATGAAATCATCCGTTGGTTCCTGTATATCCCACATTTTTTCATCTTTTGATTCGTCAAACATTGGATTGAATGAAATTCCGGTGCGTAATATGTTAAATGCAGACATTCCGAAGCATGCGTTTATTTCCTCTTTTTGTTTCTGATAAAATTCCTCCATGCCCTCGACACCCTTTAATGTTGTTTTATCTGAATATCTTTGAATAATAAAGCGTATTACTTCAGGTTCCAAATAATCTTTATATGACGCCCAAATATGAATATATTCAATTTTATCAATATTATAGCAAGTTTCTATCATTTCTAAATCATAATCAGTGAGTATCATTTCAAATGTACCTTTTATACTGTGTAAACGCCCATTGTCTACAACATCATCACCATCAATGTTTATCATTTTATAGTGTGGTATATAATGATTGTAAAATTTTGATTTTAAATTAGTGAATTTAACATGATATAAAATCGCGTGGCTGTCCGTTTCTTTATATTTTTGCGCTAATTCATACGTAACAGACCTAAAAGGTTTCATCGGTAATTTAAAACAAGTCATAACATATGGGTAGCTTGACGAAAAATCAAATGACCACACATTACGCATCAATTTATTGATGTATAAAATATTACCGTGTGATATGCCACCACTAAATGCAGCTAGTAACGCTTGATATATTCGTAGTGGTGGCGTTTTTTCTTGTTGTTTTTTTACATACCAAAAGCCACATTCTTTTTGTAGTGATTTTCTGACACATCCGGTTTGTGTTAGTGGTATTGATTTAATGTGCTTATATGTTGCGCGAAAATATTCAATAACATCATTTAGTGTCTTTACATCCATATAGCCATAATATAAGACATTATGTGGTAATTTCGACACCGGCGAATATGGAATATTATAATCTAATTCGCCAACCGCTTTTTTTATGTCGGTGTATTTTTCTGCTGATTTTTCAAGTGATAAATTAGTGAGCATATAAGAGCATCTAAAAACTATGTTTAATTCATCAATCTTGTATTGAATCGGCTGTCTTTTCTGTCGCGCGCATAAATCAGATACATGGTATTTATTTCTTATAAATATATCTAATAACCATTGTGTTTCATATTGCAAATTATGTATATATAAATATTTGGTTATTCTATCATCTGATAAACGTGTTAAAACCTCGTCAAATTCGTTCAAATCACGCCCATAATAATATTTATTATTTACGCCAATCATCCATAAATAACAGCAAGCCACTTTTTCATGTGTTTTGTAATATTCCGGCGGTTTTGAATAATCAAATGGTTTTAATTCACCATCAATTTCATATAGTGATATTGTTTCGATGTCGAATGTGTACACATTATCATCATATAATCCATCTTTTGATTTAAACACATGTGGTTTTGGCATTTTCAGACATTTTGAAATGTGTTTGAAATTTTTTAACTCATTTTCATACATCTATTTTTTTCTACTCTTTCTTTTGGTTCCCTTGGTTCCATTGCTGCGCTTTACTTTTTTATTTAATTTATTATATTCCGCGTTTAATTTTTTTACTGTTTCCTCATATCGTTTATCATGCGCGGTTTTGGTGTTCCTGATTTGCTGTTTCATTATTTTTTCAATTTTCGCGTCTGATAAACCTATACTATAACCATAATCGTATATTTGCGCCACTTCATCACTATCGTAATATTCTTTTATGCCATTATCCATATTATTAAAGCGGTCAATGTTTCTTACAAACGATGCAAAATCTGTTACATATTTATATTCATTCATCGTTGATTTCATTGCTTTTTCACTTATCTTTTTCATTGATTCGGTGTATGCAGATAAATCTTTTTTAGCTTTACGCGCCTTGTTTAAATACGTAGACACCTTGGAACCGCCGGCAATTTCGAAAGCATCTGCAATTGTCATCATTTCATCTATTTGTTCTTGTGTCATGTTCGCCGTCTTTTTCCGGAATTTGACATCCGTCATTTTAGATATATCAAAACCGTTTCTATCGTAAAATGATAATAACATATCTTGCGTTTGCTCAACTGCAAATGATTTCACGCCTTTTTTGTTCCATTCATCAATTCTTTTGTTCAATCTATCGACTTTCTTGTATTGTTCCTTGGTTAGCTGCATAGTTTGTCAAACCCCCTCAACGCCCTTTTAATATTATTATTTACTTGTCTTATATATTCTTTTTTCATGTCATTTATGATGTTATCTAGATATTTATATTTATCTGCAATATATTGTGATTCAAAATAATCATAAGTTAGATAATACGATAATACCATGTCATGATAATGATAATATATGATAGCCTTATTATTTACTAATGATACAAAACAATTATCCGTGTATCTTAAATCCTGTATAAATTCATTAAATTTATGTTGATATTTATTTTTATCCATTATTTCACCCTCCGAATGTTTCACGTGAAACATAAAACGGTGGTAAAAATTACCACCGCTGTATGTTCAATGATTTAGTTATTTCTTTTTATATGATTTCTTGGCGGTTGTCTTTTTGGGTTCCGGTTCCTGTTCTTCAGATTCATACACTGATAAAACAGCCTCTGTAATGTCCTCGCGTGCCTTTTGAGTAATAGGGAAACAATCGTCATAATAGTTTCCGTCACTTCCTTTTGATGCCGGCATAGCGATAAACAAACCGTTTGCCCCGTCTATAATTCTAATACCCTTGACAACAAATGCGCTATCAATTTCAATACTTGCAAATGCCTTTAATTTGCCTAGGTTAGCAGGATAAATTGTAACATTAGTAATAGTAAACATAATTTTTTATACTCCTTTATATTTATTCGTTTGGTGTTTCATTGGGTGTTTCTGTCGCCGGTGTTTCCGGTGGTGTTTCGGGTTCCGTTGGTGATTCCTTTAAGCGTTTTTCGATGCGCTCCATGATGCGGTTTTCTAGTGCGTCAATATCGACTGTGTCTGCATCCGGTGTTACATCATTTCCGAGTGTTTCGGTGTCCTGTTCTTTTGGTTTAAATGATTCAATGACCATATCAACCAATTTTTCACGATTTTTCATGCATCATTGTCCTTTCATTTTATTTAGATTTAGCAAACATCAAACCGGCTCCATCATTATTTTATCCGTGTATATTTGCATATCTATTTTGAAATGTTTCACGTGAAACATTACATGTGTTTGTCCATAATGTCGAGTGCCTGTTTACACCCATTGTCTATAATATCTAATATATCCTTAATACTTTTTGTACTATATTCGAACAGCTGCATTTCTAATAAGATATCACTTCTTTTATCAAAACATTTATCCGATAATTCAAACATAGTATTTGTTTTATCTAGATTTGGTAATAGTATGTTAACTAATGCTTCAGACCTTAATTCATACGCTAACGACATTGCGCGGCATTCAAATGATTTGTATAGCTGCACGCGTTCCCAATTTGACATTTTTTCTTTAATCATGTTTCACACCTCCAAATAATTTGTAAATAGATACGTTTAATTTTTCAGAAATCATCAAAGCCGTGTAAACATTTGGTGCTGATGTTTCATAAATCCATTTATACACCGCCATTGGCGTATAATTGATTGATTCAGCAAAGCCGGACACCGTGAAACCGGCGTCAATTATTGCTTGTTTAAGGACTGTGTTCATAATTCAATTGATTACCTCCATTCTTATTTAATATTGATTGTTAATTGTTATTTAGAATTTCATTATAACTTGTCAAGCCCCTTTTTGTGTGAATCTTTTGTGAAAGTTTTGTGAACAATTTTAATGTCAAGTAATTTTGCTTGACGTGTGCCCGATGTGGCTGTGTTCACGAAATTATAAAAATATAAATTTGATGAAAAGTACGGTATAATCTATATT
>Ga0213919_1000783_pt1 | contig 12955 bp, 15 predicted proteins | sample McNCre317MG_FD_161056 | JGI IMG/M metagenome (GOLD analysis project Ga0213919, IMG submission 161056) | Freshwater microbial communities from McNutts Creek, Athens, Georgia, United States - 3-17 MG | ecosystem: Environmental > Aquatic > Freshwater > Creek | place: USA: Georgia | collected... | reverse complement strand
GTAAACAAGGCATTTTCAGATGTACAATAAAATGTACAGCACATGAAAATGAGTCTATGTTAGACTATGCTAACAAAAACAAACACACATTCGAGCTAAAATTGGATAAAATAAATCAACCGAAAAAATAAAATAACACTCGTTTGCAACTTTTTTTAAAAAACTCGAAAAATAGTCAAAATGACTATAAGGTCGATTGTGTTAGTGTTTGTGCAGGTTTCATTAATTGCAATAGTTAGCAATAACTAACACAGCACACACGTTCGACTAAAATCGTGTCAAGCATAAATTACATCAATTTTTGTTAGCCTATGCTTACAAGAATCGAGTGTCGTAACGCGCGACGGTGAAAAAATGGGATAAAGAGAATGTGTGTTCGAAATCGCGTGATCCGGTGCCTGGATTTGTACAGATTTTTGTACTCGAATGAATGTTTGCGATTGCGTGTTTGGTATGGACAAAAAAGCACCCATGCACAATTTTTTATGTGCATGGGCTAAACATTAAAAATTAATCATTATTTAATTTTAAATACCGATGTATGCCAGTCTCTGGTATCTGTACTAGACACATCACTTGATGATACACCAAAAGTAATTACATCATTAGCAACTAATGGAGTTATTATTGTTATTGTAGATACTGGTGTCGCGCCTTCATCAGCATAGCCGCTGTTTACCGCTATTCTGCTGCCATTTTTATTAATTATTACAATTGCAGTAGCTCCCAGAGTACCCATCGATTCAAATTCTAAGTAGTATAAACCTGAACCGTCACTAGGTATAGTGTATGTGTCTCTTGTATACTCAGTATACGCAGCAGGGATGCTGTTAGAACCACTATTTGAGTGTACAAGACTAAACAAATTATTATTAAATGTCTGAAGTGCTGTAACGTCAGACTGAAGCTGTGTAACATCATCGGAAAGATTCTCATTTGCTAACAATTCCGTTGTAACGTTAGTTGTCGAACAGTTAGTATCCGGAACGATTGTGTCACCAATAGCAATAGCCTGCGTAGCCTTGTAAAGCACATCATTATAAATGAAATAATCACCGATAGCATACGCATGAGTGCTTGTTGCGCTCGCCTCGTTATATGCACAAATCATATCCTCTAAATCCTGCCTAGTATCTGTGATCTGTGCACCCTGTGAAGTAATAGCACCCTCTGCGGTTGTGAGTCTGGTATCAAGTCCAGCAATATTACCAGTATTAGTGCTAATATTCTGTTCAGCTGTATCCATGCGAGTTTCCAGAGCGTCGATGTCAAGTTCTGCCTGCGCTGTATCCTGAACTGCTCCATAAAGCGCAGCGTCAACGTCAGAAAATGCCTGATTAGTATCTGACCAGTCGCGCTTATCGGCGCCCGTTGTTAAGGGCAGATTATAATGAGTAGTTCCGTTAGTGTAACTCATGTAAATATCTCCTTTCTTATTCCAGTGTTAAGTGTGCATACTGCTCGGCGGTTATTCCGGTTCCATCAGGTCGATATACAACACGATTTCCGATTGTCAGGTCTGTATTAAGTCTCAAATAATCATAAGCGCTAAGGTTAAGTGATGCATAAGCATCAGCATCAAGGTCAAGTGACGCATACTCACTTGCTGACATAGTACCCAGAGCATAATTAATGCACTCTGACAGTGCAACACTATGATCTTGCTTAACACCTGCAACAGGCATATACACATAATCATAATGCAGCCGCTCGCGCCCGAATACTAAATACTCATCAGCTGTTAGAGTATATGCTGCATACTCATCAGCAGTTAAACCCAGCTTACAATACTGTTCTGATGTCAGGTTATTGCCTAAATGCTGGTATAGCAGTTTATTATTCAGGTCAAAATTTATTCTACCATCAGGAGCATAAGCGTATGCATTCCAGTTATACACGTTGATTGCAACATGCAACAACATTTCGTGTATTTCGTCGATCTCTCGTTGTAATTCTCCAACCTTTTCATTGATATAGAAATACAACTTGTGTTCACTTAATGATATGCTGCTATCAACATACTGTCGCAATGATTTATAAATAGCGTTAATGTAAGCTCTTAAGCTGTTAATATCAGCAATCGCGTGTTTAATCTGGTTGATCTGATTCTGTAAATCAGCATCAACAGCTTTTCGTGTATTCGCCTCATCATGTATTAGCTGTAAAAGATCGCTTTCGACTCTGGCAATTTCACGAGCAATGCGCACAACTTCTGATTCTAAGTATTCAATTCTATCAGAGTATGTGTTTACTTCATTGTGCAGTGCTGCAACTTCATCCTGCAAATGGTCGACAGTCTCATAATAATCTGCGAGCTGATCAATAATTGCTTTAATCGATGTTATGTACTCATCAAATTTTTTGATTTCTGCCAGAACCCAATCAAGATTTAATTCGTGTACATTGGTATACGGAATTTGATTTAAAGCCATTAAAATAACTCCTTTCCGGTGATATTTCAACGGGTTTCAACAACATTCTGTTAATTTCATTATACAAAATTTAGTAGACAAGTAAACAAAAACGCTTTTTAAAATCGTCGATAATAAAGTCTAAAAGATTAAACATAGCAAGTTCCTGCTCTTGCTTAATAAGTTCCTGCGCGCTCATGTGGTCACGTCCATGCCAGTCTTTATTATAGTTCTTTTTAAGCTGTTCGTCGTGATCAACAGTGTTTTTAGTCGTTCCGGTTTCGTCCTGAACCTTACCATATTTTGTATCCTGATCGGTTTTAATCTGGGAATTATACGTGTTTTTGTCCGATGATTCCGGCTGTCCATTGTTATTTTCATTATAACTATATACACTATGGAGCGCTGTATCATCACCAGTTTTTTTATCGGTCCTATCAATGGTATCTTTTCCGGAAAGTGTCTCTTTTAACTTACGCTCAAAATCTGTGATAATATCTTTTTCGAGCTTGCTTCCAAGATGATCTTCTAAATGCATATCAACGTTTTCGAGCGGGTTATAATCGTAATTCTGTGTATTTTTGAGCCATTCCCATGTACTTTTCCGTTTTTCGCACCACTGTGTAATAGCATATTTAAGAAAATCAAAATTGCTATATAGTAGCTCAAACTCTGCCGTCTCCATGAGTAAATTACTTTTAAGTGCTGCAAGCTCGTCAGATGTGAAATTACTGGGAAGCGTCAGACCATCTAAAATGCTATTGTCATAATTGTAAAGACCTAATAAAGATATTGTTGCTCTCATTTTGATACCTCACTAGGCTTTGTATTTGCCTCATTTATGGCTGTTTCCTCTTTAAACCTAAATTCCACCGACACATTAAGATTAAACATGCGATTCACGCGCTTGCACCCGTCCTGCATAGTTTCTAACCACTGTGAGCATAATGATTTTGTCTCAATGTCATTTGATGCAACTTCATCAGTAATTAAGCGCTCGCGCTTTTCGGTATTGGCGTTCGGGATGCCAATTTTAGTTAAAAATTCACGTTTAATTTTCTTTAAATCTGTCAGCACATCGCCCGCAATGTATGTGTTTTTAAGATTTTGATTGAAAAATTGAAGTGCTAATTTTCCATCTTCATCCAACAAACATTTGTCATATACTGCGACGGGTTCACCGGATGCAATCCGGTCATATAATTTTTTGAAAGCCTCTGCACCTGCTTTATTACCCGCAGCAAATAAATAAGCAAGTTTACAATTCAGGAGATTAGTTCCGGCTGATTCAGCAGCTAAAGCCATTAAATCACCGTAATAGTTAATAATGTCAAGGATTCCACAATAATCCAGATTTAACTTTATTAGCTCGGTCTGTACTCCAATTCGTAATTCTTTGATACCGGATAAAAGCGGGTTAGATATGAGCGCTGTTGTAGGTTGGTAGTAAATACCGTAACCAGATAAAGTGCACTGTTGCGGTATCACACCAAACTTGTCGGTATTAATTACTGCTATATGTCCCAGACAAAAGAGAATATAAGCAAAATAATCATAATCCCATGTGTCAGGAATTTTCCATTTGAATACTGATATTGCCTCGATCAATAAGTACCGCTTAAAGTATCGTGCTAGCGCTGTGTCATGTATGTGCACCGTTGACGGCTGCAAAATAGAGTCATATGCATTTTGATAGTCATAGTAGATAGGTAAGCCTTGCCACAAATCAAATCACCTCTATTCTATGTATATTCCAGAATCCAGAAATCTATTAATTTGGTCTTTTTCTCTGCTGCTTCCCGTTCCTGCAATTGAGAACCCGTTAGTTTGAATATAACCGCTGCGACCGCTTAATGAACTTACAGCCATGACAGGATACCCACAAAGGGTTGCAAAATTCGCTTGAGTATCTGCTAATTCTTTAGTCAAAACCCAACAATGCAATCTCAAATCTAATCCTGCGTCAGAAAAACCACCTAAACCACCAGAAGTTGACGCTGGCTTTACAAATGACTGCATAGCTCCCGTTAGACCATTTGCAGCACCTTCTATATATTTACCAACTAGCGGTATACTACCGTAAACATCACCGAATTGTGCAACGTCAGCGGCAGCCATTCCAATAGCATTATTTACCAAACCACCACCACCAGAGGCGGACCCGATACCCCAAGGAGCTTTTACATTGCATTTTCCAGTTGCAAATATTTCGTGCTGTTCAGTTTCGAGACTGTATGATAAATCACCAGAATAATAGCATATAGAATATTTTGCCGTGACATAACTACTATTGATAAGAGTATTGGGATCTACTGCAATCATACCAAAAAATGGAAGATAGATAACAACCTTACTATATGGGTCTAATCGCCGCCAGTCAGCAACGTTCCAAGGGATTGCCAGAGCAATAGCTTGTGAAAAAATAGGCTCAACTAGAGGTTCTCCTTCCACGTTAGTGTCGTAAAAACCGCAATGAATGTTTTTTGCAGTTCCCAAGCACTCTTCATTAGGCGGAAATGGCAGAACATACGCTGATCTGATATTTTGCATAACAGTGCCTTGCGTGAATGACTGTTCAAAGCATAAGCCGATAGCATCACCAACGTTTTTTAAGGTTTCCTCTGTGGTAGCCCCTTGTGTAACTGTTATAGTATCAAAATTCAACGCATCAAACATTGTAGCTATATCAGTCCGCAGCACATAAAAAGTTTCAACGCCATTATTACCCGTGACAGAGATAAAATAATTGTTGCCACCAACAGCCATTGGAAAAGCTGCGTCCGCGTGATTTAGAGTAAAATTTTTTGTTACACTGATACGCTTATCTGGGATATTTAAGTTACCACTTGCAGCATAAAGAATAAATGCACGACTCGATAATATTTCAGATTTAAAACTTGCCAGTACATCCTCTTTGCAGGTAATTAGCACTTCTGAACCAGTCAAATAGGTCCGATCAACAATAAAATAATATCGTCCGAATGCTGGAATGTGAACATAATTATATAGCGCATACTCAGCAATTGTGGCACTATTCAATTTAAGTACCGGAGCCTCTAAAGTACAATTATCCTTTAGCAAAACAGACGCGGTTTTTTGCGCCGCGCCTGTTGGTAGTCCGGTAGAATTTTCGCGCTTAGCGAAGTTAAAAAATTCAACCGTTATAGCCATATATACCGCCTTTAATCCAGAAGGAAAAGAACCGCGTTTTCGAAGTTATCATTATAATAACGGTCTGTGAAATGGAAATAGACATTAGAGTATCCACCAGCAGCATTAAACGGTGTCTGTGCTGACCACTGATTTACTACGGTCATTCCCATCATTTCACGATCAAAGATAAGTGCGAAAATGTTATTTTCCGTTACTGTGTCAGTTGCAGGTACACCCGTGTTGTCAGTGTATCCACACTTAACATTAATCTTTGTCGGGTCCTTGATTGACTGCCAGAACGATACAGATTCAGCTTCCACGCCGCGCAAATATCTGTCATTAAACGTATTTGCATAGACCATGCTGTCAATCATGTTTCTTGTAGGAGCATAAATGTATGCCCGCTGCATTTCCTTTGGTGTGTGGCGCTTAATTTCCTTTCCGGAAATGTTGTTATGGAAGATTTCGGAACGTTCTGTGAGCAGATCAGATACCGTAGCCATGCGAGCATACGCCCACTGAATAAACGCTTTAAAGTTGTCAGGCTCATAAACTGACTGTGCGTCAAGTGACAGACCTGTCAATGCATTATATTCAGTAAGCAAGTGCACAATCTGACTTGAATTATTAAGCGCAATAATTCCGGCAATCGCGTTAACTACGGTGGAGCGGCTAAGCGATTCATGCGCCTGCTCGATAATATCGCTGCAATTCTGTACTACCATTGCAACAAAACGTGCAAATTCCGTTTCATTGCTAAATGCAACATCGAGCTGATCTTTAAACAGCGTATAGTGGCGCTGGTAAACTTCCTGACCGTAAAAGTTAGTCTGTAAAATATTAGGTTTAGACACCTTAAACATATCAATAGACTGACCCTCGGTTAATGGCAGCCGCTCATCTGCTTCCCAATCTTTGTCGGCAATAGCAAGTTTCCTAACGTGATTCCCGAATGTAATCCGGTCTGTTTCCAGAGAACGAAACTTTCTTGTATACGGTCTATTTGAAAAGATCGTGCGGGAAAGTACCTGCGAAATAGCACTAATTACGTTATCGTAACCAGATTTAAGTGTTACATCTGCAACAGTTACAAATGAACTTGTGTCTGTTGCTGTAAGTCCCGCATTACCGGTTGCCTGCGCAGCAATCGAGTTAAGGACTGTGTAAAGCTGATTCTGGGTTAAAGAATTAGCCATTATTTTTGCTCTCCTTTCTTATCATCATCTTTAACAGATGGTGGATTAATAATAGAAGCAATGACATCGTCAACAGTTTCCTGCTTCGCCTGATTCGCTCCGAGTATCGCGTTACTTTTGATACTCTGATCAAGTGCCCCGATTGAGCGCAAAATCTTGTCAAAGGGGTCATTAGATACCGCAGGATTTTCCATAAATGCTAACGGGTTTGTCTGCTGCTGAACCATTGCTGGCTGCTGAACCATTGCAGGCTGCTGAACCATTGCAGGCTGCTGAACCATTGCAGGCTGCTGAACCATTGCAGGCTGCTGAACCATTGCAGGCTGCTGCATCTGAACAGGCTGCTGAACCATTGCAGGCTGCTGAACCATTGCAGGTTGCTGAACCATTGCAGGCTGCTGTGGAAGTTCCGCAAGTTTGCTAATCTGATCTGCGGTAAAACCTGCATTACTCAAAGCAATAATGTCATTTAATGTCATTGTTACACCTCACTAACTTTAACAGAATGTTGTTAATTTTATTGTACACAAACACACGTTTTTTGCAAACAAAAAATCAGGTAGTAAACGGATTATGGTTTCTCCAAACCTTGCGCACCGATTCCGTCGGTTGAGTTCGCGCGCCGTTTACCCCCTGACTTATTTTGATTATAGCATATCTTTATAGTATTTCTCGAATAGAATTTGTAGTGTGTACGATTCAAAACTTATCTTATTAATACAATACTTCATCCATATTTCACGATGTTTAAGCCGGAACTCACGCAGTCCATTAATATTAGCTCGATATATCTTTCTGGGAGTTCCGGAAATGTGCGTGGTGACATAATAACGGTCCTGTGATTTATGCTTATAGATTGCAAGCTCTCCCAGAATGTACAGTAATTTATATTGCTTAATGTCTTCCGGTGTAACTGCATCCTTGCACATACCAGTATAGTTATTGTTAATTGCCATATCAAAAAAGCTCGTTCCGGCTGTCATACGATAAAGCGTTGTCTGTGCTTTTAACTTAGATATTGGTGATTCATTTAAATTTAAAATCATGATGCCTTGCGCATGATCATAGTAAACATCATTTCCAGTTTTCAACATTTTTTCAACAGTACCCACAAGATTGAGCGCTAGAAAATATGGATTAGAAATATTGTTAGAGTTTGCTAACATCAGTGTAAATAAAGGCTCCTGTCCGTCTAATTCTCTATTCCTTCCAATAGTTTCCAGAGCATTAAAAAACGCTGTTGATTCCTCTTTGATCGGGCGCTCGTGCGCTTCTCCTATAAACTCATCATATATCAAGACCTTAATATAACTAGCGTCAAATGATCGGATATTACTAAAAGTTGACAGTGCAGCTGTTAAGCCTAAAAGGTCCCCTTTAGGTATAAGTTTTCCGTCGTCGTTTAACTCACTATCAAAGATAGATGAGCTGTATTTAGTAACCGGAAATTGTTCAATATTTAAGCCCATAACTTTATTGATTGAATTAAACGGGCTAAACTCGTGCTTTTTAATCAGGTCTAGCTGGGTCTGGGTTCGACGCATGTAAAGAAATTGCATGTTGTTGTCTAGTACATATTTCAATGCGCCGAAAGTTTTTCCAGTACCACGGGCGCCAACCATCATAATAGTGTATGTTTTGTTTTTCCTTGCGCATTTAAAGATGTAATCAAAGTTTAAATATCCGTTTTCTAAGTAAAGTTTTTTATTCATAAATGCCTTTATACTGGAAAAGCACACAGTGAAGGTGCTGTGTGCTTTCCGAATGTGGATGTATTTAATTAAGGAGATGAGGAAAAATCCCACAACTCACAAGTTATTCTGCGTATGAGCACATCAGGAACGAGCGCCCCTTGTTGCTCTTACCCTCGAAAATGTTGATCGCGCTAAATTCATTACCGAAGCATTCAACGATCTGCTCAAAGCCCTCTATCATCGTCGGGCTGTTTGTTGCATAAACTCCACTGTCTGTTTTAATCGAAATGACCTTGTAAAGCTCTCCTGTCTCACGGTCAACGCTGTTAAAAAGCACCCAGTCAATAAGGTTAACTGTTGACCCTGACAGCTCGCGCATTTTCTTTATTTCCGGTGATGTAACCAAAAAATAAAGGTCCTTTTTATTCATGTCCTCACGTGATTTTCTTAAAATTTCCATTTCTGTTTCCATTCCTTTCTTTGTTCTGTTTCTGTTTACTTTTTTCTTGTGGAGTAGTGCGGGCTGTTGGGTATAAGAACAGCCCGCGTGGGGAGAGTATTCCGTGTGACGGGGCGTCACAATGTTTCCACAAGTTGAGTATATACCAATATTACTTAAGATTGCAACATAAATTTCTAAGCATTGTGATATATTTTGGTGCATAGTTTAAAGTATATGTTGAGTCTTTAAAGTAAATATTGCTGTAAATATGTGCTCGATTCCTGCCAACTTTATATTCTCTGATTTCCGGATGATCATTATATTTTGGCTCGATTCCTGCGGATTTCCGGAAAACAAATCCTTTCCGGTATCGCGTTTCTGGCATAAAATTATAAATGCTTCCCAGCTCTTTAGCTCCCTTTTCTTTGTTTACACCTGCACATGTTAAGTGTAGCACTTCTTCGTAGCATCCTTTACGCTTTCCTTGCTCGATCTTTTCCATGCATGTATAAGCATATTTCTTAGCGCCATGAGTTACAAATTTTGTCATCTCGTGCTCTTGCTCTACAATTCCGAGATAGTGCATTTTTCCTTTAGGGTCCTTTGCAAAACCGCCATTTTTTAATGACATCTCTTTATGTATCCGGTTGTACTCGCTAAAATCAACATTTCCAATATACTTAACACTATCAGTATCGCAGTACAAAAACGTTGCGCCCTCTGTATGCTGTACATGCTGTATGAGCGATTCAAGTTCGTAACGCGCCCATGCGCAACACCAGACGCCCCACTGGTATAAAAGATAGGCATTTTTAACATTTTTATAGTAGATACTTTCCAATGATTCCGCTTTAGATTCATAAAATAGTTCGTCGCACTCCTCGCTAAATTCGACCAATTGTTTAGCTGGTGACTGAACCATTAAACCATAGATCGCGTTAAATCTGTTCTTGAACTTTTGGTAATTAAGCTCTTGTCCTGAAACATTTTTTAGGCTAGTCTTTTGGCGGAAATAGTGAATAATTAATGACTTCAATTCATCCGGTAACGGCTTATATTCCGATTCTTTTACATTAAAGTAAAACGGGTCTGTGTCAAATTCGTATGTATTCAGGATAATTTTTATATCCAGATCGGTAACGGACATTGTTAGCTTGTTTGCTCTTATAACGCGCCCGTTGTCCTCTTCTGCATTAAGAAGCCCTTTACATTTACTTACTGGTATATATGGGCAGCCGTTAAACGGGTCTTTTAATCTCACACCCGATAATACAACGTCACATAAAACAGCTTTACCCTGCGAAATAAGCGTGTTAACATCTGTTTCCGTAGGTTTTAATTCCCACGGATACAGCTTGTTAACTAAGCTATCAGGATAACTTGATACTCGATCATAACTGTGTATCAGACCATAATCACGAGCCTCTACGACATGACCCACAAACCATCGGTTTGCGTGCGTATTTCCACCCCTGAAGGCTTGCTGTAATTGCAGGAATGTATTATAATCCGGTATGGATCGCTTAAAATCCGCTTGTTTTCGGCGTTTAATCATTGCTTGCTTAACGTCGCGGCGAGTGTAGCCCGTAGAAGTTAACGGTATTGTATAGAGTGTATCACCGTTTGACTTCATCAGAATATCTATCGCCTGAACTAAACCAATAACATCATTAAGGCAATAGACAGTTTCATTTTTGTTGAGTTTTGACCACGGAAAACGCAATTTTTTATAATCTAGCGTTGTTTTCTGATTCTCAACCTTCATGTTATCGAGGAACGTTGATAGCTTATTGTTTGTCAGGACATAGCTACAACGGAACTCGATATTTTTATATATTGCTTTTATTGGTTCTCTGGGTGCAATGCTAAATACCTGTTCAAATCCTAAGAGTTCCCGTAAGTGGTGGAACTCGAAACCCTCATTATGTATAAAGCACATCAGGCGGGTTCTATGATCGCAATATAACGATAGCCGATCAAAGAATGTTTTCAGGTCCTTAAGATCGCGCCCGATCACGCAATGACCATTGATGCAAAACTGCCAGATATAACAAAGTGACTGCCTTACATCGTCTAAATTAGTTGTCTCAATATCTAGCGCGCATATCGCATCGACATAATCAACGCGCTTTGCTGCTCTGCTCTCACCGTAACTATGCGGTAGTATTGGCAGAGCGTCATACCAGTCATAATCAAAAGTGTGTATATTATCGACGGTATTAGTTATTTGCGAACAATCGCAATTTTCAACAATTTTTTGGCAACCCACATTTATAAATACTCCTTTATAAGTTCTTCTGGTAGTGACCCTTCGTTTTCCTGCCAGAGCTTAAATAATTTTACTACATTTTCTTTTTCTTTATCCGTTCGCGGTTTACGCTTTGAGCGGCCGAAACCTGCGCTGTTAGCCTCATAAGTTTCTGTATATAACATATGGTCAAGGCTGCTATTGTGCGCCCAATCCAAAAACTCTATAAAATCGTTAAAATCTTCATCAGATATATTATATCCAGATTGCCGGAACTCTTCTGCCATTTCTTCACGCTGTTGTCTCTGGTAGCTAACATATGTACGCGGGTCTTCTGCATATCGTTCAAGTTCTGATATTATGTATATCATACTGTTACGCATCTGAACTGTGTTGTCTCCGGTTGACCTTCTTAACGACGATATAGTTGGAATCTTTCCGCCCTGATTCCAGTTATTAACGAAGTTCTGGAATCCCGTTTTAAATCCGCCCTTATCAAGTCTGTCTTTTCTTTTCTGCATTTTAGATCGTGATTTGCTATATTGCTGCTTTAGTTCTGAAAATGATAATGAGCGTAAATAATTAGGTTCTATGATCATGTCAGCCTCCAAATAGATGTATGTTGCCACCACACTTACTAAAGATGTCTGTATATCTTTCTACGGCTCCAGCATTAACACCTATCAACAAATCATCACGTATTAATTTCCGTATGTAATCTGTTTTATTTTCAACGCTCCATAACGCGTCGATTATATCACTATCATTTATATCATTTAGCTTAAGACAAAACTTAGTGTATGATTGCTTATCTTTTTTCTTTTTCATCCAATAGCTCCTGAAAATGTTCTTTTAAATCGCGGATTATCTCTATCATCAAATTAATCATAAGTGCCAAACATAATAAAATAAATGGTAGAATAATAAACACGATAAACATACCGACTACTATATATCTGTAACTATTCTCATTTCTTTTTTCATCTCCTGCAATTCAAACCTATAAGCATTAATAAGATCGTCACCGATCTTAAGCGTTAAGCCTAGCTTAATTAATTTATGGTCCGGTTCATCAGGAGTATATTCCGATAGCGCTCTATATATTAATTCTAATTCGGCGCAGGTGAAAAATATAGATTTATTAGGTTCTCTCATTCTCTTCTATCTCCTTTAATAATTCGTCCATTTTATCTTTTAATGCATCGCACGCTACATGCATCGTTGCCTGAATAGTGCTCTCAATATCATCATCACGTGTCAAGAACCCATAACTAGCTCCTATCAGTAGAGAGTTCTCAACCGCTTTTAATGTTGTAACATACTCATTATGTACCACTTTAAGTGTTTCTTTATACATTTCTATTTCAGTCATTTTTCAACCTCACCATTAACCAGATTAAACCCTAGATTCTTAAGCGTAGTCAGTGCAGTTTCGCAGCGCTCAATCTTATCTGTTAGCTTATCGTCATGATCACAATTGACACACCAGTTAAATCTTAATGCATCAAATAATCTGGTGTATCTCTTTTCGGAATCCTGCTCTAAAGCTCCAACAATTGATTGTATCTGCTCTTTTGACATTCCACTGCTTTCCATAAAGTTTAATGCTTCTTTTCTTGTCATTTATCAACCTCATTTCTAAATAAATTAATAGCTCCATTACTAGTATATACCATTTTCACATTTTGTCCATACCAAACACTCGTTCTATACAAAAATCTGTACAAATCCAGGCACCGGATCACGCGATTTCGAACACACATTCTCTTTATCCCATTTTTTCACCGTCGCGCGTTACGACACTCGATTCT
>Ga0213919_1000781_pt1 | contig 12966 bp, 18 predicted proteins | sample McNCre317MG_FD_161056 | JGI IMG/M metagenome (GOLD analysis project Ga0213919, IMG submission 161056) | Freshwater microbial communities from McNutts Creek, Athens, Georgia, United States - 3-17 MG | ecosystem: Environmental > Aquatic > Freshwater > Creek | place: USA: Georgia | collected... | reverse complement strand
TCCTAAGTCTAAAGATCTCCAAAAACAATGGTTTGTACAGTTCTGGATAGATAGTACTTATCCCAAAAGGATAAAACTTCATGTCCCCAATGCACCTGATGTGCAAACCCGAATGGACTTAGCACATCAAATTATCACTGATATTCAATCCAATGGATACGTTCCAAAAGTAAAAAGAACGGTAAAACTCAAAGCCGATGTGGTTACATTGCTCCGTGACCAGTTTTTAGAACGTAAAGATTCCCTTCGCCGCAAAACTAAATGTTGTTACGAGAGCGTTTTGAAAAATTATGATGCGTTTCTTATCGGGAAAAATCCAATGGATAAAAATATTGGCAAAGACTTTCTTAAAGAAATCTCGCTTCGGGGCAAGAAAAATTCAACGGTGAATAAACATCGGGTCGTTTTGAAGTCGCTTTACGCGGGTTTAGTCGAGGATGAAGTGTTATCTTTCAATCCATTCGACTCCACTAAAAAATTACATAATAATTCAACGGGTAGCCAATATTTCAAAATTCGACAGATTGAAGAATTGAAACAATATATGCACGCCAATCAATTAGAATTTCTTTGGAAAGCGGTGATTTGGATTTTCTATTGCTACATTCGCCCAGGCGAATTACGATTGGTGAAAGTCGGAGATGTGGATTTTGATGAATGGCGGATTTTTATGCGAGGGACGATTTCTAAAAATAAAAAAGATGAATGGATCGCCATTCCTGACGCGCTCAAAGCGTACATTGCGCCCCTTTGTTTGTATCAATGCCCACCAAATTACTATTTGGTGGGCAAAGACGGGACTCCATCGCCCGAACCCGTTGCTTATAATTGGTGGAGCAGACACCATTTGGTGATGTTGAGAGCCTTGAATTATTCGGAACGGTACAATTTGTATTCGTGGAAACATTCGGGCGTTTGCCACGCCTATCGAAATGGAATGGATTTAAGAGAGTTACAAGTGCAGCTCAGACATCATTCCCTCGAAATGGTTGCCATTTATTTGAAATCTATGGGGGCGAATGACATGCCATCGGCGAGGGCGAAAGCTCCGAAAATATAAAAAAAAGTGTATAGTTTAAAAGTCTAAAAAAAAACGCCTGATACAGCTGTATCAGGCGTTTTACGAAACATATTTTTCCTTACACAATGCTAATCGTGACCGTCTTGAATTGCCCACCATCGTTTTCGATGTACAAGCCATAATTTTTCGAGTTATTAAAAATACGGAAACCCAAAAAGTCAATTTCGCCTGAACCCACTCCCAAAACAATTGTTTTTAGTCCTTCGACATCTACGGATACAGTTTTGTCAAAATTGGCATCCGTGAAACTTTCGCCCTTTTCAAGGATAACAGTGCGCGGATATGGCTTGTCGTCCACCAAAATGCCAACCGCTTTCAATTGGTCGAAGTTACCACCAGACTCTTTCGCATCTGCCTCCAAATCGTCTAAACGGTGGTTTTGATTTTCTTGCTCGCCTTGAATTGCTCCCATCGTCCCGATGATGGTGGTCACCGAACCGTCCAACTGTGAAGCTTTATCGAATGCCTGATTAGCACGCTGTCCCGCCGAATTGACGCTTTTGCCCAAATTACCAATATTTATCTCCGCAATTTGGACGTGGTCTTTTAACGTTTCAACGTCTTTGATGGTGGTTCCAATCACGCCATCTACTTTCTCAATCGCGCCCTTAATGATTTTGTGCGACAAATCATCGGCTGCAACATCATCCTCAAGCGATTTGGTAATGGCTTCGTCCATTTTTTCCAATTGGGCAATTTTTTCAGATTTTTCGTCATTCGCTTTTTCTAAAGCAATCACCTTTCCGCTTAAAGCTTCCACTTCTGCAGGTGTTGGGATTTTACCCGCTCTATAACTTTTTACACTACGCATTTTTTTTAAAATTAATGAGTTATGAAATATAAAATACAAATTACCCAGCATTCCCGAACTGCCCTTACTTGCAACCTAAAGGCATTTCGGGGGCACTGGGTAATTCGTATTTTGTTTTAAAAACCAATTGTAATTGATTGATTTTCAACGCAAATTCATAGTTGAGTTGCGTGATTTTATCCGCTAATTCTTTTTGGAGCTTTGCAGTTTCCGCCGAATACGTCTTAAAATCGACCTCAAATTCAACCGTTTTCTTCTTTTGAAGATTGGATTTCAACCGATATTCCAATTCTTCGGTGCGTTTTTTGGATGCGCATATTTCATCTTGCAATGCTTTATTCGCATATTCATCTGGGGTGTAAGTCTGTGCGCCCACCGTCACGGCTAAGAGCAGCACAACGAACATCATTAATTTCGCTTTCATACCTTTTTTTGAGTAACAACTGTTAATAATTTTTGATAACGCAACCGATTTTTCAATTCAGCTTTCCTAAATTCGGCTTTCTGTCGTCCCTAAATTTTCGGCGGGTGACTTTCCGTTTTTGCGTTAAGCAAAGTTTTCCCCATGATGTCAACAACATCTACGGCAAAGCTTCGCCACAACAACAGTTTTCTCCGTAAGGATTCCTCCTGAATTTCAGCAAGTTTTTCCAATTCTTTGGAGTAGATTCTGCGTTCCTCCTGAATTTCAGCACGTTTTTCCAATTCTTTGGAGTAGATTCTGCGTTCCTCGCTCATGGACGACTCAAATCCAATTTGCCGCGGTTTTTTTTCACACTTTTTACACATGTCTTAAATTTTTGGATGATTTTAAAATAATTCAAACTTTTTTTGTTGCGTAACTTAAAATTTTCTGATAGCGCACCCGATTTTTTAATTCGGCTTTACGGAATTCGGCTTTTTCCATCTCAGCGACGGCAAATTCAAAACTTCCTTTATAAGAATCGTCCTGAGCATACCGTCGTGCTGCTTTAACCGCATCCTGATAAGGGGTGCCACTTAGTTTTTTTTCTCCAACGGACTCGTTCGCCCGAAAAACTAAATACGCGGATAAACCGCCCAATGCCATTTTTGCCGTTGGATGGTTCGCATCCCATGCCTGTTTTGCACAAAAAGCCGCCGCTAAATATAAAGCAGGCTTTCCCAATACCTCTTTCAAATACTCAATTGCGGTATCCAGCACAGGGATTCGGTCCCGTTCCCCATCCAGTACCCCTTTTTGGTCTTGATTGCCACTTCCCGCCGCAGAACCTGCCGATCCATTGGTCAACGGCTTCCATTCCGAACCATCCGGCTTTATATATTTGCCTTTTTGATAAACCAATAAAGCAAAATATTCCAACGTTTCGTAGATTTTGGTGGCATTCATGTCCTCGCCGTATAAGGTTGTTAACACATTATAGGCTTGTTCATCGCTGTAGGCAAAATCCACAAAGACCAACATCGGCGTTTCAATCCGATTGCATTTCCATGTTTTTCTTAAATATTCCTTGTTACCGTCGTTCAACACGGGTTGAGTGCGCACTTTCGCGGATTCCATTCCCTGACTGCGCATTTTTCCATTCGCCTGATTAATGGCAACCACTATTTTAGACTCTTTCGGACGAGGCACAAAACGCCCCGAAGCATCTTTTTCAATGATGTAATCCGTAACAAGCAGTATTTTTAGATTCATTTTCTATGCATTTTGCCCATCATCGGGCGGCGTTACGGGCGATTCCATCAGGATACCCATCTTTACCAATTCTTCATTATTTTTTTGAAGTATTAGTGAAGATTCACTATTCTCGCGGTTGATAGCAGTTTGCATTTCGACAAAAAGTTTAAACTCTCTGCGCATAGCCGCCAATTCCGCCGCACAATTACAGCTCGCAACGTTCCCTTTAAGGTACGATTTAGTGACAACAGCCATCTTATTTACATGGGTTTAAAAACATTCTAAATATTCGACCCGCAAGCAGTTTCCTTTCATCGTTATCAAAGACGGTTCTTCCACGGGGTCTCTTGAAAAATGGATTTCAGCCGGAATTTCGATACAAGCGTTTTCGCCCTGAATATCATAGATGCGCTCTTTGCCAGGCAATAAAGGAAATCCATTGACCCAAACGAGCGTTGTACCCAGATTTAAAAACGAAATGAACTTGGATGTAAAATCCGTTCGTCCATTTTCCACAAGGGTTATAATCGTTGGACGATATGTCATTTTTGTTTCTTTTTAGAAAGGGTTTCTTTGACCATTGCAACAACCATTGCACTGGATTTTGCCAATTCGATGACGGTTTCCATTACGTCTAATGGATTCTCATTGGGAAAAAGGACTCCAATATCTGCGAAAATCGCTTGAAAACGCTTTTGAAATTCCATTTTAGCCTCCGCATCGGCAACCTCCACTTCTTCATCGGGCGATTCGACGGAGGCGATGACGGTCGTAGGCGCGAAGTTTTGAGGATAAACGGTTTTCAGAATTGTTGGAAAATGGTCTTTGACGATGCCTTTTATTAGTCCGCCAATGCCGTCATCCTCCTTTTTCTCCTTTTTTTCGCGCTTGATGCGTTCGATTTCGTTGTCCTTTTTCAGATTTTCAAACTTCAGATCGGTGATTATATCCCGATAACGGTTTACTTCGCTCTGACTTTCTTTCATAAGACCCGTAACGAACTCTATTCCGCCGATTCCATTCAAACCGCTTACGCCTTGACTCGAAATGCGTCCTGTATTGCCCACCGATGCACTGGATGGCGGGTTTCCGACTACAAAATCTTGTATAATTTTGCCTTTGCCCGCATTTTCGGAAGTTTGCAAAACCAAACGGTATTCCCCCGTTGCCAAATCACTTTCGGATTCCAAAAGACTGCTCCAACTTTCGTCCAAACGTTCTTTTTTATCTTCCGTCTCCATGACATCAACGGGGACCGCCGCCTTACGAATGCCTTTTTTATCAAAAATCACCCAATAGGGGCGTTTTTCTCGAAAAAAAAGCCCCTGATAGTCCGCAAGATTCTTCATTTCGCGTTATTTTACGTATTTGAAAACAATTTCTATTTGGGCAGCAACCGTATTCAGTGTCCCTACTTTTGTTTTCAGCCAATCAATATTGTTGAGTTCGATTGGAAAAAAACTCCCCGTAAGTTCATTTACACTCGCAATGACATCCAAGGGAAGCGGGTCAAACATGGTCAAACCATTGGAAACCAAGGTTAAAACCCCATTTTTTACTACATCCGAACTAATTGTTTCACCCGTCCGCCGTACCCAAATCCCAACGATCATTTCATCTTTAAGTGTCATGTTCGTTGGAAAAGTTAGTTCTCTTTGATTTTCTAACTTTTTGATTACAAAAGTTTTATAAAAAAGATTTTTAGGCATAGCTATTTCAATTGAGATTCTACGTAATTCCGAATATCAGCATTATTGCAAATGATCACAAAACCATCCACCACAACATCCACATAGATTTTTTTCAAATCCGCACGGGTAGTACCCACAGATTCGATGTTTGAAAAATCACCTGTGGACGGCAAAGTGAAGGTAATTTTTTGGTCTTTGCCGCCAAAAAGAGTTAAACGGGTGCGCAAATCCACAAAATTGTGACCTAATTGCAAAATATCGGGACGAGCACCAGGCGCAACCATGAAGTTTGAAATCGGTGTGTTCTCCAAATAGTCGAACTGGTCTGATTTCATGGTGAAATGCCCGTTGTAAAAATCATAAACACTGTTCAGTGCCGCAACATTTTTAGAGCCGTCCCCATTTACCGCAGTTAACATCGCGGGATATGGATGAGTCATTGTTTTCAAACTGCCCGGTTTTTCTTTACCCGTTAGCGGATCCATCGGAACGAGTGCCAAACCAACGGACATACTGCGGAAAAAGAAAAAATGGCTTTCTTTCAACAGGGATTCAACACCCTCCAGCACCTTATCGGTGTCCTTGAAAGAAACAACACTTGTCGGAACATGATTTTTCAATTTCCCAAAATCATAGGATTCTGTAGTCGGTTGCCCGTGATATAACGACATAATATTTTTTTTAAAAGATTAAAAATCAATGATTTAGAAATTTTTCACTACCACATGGCACCGCGTCCCATTTCATTTTCGGCTCTGCTTGAATTGGACATGTAACCGATGCCTAAGCCCTCAATATTGTCCAAATCTAAAATGACGCTGCCATGAATGCCATGATTGGCTGCTGGAGCAGCTTCACCCGCAGGAAGATTGGGATTCGCAGGAGCAACATTGCCTTTAGCAACAAAAGCATTTTTAAAAATATCGGGTTGCCAATATTCTAATGCTTCGATGGCGGCAACCGTGGCAACGCCCTTTGCTGCGGTTTTAGACCAATCTTCGTCATACATCCACAGTCCCACACTTGCCGCAGCCTTGACCCACATCGGAAATTGAGTTGGTACTGCTTTGCGTTTAGCAGGGTCGGGATCATCTTTTTTATAGATTGCCTTAGCCAGAGGATTTACCAAAAGCTTTGCAACAAATGCCCCCGCAGCCATTATGCCCCATTCTTCCATTTCTTTTTTATCCGCAGGACTCAAAGAACCAATCCCTTTGCCTTTCTTTTTTTTACAACTTGTACAAGCCATAATAAATATTGTTCTTTAAATGATTTTAAAATTAAATTCTGTTAAAAATCTATTTCCGTTTGGTTTTAGACTTAGTACCTTTCACCGCAGGTTTGCGTTTTTTGGTAGAACCGACGGCTTTGGTTGCTTTTTTAGGAGCTTTCGTCCCTTTTACCGCCTTTTCTAACTTTCCAATTTGCGCTTTTAAGGATTTCAACTTAGCAGCGACGGTTGTTGCGCCCACTTTTGCAGCGGATTTGCGTTTTTTCACGCCGCTGATGGCGCAAGTGTCGTTAATGACACTTTCCGCCTTTTTTTTAGCTTCTTTTTCATCCATTCCTTTCTTGACACTGCGGGCAACGTACTTTTTACCTGCCTCATTCAGCTCCGATTTGGATATTTTATCTTCGCAATTCTTCTTTTTGGCGGATTGCAACACCTGATAAGGATTCTTAGCCATATTTAAAGATTTATTTTTGAGTCATTAAAACCACTAATAGTACCGCACCCGCAATCATCATCATCGAACTATTGCTATCATTCGATGCCTTTCCGCCCGTTGGAACGGGGGAAGGAGTGGTTTTAGCGGGTAAATTCGTGCGCGTTTCCGTTGGAGCAGGGGTAGCATCCTGTTCTTCATCGGGTTTGCTGTACGTATTTGCAGGATTTTTGGGGCGATTCGCAGGATTTGCAGGGCTGGGAATCGGAATTTCCACAGTCTTTCCAGCATTTCCGCCAGGCGGAGTCGCATCGTCACTGCGTGCGGACGCATCCGCAATTTCGGATTCGTCGCTCGCGTCATCCTTTGAAACTTCGGGCGCGGATTTGCCAAATAACTCCGCTATTTTGGAAATTATCTGCTCAATATAAGGAAGCGCCGCAAGTACTACCTGCACCCAACCGATTCGATGCCCCGAAACGACCGATTTCGCCGCATCGTTTAAGACTTGTTCGGGTTGTTTCCCAAATTTTTTAGCGATTCCCGCGCGTATCGCCGAAACCAATTGTGTTTTATCCGTCCCCGAAACACTGCTTATCCAATTGACGACAGATTCTTGATGCGCTTTCTTCGCATCAATCTTTGTTCCCATGCGTTTTTTGAGGAACATATACATAAAAAAGGGCGAGGCAAGGGGCAAAGCCGTCTTGAAAACCCAATTCACCAATTTTTTCCAGCCTTCTTTGAGTTTGTCCGCAACCTTTTTAGCCGCAGCGACGACCGCATCTTTCGCATGGACAACCGTATCTTTGATGACCTGAGTCGTTTTTTTAACGGCACGTTTGGCACTTTCAAACGAAATACCTACTAAATCACCCACCGAATCGAATTCCAGAACGGGCGGTTGGAAGGCACGCGTCGTTTCCATTGCACCAATCCCCGATGTTACCGAATAACCCAAAAATCGGTAAAACTCAGCCTGCGACATTTCTGTAATATCGTTTTCCAAAACGCTATCTGGAATATTTTGAGTGGCAGCATGATAGGCGGCGGCGGTTTCGGACACGCTCCGCGCGGCGCCAATGCCACTTATTTCAACAATTTGACTCATATTCTTTTCAAATTTAAAATCTTCCTTCCGATAATATTCTTTTTCGCTATCAAAATAGTCCCAAACGGCATCTAAAATCACTCTTTCGCCATCCAAAATCGCAACAGGATACACATGTGTTACGTCCCCCTTGCGGTAACTGGTAAACCGAATGATATATGGAATGCCCAAATTCTGCAAAACCGATACGATAAACAGCGTAAAACTCTTGCAATCTCCGATTTTTGACTTCCACAATGCTGCGGGATGTTGCACATATTGAAATCCAATCGGGTCTTCCTGATACGTAATGTTGTACTTGACGAATTCCCATAATGCGCGCAAGCCGTCGTAATTCCTCGAAAACTGTTGGCTAAACTTTTCGGTTTGTTTCCAAATGCCTTTTTGATTGACATTGAATATAACCGATTGAATATCAACGGTTTTACCATTCTCAAAATGGATTTTTTGCTTATCCTGCGGTTTTAAAATACCTGTTGTCATAACGTAATGGAGATTTCTTGGTGATACGGGAATGCAACCGTTTTACGGTTAAACGTGGTCGTGAAATTGCCATCCACTGTTACGCCGTCCAAAAGCCGCGAACCAGGGTTTTGCGAAGCCAAAATAATGGCTGCAATTCCACTGCTAAATTTACCGCGCACCGTAAACGGCATTTCTTGGAGTTGTCCAGGCAAAATAGGCGTATCATCCCAATGTAAATCAATCGTTGCCATCCGATTGCCTCGCCAAAGGAGTTGTCCCGCGAATTGATTCACTGTTATGTCGAAATTGGATTGGTTTTCCAGCAAAAAAGTCAATTCCAACACGAAGACGCCATGAATCAAATTATTCCAAAAATCCGCAATGCGCACTTTGACGATTTTGGAATGCAGCGAATTCACCAATTTTTTGCCTTGCCACAAAAAATAACCGACAATCCCCAATCCGAACACCAAACCCTTGTTAATCTTCATTTTCCTTGTTTTCCATGTTATGAATGTTTTGTTTGAGGCTTTCGAGGCTTAATTTTATCTTTCGCCGCAAAACATTCCACCAAAACACCACTGCATACGTTAATTTCAAACTTTTTGTAAAAACTAAAATCACTGCCGAAACAAAAGTTAGAAAAGATTGAGCATCATGGAATATCAATTGATTCAAAAAATTAATAATTCCGTCTTTAGATAAAAAATGGTTCATAAAGGACTCAATCATATTATAAAATAAGTTTAAGCAGATTTGAATACTTGCTGCGGTTGCCAATAAATTTTTATATTCCATACTCATAACGATTAATGCGATCGCGCACGCCCTCTCGAAAGCTCGCGTAAACGCTGGTATTTTCTAAATGGTCCAAACGCCATCCTTTGAGTTTTTCAAAAATATCTTTGCTATTCGACCCGTTGAGCAACGCAATCACATTATCGGTAACTCCAGATTTGGAATAATATCCGCGTTTGGCAGCCGTAAAATCAGCTTGCGAAAGTTGGTACATTTTGGTCATCAAATACTCCAAACAAGTGCCTGGACGTTGCATCATCCAATCGAAATAAAATGCTGCAACATATTTATCTTTCACTTCAGGAACTCTCGCATGTGCCATAACGGTTTCCGAAAAATACTTTTTAGCCTGATCCTCTGTAATGTTTTTAATAGAATCCGCCTTAAAAGAGGTAATTCCATACCATTGCTCCAAAAAATCGGCGGTGATGCCGTAAGAAGTGCCTAAAAATTGCCCGTTTTTATTGCCTCTATGATAATTGCCCGAATCTTTGCGCGTATGACTATCTTCTTTTTCCCAAGGACCTTCATTTAACATACTCAAATTCATCATCCAATCCAAATCCGCGCTGCTCAAACTGCCTTTACTACTGCCTCCTTTCGTCATCCACCACAAGAGCAACAGCAATCCCCCACCTATAAATATCTTTTGATTATCTTCTGGGCTGCCAATCCGTTTTTTACGCCGATTGAAATACCAAAAAGCCAACGCGCCCGCACCTACAGGCACGAGCCAATTGCTATCCGTTTGCGCATTCGCAGGATGGGGCGGTTTGCCGTCTTCAAAAAGAGAGGAATCGGGTTCTTTGTCTTTGGGCGGGGTGAGATATAAGGCTAATTTATCGTCAAACAAATCGGCTGCGCCCCATTGTTTGGTAATGTTTCCATCTATCAAGACAACTTCGGGCGTTGCGCCAACCCTATATTGAGTCATCAGGATTTTACCCGCATCCGTGCGAATATCCACTTCTTCAAAAACATAATCATTTTGCCGCGCAAGGGCTTCACAAGTAGGCTTTAGCTTCAAACAGGGAACACATCCCTTTTGAGTGAAGAATAATATTTTACGATTGGTTACGGCTTCGTTATAAAATTTATTTTTTATTGTATTAGGCGTAATTTTATCATAAGTAAAAGCTTTCATCCTTCTATCTGCTTCCCACCCAGACTCTGCAACTTTGCGCGCATCGTTCAATCGATTGAAAAACCCTCTTGCATCTTTGTCACACTGTTTATTGATAAAATCAATGGCTTTTTGAGTTAATACAGAAGCTTTATCCGTCGAGGAAGGGCAAAAAGGATTGAAATAAGTTTTTACCAGTACCCTATTCGTGAAGCCCGTTTTATCGCTTTCCTTATTGGTTGCATCTTTGATACCCGCTTCTTTACAAAGAAATCTAACTACAAAGCCCCTTATCCACTTTTTGATAGGTTGATCTCCGTTCTCTCCTTTATCGGGGAACTCGTTCAAATGCGATTGCAAGTGAACGCAGGAATCGAACAAAAGCATCGCTACTTTTTCATCTTTGATTTTATCTCCTAAAATCATCTTATCCCATAAGACCTCCTTCCAATACTTCTTACAAGTAGGCTCCGAAAGATTCTTAATCACATTAGCATCAGAGAGCTTGACACCGCAAAAATTTTGTGCAAACTCCGCTGTTATGCCGTATTGAGTGCCGTAATAAATTCCATTAAATTTATTTCCTTTTCCGCCACCGCCACTCTTATGGTCTCCCTCCCAAGAACTGGTAATCGCCCAAGCCTTGTCAAATACACTTTCTACATCTTGTTTCCTTTTTTGTAAACTATAAATCATATTTAGCTCTTTTACGATGCAAGATATGCACGGGGAAAAAGCACTTTTATAGTTATTTGTACTTATTTGCACTTATTTGTACTTATTTACACTTATTTGTACTTATTTACACTTATTTGTACTTATTTCGCAATAAAAAAGCCGTTTGCAAATGCAAACGGCTTTTTTTATTCCTTTTTTTTCGGCTTTTTTAAGAGATGTGCTATTTTTTCTCTGGGGACAAATAATTCGCGTGTCCAATGTGATTGAGGGTAGGACATTAAAATACCATCGTATGTAATTTTCACTTCGCCCCAAAAAGCGAAAGAACCCGAATCCCGTAACAGATCAAATCGTTCGCCCGTCATTATCTCGTATAAGTACGGTTGTACCGAGTAACGGAATACACTGTCAAACGGAACGATATCCAAAACAACATATTTACCATCCACCGCTTCAGGATAACCGACGGTATCCGCGTAAGCTCTGTGTTTTACCTGAGTAATCGAATCCAAATCCGCAAAGGACGGAATTACGATTTGCGCCGTTGCAAGATTCAAATAGAATGGAATTAAATAAAATAAAATCTTAAATTTCATAATACTTAAATAATTGATAATTAGAGATTTATATAACTTCATAGAGACACTCACTATTCAAAAAGTCACTTCAAATCTTCTTCATTTATTTTGAAATGCGCTACAATGATTTGGGTTTGTTCCCGATTGAAGATGCGGATTGCATTAAAATCGGAAAGAGACAATCCTAAACCCGTTTGGATAAAGTCATCGGTAAAAAAGAGTTTCCGAAATAAATACGGCGTAACAGGCACATCATGTACGGATAAAATTTGGCGCAATCGCTTTTTGTCCAAAAACAAAAGGGTTTTCTTCATCGGTAAATCGCATTTTTCGCGCAAGATAAGAACCTTTTTATATATCAAAAAATTGGATTCATGGAGCAATTGAACGTTTGCGGAATTTTAGTAGAATTTTAGTTCCCGAATTATCGGGTTAGTGGAATTTTAGTAGCATTTTAGTAGCGAAAAAGACCGAAAAGAAGCGTTTAGCGGAATTTTAGTGGAATTTTAGTAGGTTTTTTAAATTCTTTCGCGAACAATAAGGGATATAAGATATATTTTTTTTGTACTATTTTTTCTATCTTTGCATTCTTAAAAATAAAGAATCATGGCGCATTACAACGCGAATTACTTTTTGACTGAAGGAGAACTGAATAGCAAATACAGCTTGATGGTTGCAACCGTGAAGTATGTCTCCAATAACGATACGGCACTTTGCCTTGCAACGCTTAAAAATGGTCTCTCTGCGGTGGGCGTTTACAGAGCCCCTGAGTCCAACGAATTTGACGAAGATCATTTGAAAGGATTGGCATATCTTGCGATGCTCCAAGAAGTATGCTCAAGGGATGAATCCGCAGAACAATGGTATCGCAAAAATCGAATTGCTAAAGTTTATGAAATAGTGAACAAATGTATTTAATTGGGACTATGGTGTAATATTGTGGTCAACACGGCATCCTGCAGACATCGGTTCGATACCGATTGGTTCCACTTTACAAAAATGTTTTACCATGCCTTTTTTTTAAAACAAGAAATCGTTTCCATTCTTGTTTTAAAAAGAAAAGAGACTTCTTCTTTTTTGTTTTAAAATCCTCCGTTGCTTTTCAAACAAAAACGCCGATGCGCATTTGCGATCGGCGTTTTTGTTTAGAAGAAAATCCATAAAAACGCTCGCAAAAAGATTAAAACGTTTTTTTTTTCATTTTTCGCCGTTTTTGGTGGGCGAATACAAAGTTCTGTCAACAATCTGTCAACACTTTTGAAGCATAACTCATTGAATATCAATTCGTTGAAGTAGGTTTGTTGAC
>Ga0213919_1000777_pt1 | contig 13014 bp, 25 predicted proteins | sample McNCre317MG_FD_161056 | JGI IMG/M metagenome (GOLD analysis project Ga0213919, IMG submission 161056) | Freshwater microbial communities from McNutts Creek, Athens, Georgia, United States - 3-17 MG | ecosystem: Environmental > Aquatic > Freshwater > Creek | place: USA: Georgia | collected... | reverse complement strand
TCGGTCCCCCATGCCTCCAACAAATCCGTCCCGTAGTTCCCTTTGGTCCAGATATGATCCTCTGACTCGCAGATCAGTTCATCAACCAGCGGATCCGTGCGATCCTCGATGTGCAGCGTCGTGGTCTGGTTGAGAGTGATTGACTCGTGGATTGCCTGTTCGATCTTGGACATGATGTTTCTCCCTGCCTTACACCCCAAAAGCCCCGTCCCTTTCGGGTGCGGGGCGGGATGGGGCTCCCTGGTTGGTTAGGCGCATTCTTCCTCGTGATTATCAAGCGCTTTGATGAGCTTCTTCGCCTCATCATTCGTCACGGTTCCGGCGTTGCGTGCGTCGTAGATTGACTGGACGGCTTCACTGCGATCGAAGTAGCGGTCACAGGTGATGTCCTGGAGGAGGGCGCGGAAGTTCTTGGTGGTTGTCGTTGTTTGCATGAGAGGTATATCCCATGACGCGTGCCGGCACGCAATCACTTTTTGGTGGTCGTCTGTCGATTTCTTCGCGCGTGCTTTTTTGCGAGACTTTCAGCCCATTTGGACACCAAACCGGCTCGCGACAGCCCTAGCTCGGTCGCCTCGGTGTCGATTGCTGACTTGAGATCGCTCTGGATCGCGAGCTCGAACACGGCGAGCCCCGCCGCGATCTTTTCCGCGCGGCTACGGTTGCGCCCCCCGCGGCCCAAGATCTCCTCCAGATCGCTATCCACAACCCTGCGTCCGTCCACCCTGGCAAATGCCCACCTGTCACCTCCGCAGCGCTCCTTGACTAATCTCGCTAGCACGGACCGCGCCGTTGTGGCTCCAGTGTGCGGCTCAACTGTGCCTTCGCCAGCACCTTCCCCGGATACGATCTCGATCTTCGCGGCGTTGGATGCACGGTCCATCAGATTGCCTCCACCGTAAGAGCTGAGAGCAACTTGGCGTTGGGGCGACTGTAGGATGCCGTGCTCGTGCGCTCTAGCTCGGCCTTGGCCGCATCATCTCCGAGCCACGCTCCTTGCTCTTTGTCCCATGCAAATCCGCAGTCCTTGAGCCAGTTGCGCGCGTTGTAGGTTTTGCCGGTAATCTTGGTTGTTGCTGTCATTGCCATGAGTAGATATTAGCTCATGCGTGCCGGCACGCAACAACTATTTTGGGGTACCACGGCGATTGCTGGATTTTCCGAGGCTTCGCGCCCACCCGGCCACGTATTCGGCTCGGGACACCCCTCCGCGTTGGGCGGCGGCGTCGACCCGCTCTAGGAGCTCCACTGGCAGCCAGACTCGGTGATGCGGGTGTATTTCTCGGCGACCCAATCGGCTACATGGAGCGGTGGGTTCATTGTTTTGCTTCCTCGTTCGAGTGGTCGGAGACGACAGACGTGTCAATTGGTGTGAATTTCATCACCCTGCCCTTCCGTCGTTTTCCGGGTCAGGTTCAGGAGACGCCGGCTTGTTCGGTTTACGGCGCGCTGAAAACGCCGATCGCATTTTCGCCTTTTCGTCGTCGGTCCACGAGAAAACGTTGCGCAACTCAGCCGCTAAATGCCCCAGATCCTCAAGTGGGCAGTCACGCATGCGTTGCAGTGCATCCTCGACGTCACCGCGAGGCAACGGCGCCTCGTTGACTGGTGCAGACGGAGTCTTGCGCGCTGCCGGAGTTGGCGCCGCTACCGGTTGCGCCTGTTGGCTCTTTAGCGCTTCCATGGTCGAAGCCTGCTTGGTCTTCAGTTCCGAGCGATCCGTGTCGACAATTGCTGACCAGGTGGTCTCGCCCGTCGCTAGCGCCGCGTGTAAACCTCTCAGCTCCTCGAGTTCTTTGACTGTCGGTGGGTTCGAATGGCCTAGGTACTCGCGGATCTGTGCCGGGGTTACGTCGTACCTGGCAAAGTCATCGAACATTCTACGGCGCGCCGTGTCCGGATCTTTGGCTGTCTTGTCGGCATATACGCTCTGGCATTCGAGCTTGCACTCCTCAACGATGTCGCCAGGAATGAATTGCTGGATCAGATTTCGGCGAGCCTTGCTGACGAATGAGTTGACCTTACCAACCATCTCGTCCTCGGTTGCCACGACGATGAACACGTTTTCCCCGTCGGAATTGACGCGCTTCGAAAGGACAACCCTTCCGGCTGAGCTTCTTCGTTCGACTGTCTTTTGGATCCTGACGCTAGTTTCGGAGCCCGCGTTGGTTTCTAGGTCAATCGCCGATACCTGCACAGTGATCGACGACTCATCCTCGTGAACCGTCTCGCTCTTCACATCGAGGTTACCGGCGTACCGCATGGCGGCTTCGGCGAACCGAATCGAAACATCCTCGATTTTCTTCCCTCCGCCCATCGGTTTCCGATACACGGCTGCCTCGGCGAACCCTGGGCGCTGGCACTCTTTGAGCAGCTTTACCCGCACAGTTTCCCAGTCGCGGGGACGCTGCAATGCCATGACGCAACGCGCTTGCACTAGCGCCACGGCTGACGCTGCCCGCGACGCGGCCGCGGTCTCTTGGATGTTCGTGTCGGCGACGCGTTGAATCGCGAAATTCTGTTCTTGCTGCTGTGTCATTCGTTCCTCATGTTCAGCTCTACGGCTTCCCCGTAGTTGATCGTGTTCCACGTGTTCGTGTCGAGGCATTGGCGCAACCGCGCTAGCTCATCGGTGTGCTGATCGTAGCAGTAGCAAATCCTCGCTTCTGGAACCTGGTAGACTGCCCACAAATACGGAGGCTCGGGGCATCCGCAGACCAGGAATTGCAACGTCGGCTCGAGACCGTGCTCTCGAAGAGCTCTCCGGTACCAGGCCCTCTGATGGTCGTATCCACGATCGCGAGCATCGTAGGACATTGCTCGTCTCGTGATCTTGACCGTGCGTTTGAGGTCAGACTCAACCATGTATCCTGGTTCTCCATCCCAGCTGTCAAGAAGCGCTTTGCACGCGATTCCTGTCGCTTGGTCTGCCCAGCGCAACTCGAGTTCCTTGGTTCCGCGGGACACGATCGTTTGGGCGAGCGTGTGACACGGCTTGTTCAGGCTCTCGATCATGCGGTGCATCGTGTCGAGATCGGGTTGTTCAAGAACGAATATGTCGCGCTCAGAAAGGATCCTAGCTACGGTTTCCCGTAGCCCATCCGCGCTTTCGTCCGCGCTTACCGAGTAGTCTAGGTTGATGAGTTCCCCAAGCGTCGCGTCGGCAAAGTCCTGTTTCTTCGCGATCGAATTGAGGGACATCTTCGGAAGCACGATGTATTTGCGCTCGAATTCGTCAGGCTTGTGAAGCGCTAGGTGAAATGCGGTTCCGCTGCGCATTGGCTTGGTTGAGCGCTTGTCGGCTCCAAGGCTCCACTCGTAGTACTCGAGGGGCGAGCTGCGGAATTTGCCAAGGCCGGTATTCGACGCTTCACCGAGAACTCGTGTGTAGTAGCTCAATGACTCGCTCATCACTCCGCCTTTCCAAACAGCATGGCGCGTCGCAGCTCGCTCTTGATGTTGCAGGCGACCTCGTTGAGAAATTCGACAGCCTCGGGTGAGGCGAGTTCTGGCCACTTACTGTTTACCGCTTCGTGGATACAGCGGGCGTACGCGTGAATCTTCTCCGCGTCGGGTTTCAGTGCATCGATCCGCCGTTGGATCTCCGCCTGGCGCTCAAGCTCGGCGACGCGTCGCTCTTCCGCTTCGCGCGCCTCACGTTCGGCTGTTTCTTTGGCAATCCTGGCGGCCTCAGCCTTTGCCAATCGCACGCGTTCAGCTTCCGCCGCCTGTTGCTTCTGTTCTTCCAGCGCGCGGCGTTCTGCGTCAATCCGGTCCTGCTCAGCCTTTTGGGCTGCAGCGATCCGATCCGCATCAGCCTTACGAGCCGCGGCGGCCTTTCGTGCGATCTCCTCCTCGGCTGCGCGAGCTTTGGCTTGCTCTGCCTCGAATGCGGCGCGTTCTGCGGCTAGTCGATCCGACTCCGCCTTGTCCTTCGCCGCTTGCTCTGCGGCCAGCCTGTCTGCTGCTGCCTTGCGTTCTGCGGCAGCCTTCTCATCTGCAATGCGTCGCTCCTCGGCCGCCTTACGGTTCGCCTCTTCGATTGCGTCCTGCTGTTCCTTGAGCTTGCGCGCCTGCTCTGCGAGCTCGGCAGCAATACGCGCTTGCTCACGCTCGATTGATGCAAGCCGCTCACGTTCAGCCGCGGCAGCTGCCTCGTCGGCGAGTCGCTTGGCTTCGAGCTTTACCTCCGCTTCCTTGCGTCGCGCCTCTTCCTCTGCGGCCTTTTTGGCAGCTTTACGGTCCGCTTCGATCTTGTCTGCTGCGTCTTTCTTGGCCTGCAACTGTTGCTCGATTGGCAACACGAGACCGGTCAGGTATTTCGCTGCTTCGTCAACGTTTTTTCCTTCTTCAAGGATCGGTGCCTTCAGTTCCTTGCGCCTCGCCTCGATGCCGGTCCGCGTCGTGACCACTGTTCTCAGCACCTTCGCACTGGCGTCGTAGTTCGCGTCGTCGAATGTGAGCCGCGAGTACTCCTCAGACTTTGCCGCGATTTGCTCGACGATTGCCGCGCCATACTTCTCCAGCAGGCTCGGTTCAAACTTCACAACCTGTGTATTCTGTTCCATTGTCATAGCTCCACTTTCGGATCCTACTTGTGCGCCCCGCTATTGAATGCGAGGATCAGTACCTCTGCGACCACAACCGCAACGACTATCCAGCAAGACACAGTGCCTCCGTTTCTGCAGCGAATTGTCGCTTGACCTCGGACGTGTACTCGTTTCGGATCCGTCGCTCAATCGCGTCCATTTCGGCCGCATCGGCGTTGTTTGGGTGTCGCATGCGCAGGAAATCCGCGATTGAGATCGCGTGAACGAATCGCCAGTTGCCCAGCGTGTCCAGCTCCTCCATGTGCACCGACGGGTCTGCGGGTGCGAAGCGAAAACGGATCATCTGTCGCCTCGTTGTGTTGGTGGGCATTTCTCGGCGCGGGCCAGGGTACGCTCGGAGTCGCGAGTGGCCTCGCGTAGCATCTGGCGAACCGGTCCATCGATTTCGTCGGCGAGCGCAGAGCATTGGGCTGCGAATTCAGGGGTGGCCATCCTGCGGAGCTCTGCGACTGACGCGATCCCTCCGAAGTTGGAACCGCTGATGAATGCGTGTGTCGTCGACTGTGTTGAGCGGCGCAGATCGATCACGACTCCCCCGGCGGCAGAGTCTCTGCCAGTATCGCGGCAAATTCGGTCGCGTCATACTCCTGTGTGATCTCATCCTCGGTCTGGATTGCGCGAGCCGTGCGGTAGGTTTCTCCGACCAAATCACGCGGCAGGATCACACGGAAACGTCTGCCAGCTGCTCTCACTGCGCCCAGTGTGCTGTCTGCGAATTGTCCGAACATGTCAGTCCTCCTCCTCCTTGTCGTCGTAAAACTCGGGCTCCGCCTCGACCGCAGGCTCCTCGATGTCGAGTTCGTCATCAAGCGGCGTCCGGCTGCAATCGCCGGGGCCTGGTGCTGTCCGCCAACGTGGCTCGCGATACGGGTGTCCCACAACGCCCTAAGCCCGCCCCGACGTTACTCGGGTTCGGGCTTGGTGCCCCGCTACCTTGGGGATGGTCACTGATTTGCCGTGACTCGCTAGCTGCACCGTCGTGCCTGCCTGACCTGCCCTGATTCGCCGGGCTAGCGCCGCTAGGTGATTTGTATCCCGCGTCCAAGCGGCCCAATTTCTATCCCGGGGAACCGGCGTCATTGCTGACAGACCTAATGCTGACCGAAAACCTTGCAGCCTGCAAGGTTATTTCGACGGGGGCAGGGATCTTTTTTTCGGGACCGCCGGCTCATCGCGCAAAAGGTCACGAATTCGCGACATTACCGAGTCCGCCGCCAGAGTGGTTGCCGGGCCGGTTTTCCTCCGTTGCCACCGATAGAGGGTAGAGTAGTCAATTCGTAGCGACTTGGCTACCGGTCCAGGTTTGCCCCCTCGCGACTCGATTAGTCGCAGTAGCTCGGAGTGGTCGGAGTCTGTCCAGCGGTATCGGGCCATCTGACTCGACAGTAGCATGTCGATTTGACATTGCAACCTGCAAGGTCTGAGCTAGGACTGACGACATGCGTCAACGAGTCGATCCGACGGTGCTCTCGCGTGTCCAGCGCGCAATGTCAGGCACCTGCTACGACTGCAGAGGCACGGGCAATCGCGAGAGCCTCATCGGGCAGCGCGTCCCGTGCGCCACGTGCGACGGGTCCGGCAAACTCGACTGGTACACGGTGGCGCAAATCGCCGCTGGTACCATGTCAGCACGCGGTGGTCCCGGATTGTCGCTGTCGAAAATCCAAGACGCCCTGCAGGACATGCTGGACTCAGGGCGCGCTACTCGTCGATTTGAGCCCGGCAAACCCAACCTCTGGCAGCTGGTCAAATGACCATTCTCGCGATTCTCGGCTCGTTGCCACTGCTGGTCATGAGCCTGATTGTCTCAATTTCTCAACTGCGAAAGCCGCGAAATGCACGAAACGCTACTCCTGATACTACTCTCGTTCCCTGTGTCCAAATACGACTCCGCAGAGTCCTCTGACGCCCGGCGTGAGCGGCTCGAAGTCGTGTCGAGGGCAATTGTCGACGCCGCGCAGGGTGACCGCGGAAAGGTGGCATTTTTGACCGCCCAAGCGAAATACGAGAGCGCCCTGCGCGCGGACGTCCAACGGTGCGAGTGTCCGCTCAACCAATGCGACGCCGGGCGAGCCCACGGACTTTGGCAGCTGCACCTAGTCCCGGCGCTCGGTGACGAGGCTTGGGCAGGCTGGTGCGGCACATCGTACGAGGCCGTCTACTCGGGCGCCAGGCGTGTCCTTTGGACGTACCACCCTCGGCACCCGGCAGAGTCATTCGCTCTCCAGGGTGGTGCTCTGGTGCGTCCTACGGAGCCCTGGGTGCTCAAGCGCGTCGCGACCATGCGGCAGATTGCGGGGCAGCTGTGACCTCCAGTTTACTCGCCTCAATCGTCATTTCTCAACTGCTCATCCTGTGGATCGCATGGGCAATTCTGCGCCCTCAGAAATTCGAGGCCATGAGCGTAGCCAGTCAGGCTAGGTTGCTTGGGGAGGCCTCGCGAGCGTGCCGAGACGCCCGAGAGCGAATTTCCGAGCTCGACTCAATGGTCGAGGAATTGCAACGAGAGCGCGCCACGTACGCGGAGGAAAACGACGCTCTCCGAAGTCAGATCGAGGAATTGACCGGGCGCAAACAGATGGAGCAGCACGGCTGTATGACTGCGGCGGTGCGGCGGGTGATGGGGAGGCGGGGGTGATGGAATCCCGTGAACTAGGACCCGATATGATCGCAGAAGGCTGGTTTGCCTACGGAGACCTGCTCATGTGGTGCCACCCGCCGTCTCACGGAGTTGTCACCGTAGACGAGTGCCAGCGCAAAAACGTGTCGCAGGTTCCGTGCGCGCCTGGCGAGTCTCTGTCCGATCCGGACGAGACCGTCTACGTCGTTTGGTGCCGCGAGCACGACGACCTGGGCAACCCCTCAACAATGGGCGATGGGTTTCTGACGTCGAGCTACGCGAAAGCGATCGGCGCTGCGCGCGGTACCAGGAAAGCGATCTTGGAAAACCGCCCACGCTGGCAGCCGTCAAAACAACTCACGCTCGACGATGTTCTGGAGCGAAATACCGAAAGGAGCCGGACGTGACCTGCCGCTGCAACGACCTGCGCCGTGAGCTGTCGCTGTTGGTGCGAGCAGAACGGCTCATGAACGACGCGACGATCAAACTTCGCACGGAAGACACAGCCAGGCTCTTCAAGCGTGAAACGTACGATGAGACGCTGCATGAAGCTGCAGAATCTCAGATGGCGATAGCGCGACGTTGCCTCGGGCGATCCATGCGCCGCGCTCGAGTTCTACTGAGGGAGACCAATCCCGTAAGCGCCCCCAAGCTAGAGCCCTTTCTGACTCACGAGTGGGGTGAACCAAAGGAAACACGGTCGCTTTCCGGAAGGAAGATTCGACGCTGTGTGCATTGCAAATGCGCATGGTTGAAGCGTCGCGAAGGTAAGACCTGCAGATTGCTCGCAGAACTGGCTTTTGGTGAATCGATTGGAGTTGATACCCATGACTGACCGCTACCCCTGCCCATCCTGTCGCGACTATGGCTCGTCCACCAGCGAACTGCGTCCTGTTCGGATCTTCCTCTATCCCGAGACTGTCGGATTGTTGCAATGCCAGCGCCACTGGACTCACGTCTGCAACATCGACACCGTTCCGCGCGATCCGGCGCAATGCGTCCCCTTCGTTCTCGAGCAGCCTGCTGACACGAGGACTCCAGCGAAGCGTGTCAATGACGCCATTGTTTCCGCGATCGAGTCTGCGAAGTCGGACGGAGACATCGAGGAACTTGAGCAGGTGCTCACGGCGAGCCTGGGTTTTATTGGGCTTGCTCCACAGGCATCTGAGCGGATCAAATTGCTCCACCTTGCAGCCATGGAATCGATTGGAGGGAAGTGGTGATGTCCGAGATAATCTGCCCATCCTGCGGACACGCATTCAGTTGGCACTACGACTACAAATCAGACGGCGTTACAGCGTGCGGATGTCACCATCCGGGCCACAAAGACTCAGCCAAAACAATAGAAAAGGCCGAATGCGAGCGCCACCCGTCAGAAGAACGGGAGCAACACGAGGGCCCACCGGCTCGGGTTGTGGCAGCCACGGAAACTCGAGGTCGCTCCTCGGGTCGAGTTCCTACCGGTGGGGATCCTCCCAATGTCGTCAGCTGCTGGCACTGCGGAGTTATCCTAGAGCCTCAGGTGCCGGTCTGCGAGGACTGTGCACGGCACAATGTTGGATCGCGACCGTTCCAGAATTGCGAACCTGACTGCGAGGATTGCGCCTGGGCACGCGACAACGCGAAGCCTCAGGAGCCAACCCGCGACGAGGTACTGGACGCTCTGTTCGCGATCTACATCTCCAGCAACCCGGAATCCATCAAGATGGCTGCGGAAGTGCTCCGTCGCGCCGGGAGGCTGAAGTGACGCGCGTTGTGGCCGCCCTATTCGTTGACCCGCGTGGTCCATACTGGACTGACCCGCGTTGCGAGTGTTGGGAAGAATATTTCGATGCGCGCAACTACCGCGGCCAGCTGCCCATCGTGGCGCACCCACCGTGCGAGGCGTGGAGCAAGCCATCTGTCCTCCGTGAGCACCGTTACGGGTTACCTCAGGGTATCGACGGCGGCTGCTTCGCCTCGGCGCTCCAATCGCTGCATCGATGGGGCGGAATTTTGGAGCACCCAGCTGAGTCGTTGGCATGGACCGAGTACCAGCTGGCGCGGCCCGTTTTCGGTGACTGGATGCCGGCGCGTGACTCACGACAGCGTGTCTACTGGGTTACGGAGTGCTGGCAGGTGGATTACGGGCATCGAGCGCGAAAGCGCACATGGCTTGCGTACGTGGGCAAAAATAGGCCCGCTCCACTGGTGGCGCAGAAGAGCCAACACGTCGCATGCGTGTCCGGAATGACGAACCGGAGCAAGCGGCCAACCGCTAACCGAAACCGTGTATGGAGCAACGAGGCAAAGCGGTCGCCGGTAGCCTTCGCCGATGCATTGATTGAACTAGCGGCGAACTGTGGCGGCCCGTGTACCCAAGAGAAAGCGAGCGAGAAGTGAGCAAAGAACGAGAACTATTGGAAAGCGTGGTCAACCTGCTCAAGTCGGCACTGGAAGACGGAAAGCCTGGTTTTTTGACTGACATGGTTGCCTCAGTGATCGGCGATGTCGGTGAGTTTCTGGGAAAGCCCCAACCCGCTCCCCAGTCCGAGCCCGAGGCGGTGAAGTTGCTGCGTACTCTCTCCACCGCGATCAACTCCAAGACCCTTCGAGTCGAGACTGTGCGAACTAACGAGGCTATGGAACTCACGGACCTAATGATCAAAATCGACTCATTCCTCTCCCGCCCCGCCGGACCCGACTGGCGGAAGTTGGCGGTGGACGCATGGGAGGGCTGGCAGAGCGCACAAATGACCAAACCTATGTACGCAATCCGCGACGCTATCGCGGCAGAGAAAGGCGGGGCGTGATGGAGCCACTCTGCTCCACCTGCTCAGTCGAACACGCAACGGACAACGTCCGTGTCGAGTGCTCGAAGCGTGGAATCTTGCCGATTCAAACCGAGTGCCAGCAGTATAAGCCCACACGCGAGAAGCTTCTCGAGGATGCGCTGCGTGGACTAGTTGATGCTCTGTATGGAAACCGCAAATTGACGAAGCGTGCGCTGAACGCCTTCGATCATGCGTTCGTTTTGCTGGGAAAATGCCGATGACCGAACCAATCGACGCGAAAGTTTGCTGCCTTCTGTTCTACCTGGCGCAGCGACCTGAGTCCTGCGGCAACGTGTACCAAAATGTGTCGCGGTACTCTCATCTGTTGGACGCCGTGGCGCACGCTGACTCACTCGAGCCGTGCCCGATACAGCATGCCGGCGGCGAGGGAACGATGTGCTGGCCGTATCTGCAGCTTACTCCGTTCGGAGAGCAGGTTGTCGAGGAAATGATCGCGGCAGCAAGGGCGGTGACCCGTGCCCAGGAGTAGCCGAGCTGCTGCCTATTATGTCGAGCTGGAGCGCGACATGCTGCTCGCCACATGGTGGGACGAGACGCCTAAAGCGCTTGGATTCACGCCGCTCAAAGAGCATGCACAGGTATTCCCGTCGCAGCGTCAGGCGTATGCCGCCCGCGACTACGCGCGCAAGTTTCAGAAGTTTCCGAAAGCTAGAGCTAGGAGGATTGATGGCAAAAACAAGCAAAAAGTCAGGCAAGTCGAACAAGGTAGCAACCGAAGTCAGAAGATCGAATCCGCCTGCTGTTGAGGCGACTCCAAAGAAGGGAAAAGCGATCGAGAAGGAAGAGGGGTCCAAGAAAGAAGTCAAAGTCGTCCCTATCACTCGTCACCTCAAAGTTACGCTCACCGACTCTGAAGTGGCAGAGCGCGCCGACCAGGCTGCCCACAAATGGGCCGCAATCAAGTCAGAAGAGGCGGACCTAAAGGCGATTGGGCAAGCCTACAAGGCTCGAATCGCCGAGAAGTCGGGGCAGCTCGACACGTTGCAGCAAGAGGTCCGCGATCATTGCACCTATCGCGACGTTGACTGCCACGAGGTTCACGACTTCGAAGAGAAAATCGTGAAGATCATCCGACTGGACACGCGTGTCGAGATTGAGCGCCGCGACATGACGCGCGCCGAATTGCAGCTCCCTCTACCCAAGCCTATGGCGCCCGAGAAGGACGGCACGGAGAAGATCCGAACCGGGACCAAAGTCGACGCTGAAACGGCGAAGAAACTGAAGGAACAGGCAGTCGAGCGGCTCAACGACGATGGCGACTTGACAGCTTCGGAATTGCGGGCTCGCGCGCGAAAGCAGGAAGCGCTCCACGAGGCCGTTGAAGAAGCGGAAGGCGAAGAGATCGAAGACGAATCCGACGAGGATGACGGCGACTATGACGTGTTTGACGACGGCGAAACCGTTTGATTGGCACGTTGCGCTGCAGCAGGCGGACCGAATCCTATCGGCTCCGCCTGTGAAGGCGCACACGGAACGCCCGCGGGAGCTTCTGCAGACTCGGGTGTTCCGTGCTGCAATCCCATCGGGGCTGTGCCTGGCGGTCAACGAGGTAGCTGGCCTTCGGCGGGCGCCCAAGGGCAAATTCGTACTCGCGGGGATCCTCGACAAATTGTGGTCCGAATTGGACAAGCAAGCTCTGCCGTGGACCCGCTACCGCTACGCGTGGCCATTGAGGCTCGAGCCTCCACGTCCACAGGTGCTCGCGGTCAAGTTTTCGTCGCGCGCCCCAGACGTAGGAGCGAACTTCGGGAAAATGGCCATCGACATGCTGCAGTGTCGGAAGGGCAACGGAAAGAAGTCCGACGAGCACCGCATGGGGATCATCGTCGACGACCGCCCCGAGTGCGTGCAGCAACTCCACTGGCACGAGTTTCTTGAGCGCAAATACCCTGCGTTCGTGCTGATTGAGGTGAGGATATGAGAAAGCCGCACGATTCGACCCTGGCAGGCAAGCGGCGCACTCGCGATCTGCGAGGCGAAGAGCACGGGCCGTACCGAGTTACCGAATACGTTGGAGAGAACCCGCTGACGTCAATCTACGTTCGGGGGGAGTGCAAGTTTGGTTGCGGGCACCGAGTAGAGATCAAAGCCAACAGCGTTATGATCTGGGATCGGCAGAAACGGTGCGGCGGGTGCAAGAGGTATGTGGTTGACGTTGTGAGCATATCAACGTAATATCGGTGCGAAATGAAACTCGACCCTGACACAATCAAAAAGCTAGCTGGTGAGACCGCCATCACCGAGAGCACAATTCGCAGGTGGGCCAAGGGCGGGAATTGTCACTCGTCGACCAAGCGAGTGTTGACTGCGGCCCTCGAGTCAATTCAGAAACTCAATCCTGAACCATCGGCTGAATCATGAGCTGGCTCAAGATCGACGACAGCATGGAGGAGCACGCCAAGGTGGCTCCGCTTTCGGATGCTGCTCATCGACTTTGGTTTAGGGCCGCGGGCTGGTGCAAGCGACCAACTAACGAGCACACCAACGGGTTCGTTCCGGCCTCAATGCTGGTAGAGATCTCACGCAACAAACTATCGATGAAAAAACTCTTGGGCCTAGCTCAGGAATTGGTCGAGGCGAAGGGCGGAGGGATCTTCGATCATGGTCTTTGGGAGCCCCGCGAAGGCGGTTGGCAGTTTCACGATTGGGCTAAATATCAGCCGAAAGACGAACCCAAGAGCGCGTCTGAGGCTGGTAGGATAGGTGGCCAAAAGTCCGCCGAAGCACGCCGAAGCAAACTCGGAACCGCTATCCCAATCAACGCAAGCAACCGCCGAAGCGCTTCGGATGACCGCTTCGGCCGAAGCGCTTCGGAAAATTCGCTCCGAAGCAAATCCGAAGCATCCGAAGCTCCCGATCCCGATCCCGATCCCGTACCAGATCCAGATCAGAGAAACGCTCTGACGCCCGTACGCGATCCCGCACACGCACGCGAGGCTCGGCCAGAACC
>Ga0213919_1000775_pt1 | contig 13049 bp, 11 predicted proteins | sample McNCre317MG_FD_161056 | JGI IMG/M metagenome (GOLD analysis project Ga0213919, IMG submission 161056) | Freshwater microbial communities from McNutts Creek, Athens, Georgia, United States - 3-17 MG | ecosystem: Environmental > Aquatic > Freshwater > Creek | place: USA: Georgia | collected... | reverse complement strand
CGCCATCCTCGATCCTGTTCGCTTCGGAGGGTAGGAGCGTCCCGGTCGCCTTGTTCGCGAACACCTGCACCGATAGCAACTTGCGTAGGATGTTTCGCGCGAGCCGCGTGTGCTGATTCCACGCGAGCCGATGGGGGAACATGTCGACCATCGCGCCCGCCGGAGCGAATAGGCGCGGGTTGTTCACGAACACGCCTTCGGGCTGCTGGCAAAGCGTGATGAACCCGTAGTCATCCGGACCCGGCATCACCCACTCGTCGTGGCAATCCGGGGCTCCATTGGGCCCCGCCAGATACACTGGCAGCGGAGCTCGGTCGGTTCTGGCGATATCGATGTCATACGCGACTGAGGCCTGCTCGGCGGCAAACGGTAGCGCGATCGGGCGCTTGTGCATGTAGCCGGTGGTCGCCGAAATGAGCTTACAATCCCCGTATCCAACCCCGCCGAAGTAGCACGTTCTCGCCGCGGATAGCGCCGACTGCATCGCGGTGAAATACTGCGCGTCGGTCTCGTCAAGGTTCGGCATTCGAGCATTGCCAACCCAAGCATGCTCACCATCGATCTGGTTCGCGAACGCGGCCGCGAAAGCCGCTTCGGCGGCCAGAATGAGCCCCGCATCCATGGCACCACAGAGTGCGCACAGCTGCCAATCGGTCTTGTTTTGGAATAGCTTCGTAAGCGCAGACTGAACCGATCCAGTGTTGAAGTTCGGGGCATAGAGGCGCCCTCGAAGGATTGCCCCACTTCCGATGGTCTGCCCGTTGGTTCCAAGCGTGATCGTTTGCCCGCCGGTGCCAGGAATCACCACGGTAAGAGCGGTCCCGAGCGCCATGTTTGGCGTCCAGTCAGTCGTCTGCAGGGCGCCACTGATTGAGACGCGGTATTGGATTCCGGCCGTGCCCAACGTGCCGCCTACAGGGAACTCAACGATGACCTCATAGTCGTCGTCGGGATAGGTAGACGTGAGCCAACTTGCTGCGGCCGTATTGGTTCCCAGTGGGTAGTATGTGCTATCCAAGGTCGAGCGGGTTCCAGCGGCAATCACGCTCGCGACCACTCCGATGATTTCACCAGTGACCAGCGTGGCCGCGGTGAAATTCAGGGTGAGGTCCTCTTCTCCCAGTGGAATCACAAGCGACGTCGCTGTCCCGAGTGGAGCGGCCGCGGCGTAGGTGAGGCCACCATTCGTGGACACACGAAGAGTGATCCCGGAAACCCCAACGGTACCGCCCGCCGAGACCAGCACGCGAACATCCGCATTGATGTCGGTTGCGCTTCCACCGGCAACAGTGACAACTGAAGTTCCGCGGTCAGCCGTGCGGGTCACTGTTCCGAACGAGCTCACCGCATCGGCTGCCGCTCGAACAGCAAGCACCGGGATCCGTTTGGTGTTGATGATCCAAGCTGCCCAAAATGCGAGCGGGCCGCCACCGAAAACGGTATAGGCGTCCTTCGGTTGGGTCAACATTTGTGGCTCAAACGTTCCGTCGTTTGCGGGGCCCACCAGAGCAATCGCGCTTCCGGATAGGGCGTAAGAAACGGCCGAATTGTAGATGGAATTGACAACGACTCTGGGGTTCATGTGAGCGGCTCCACTATGGCTTGATCCGTGTCTTGCCCGTTGGTTGTGGTCGTGACCAGCGCACCGAGCGGGGCCACGTCAATGCTTGACAGGTCGTCCTCGAACATGTTGAGGATCGGCTGTTCGATCTTGCAGGACCAAATCCACTCGCGCCCGTTGACTAGTTGCGCCTCGGGTTTGATCTCATTGATGGGTCCGAGTTTGATCGGGCTCGTGGTTCCCCATGTTGACTGAGCTAGGACCACCTGACGGATCGTCTCGTGTTGGACACGAAATGCCCAATGGTCGGTGTCGAATGGAGTAGGGCTCGGGTTGGGGCATCTGCCGTAGATGTAGATTCTGAAATCGAGGTCCATTCCCCCAAGCGCATCAACGAGTCCAGGGGCATCTATTGGGTATCCCCATTGCTTGGGCCCCGTCACGGTTGCGAACTGTCCCGACTCGAGACCAGGGCAAATCATCACGCGCCCGACGCGCCCGACGTTGAGCGACGTGGCCATACGGGATTTCCCGTAGTCCACTTTGACCAATGGATCTCCACCGAGACGCGTCCATGATGTCTCGATCGAGGTTTTCAGCGCCTGGTAGAGCGCCTCGAGAGCAAAGACCATCATGGTTCACCTCTGAACCATTGAGCGCATTTGCCCTGCAGCACCGTGCGCAAGATGGCTTTCCATGGGCCAGGGATCTTCGCGAAGGGGATGATTGGTCGACGGAATCCACCGAGGCGAGCCGAGCCGCCACGATATCCGCGAGCACTTCCGACCTGATGCATCGCCTCGACACCATCAAGGCGGAACTTCAATTTTGACCCGTTGACCGTGGTCTGCACCTTTTCGGCAGCATGGATCAGAACAGGGTACCCGTCTTGCGAAGGACGGAACGGGTGACCGTAGATGTCATTTTGCGAAGCCACGTTCGAAGCGATATTTGCATCGAGCTTCTCAGCAACCTCTGGGGCGGCCTTTTTTGGCAGGTCCGGCACGGACCGAAGTCTTTCGAGGAACCCATCGAGGGCAGCGAATGCGCTCGCGTTCGACGAGTACCCCGACGTGGAAGTCGTGTGCATACTCGTCATCGGTTGAACCTCCGAGCAGCGAGCACTGCGTCATGCTGTCGCCATTTCTGCGCGTAAGGGTCAATGTCGCTCATGGCGAACGTGACCTCTTCTCGCGGTTGGTTCATGGCGGAACCGCGCTGCAATGGAAGAATCACGAGACCGTCCCGTGGGTGTCCCGCTCTCGAGATCATGTCGCTCGCATTCTTCTCGCGTTCGAGGATCCTAATCTGGATCTCGTCGGTCGGACGAAACTCGAGCGCCTCGTAGAAACGAGGTGTTACCAAGTCCGCAAGCCAGATACGGACCTGGTGTGGAAACGGGGCGACGAATGGCACGTCGCCCCGTTGCGCCAACTGCGAATCAATCACGCACGACATCGCCGTCAGCATGGCCTTCAACTGGCCAGGCTTGTTTTCTTCGAGCTCCATAGCCTGAGCGAGAGTTACCGGGCTCAGACTGCAGAACTCTTCGTGATTGGCGATGTAGCAGGAATCAACCATTGTCCGTTACGACGTGGGCGCCTTGTTTTTCAAGATGTATTTGGACTGACCCGCCCCAACGTAGGAGCGCATCTCGCCCATGGCCTTCACTTCTTTGCTGACACGCAGATCCGGGATCGTTGCGCTCGTGTAGAGGTTGACGTTCCAGGGAATCGAGGTTCCAAGGTTGATCGCGCCAACCTTGTCCTGTTTCATGTTCGCTGAGCAACCGAGGTACCAGTCGTAATCGCTCGCGGTACCGGTGTTCAGTTCGGCGTAGAACTCGGGCTCGTTCATACCGAGCGTCGTGATCGTGCCGGCAATCTCGGTGGAACCACCAGTGGTGCTGATGTTCCCGCCGATGAATTGCGCATTGAGAATCGTGGTGACCTGCTTGCGCAATTTCTGGCTGCCGAAGATGAAATCTGGCTTCAGGAAGCCTGGCATTTCACCGTCGGACTTCTTGATTCCAGTGTAGTACGTAATGACGTCCCATAGATTGTCGTAGCCATCTTGCAGTGAGACGCTCGCACCAGCCGAGTATTCCCACACACCGGTTCCCGAGTTCTTCACGAACGGGCCAGCCAATGGCTTGAACCCTGGATGGCCACTACTTGTGGCGGTACCAGCGACAGCTGCTCCCGACAGCAAGTTCGAGAATGTGCCCTTCGAAGCGTGCCCGTAGTAATACGGGTGCGCCGTATGGAAGATGGGTAAACCGTCGAATCCGACGAGCGAGAAGGTATGACCGTTGTCGGTCGTGAACGATGTGCCCTCGCCGTTCTTGAGCGCCAACATGGCCAACTTTTGAGGCTGGTATGCTGCCTTCGTGGTGGCGTCCGCAGTCCAGATATTCAGCGCGTTGATCCCATAGCCACCGATGATTCCGGTAGCAGAGTCGACGTCCTTGAATTTCTGCTCATGCATCTTCCAGCCGCCGGTGAAAAAGTGATTCTCATAGAGAACACTTACCGGTTCCTGGTCAACGAACGAGACTTTTCCACCGAATGGGCCAACGTCCTCGAGAATGACCGCGCCCTCTTGCATCGCGATCAAACGATATTGCTGCGCGTTGATCCCTGGTAGCACTCGAGCGAATCTCTGGTATTTCAGATCGGAGGCTTGGAGCGCGTACGTGTTGAGCTTGGTCGTCTCAACGATCGTGCGAAGATTCATTGCGAACTGATAATCCAACATTGTAATGGTTCCTTTCTGCTGGATTCAGCTAAGTGCATCAATGCCGAAGGCACCGAAGTTGGCAACGCCAACACCAAGGGTTGCACTGACGTCGATAACGAGGCCAGCCTTCGAATAGGTGATGCCCGAGCCGTTGTTTGCCGCTTTGGTGACGGTGGTCGAGTTAGCGAAGTTGACTCGCCACAAGAAGTCCGTGGCAAGCACAACGTTGTTTGGTGAAGCTGCGTTCGTGTAGTACCGAACCGTGATCGGCTGGTACAACCGAACCTGGACAACCGTGTCACCAGTTGCCTGATTCACAGTCGACATTGCCTTACCGATTGCCTTGGTCCCCGTGACCGAGGAAACTGCCGCGCAAGTGAAAGTGCCATTGATGACACCAACATCGGCGTCCTCGGTAATGGCCGCGCCACTGGCAAGCGGAATGGTCAGAATGTCAACGATCGAAACCGTGTTGGCACTCATCACCCACCAACCTGTCCCGGAGCGCCGTGGAGCGCAGCCGTGTTCTTGTCGAGTTGTTCAAGTAGTTTCCTGGCTTCCTCCGGATCCATGCATCCGAGAGCGATTGACCCGTCCGCTTGCGGAACGAGACCGCTGGACATAGGGAGCATTCCAGCGGCGCGCAGCATGTCCACGGGTACCGCTGCGAGACCAGTTTTGGCCGCTGTGGCCTTGGGCTTCCCGACGGCGCGCGGAGCGTTGGCTTGTTGGGTTTGCTCGAACACCTGAGCAGAGGTTCGAGCACCGGTCTTTGCGGCAGGCTTGGGTGCCGCCACGGGGCGAACCGCGGCCGCCAAAGCGTCAGCGGCAAACGAGACATCTGTCGCTCGTGAGCGATGGTCAACAGCCTTCTCACGAAGGGCGTTGGCTTCCGCCAGGAGCCGCTTCGCAACCTCGGGTTTGCCGTCCACCAGAGCGGACATTGCGGCGTTGGATTTGCCCGTTGCGGACGCTTCGAATGCGGACGCCTGCTTGCGGAGCTGGGCAACGCGAGCGCGAGCCTGAGCGGCTCTTCCGGCGGCTACAGACATGGTTGCAACCGGGGCAGCGATTGCCGCGATGGCCTTGTCTTCGTCGGTTTCCTCGACAGCTTCGCTATCGTCGGTTTCGTCGACCGCCTCGTCTCCGTCGGTCTCGTCCTCGGCCTTGTCCTCGTCGGTATCTTCGGCAGCAGCCTCATCACCGTCGGGCTCTTTGTGGTCTGGCTCGGCTGCGAACGAGCCCGCCAAAGCGTGCACGTCGAGGCCTGCCGTGTTTGCGAGGGCAAGCGCTTCTCGCCCCTCGTCCGTGTCCTGCAGCGCCAACGATGCCAGCGCCGTCCGAATCGACGCCAGCGAAGTTCGCGAAGCGCCGCCACTTGGCTTGATTTTCATTCCCTTGTCTCCTATTAGCGACGCGGCGAACGCGATTGCGCCCGAGTCGTCAGTGATGCGATCGGCCAAACCATTGTCTATTGCTTCTTGGCCGTGAAAGATGCCGGCTTCCCACGATGCGATCTTGCTCGTTGGGATCCCGCGCCGCTCCGAAACCCACTCAAAGAAGCACTTTGCTTCGAAGTCGACGGACTCCTGGATGGCCTTGATCGCTCCGTCATCGAACGGAACCGCCGGGTGCCCGTCGCCCTTGCGTGCGCCTGACGTAACTAGGCGGGTTTCGATACCCATCGCCTCGTTCATCTTCGCGAAGTTTCGCACTTCGGCGATGACACCGATTGAACCCATGCGCCCCTCTTTGGGGATCAGGACTCGATCACACGCAACGGCCCAAGCGACACCTGCGGACGTCGATGTCCCGTCGACGTACCAGACCAGCGGCTTGCCATAACGGTTTGCCATACGCCTGAGATCGCGAGCACCCGAGAAGCAACCGCTAACCTCACCGCCGGGCGTGTCGCCCATGAACAGAACGGCCTTGGCAAGGCGGAAACCAACCTCGGCACGGTGCAGCATGTCGTCATAACATTCCCAGAACCAGTCCGGATGGTGCGACATGGGACCGCGAACATCGACGATCGCCACGTCGCTGACAATCGGCACCTTGGGCGATGGACTCTCGGTGTAAGAGTACTCGTTCTCCACCGCGCGATGGTCGATAGCTAGTAGGCCTGAGCGTGTGAACTTCATGCAGCCTCGTCTTCCTCGTCGTTCGCACGCTTGTTCGCCATGCCGTCTCTTCCTAGGCTTTCCGTGTCCCGCTTGTACGAGTCCACGATTTCCTGAATCGTCATAGACCCACGCTTACCGCCGAGAGCACTCAAACCGAGTGAGCGGCGAGCCTCGTCGATTGTTACGACGGCAGCCAAAGCACTTGGCGTGAGGGTAATTCGTGACGCGTCGTCCAGTTGCGGCAGTCGCGTCAGGTCAATCCCGAAGCGACCAAACACGCGCGCAACATCGAGTTGGTAACCAGCTTGCTTGGCCACATCGAGCAGGGCCTTCGCGCCATTCCCGAGTGCCGTCAGGATTGCCGCTTCCGCCTTCATGTCGGCGGGTCGTTGCACCTTGAAGCGGAATCCCGGGGAATGATCGAGCTTGTCGGGATGGGTCAGCCAAGTGTAGTACGGGATGATTTGCGTCGAGACCGTGTGAGCAAGCGGCGTTGCGCTACCTTGGATCAGATCGTATCGGATTGCCGCGTACAGGTCCTCCGAAGAGAAGCCTGTGCCGCCAGTCGTCGACACGAGCTGACCAGCGAGACCGATCATAAAGTCCTCGTTCGCCAACTTGATCGCGGTGTCGAAGCCCTCCCAGCCTCGACCGTTGCTCTCGACAACTTTCACATCCCAACCGGGCGGGGTGTAAAATGCGTTGTTGATTCCCCAAGCGGCAATCTGCCGGAACCAGTTCCTTTGCTGCTGGTCCGTGGCACCAATCGCACCGGTAGCGACTCGAGCCGCATTCGCGAGCGTGAAGGACCAATTGTCCTTCAGTGCTTGCATATTGTCCTTGCGGACCCACGAGCGACCAATGGGGTGGAAGAGGCCGTTTTGCCAAGGTGCCAGGCGCGGACCGGCGTAGTTGATGACCCAACGTCCGTCACCAGGATTGATCGGAATGAGCCCCAAAATGCTCCGAAAGAACCACTGGTCGTACTGCCACATGTAGACGCAATGTTCTGGGTCCTTGCGCTCGAGCACCGGAAACGGGCGACCTGCTACCGGCACCAGTTCCCCGAACGAAATGCAGAAGTAGTCGGTATCATCCGACATCGCCTTCAGTTCGCTCGGCGGGCAAAGCAGATCGAACACGGGCGTCCCCGCGTCCATGTTCGTCAATTCGTCGACGACCTCATCGTCCCCGAACCACTCCTTGGGGAGCCGAATCACCCCGCCCGACTTAGTTGTCTGCAGACCAGCTACCACCGAGTCGCGTCGCACCGCACGGCAGAGTCGAGCGGCATACGACAGGTCCCCAAGGTCCGCCGACTGCGAGGCGATGTCAACCTCCCCGAGCGTCCATTCCAGTTGCGTCGTCGGCTGAACCGCGAGGTTTCCGCCGAGCATTTCGCGCATCTTGACGACGAAGGCGTCGTCGATGTTCACTCCGATCGGCGTCGTTTTCCCGGCGAACGCGCTTCGCCCTATCAGTCCACGCGCGCGATCGAGGAACTTCACAGGTCAATATTGCTGACCTCGCTGCAATCAATCCAGCCGGTTCAGGCTGCAGCCGCAAGACAGGGCGGTTACCAGACGCTCTTGGCACGGTAACCGTACGGTGATACTCTGGTCAGCATGGCCAACAAGGCAAAACTACCCAAGCACGCAATCCGCAAACTAGCAGCCGAGGCAGAGTCCTCGGAGGAGTCGATCGAAAATGTGATCAACGGCAGGACCATCCGCGGAGCGGTCGATGGTCGCGTTCGTCGCGTCCTGCAGGCGCACGGAATCGTGCCGGCGAACCCCACCATGCAATCCATTGACTCGACCCCGAAATCCGTTGCCTGAAATAGCGAAACGCCCCGGGTAGTCAGACCGAGGCGCTTCGAGGCAGTGCGTGTCAGCAGCGAGAATCGAGAAACGGAGACCCATCTATGGCACAACGTTTTCCGCGTTGCAAGCGTCAGTCGTTATCGAGCTCCTCCAGCATCCTCCGCACCTCTCCCGCCGGCTTGGTTTGCGCCCAGTAGCGCAACTGGTCGTCGACCAGGAGTGACACGGAACGACGCTTGTTGAGCCACGACCGAGAGCCACGACGTCGAGCTTCGAGATCAATTGCACGGTCCTCGCTTTGCTCCGCCGGGATCGTGTCAGGAACCCGGCGTGAGAACAGTCGTCGCAGTAGGTCAGCAATCATGTGGCCAGTATAGCTCTCGGTATCCAGTTAGGGGACTGGACGAGATGGATCCCAGTACCAGGCTCACGAGCTCACCTGGGGTCGAGTACCTTGGCGCATCGGGAAACCGTTCCTCGACAACTTTGGTGCCGCGTCGCACCAGAATCGGGATACCAGTGGACGCGCATTCGTCAGCCACCATGCAGTAGGTTTCCCGATGGTCGCCTGCCATGGCGGGAACCAGGTGGGAGCAATTCCCGACAGCGCTAAGCACCTGCCCATTGAGGTACGGGTAAACCTTGAGCCCCTTCGGAACCGGCTCCCCCTGAGCTAACTGACCGAGTAGAACCCATTCGATCGCAAGCCCTCTACCTACGCACATCTGAACAGCTTCCGCGAATATGCGCCACCCCTTCTCGGCTGTGGCATTCCCAACGAACGCCACAACGAGAGGTTCCGTGGTTGGGCTCGGGTATTTCGATCTAGGAGCAAGAACGTGGCTCAGTGGGTGGCTACCGTTCCAGGCCCTGAACATGTCAATCACGCGCTGCGACGGCGCGACGAAATCAACGTCGGGTCTCGCGAGCAGCTTGTCCGACTCTCGCCAGTGCCACTCAACTGCCCGCTGGACGCGTTCCAGATCGTCCGGGTCCTTCCCTCCGAAGGCGCACTCGAAACAGGCTGAGCATCGGTCGTGGGGCATCGCATTCCAAGCGCCGCACGGCTCACCCGCTTCGCCGCGGAATAGGTTCGGGCATAGGAGCCAGTAATCATGCAGGTCCAACAGGTGCGACGCGCCTGGGAATGCGTCGAAGAGCGCATTGACGAGCTCAAATCCAAGACCAGCTACGTGGTGAACGTGAATCGCAACCCGTCGTTTGCCGATGAATTCGAACAACGCGGTCACGAGTCCGCGGTACCAACCATCTTTTTTGGGACCAACCAGGAACCCGCCTGTCACTGTCTGATCCTCCCATTCGGATCCCATAAGCGCCTTCGAGATTCCGATCGCAGCCGTGCCCGCCTCGAAGCTCATCTCGTATCCAGCCTGGCATTCCTTCGGATAGAGCACGATGTGGTGAGTATCATTCATCGCTCGAATGAGAGCCTTCGTCGCTAGCTCCACACCTGCCAGCGCGTCCCATGAATGGATCACGTGGATCACTACAGCCTCAGAGCTTCCATCGAATGCGGTTACCAGATCGTGGCCGAGCATCGTTGTCCAGTATGCTCCGGATGACAGGAACCTTCGGACCTCGCCCTCGAACTCGGGATAGCGCTCCGCAATGATGTCGTTTGCTCGTGATCGCTGCACAGCCCGCTCCGGAGAGTCTTTCCCAAAGGTTGCGCTGCCAACGTGGCGAACGAACGCGCCCGCGGCCATGTAGCAACCGAACCCAGCTTTGCGAGCTCGCAGGCACCAGTCGACCTCTTCTCCGTACCCTGTGAGAAACGTCTCGTCGAATGTCCCCACAGCATTGATTGCGTCGCGGGACATGAGCATACAGAAGCCGTTACACGTTGGTACTTCCAGAGCTTCTGTTGGTCTTCCGTGTCGCGATTTCACGGTGAAGATCGAAGCGTTGTTCGATAACGGTGAGATCGCTCCATAGAAACCGTTTTCGATAAGCAATGCGTAGCGCGTTATCAGCATCGACTCGAACCATCCGCTCTCTACCTCGGTGTCGGAGTTCAGTAGAAGAACGTCGTGACCACTGAACGCTTCCAGCTCAAACATGAGATTGCAAACCTTGACGAAACCTACGCTTTCCCCATGCGCAGCCAAAAGCCAGCCTTGGTGTTTAGCTACCAAACCTGAGACTTGCGCGCACTCCTCCAAGCTTGATCCGTCGTCAAAAGGCACGACTGGAACATCGATAGGCGTGTTCCGCGCAAGTGCTATCAGGCATCTCTCCAGTAGCCGAATCTGTCCCTTGAACGGAATGAAAATAACAATTGGTCTTGCTGACATCATCTACCTCGTTGTGCTGCAATCCTACTCATACGGGCGGAGAATTCCGCCGAAATCCTAGCCTGCCTGGACTCGCCGAATTGGCCCTGATCCGCGTGCGACGCTACCACGATACCCGAGGATACCGGCGAGAAGCCCTCAGGGACAGCCGGTTCCTGTGCTGGCTCGACTCGCCCTCGAACATCGAGACCCAACACGAGGCGTGCCCATGCCATCACCCGAAGCGCGTCCATTCTGTCGGGGGAACGACCGAGTACCGATCGGAAGCCGTCCTTGCCGTCTTTGGGTGTGACGTAAGAGAGATCCATCATTCGATTATCACGCACGCGGCGCCGTACGTTCCACTTCGCGAACTGCAATTCAGCTTCGAGCTTCGCGTCGTAGGGGATCGAGCCGCCCTCGGCAAACCACTCGGCTAGAGCTAGCGTTGCCTCGTCCACTACGTGATTGTAGTCGTTTCGCAGGTATCGCGCATCCTGCCCGTTGTAGACGCGAATCAAATCGAATTGGACTTTGGATTCCACCATCGGTCCTTCGATGTAGTTCATAAATTGCTGGCAGACGCGCCCACCTTCGCCGTCAGCATCAACAGCAACATGCACCCGCTCCCTCGTGTCGAGCATGAAGCGTCGCGCCGTATCGCAGGCCTCAACCACATACTGCTCATAGTCCCATCCGAGATCTACGCGAAGCTCAAGAGTCTTGTGTCCACGAGTGGCCGCCATCGCGATCTCGTCACCCGTGCCGCGAGGTCCAGCTGGGTCAATCGTGAGGATGAGAGGTCCGTCCAGCTCGGCCACTTCGTAGGAAGTTGGATCCATGGCGCGCACGATCGTCTGCAACGGAAATGCGCGCTTTTCCTCGATCGTCGGGTAGCGCCCACCGCAACGTCGCAGGAACGTGGGGGACTCTTTGCCGCGAGGATCCGCGGCCGCCATGACCTCGATGTAGTTCCGATCGGCAAGACCCTCGATTCCGGTTGCCGCGGCCTCTTCCGACGAGATCGAATGAACGACGAAGTTTCGTCGAAGCGCCGGACGATTCACAATGTCGTACATCGGACCTTCATCGCCAATCGGGTTACCGAGGCCAAGGAACTTCGCCGACTTCGCGCTCGCACCAGTCACGTAGCCGTCGAAGAGCGCGTACGGCATACCCGAGAATTCGTCGCAGATTACCCACAGGTGAGCGCCAGAGTAGCCGCCGGCAGCAGTCGGTTCCTTCGCGGTAACGCCCACGACGAAGCGGTTCCCGTCGAGCGAGGTCCACCCGTTTAGGACGTCGTCGGAGCACTCGCCTTCGAGCACCTGAGAGTGCGGGCAGGGACGCTTCGCTACTCCGGAGTCTCGGCAGTCGGCACAGATTCCGCTCTCTCGGTGGGCCTTTTGGATCTCGAACCAATCCTGCTTCTGAAGTTGCTGGCCCGTGAAGTTCGTGATCATCACGCGGCCGTCATGGTGGATTGAAACCCACCACCACACGAGCCACGCAACGAGAGCGGTCTTTCCGATCTTGTGGCCCGTTACGACCACAACGAATTTGCCGTCGACCACCGACATTGCGATTCGGATCTGCCCCTCCCACGGGCGTCTTCCGATCACCCGCAGAATGAACCCGACAGGGTCGCGCTCGTATTGTGGGCAGGGAAACGTCAGGCTGCGAACTTGCTCCAGCTCCCGCCACAGAGACAGGGCGAACACCTGCGAGAGAGGCTCGCCGCGAAGCCGGTCCATGATAGCGAAACGGTCATCGTCGTTGGCTTGCAGGACCGCGCACACGGCCGCTGTGGTCTGCTGCCAGGGTAATCCCTTCACGAGCTGGGCGGCGGGGATCCCTCGGTCAATCCGGCGAATGTGAGCGGTCAGGGCGGCACGTAGACGGGTCAGGGAGAGGAGCCGTTTGTAGTCCTCCGGATCGAGTAGCCGTTGCCTCTTGCGAGCGAGCCGGCGCAGCTTCTCCAGCTTGGCTCTGCACCTGCCAATGTCGGCGGCAGGACCATCAGTGGGAGCGGGCAGGAGGACCTCGGTCAGTGCCGGGTCGACCTCGAGTTCCAGGATGATTTTGCGGAGGTCCTGATAGAGCGGGTTGAGGAGGAGCCACTCGGACTGGTCGATGGAGTCCTTGGCCTCGAGGGCCATTGCCTGGAGGTCAATCGCGCGCGCGGTGACCATCTGGATCCATGCCGTGTGGTCGTCGCACTTGGGCTGCGGATCGGAATTCCTCACTTCGGGCGCGACTGAGGAAACTGGATCTCCGGACGAGGCCGCTTTCTCAACGCGGTCGCGCATGTTGGGCGTGAACGGGGAGACTCCTCGGATCGTGTCCAGCACTAGCTGCCGCGAGCACCCGAGCCGGGCGGCTAGCTTACGCTGACTGGTTTGACCAGCCATCTCCCTGAACAACTTTTCCGCTTCTGCTAGATTCATTCGGTCAGTCGGCGGTTGGGGAACATTGAATTTTCAGAATTTTTCCGCGCGCAGACGTG
>Ga0213919_1000774_pt1 | contig 13053 bp, 24 predicted proteins | sample McNCre317MG_FD_161056 | JGI IMG/M metagenome (GOLD analysis project Ga0213919, IMG submission 161056) | Freshwater microbial communities from McNutts Creek, Athens, Georgia, United States - 3-17 MG | ecosystem: Environmental > Aquatic > Freshwater > Creek | place: USA: Georgia | collected... | reverse complement strand
ATCCCCTGGTCGGGGCTATCGGCTAGGAGCTATCGGCTAGGAGCGGGGGAGGGAACGGCTAGCGGGCTGGGTTAGAGAGTCCGTATAGGTCTTTGTTTTTAATGATTCGTGAAAGGGTGATTGACATACTGCTAAGTAGATCATATAAGAGAGGATTGTCTTTCGTGCCGGTCATGTCGAAATCTCCGCCGGGTGATTCACACCGTAAGGTGATAAGATCTCCGTTCAACAGAAAGCTCTATTTTGGCTTTCATTCCCATACTCGCATTCTCCTTTGTAGTGCTACGTACATGTTCTTAATAGTCCATTCTTGATACTTAGTCAAGCTCTGGAAGGGGATCAAAAACCGTTGTAATGATAATTCACGCAACATCGACAGGCGGAATTCTTTTTCAGCGGTCACAATGATGTCTTGTTCCCGGCGTGTCAGTGTACGTGGAAATCTCCGTTTCATGATGCAGTACTATAGCATAATACTGAGCGTCCTTGACGCACACAAAAGATGGGTGTAGACTGGCGTTTACTGTCTCACCTTTCACGGAGTAACCACCTTGTCTGAACCATCCAAGTTCGTCAGAGTGAATCGTACTGCACAATACATCTTAAAAGAAACCATCAAAAAAAGGATTCCTGGTAAAGTAGTCTCTCGCGAGTACTTTAAGAAACATCCCCGTTCAACGAATAAGATAACCGTCTATATCGCCAAAAAGACTACAAAAACCGTGAGGGTCGGCCAATCCGTACCTGAAGCGTATGCAAAGCGCTTCCCACGTCTTGTGAAGAAAACTACTACATATAGAACACAATCATCCGTGAAGGTCTATAAGAAGGGGACAAAAGTTTCAAAGGAGTACGCCGCAAGGTATCCAAGTAAAGTCAAGTCTATTGAATGGGTTGAGATCCAGGAACGGCAGATCAAGTTTGATCCTGTGTTAAAAAAACAGACCTATGGCGATTGGAAGGTGACATCACGCGAACGAATGCATTTCTACGAAAAGATTCTCCCTATCAAGAAAGTGACAAACCGAAGCGTGTCTGACTTGTTTTCTCGCTACAAAGTATACAATACGATCTGGCAGAACAGTAAAGGCACCATCAGAATCACCATCAATGGGCATGTGGGCGGTCGGAGAGTAAAAGAAGTAGTTCATATCGGATACCTCAAAAGTGTGTGGTATAACAAACATAATGGGTATAGTAAATTCAAGGCCTACCTGTTACATAAAGTCTTAGAAGCGATGCGGAGAAGGAAGTTACGGCTTTCCAATCCGAAAGAGTCTCTGGAACGAATTAGAGTGTTGAGACATAAGTTGAACGATGCCTCTAACCGTTTGTCACATGCTCCGAGTTTTGCGTATGAGTCAACCTTATCGCAAGTCAAGGAAACGTCTAAGTTAATCCGTCTACAAAAACAATCCTCACAAATGCAAGGTGTAACCATTCGGATAGAGAAACTAGTCCCACGTTAACTGAAAGGGGGATTCATGGGAAGGAATCGGTTGGAGTGTGAGATTTCACAGAATGAAATGTGTACCATCACCTCTCATTCTAATAAGCGGTTGATGGAGGAAGTTCGTCAGATAGCGAAATCAAAGGGAATGTCCGTTCGGACGTTAGTAGAGATCTACTTACAACGAGCAGTAAAAGACTATAAAACACAAGGGTTTTAAGATGTCTGTAAGTATAATCGACATAACATTGTCGAATGCTGTAGGGAGTGGGCTTATTACATTTCGCGCCCGTTCGTGGGAAATTCGGGATGGGTGTTTGATCTGTTTTGGTGAAGAATTAGATAGTAGAATTAAATACTTAGTACAAAGTAAAGAAGTAGCTGTCTTCCCGCTTTCATCGGTTGTGAGTTTTTATGTGCGGATGGAGTCTTAGCCATGCATGTACGTGGAATTACATTTGAGAAAACAAGTCACACCTTCCATATTCGGCACCATATCGATACCCCATACGGTCATGCCTCTCAACGGTATACCGCTTGCTCCATCCCTGAAGCGTGTGCCATGTATGAAGCCTGTATCCAATCCATCAAGAGAGATCATGCCAAAAGAACAACGGATTGATTCGTTCTGGGTCTTTGACACTGAAGACAATTCACAAGGGAAAGTGTACTGGGTGGACTTCTTCAATGGGGTTCAGCACTACTCGTTTGACAACGCAGACAGAGCCCTTGAATGGTTACTTACGCAAGAGGGAGAGTTTTGGGCGGTCAATCTTGAATACGATATGATTAATTTGTTTGGGGCTCTGTTGGGGCCCTTGACGGTCATGACCTATGGGGGATTCGGACTTCTGAAAGCTTCCGTGTATGGGAAGCCGATACACTTTAGGAATACCCTTCGTCATTGGCCGATGTCGGTTGAGGAAATGGGTGTGAGACTCGGTTATCCTAAGCTTCCATTTGACCCTACTAATCTTCAATATTGTCAACGTGATACAGAAGTTACCTGGCGGTTCATTGCAGCCATGTTTGAGCGGTATTACGAACTCGGTATTGAAGAGATCAAGGCAACACTCCCATCCACGTCATTGCAATTCTTCACAACTAAATGGTGTCAAGCGAATTGGTTTAGGCATGGTGATATTGCAGTGTGGAAGTTTCTGGCCCAATCTCGCTACGGTGGACGGTGTGAGATATTTCACACTGGCCCGGTGAAGGGGTACATTCATGAGTATGACATCAATTCATCCTATCCGTCTTCTATGAAGTCCCAACAGTTTCCCGATCTTGATACGATGGCGAGAGGGAAAACCATTTCAGACTTAAATAAAGCCGGTGTAGCATTGTGTACCGTACAATGTCCTCCGATGGAATTTCCGCTACTCCCCTTCAAAGGAGAACAAGGAGGGAAATTGTTATTCCCCTACGGCACGTTTCAAGGTACATGGACATATGCCGAACTACGCAAGGCGGAACAACTTAAGTATAAAATTCTTCATGTGTATGACACGATTGAGTATGACTTAATGCCCTCTCCGTTTGAACGTTATATCGATTTCCTATACGGAAAACGAATGGAAGTAAAGGGCAAAGATGAGTTAATGAGTTATGTACTTAAGATCCTTATGAATGCCTTGTTTGGGAAGTGGGGAGAAGAGGGAGAACTGCAAGTGATTTCTCGCGGGAAGCGGTACACCATGCAGCAAGTACCCAAACACTCTAACATGATCTGGGCTTCATACGTACTTTCCTACGGTCGTTTGGCTCTGTACCAGTACATCCAGCAAGCTTCACAATATGGGACCGTACTCTATTGCGATACGGATTCAGTTTTTGTGAAAACGAAATCTCCCAAGATCCCTTTTGAGGGTTCATCACAGCTTGGTCGCCTTTCTCATAAGAAATCGTATCGGTTTGCACATTTCAAGCTTCCTAAGCTCTATCAAGTGGATGAAAACTATAAAGCGAAAGGAGTACCTAACGATAAGCAACATAAGTTTCCAGAACACTTGAAGAGGACATTTTTCGAGGGAGAAGTAGCAGAATTCCTGAAACCCTACCGATGGTTAGAGGCGGCGAAGCTACACGAACAGGCGAACGTGTGGCATACGGTCACAAAGCAGATTCAAAGTGGGTATGATAAACGGGATACCCTACTAAATGGGCGTACTTGGCCATTGAAAATTGAGTCAAACATAGATTATAACCGGGTTAGCAAACCCAAGGTAAAACGGGAATTGGTGAAATTATGAAAAAGATTGAAGGTGAAACCGTTGTAGGGAGTCCGCATAGTGCGAAGCGTTACGAACATGCTCCAAGCATGTGCGGGCGGTGCTGGCTTGATTGTCCTCAACCAATTATCACGGTGGTGGTATCTGAGAGTGTGAGAAAAGGAATGCGTAGTTATGGAACCTGTTATGTGTGTGAAGAAGACGGGGAAATTTACGCAGTCAAGTAGAATCGTGCATGGCCATCTTACGATTTTCAATTCATATCAACGTCAGAGCGGCGATGTGGTTGATCCATCTTGCTAAAAAGAATCATCAAACAACTCACGCATATATTCAACAGGTGTTGCTTAGGCACCTATACACAACACCGGGGATTGACCTAAGCCAATCTCCATCTAGTGAACCGAAAGGGGTTAGCAATGAGCAAGAAGACAGAGGAAAGCCGTGATGTCACCATTCAGGATAGCCGGACGGTGATGGGCCCGTTGAAGTGTCAACCGGCTCAGATCATTGACGATTCGTTAGAGGTCGCCAAGATCGAAGGACTACCAGCGGAATTTGCTGGCGGGTCTTTCATGACCGGGTTTCCTCCTACGGTTAGGTTTGAGAATCCTGGAGACTTTGCGGGCGGTGAATTTATTCACTTGCGCGAAAATGTCGGCCCGAATAACTCTCGCGTGTATGAGCTAGCTGTACCGGATGGGAACGGTGGAACGTTCAATGTTGTTGTGTGGGGATCTACCGCACTTGACCGTCAATTTGATTCTGCCTATCCACCCATTCAACAGGGCGATAAGATCGGTATCGTCTACATCGGCGAAAAGTCCACAAAGCGTAAACAGAATCCGGTGAAATTGTTTGCGTTGAAAGTTGTAAGGGGATAAGTTCCGACGGTCTTGTGACTCCTCAAGATCTCAGGAACTCTATCACGCTTAAGGAAATGGCTTCCTCCCCATTTCCTTAAGCCTCTGGTGGAAAAGGAAACAACATGAACAAAAAAGAAGCGTTGGAAGTTCTTATCACAAAAATTGATGATGAAGATGAACCATTGTTCTTGTTACGTGGCCGTGACCCTCTTGCGTCTGTCTCAGTTTTACGATGGGTACATGAGGCAAAGGAAAGCGGAGTGGGCAAGAAAAAGATTGAGCAAGCTGAAGCCGTGGCTTTGTCGATGCTCAGTTATCTTCCAAAGCGAATTCCCGATTGATGGGGGATCTATGGACACGAACCAACATCCTGAACGTGGAATTTCGCCGAGAACCATCAAGAATTTCAAGAAGGCGAAAACGCATGAAATTATGGGTCCTGGTAATTCTGTCATTCATATCAATCTATGGTGTGATGGGTTTTTCTTTTTCCCTACCCGGTTTCATGAATACGATGTGACATGGTGGGAGTTAGAGACAACCGCTCACAGGAAAGTCAATGTCACTCGGTTCTATTGGTTAAAATTTGGTTTTGCGATTATCCGACCGACCTACTAGAAAGGGGTTATGATGCAAGCACCGGTTGAACAAATATGTGAAGTGGCTATCTGTGAAATGTTAGTCGGGAACACTGAAATAGAGAATGCGAGACGTATCCAAGTCTGTGTTGAGAATGCCTACCGCAATATTCATATACGGACAAAAGGCGAAAATAAAGTGTTGATTGGAGTGACCCAATCGATTAATACTGAGCTAGTCGCCGACGGAGATCGAACGCTCTACATTATCACGTTAGTTGGGACCGTCGTTGATGCGGCAGCCGTTGAACTCCAACAGCGGTTACAGCAATTTGACCCTCGTGCCGCGTTGAAAAGCCTGAAGCATTAGACAGATCTCTCTTTATAACATTACATATGAAGGTGACAAGGAAATGCCACGTAAAAAACTGTACAAGAAAACGACGGTTGAACCGATTGAATTAGAAGACGAACCAGAGAAAGACGTAGCGCTTGAGGATGGGGATACGGACATTCAAGAAGCGTTACGGTCTGTTCCTGGTGGAATCTCAACCGTGAAACTCTATCGGATTCTTCCACAGGGCGGAAGGCCGAAATTCCTTACCGAAATGTCTCCTGATATGTTTTCAGAAGCTTCCGTCCAAGATACGTACGGTGGCGGAATCTACAAGATCCGTGCAAGAAAGAACGATGGGAAATGGGGATGGAATACATTTGAGATTGAAGGTGCTCCAAAGCGACTAGCTCCGATTGAGTACGATGAAGAAGAGGAAGATACGCAACCGGTTCAACCGGTTCAACAACCTACCCAACAGGCCCCTCAGTATGATCCATTCATGTTGATGCAAATGATGCAGAAGGCGCAAGAACAAGGCGAACAGCGGATCTTGAAAATGATGGAATTCATGCGCCCACAACAACAGAGCCCAGATGTGACCAAACAAGTGTTTGAGATCGTGGAAAAGATAGCCCCTATGATGTCCGGCGGTGAAGGCGGCGGATCAAATTGGATTATGGCTCTCTCACAATTCAAAGAGCCTATCCTTAAGATTGTTGATACCATTCAGGTCGCCTTGACAAGACCGGCGGCGGTGCCTGTTCAAAATCCACCATCAGCTCCGGTTCAACAGTCTTTGAATCAACCAAAAGCAGAGGATGACATGATCGGATTATTGATACGTCAAGCATTGCCCGTTTTAATCAATGGTGCAACAAAGAACGCAGATCCGGCATTGTATGCAGACATGATACTTGACCAAGTTCCAGAAACAGCGTATCCTAAGCTTGCTCAGTGGTTGGGTTCTCCGAATTGTCTTGAAGACTTGTGTAAGATTGAACCGGGAATCCGGTTTCAGCAAGAATGGTGGGCGTCATTGCGTGAAACCCTTGCAGGAGCTTTGAACGATGCCAGGACCGGCGTACAACCTGCTACAGATCCAGAACACAGCGAAAATTAGCGAACTCCAAGAGTCCGTCCGTCCGCTAGCGCAAAACCTTTTGCGACTAGCGGCGGATCAAGGGATTCAACTTAAGGTAGTGTCTGCCTATCGAACTCCTTCTCAACAAGAAGCCTTATTAAATTCTGGAAAGGGTGTGACCAATGCTGGAGCACTACTCAGCTATCACAACCACCGGCTCGCCTTTGACGTGGTACCTACAGAATATCTCAGCTTGCCTGATTGGAATCCTACTGGCCCACTTTGGGCAACGGTTGGATCAATAGGAAAGTCTGTCGGTCTTGAATGGGGTGGGGATTGGAAAAAGAAAGATCTCCCACATTTTCAACTGACCGGTGCTCCAATTCGCGAACTCAAAAGTTACTTTGAGAAATTCGGCGAAATCATGCCGATCAAGATCGAACCAACCACCATAGGAATTGTGGGAATACTGATTGTTGTTGGTGTGGTCTTGTATCTCTACAAGGAACAACTCTAATGACTCATGTGGCTTCATCACGAGAACCAGAACGGTACATCATGGCGTGGCCGGGATGCCCGGTAGGACTCTCTAAGGATCAAGCGCGTAATTGGTTCTTACAGCATCGAAAGCCAAAAGGGTACGTGATGGAAAGATTTCACTATGACCCAAGATCAGGGAAAGTGGAAACGATAGGCTATGAGAAAAACTGACCGAAGTCTGTTTTTCCGTCTTTGGTATCAAAGGTGTGACGAATGCCGGTGATGTATCCGCAACGTTCTGGAGAAGATGGGTTAAAAGACACCTTGAAAATCATGGGGGATCTTGTCGTTCGTGCCTGTACCCATCCGATCATTCGGAAACAAGCGATGCAAGCCATACAATATTGTGATCGGAATGATCGAAGGTGCCAACAAGCTTCACTGATGACATGGGTACAGCGGCATGTCATGTTCATCAGAGATCCGGTAGGGATTGAAGCGCTCCATGATCCGGTGATGATTGCCACGGCGATAGAGCAAGGCAAACAACCCTACGGTGATTGTGATGATTTTTCGATGTATCTCGCGGCATTGATGCGGGCGGTTGGATTGCGGGCAAGCTTTCGTGTGGTAGGGTTCAACGGCGGAAAATTGTCACATGTGTATGTGACAGGACCAAGCGGAGAAAAGCTTGATGCAACAAAAAACCTCTGGCACATGCAAGCCGGGGAAATGCTACCGGAAACGTCGGTGCTGAATTGGAGGTTTTAAGATGAACGTTGAGACATGCCCCTTAACCTCACATGCGATGTGCCGAGAATGTGCGAAAGAGTTTTCTTTGCGAAAGCGTAACCATAAGAAAATGTATATCCAGATTGCCGACCACATTAAGAAGTTCCCTGGTCATACCGTGATCGGTGTAGAAGAGTTGCGAACGATCTATAAAGGGTGAACCATGTACTGTCAATTAGACCGATCAAAGCCTTGTCCATTTCCGCTGAAGCCGACACAAACCTATCTCGGAGAAGATGAGAACGGGTATTATGTGATGGATGGGTTCTTCTCTGGGATCGGGAAAATGTTTAAGCGAATGGTGAAAATTACACCGAAGTCTTTTTCACCGAAAAACATTATGAAAGCTATGACGAATACCGCAATGGTGGCGGTGACTGGTGGGGGATATCTTGCGCTTCCGTCAAAGATCAAGAACACCATCGAAAACGCTGGGACATACATTATTCCGGCGGCGGCGGGTGCTGCGGTGGCGGCAACCGTCGGCCCTGGCATTATGGGGATGCTCAGTTCTAAAATTACCTCAGCAGCGGGTTTGCTTGGTAAATCCTCAAGCACCGTTGGCGGCCCGTTGTATGATGTGATGTCGAAATTTTCCCCGGCTCAACAATCATTACTTGCGGGGAAAGTGACGGCGCAAGATATCGCCTACGCGGAACAACATGGCGGTCAATTTCCACCTCAACTCATGCAATATGTTGATGAGCTTGGACGGTCAAACTATGGGTATGCGGTCAATGCGTCTATGAATCCTTCTCAACAGATAGACCCTAGACAGTACTATGCAAACTCAGATCTGTACCCAGGTCTCCAACAAGCTTCACCTGAACCACCTTATGAAGTCCCCCCACTCCCTCAACCCGCCGGGAACTGGAGCACAGGGGAGATATTCGGAATCGTGGCCGGTGCGGTGGCCGTGGCCGTCCTAGTTGCGAAAAAATAAGAGATTGTGTAGCATGGAATCGAACCTTACATAAACACAAAGGAAGACTTTATGCCTAACCCCAATATCAGAACCTTCGGACGGTTGAACAAAAAGAACATGTTGGTTCCTGTCACGTTGTACGATACCGCTCTGAATAGCGCTGCCTATGGGAATACGGCGGTGATGGGTGATCTGTTCAACGATATTATGGGCGCGGTTGTTCCGCAATGGGATAACCGACCGGATTGGATGAAAAAGCTTGTGGTCAAGCCGGACCCTGCGAAAATAGCTGGTGCTGCAATCAAGGCTGTTCCGCCTAGTCAAGTTGGAAAAGTCATGAACGTCGCCGATAAGTATGGAATGAATTTTTTCTACAACACTCCAGCAGGACAAATGCCTATCAATGCACAAACCGCCGAAAGCCTCTATGGAAATTTTCCGGCTATGTTACGGATGAAGGACCTTGCGAGTGGGATTCCTTCATGGTTGATTATGGCCGGTGGTGTCGGTCTGTTTGTGTTGATATTCATGCAGGCAAAGAAGCGGTAACATGTTTGACTCTATTGCAAAAGCCTTGCAATTTCTACGCAATACCCTATCAGATTGGGGTGGAACAAAACGCCGGTTAGAGTCGCGGCTCTATGAAATTGCTACCTTGATCCGTTCCTATCAGCTTCCCGGTCAGTTAGGCCCATCGAATCAAGAATCACTCGGAAAACTCATTATTCTCAAAACTCAAACACAACAGCGGTTGAAAGAGTATGAAGATTTTGCACAAAAGTTGGGTCCGTTTCGAGAATACTTTGAATCGTCTTCCATTGGTGTCCTACCCGTTTTCGTTATCGCTGGCGCGGTGGGCCTTGCTTCTGCTTTGTATATATATCTGGAGAAAGTCAACAACGAAGGCAAAGCCTTAGATCTCATTAAGCAAGGGCTCTTGAGCCCTTCAGATGCAAAATCGTTATTGACCGGCGGTGGACTCTCGGATACTCTTGGCAATGTCAACACTATGCTGATGCTAGGTGTTGGCGCATACCTTTTGTTTATGATTGGCCCTTCATTCTTCAAGAAAGGATAAGTCATGAAGCATGTATTGTTCTCCATTCTGTTTCTCGGTCTTGCTAGTCCGGTGTTTGCGTTGACGGCCTCATGGGATCGAAATACAGAGCCGGACATGAAAGAATACGGAGTCTACATGTGCAACGTGAAGGGGTGCACCGTTGAAAAGACTCCAGCTCAACAAGTGGCCGTGGTTCCCCATCCAACCGTAGCCGGTCGTGTCCAATGGATTGTTCCTACGGCGACCGAAGGAACTCTTGCAGTGACAGCGCGTGATACATCAGGCAACGAATCGGAGCTAAGTAACCAGGTCCCTTTCGATATGCTTGCCCCGAAAGCTCCGACGGCTGCAAGTGTCAGCAAATAAGGGAGCTATTGCAGCAATTACTTGATACCATTGATCGGTACAATCAACAGGTGAATCCATGAGCCGTTACATACCAGAACATCCGAAAAAGGGGAGTACAGAAGCTTACGCATGGGCGGAACGGATGAGGCAAGCTCGCGAGAAAAAGAAACGGTTAGCCTACAAGATCCGTGAAGCCGGGCGTAAAACAGAACAAGAATTTTTCGGTCCTGGCGGTCCCCTTGCTCCGAAGAACCTCAAGAAACACAAACTGAATCCTGGTGCGGAGTGGCACACCGGCATGGAACAGGCTGCAAGGCGGTACCGGAAGGATGCAGAGACGAACACCGAAAAACATATCTATGCAGGGATGGAGATAGCCCACAAAGACAGCGCGGCAGCGGCGAAGCGATTAGGGATGAATCCTCAACATGTGACTATGAAGCAGATTGAGGCGATGGTTGAGCTTGGTATCTTGAAGGGGAAACCGAAAGAGCCGAAAAAGAAAGTCAAGAAAAATCCCATCGCAGTCTTCAATCCCCCTGATGTGGCCGGAACGATCTACAACAACGCCATTGAAATCAAGGCGCAAAAGACCGGCGGACCCTTGAAGGGACACTATAAGCATGTGTTTGGTTCAAACGTGCGTATCCTAGGCTTGACAGATGGGACCGTCTTACTGCAACATAAGGATGGAAAGCCGCTCTGGATTACAAGGAAAGATTATGAGCGAAGCGGTCGGAAGCACGATTAAGATCGAACAGGCAAGCCGAGGGGTTGAGCTAGACCCTCAAGGCGAACTCTTAATTGACTCCGCTTGCCCTAGGGCTATCCCCATTCGCGCCTACAACCCATTGACAAGAGAATTCAAACACTATATGTTGAGAGTGACAAGCAAGGGCGGTTTGTGTTTGGTTTAACATAGCGTAGCCAGTACCTAAACGAGTAAGGGAAGGCGATCTAAGCAATCAAGCTTAGGTCGCCTTTTTTATTGGTGCACACATGGCAAAATTTAAGTCTGAAGATGCTTGGTTAATTAACCCAGACCGTCCAAGCCGGTCTAGATCAAAAAGGAAGGTGAGTACTATGGCACGTCGGAAACGTTCTAGAAAGTCTGCGAAGCGGTCCCATCGCCGCCGGAAATCAGCGGTTGTTGTCTTGAAGGCGAATCCTAGCCGCCGTCGCAGGCGGTCTAGTGCGAAGGCGCACCGACGAAGCCGAAGGCGATATCATCATAACCCAGGTTTGTCAAGCTTGATTCCAACGAAGGCGTCATTGTTCGATGCGGTCTATGTGACCGGTGGATTCATCGGCACAAAGATTGCGGCGAATGCCATCCTTCCGATGATTGGCGTTAATCAACCCATCGTGCGCGTTGGCGTCAAGGCGGTGTTGGCCGGTGCGCTTGGATGGGCGGGGAATAAATTCCTCGGTCGGAATGCCGGTCAGTTCTTGCTGATTGGTGGACTTGTGGAAGCGGTCAACGATGCGGTGCATACGTATGTTGCTCCGTATGTGCCTGCGTTGTCTGTCAGTTCCTATCCAGAACTGAGCTCGTATGTTGACATGTCGGCTTACCCAGACACCATGAGCGGAATGGTTGAGAACGACCTAGACGAACAGATCTAAGAAACGGTTTGCGAACGGTTAAGGGGTGACACCGAAAGTTCACCCCATCAACATACTTCCAAAGAACGGAGTATTGAACATGCCCTTACAACATCCGAATGGTGTCAAAACAATTCAACAGCTCTCTGCCGGTATTACCCCTTTGATCCCCGGTCAACCAGAGCGGATTCCGTGGACGTGGTATGACACGCAGACCTATACCAGTGGTACAACCACGGTGCTTGATTTCTTTCAAGCGGTGAACTCTGATAAGAACCTGAGTAACATGGTTGCGGCGGGTCAAATCCCTAGCCCTCAGTTCTTTGATCTCTATCAGTGTTCCGTGTCCTACCTCATTCCGTCTACTTCGTCGGCAATCATTGCCGCACCGACGGCTACCGGTGCGATTACCGATGTCCGCAACTTGAGCAATGGTGCTGCGTTGTTCCAGGTTGCCAGCAAGGACTACTGGCAGGGTTCGCAGTTCATGCTTCCGTGTGGTGGTGGTGTGCATGGTGAATTGACGATTGCCGGTGTCTATGCTGCTCCGAACCAAGTTCAACAGCAGTTTGCGAATAACGGAAATCCTGACCTTCGGAACCGATATTCCTTCTGGGGAGATATTACCCTTCCACATAACCAGAATTTCCTCTGGCGTCTGACGTGGAGCGCTGCCTTGACCCTCTTGGCGGGTAACAGTGCAATCCGCGTATGGATGGATGGGTATCTGTATCGCCGGGTGCTGTAAGCGCTAGGTATCCTGGCCCCGCGTGCGGGTGCACCCGCGTTTCTGATGGGGCCTACTTCGGTAGGCCCCATTTATTTATCAAGCTCAGACAGAGCGAAAGGAATTCGATCATGACAGAACAACAGAGAGTCATACAGGCTCTTGCACATAAAACCGGTCAGTCTGCTTCGCAGGTTCGGAGAAACTACACCTTAGATTTCTTCACCTTTGTCATTAACTTCTTACCGCTCGCCGCAAGCGCGTCTGATTCTCAGAATTTCATCACGCAAGCAGACAGCGGTTTTGCGATTGTAGAGACTTCCTTTGAAGTGGTCTCAAACGTCAACGTGTTTGTGGCAAATATCTCTGACACCCCACGATATGCCCCTCAAGTTATTACCTTGAGTGACAGCGGAAGCGGGAGGGATCTCTCGAATACCGGTGTGCCTATCGGTACCCTATTCGGCCCGAACAATGAACCGTTTATATGGCCGTGCCCGAAAATTCTTGACCCGAATAGTACCTTTACCGCCAAGATTCAAAACCTTGTAGCAACCGCGTTTAATATTCGGT
>Ga0213919_1000773_pt1 | contig 13061 bp, 17 predicted proteins | sample McNCre317MG_FD_161056 | JGI IMG/M metagenome (GOLD analysis project Ga0213919, IMG submission 161056) | Freshwater microbial communities from McNutts Creek, Athens, Georgia, United States - 3-17 MG | ecosystem: Environmental > Aquatic > Freshwater > Creek | place: USA: Georgia | collected... | reverse complement strand
GAATGTTTGTCGCTAGGTCGTCTTCCCATATCAATTAGGAAGTTTTTGAATTCTTCCCAACGTTTGCAAACTCTAATTCCACGATCCCAATACCTCCTTTTTTTGTATTTGTTATTTTTCTTACAACGTCTGTGCATTGCTTTCCAAGCTATATATTCCGGCGTAGAGTCTGATTCACCGTGCGTACGTGTTCGTTTAATCAGCATCTCAATTTTGAGACACCCGCAAGAATTCGTACGACCACTAGTTAAATCACCAACTTGAACTGTTACAAACTTTCCACAAGAGCAACGTAGTTTCCAAATAGTACGTCTAAACTTATCAACACCTATAGGAGCTATTACGGACAGACGACCAAATGACATGCCCGTTAAATCTCGCTTAGGCTTAAGCATCTACCAACTCCGGGAAAGGTTCTTCACGACGTTCTAAAGTAAAATCATTTCCAGACGTTAGCATCTCAAACATATCACTTCTGCCGTACATGCTCCAAAAAGCTCCCGGACGCATGTAGTGTAGATGAGACTTCCAAGGATTGAGAGGATCAGCCTTGATAGACTCATACCACCTAGTAATCTCGCAGAGTACCGGACATAAAAACCGATGTTCCCACTCCCGTAACTCTTTCTCCGTAATCGTTACGTCGAACCTCATAAAGTACCAATCGGGACGGGATTCAATGTCCGCACGACAACGATCTACAAAATCAAGCGTTGACTCATTCTGCTTTTGCCTCAATTGTATAGAACGTATTACGTCGTAACAAGTACCTCTCGGACATACTTTCATAGTTCGTAAAATAGCAAGACAGTAGAGCATCGTTTGCGTATCGAACGGTAGAGACTTAGCGATTCCTTCTTCGTCAATACGTCCCTTAGTTTTCGTCTCATGGAGTACGACGCTACCACCTTTCTTAAAAACTCCGTCCCATCGACCACGTAAAGGTATGAGCTTAGAAGTTCCCGATACTCCAAAGTCATGCTTTGACCTATCATTAAACTCTAAATTTAATTCATAGTTGAAACGGAACGTATCCTCCCGCTTTAACCACGTACGAGTAGCGTGGTCCTCTTCCCACCGCTTGTTGTAGAGTTGAATGATTGCCTTAATTTGAGCAAGCATACAACTTGTCTCTTCTTGCACGTTAGGAGTTAACGTACCTAGAGACTTCATGTAATCCGTTACGGCTACATCTAAGCTCTTAGGTTGCTTGCCCGGTTCAGCGTGTTGCGTATGGGCTAGAATGTCGTGAAAGGCCGAGCCAAAAGCGGTAGCTCCTCCTTTAGCCTTGTTCCGATAGCCCATCACGTATTTGAGCCAGAATTGATGCCGACAATCGAGGAAGGTACTAATAGCTCCTTGCGTTAGTCCGTGTTCGTACAAATTCCAGATAGGTTTCAGTACATTAGGTTTAACTTTCTTGAAAGTAGATCGTACGTCGTTTTGTTTAACTGCTACCGTCTTGCGTATCGGCATAGTTAACTACTCCTCATTTTTGTATTTTGGCGTAATGATTTGATTTGCGAGACGAGCGAAAAAACCTACTCCGATAATCCACCACCACGATTGAGGTTGCATACCCCATCCGTAATGGAGTACGGAAACTACTGCTATAAAATCAACGATCATCGTAAGAAGGTTTCTAATGATTCGTTTACCTCGGATGGACATACCTACCCCTTCCCTACGTCTAGAGTGTGAAATAGAAACTGTTTGAGACCGGAGAGAGTATTACGGTAGTGAACGTTACTTTCCCTAGCCCCTCCTCCTCGCATCAAATCCGTCATAGATCGGATAGCTACGATCTTGTACCGCTTACCGATTGTTTGCTGTAGCTTCGTTCCGTACGTACTCCAATAGCTTTCCGATAAGCTACCCATCAGCACGATACCGTTAGGATTGATTAGCTCCAACAGTTTGAGAAAGCGAGGATTACACTTCTCAAGCTCTAACGGTTCCGGTTGTCGGTATCCTCTAGGTTCTTCTCCTTCTTCGGGACGTTGCCACGGTACGCATCCAAGAGGATAGCTAATAGCATAATCCCACCCGTTCCTAGACTTCCGTAATTCCTCGATAATCGAAAGTAGAAATCTACCGCTAGGACCACTACCGGGAAAGCCTAGATAGTCGTCGTGAGCGTTAGAAGCTTCTCCGAGAAAGAGAACGTCTGCCGGAATCTTTCCACTAGCGAAGACGACGCTACTACGAGTAGCCGACAACGGACAAGCTTGGCAATCCTTCCAAGACTCTAGGAGAGCTTGATACTCCTTAGACTGACTAGCTCCCACTACTAACCGCATACGCTCATCAGAATCAACGTAGGGAGTATTACTGCCGTACGTCTCTCCCGTTGTAGGAGCATTCCGTTGCTCCCGATAACCACTAGCTTTCGCCATATCTACGCTCCGCTCTTTTCTGGAAGGAAAATAGTAGCTACCGGCTTTCACTAACCGGCATAGTCGTAACTGCTAGGATCATTGCAGCAAGTTCAAGCATGACCGCTTCACTCCCCTAACTTGGAGTCAATTCTCCGTGATTAACCGGGACTAAAGAATTCCCGACTATTAGCTACGTTGTAAGTTAACCGGCTTTCTTCTCTTCCATCTTAACCGGAGTCTTAGGAGCTTTAACTACCCTAGCCTTCTTGACGGTAGATTTCTTAACAGGCTTCTTCTTCGCGGGTTTCTTACCGGATTTAGCCTCGTCTCGCTTCTTCTGCATGTAAGCCTTCATGTAGTTGTTCTTCGCTTCCGCATGGAAGTCGCAAAGAATCTCACTACGCTTTCCATGCTTCTTACCGCAACCACCTACGGTACAGAGACCCTTCGCAACCTTGTCTTTATACTTCAAACCTTCTCCTCGTTTAGCACGCTTCTTGACGGACTTCGTAGCGGCAACTTTCTTCTTAGCCATGATGTTAGCTCCTCTTTCTAATAGGTTTCGAGACGATCAATTTACGGACGGGACGTTGTAACGGTGACGATTTCTTTTCACTGATTTGAGGGTTAAGGTTGATGTAAGCGGGACATTCGATTTCTACTCCGTTAGCTTCAAGGGTTTCCAAGAATACCCGCAACTTAGGTGTTACGTCAAGCACGCAAGTTCCTACTTTTGCTAGATGCTCTCCGTTAGCCTTACAGAGCGTTATTCCCGCCGTGTAGCACGTACTTCCTTGGGACGAGAGACAAAGCTTGATTCGATAACTTTGCTGTTGACTTTTAGATTTTGGGGGTACGGGCATTGACCACCTTTTCAAAGTCTTCCGCTCGTCGTTGCATTCCGTCTTCACCGTGGAGATAGATCGTTTGACGAGTGAGGAGTTGTCCCCGCACTCGCTTGCTAGGGATGCGAACCTTAGCGACTTTGTAAATCCATTCGGGACGGATGCCGACAAGCGAAGGGTTGGTAGGCTTGCAGTAATCTCCGGGTTGAAACATGGTACTATTCCTCATCTTCGGTTACGGGTTCGGGACGTTCAACGGCATCTAACAAATCGAGATAGTCTTCTAGGTTCATGTTAGCTCTTAGCTCCTTCTTCAAGAGGTTTAAGTACGTTCGGTACTACCGGAAAAAATTGACGCACAATTTTAGCGTTCTCTAAGTACGTGTCAGCTCTATCAGCATCAGCAGCATAAGCAGCATCAGCAGTAGCGGCATTAGAAGCATAAGCAGCAGCATCAGCAGAATAAGCAGCATCAGCAGCGGCATTAGAAGCATAAGCAGCAGCATAGGCAGCATCAGCAGCATAAGCAGCAGCAGCAGCGGCATTAGAAGCATAAGCAGCAGCATCAGCAGCATCAGCAGCATCAGCAGCAGCGGCATAAGCAGCGGCATTAGAAGCATAAGCAGCAGCATCAGGATAAGCGGCATAAGCAGCGGCATTAGAAGCATAAGCAGCAGCATAGGCAGCATCAGCAGCATAAGCAGCAGCAGCAGCAGGATAAGCGGCATTAGAAGCATAAGCACCGTGACGAGATTGATTAACTTCGTCTAGCGTAGCTTCTCCCTTAGCCCATCGTTCGGCAGTTTCAATTGCGATTAACGGTCGCAATTCTCCTTCCTTTACAAACCGGAGAGACGTACGAGCGATAGCACAAGCACAAACAACGATACGCTTTTTTGCAATGCTTTTATCTTTTCCGATGAGCCATAACAACCAATCCGCACGCGGACAACTATTCCAAGCTTCTTGCCAAGTGTTTTGTTCGTTTAACCACTTACGAGCATCGCTACAAGGAGCTAAATGAGCGATTTGCATTGCGAGATTTGACATTACTGGATTCCTTGCATTGGATTTTCTGAAAGAGATTAACCGGCATCACTACAATACTGACTTGTCGGCCAATACAATTCCGTCTTTTGATTTTCGATAATTGGTAGCATTTCTACCGTTACGTTGACTTTCGTAACACCGCTACGGGTCTTCTTCGGCAAAGCTTCAACGATTTCTTGAACACGCTTCTCAGCTTGAGCTACGTTGTTCATCTTCTCTTTGAGGTTGGAGACGACTTTCGATTCTCCGCATTCCGCGAATCGTTCAAGCTCGATAGCTTCCTTGCAGCACTCTACAAGCATCGCGGAGGCAGCTTCACGAACAATGCCCATCTTTTCGAGTAGGAGAGCGGTAACAATCTTCCACGGTACGGAAGTGGTAGGGGTGTACTCTACGTCTTGGGACTTGCTGATAGTCCCTTCGATACGTAGCCGTACTTCTTCGTTGACGTTGTAAGTTCCGGGACCGTCTAGAGTAGCTTTCTGATCGGCTAGATACTTGCTGAGAGCTACGATTGTTTCGGTATTCATGGTAAGGGGGTTCCTTTAGTTGAATTGTGCGGTTACACGGATTTCTGCATCATCATGCCCACCTGTCCAACGTCGATAAGTTCCCGTAGAACCGTCGGCATAGATGTTAGCGTTAATACGTCCTAACTTTTTGATAGGTGAGTGAGAAGCAAAAAGAAGTTCATTCGTAAAAACGTCCTGCCATGTTCCCTCTGCTTCTAGCAGAATTTTTGAAGCTCCAAGAGCTTCAAGATGCTTGACCATTGCTTTTGCTTCGTCGATGTTCTTAGTTCGTCGGATTAGTGTTTGCATGACTAGATTTCCTTGCGTAAGTGGGAGACGACGTAACCAACTAAGAGCTAATAGAGTCTATCGGAGCTAATACGTCAATACCGTTAACTATTTTTCTGGAAAGAAAAAGAAGGAGCGGTTTGCAGTCCCGCTCCCTCTAGGCGTCTCCCCTAGACCGCCATGCTCAAAGCAAGATCAAAAGCTTGCTGTTTGAAGTCTGCCCCGTTACCGAAGGCTATGTTGGCGAATTTACGCTCCGCACGTTGAACACCCTTGCCGGTAGTGCGAAAGATGTTGCCGTGGTCTACCGCTTCGCTCACGGCATTGTAGAGCGGCCACCACGTTCCCTTTATCGAAGGGAGGGTTTGACGATCAGCACGGAGAGCATCACGGACTTCTTGAATTTTCTTCTCACGAATCGTCTTAGCTTTACCGTCCTTCTCTACTTCCGGGAAGAGAGTGGTAATGTAAGCCTTGGCAGCTTCCGAAGACCACTTCATGGAAGCGAGCTTACGAGCATTGTCACGGAAGAGTGTGAATTGAGCGTCATACTGCGAGAGCATGAGCTTCGCTTGATTGAGCTTGTAATCCATATCGCCGGTATGACGGATACCACGTTGACCCTTCGTAGCGATACGAGCCGTATTTGCACAAACAACACGCACCGAAGTCGGGATGATGAAAAGTGAACCACCGGCATCGTGAGAGTTGAGAAAGAGGTTGTAGCGAAGCGAGTTATCACCTTCGGCAATCTCATCCACGGAAGGCATACGAGCTAACGCCCATACCGTACGTCCACCATCGAGAGCCCCGGCAGACTCGTAACGCATCACACCGTCTTGAAGGAGCGAATCGAGGAAGGAGAAAGCTTCCTTGTTTTGGACAACACGATAATCGCTCGTCATACCGCAACCGAGAACCGTGCCGGTATCTTGACGACGGGTAAAGCAGTAATCAGCAAGAGCCTTACCCTTCTCATCGCGGCAACACGCCATTTCAACTTCCCAATCCAAGTGAGCGGCAGTAATCATATCCGCCGAAGTGGGAACTTCGGGAAGAACGTATTCCGAAGCGGCATCCCACCATGCCGGACGAAGAGCAGAAGCGAATTCAGCACGACCATTCACGGAGGAAATGTTAGCGGACATAGTAGAGACTCCTAACAAGCGTTTAAGGGAGAAAGCAAACACAACCAACGAAGACCATCCTAAAGGAATCATCGGCTGTTGCAAGAGCTGACAAGAGCTAATCCTACGAATTCTTAGAAAAGCTAACGTTTTACCGGGAAATACGCACAAAAATATTTTCAGAAACCTACGGAATTCCTACCTAGAAGGCTTGCCAATCGCATCCCGAATTTGTTAATTACAACAGAGTTACGCTAACCCGTCCTTTTCTGGAAGGAAACGATGTCTAAGAAAACCCGCAAGACCGATCAGTACCTTACGATCAGAGTACGGAGAATAGACGATCCGCAAGTATGGGAACGGAAGAGTTGCGGCAAGACTACCGGGCTATCCATCTACGAAACGATCGCGGTACTCTTTCAGGCGAACGAACTAGCCCCCAAGACAAGGAAGCTCACGGATGAAGCTATCACACAATTTGTAGCTGCCGAGTTTCCCAAGAGTAAGGGAGTAGCAGCGATGCTGAATAGAACGGGAGGTAGGACGTTAAACCACTATCGCTCTCTCTACAACAAAGGAAAGCTAACAGGCACGAAGCCTATGCAACCTTCGCAGAGATGGACGTACAAGGGAGAACTTGCCAACTTACGAACCGGAAGACCGTTGAAGAAAGGAAAGAACTAACATGGCTAAAGCAGCACGCAAGACGAGTACGGAACGTACGAGTAAGCCTAAAGCTTCTAAGATGGATCGTAAGAAGATCACTAGCCGTACGATGGAAGAGTTAGAAGCTCTTGGATACACCGTAGCTAAAACGGAGTATTGGAGTCCGTTCCCTCCTCCCCACGGTAGGCGGCATGACTTGTTTAACTGTATCGACGTGCTAGGCGTGAAGGGAGGTACGGCGGTAGCGTTAAGTCATACGCTAGGAATTCAGTGTACGAGTCGTACAAGTGCGTTAGCGAGAGTCAAGAAGATACTTCACGACCCGGAAGTAAAAGATAAAGCTAAAGCTTGGCTACTTGCCGGTAACGGTTTGGAAGTATGGGGGTGGGATCGTTACGGAATGAAGACCCGTATTCTCAAGATACCGATTCTGTTGTCTGCGGATTGGCAAACGGTTGCGGGAGAGCGGACGGACTATCAGTAGTTAAACCGGCCACTTCCCTAGCGGGCACTTCCAAGCCTTCCCCCGGCTTTTAATCGCTAGATTGCATTTACAAACCGTACAGATATTCATTAGCTCGTTACGTTCAGGACAAGTTGAGCAGATATCTGTACGAGTTTTGTATTCTTCTTTTGTGCAAAGAGTCGGATTCTCTGCGAAGTCTTTTACTCCGGTAAGAAATCCGCCTATCGCTTCCGTCCAAGTTAGCTTTTTTACCGGCTTATCCGGTTTTGGACGTTGCGGAAGATGGACCGTAAACATCTTCATCGTAGGGTTCTTACGATTGAGTTTACAACGACGATGAATGAGAGAAGCATCCGTATCGGTATGATGTTCGCACTTGCATGTTAAGCAGGTTTTGATGTTAGGTTTTGTAGAGTCTAACACGACAAACGAACATTCTTTACCCGTATCAATTTCTTCGGTAACGATTTTTTGAGGAATGAACGGATTCATTAGATAACTACCGTAGCTCCTGAAACGGATACCGTAGAGTGTGAAGCGTAACTACACGTTACTGCTTGTGAAGTATCGTCACAAGTTGTAAACGGGTCTTGAGAGCATACCCAAGCTATATCACCGCATCGGAAAGAATGGTTTGTACCGCAACCGCATCCCATATTAACCTCGTCAGCGTACACCGTTCCGCTAGGGGTGGGATTAAGAGTAATAGAACCACCGGCACAAAGCGTACTCGTTAGGACAGGACCGGAAGTCCAATACGAAACGGTAGCGTGAGTCCAAGGAACGCCAACATCTATACTTGCAAATCCGCTACCTAAAGGAGTTAATGTAGCTCCGTAAGAAAGGGTACTGCAATTTGTTAACGGGCATTCGGCAGGATACGTTGTAATGTTTGAATAGTCAGGTTCGCAGAAACTGAATTCTGCAATGTAAGAGCAGGGAACACCTACTACGGGTTCCATTACCCACTCTCCATTAGCGGAAGCACAGGGACAATTTTCTACGCACTTATCGGTAGAAAGAGTCTGTACCCTGTCGCATAAGCAGGTATCTCTAGCAGCGGCACAATCGCACTCTTCCCCACAACTTGTAGCTGCCGCAATACATGCTGCAAAATCCGTACTGCAATCACCGGAGTCGTTAACTACTCCACACCATGCGTAGTCAGATTGAAGACCGGATACGGTTACTGAAATAGAAGTTGGGAGAGTATCGCAAATCTCTTCGCAAGTGAAGGGACCAAAATTACAGCAATTGCAATGATCTAGATAGACGACTAATGCCATTGTTAACTCTATTTTTAGACGACCGGACAAGCATTAGCCACTATAACAATCCAATAATGTCCATATCCGCTGCCGGGGCTATCAATAAAATGATGAGCATGACAACCTACTAGTGTATTACTAGCTAACACTCCTCCCGACGGTAGAAACATTCCGCTTACTTGATAAGTTTTACCGTCAAATCCGCCCATCTCCGCTAAACCATCGGCAATCAGACTTTCCGTTAAACGTCCTACGATAAAATCTTGATTCCAGTTAGCTACAAATAGAGGAAGACCATCCGAGTTGCTTCCCGCTAACTTGCAAAGAAAGACTTGTCCAAGTAATCCGGCAAAATCTTGAGCAGCTAACAACGGACTTTTACGAATTCCGGGAATAATAACTCTACATGCCGGTTTATTCAGATTAGGGCTATTAGCTACGTTCCATACATAGTTACCGGAGTTAGCTGCCGTATCAGGGTCAAGACGTACGACTACTCCGGGAAGAGTATGAGAACCGGAAACCCCCACAACCTTTCCAATACCGCAATCAGTAACGGGAGTAGGATCATCTTCCGGGTTCTCTTCCGCATCACTAGATTCCGAAACAATCATTACGAATTGCATCGGTTGCGGGTATACCGGGTAGGTATGTTGACCGTAGTTAATCGGCTGCGTGTTTTCTCTGGAAGGAAACCTAGCTCCTCCAAGATCGGCGGTTAATCCTCTAGAGATGCCGGAACCCGTACCTCCTAGCATCGCGGACCATCCCGTATCGTTGATCGTAGCGGGGACGGGTTCCGTAGGTCCGGGAGTCGTGATAGCTTCCGTTACTAGACCTAATGCGTCTCCATAGTCTCTCCATACGACGGTTTCCAATTCGATACCGGGAAGCACGATGGAAGGGATACCGCTATAGATACACTTACCGCAATAGTCTTGTAGACGGTCAAAGATAATGCCCCTAACAAGTTCGTGAGCATCTTTGTACGTCTGTTGATCTTCTTCGTCGGAAGCATGATCTACTAATTGACCATCGGGGAGAAAGAAAGCGGATTTATAGTGCCATACAGGCTCTACGGTATTCGTAACAACGTGCATATTCGGCCAAGGATCATCGTTACCCAACCCTACTTGCGTTACGGAAACTTCCTTAACGTAGATTCCGTTAGGTGAGAATGATTTAGCTACCGTACGTTGGTTGTCGATATCCGATTCCGTACCTTGATACCGCTCTTGTCGTTTAAAGTGAACCTTAAACTTTTCAGGTAGGATAGCCGTAGAGTATTGGTTAACTTCATAATCAAAGACTCTACGACCGTCTAGTTCTTTGAGATTCTTTACTTGTGCCGGTTGACCCTTTTCCGTAGTTAACCGTTGCTTCGTCGTTTGATTAGCGGGTTTATCGCTAAGCTTAAATTGCCGTTTACGTAGCGTCTCAATCGTATACTTCGTATTCGTAGGATTGAAGATTAACGTAGCACCGATTTGCTCTAGTACGTGATGGAGAGCTTCCCAAGCGGTTACTCCGGTGAAGTGGAAGTTTTCGGGTTTCTTCGTTGGAATATCAAGCGTTCCCGTTGATTGCGAGAGATTGATAGTTAACGCACCGGCTAACGGCATCTGTTTCCAAATGTCGGTAAGCATCTCTTTCCAAGTCCAAACCGTACCGGCATCTTCGGCAGCTCCATCAGCATATTTGAGAGTATCGCGGTAGAAGTTAACTGCCGTATCACGATTACTAGCTTGCTTGGCCGGATTGCGAATATTGTATTGCTTGTTGATCGAAGAGAACTTCGCAAGAAAGTATCGTTCGTCTACAAACTCAACAAGGTAGAGAGCGTTATCGTCAGATACGCTTGGAGAGAAGAAGCGAGGTTCTTCACGTAACTCGCTAGGAAGCTTTCCTTTTCCATAGCCGTTGCTAAGACAAACGGCACGTAAGACGTAAGCTTTTTGTAACGAGATTTCTTCGTAAGTTTTTTCGCTTTGGTACTCACGAAGAGACATGCGAAACGTGTACGTATCCGTCCCTGTTAACTCTTTTACTTCTTTACCTGAGAGCAAGCACCAACCTTGACCGTAAGCACGCCCCGTAGGACAACGATAAGAGTTGGATTTTTTGACGAAGAGAGACGAGATTTTTCCACCCTCTAAAGCCTCAAAAGCCTTACGGGGGTCAGAACACTGAAAATCACCGAAAACGGTAGCAATCTCGTACAGCATGGTTTTTTCTGGAAGAAAAGGAAGGCATTCTACGAAGTGATTTTCAGTCTAGGAATTACGGGGTTTCGTCGCATCGCATAGTTAACGCAAAAAGGTAAATCTTTTTTTTCACTCATTTGGGCATATACCCTATTGGAGACCCTTGGGATCCCCCTCCGCCACCCCTATCTATATAGCTCCAAATGAGTGAAAAGAAATACCTAGAATTACGTTAGCTATTGTTAGGTATTATAGTTAGCTCTTACGTACTATTACTCTTACTTACTATACTATATATATATATATAATAATAATAAGAAAGAGAGAAAGAAGTTGATGAGAAGATTGGAACAGAGAAGTTGTTGTTAGTCTCCACGCTTCTTTAAGAAGTTAACCTTGTTGGAGAGCTTCATATCGGAGCTAGGCTTTACGCCTTGTCGTCTTGCTACTTTGCGAATGGCTAGATGATTTCTCAGTGAGTGCATACGTCGCCATGCCGCTAACTCCTTCAATCGAGTCGGAAGAAGATCGTAAGCGTAAGTCTTCTTGCGTTGATCGAAAGGAACGGTAGGTATCTTTCGGAGATGGGAGATTTCGGAAAGCTTTCCCCATCGTACTCCTTTAGGTTTTCTATTTGCCACGTTACTCCTCCATCGCTCTATCGCTTATGCAATCGGAGCATTGATTTTCAATCGTACCGGCATAGCCTTCAAAGTTTCCAAGTTCACCACAAACACTAACAGGACGTTGGCAACTCGTACAACGTTCTTCTTCGTCTGCTCCGATCATCGTATACGAGAGAGCCGATTTACCCTCTTCGTTCTTAGGGCATTGGTTAATCTGTTTAGCTATCGTATCACGATCAGCACCGTAGAGGTTTACCCAAGGTCTAGCTTTGAGTTTAAAAACTTCTGGTAATCCGGTAATGCAGTTTTCACAATGTTGACAAAGTTCCGGTCTCCAATGAACTACGATATCTTCTTTTGCGTAGTCCCGGTCTGATTTACTCGCCATGTAGTAAGTTACCTCCCGCACTAACTCCGTAACCTCGATACCGCTTGTTAGCTCGTACAGCTTGTTGAATAGCTAACGACATGGCCGTACCTGTATTTTCTTTTCCAGAAGAAGGGGAGCCGGGGATGCCGTCTTGTTGTTCTTGCGTTGCCGCTCCCGCCATATCGTCAACTTGATCGTTGTCTTTTAGAAGTCCGTAAGGCTTGACCGTGAACCATGTATTCTCACGACCGAAGTTGAGAATCACCATCGGATGGAGAATTTGTTTAACTATGTCCGTGATGATTTCGCAGAACACCGAATGAAGGATTGCGTTGAACCCATCCATCGGAATTGATCTACCGCCGTTACCGAGCGTACCCGTTTCGGGAGCGGAGATAACTTCCGGCAAGATTCCCATCCCCTGCCAAATTTCGTTATCTAGGTCGGTTCCGTAGTCTAGGAGACCCTGGGGGGTTTGGGAAACTTCACCGGGAATCCACTCCCAAGGATTCACCGTCCCCGCTACGCTCGCCTGTCGCGGTATAAACAGCGTTCCGCCCGTCCTAAGCTGATCTACCATCCTACGGGCTAGCTCGCTGTTAGCGACGGGCTGAGCCTGCCCTAGCGAGGCGTCTAGAGCCATATTCGTGACTCCGGGAGGATGGTACATCGTCCCCCCGCTAAAAGCCTGCTTATGGAAGAACAAACGGCGGGAGTCCCTAAAGCACCCATCTCCCCATTTTTCAAGCCAGGGAATATGGGAGTTGTAGAGCCTTGATTGTCCGTAGTAGGGGGAAAAGTCCCTACCGTGCGTAGACCATAGGCATTTGGGACCGAGCAAGAGAACGTGAGCGTTCGTATCCCCTCCCTTACGTCGATTCCCTCGGATACGTACGGCAGCACCGATTTGATTTCCCGTACGTTCGTTCTTGACGTAACGGCAGTCCATCGGATGAAGGGGTTTTAGCTCTTTGAATTTTACTAAGCCTTGACGAACTTCGTAGAGGACTTCGTTACAAGCGTAACCGTAGACCATCGAATACAAGGCTCTACGTCCGTCGATACCTCCCCAAATCATATCTAACGTTTCTTGAACGTAGTCCGCTACTTCGTCGTTCTCCGTATCTACCGAGAATTTACCTTTAGCGAGGATAGGACCGATGATTAGCTCTAGTCCTAAACGGATACGAGCATCCCGCATCATCTCTTGTACGCAAGTAAGAGAGAAGTACGGATAACGAGACATAGACGTATACGAGCT
>Ga0213919_1000772_pt1 | contig 13064 bp, 19 predicted proteins | sample McNCre317MG_FD_161056 | JGI IMG/M metagenome (GOLD analysis project Ga0213919, IMG submission 161056) | Freshwater microbial communities from McNutts Creek, Athens, Georgia, United States - 3-17 MG | ecosystem: Environmental > Aquatic > Freshwater > Creek | place: USA: Georgia | collected... | reverse complement strand
CGGAACCGAGCGACATCGCGAAAAACAGCTTTAAGGGGGAAAAAGGGAAAAAGCGAGATGACAAAAAATGAGCAGTACGCAGTTATCGGAATTGCGATAACTTTATACTGCTCGCAGAAATTAACGAAATATCGTTTATTCGTAGAAAAAGCCACTATTTAAGTTTGAGTTGACTGTATCTATGTCAGATGCGATGGCATCCTCTAGTGTGATAGAGGCATTCAGCATTTGCAAATAGCCCGGATGATCTTTTACATATGCAACTTTGTGCGTCATGAGGCCACATAGGCTGCGTATTTCAGTAGGTTGGAAAGTAGGATTTGCTATAAAGCTATGCACCTCGATATTATCTCCGCCTTTTATTCCAAGCGCGCTGGAAGATGATCCGTTTGTCTGGGTTTTCACTTCCGCGGATTTAAGCATCGTCGTAGCACCTGCACCAAATGCAGCTAGTGCACCTGCCGATGCCGCAAAACCACCACCTGCCGCAAGTGTACCGATGCCAAAGCCTGCGCCACCGATCGCAGTAACAAGACCACCGGCTAAACCTAAAGGATTCGATATTTGCTGAGATCCAACCGGCACCTGCGTAGCACAATTTCCACTATATTGCCCTATTTTAGCACCGGCTGCAGAATTGATATAGTAGACAAGATCACCTGTACAAACATCAATATGTAATTCATACGTCAGTTTTGCACCTTCCAATAACACATTTGCGTCAATTTCAACTGTCCCATAGAACGGCAAATATAAACAATACGTGGCATAGGGTTCACGCACCAAGTAATTATTTGCATATGTTAGCGGCATTGCATTTAAATATGATATGTCGCCGTAAACATCAATATATCTACCTGTTATGAGTTTCGCATCGTTTAGCATATCCTGATCACCGATTTTCATTGTTTCTGTCGCTGTTGACATAAAACCTGAGCTGATCGGGATTGCAAAGCAGGAAATCAATGCGTCCATAGGGTTAGTAAATTGATTGATCATGGCCTGCCAATATGTGGGATTTAATAAACGCAAACCTAGTGTAGTAAGATCAGATGCAGTAAGTGCATATGTACGCGCCAAACCATTATCACCGGCAGCGCCACCCTGCGGAGGTTCACCCATCACAGTCAATATAAATGTACAATTACCTGATGTATTAAATAGTGCAGCATTATTTTGTTTGATTTCTGTACTATCCACCTTATGTGTGATCTCGCCAACCGGATTATTTACATTATCTAGTAGTTTTGGATTATAAAACTGATCATCGCTGCATCTGACTATAAATCCCTGATAATCACCAATTGACGTTTTATGCGTTGCCATTGCGTCAGATGCCAGATATAGATCATATAAACCCTTATCATATATCTGATCAGTTTTAAAATAATACCTATCCCAATCCGGAATGTATGCATAATTATATACAACCGGATTGGATTTCAATTGTAATATAGGTTTATCAATTCCGCATCCATCCTTTAGATATGCGGTAACTGTAGTGTATGACCCGGTCGGCTGTGCTGTAGAATTTTTCTTTTTGTCGAAACTGTACAATCTGATGTTCATTTGCTACCTCCTTTTCATTAAATAACAAACCGTTTTTTAAAATTCACAATGATGTCGTACATTGCGTAAGATTCAAAATACATATTACCATCAATCGCCGCCTGATACAACGTGATTACAATATCATAATAACATTTTTTCTGCTGCAATTCTATATTCAAATTGTAGGATATAGGTGCTTTATTGGATTTTGATTTTGAGATATAATAAACTCCCTCGTTTACATACACGTACCAAGCTCGTTTTTTATATAAAATCTCGCATACCGTCCGATATCCCTTTAAAGCGTGCTTATTCACTGCACTAAAATCATTATATCCAAACTCATTACCAAACGCCATATGACCCCAAGCTGTATCATGCATTGCGCGATAAATACCGGTTTCCATTTCAGCAGCCATCATTTCTGCGCTGGTCATTATCTGATGGATCAATATCCCCTTATAATCATCGTGATAAAATTCAGTATGTTTAATCGCCATATCCGAAATAATATCAGTCAGTTCCAGAGTTTCACATGTCGGATTATAAACATTTACTGCATTCGCAAGACAGATCAATTTTAATTCACCACGCCCACGCAGCACACGATCACGCGATACCGTTTTGTATAGCTCCATTAACTGCTCACCTTCATTACGTGAAATTCTATCCCACGATTGCGGGATAAATTCGTCAAACACGATCGCATCAGCATCAGACAGATCAAACCCTTTGATCGTGGATACTGCATTTAAGGATGCAATATACCCAACCGGATCACCATAGGGGCCATCTTCTGTGGCATGATAAAAACCACCGATTCCATTTTCCATTTTGTATGCCTTGATATTGGTTCCTAAATCCCTATTTAGCGCCTTATATGGACTGTGATCAGATTCATATGATAATTTTTTATGTATGGATGTACCATTACATATCACATCAATATCATGGTTCGTTCGTTTAATGAATACTATTTTTTCATTCCGGTTCAAATAATATTTCAGCGCGCTATAGGTTTTTCCTGTATTTCTGCCGCCGATTATGATATAACACCAGCACGCACTATATTTTTCTATATCATCATTAATATCGTAATATATGCCCATCGTCCACCTCCAAACACATTTGTTCATAATCATTTATCAATATTTCCTCAGTCAGCAATGCGGATAAATCTGATTTTGCATCAAGTATATAATCACAATCAGTCAAATCAATGCTGTCGCCGGTCTCATTTCCGCATTCGTCAATATAAATGTCATCTATATAATAGTAAGTATGCTGTAATTTACCTGAGGTTTTACCATCAAATATAAACCCGGATTTAAATTTATTTATGTTATTTTGCAGTGATTTCGCGCCGAGTTTCGGTACACCTGCCACCGTAATTTTAAGATCACCGGCCATACTAAATCCATCCCCTAGTGCTACCAATTCGCGTTTACAATAGCATTTGCTGTGAAGTGTAACAAATTGGCTAAACTGCCCATCAAATTCTGCAATACCCGGATAGTATATTTTCCCTTTATGCTCAATGCCCGCATAACCACGTTCTGTCAATATTCTAATCACATTATCGTTATACATTTTTATCATCATTTCATCGAATGCGGTCGCATATACGCTATCAGTATCTGAATATAGCCATATTTCATGATGCGGAACACATTTCCCTAGTGCAAATAGATTATGCTGCGCATAAGCAGTCACCCAAACACCCACACAATATGGTAAAAATGAATTTCTACTATTCAAATGTTTTTCGTACTCAGCATCAAAACTAAAACCTTCTTTTTGCCTATATTCGCCGGTATCGTAATTTTCAACTATATCAACCTTGACCGGCTTTTGCGCACACATGCCAAACACTGAATTCACTTTTGCCTTTTCAATTTGGTACAACACCGGATCGCCAGATCCCTTTAGTTTTGTTTTATTTTTATATCGTTCATATACATAATCAGTAAGCCACCTAGGCAAATAATCTTTTTTCGATATTCGCACATCTGATATTTCAATTTCACCGTCGTAATATTCGCAAATTTCAATTAGATCCATTTCGGTGATATACGTTTCCAGATAGTCACATTTCGCGATTCTGCCATTATCATTATCAGGATTGACACATTGAATACATTTACTGTATGCAATCGGTGGCATTGGAAATCTTGGATTTTTCAACCGTACATTTTTCATTGATAATTTAAATAAAAATGCATAGCTGTCATGGTATTTTAAGATATAATTTTTATCCACATAAAAATTCGGCACCCAAAATTTTTCAGATGGAAATTTATACGCCAGCATGCAAAATGGATAACTGCTTGAAAAATCAAAACATTTCGGATATGGACTAACCATATCATAATATCCGGGAAAGATAACGCCCTTTACCCACTTATTTGCATGCACATAACCGCCATGAAATGCGACTTCAAATAATTCCTGTTCTGCATATGTTTCAGGTGAAATGTTCAAAAACCAATCATATGCTTTATGTTTCGTTCCGACTGATCTGCATTCAGATCTAACGATACCGGTTGCGGTTAGTGGGATCGTTCCGATTTTACATTTTAATACCTGCATTGTGGCATCTATACATTCCACGCCGCATAATACATCATTTTGGATGTACAATAATTCGGACTCATTCGGTGACCATTCCCCGAAATTTCTAATTAAATCATAATCCCATTTACCAACTGCTTTCTTGTGCTGGGCATTTAAATCATTTCCCCATTTTTCAATGGATCTCTGTGCCAGAATTAAACTATCTTTTAGTATGATTCCGTTTTGAAAGCGTATCGTAATAGGATATAGTGGTTTTGTATTCAACTGGTGGGTAGGTTTACCAAAATTTTCAATCAAAAATTTTCTAAGGAAACACCAATCATATGCAAGATTGTGAAAATAAATATATATTTCGTCGGAATGTATATTGTGCCGGATGCATTTTAGCATCTCTACAAAATCACTTGGCCTATATCCCCATAGACAAGCGATATTTTGCCCATATGCACGCAGCGCTATCGACCAGATACAAACATGATTATGATATGCTGATTTTTCTGCTAAACGGATTCTATCTTTTTTCGACGTTTCCGTGTCGGCCATGATGATAATATCCGCATATGTCGCAGATTTATCACCTTTTCCCTTTTTCCTGATTAGCACATGTTCTAATTCTGCATAGTCATAATCCGACCAATATACAAACCGATAGCCCTTATCTTGGAAAAAATTGATTGATTTTTTATGTACATAGGTCCACAATTGTGTCACCTCCAAATGTGGCCGATTATAGTAGATTTCGCATTGCTACCAATCTAGCCTCGATTTGATTTAATTCGGATCTGTCCATTGCTATGCTGTCAGGCAGCGTATCCGCATGATTTCGTATTATATCTAATGCGGTATCAATTTCTATTTCATCCGGCAATGTGATTGATCTGTTATTTTGCACCATATGCGCTAATGTTGATTCTGAATATTGTATTACACCTATAGCACGCATTGCAGTGCGCGAACCTACATTTGCAAATAGCTGATCTGCTTTTTGCCGCCCGAAAAAATCAGCCAGATCTCGCCACGTCAGATTTGTGCCAAAATTTTTATTCATTGTATCAACACGCCGCTGATATGTTTCAATAATTCCACGTTTTGTACTGGTGGGTGATTCAATAAAATGCCGCATTGCCATGATTTTTTCTTTAAATAACCGTCTGTCTGTCGGAGGTTTCCGATTAAACCTTTTTCCGCCGCCGAATATTTCTAAATCGTTTAGTGCGGTCTGATATGCAAATTTATTGACACCGTGAAATCCTTTTTGCCATCGTAACTGTTCAATTGCGCGCATTCGTGCATCTGCCACGCGTGCCAGTCGATAATAGTAATCTATTTCTGATTCCCCCGGCCTTTGCTCAATGTCATACACGTTTGATTTATATTCATATTTTCGGTTTGATTTCCTTTTATATGCCATGTGCCACCTCCAATATAAAATACGCCCGGCTTTTACACCGGGCGCTTAAACTTATAAAACAGCCTCGATGCCCTTTTCAATCTGATCAATCATCTCATCAGTGATTTTGAAATATACATGATTATAATACTTGGAATCGTTTCCCTTTCTCTGCGGGAAATTGATCTTAGCAAAATCGCCGGACCCATCTTTTCGTGATAATGTGCGATAGCTGCAATTGTATATCATAATGCCGTTCACTTCCATGTCAAACATGATACAATTGTCAAATTCTTTTGCTCTTTTCACTACGATTTCATACGTTACCTTGTTTTCATTTTTCTTAATAGCCATACTATTCAACCTCCGTCACCTTTTCTTTTTCGATTTCAACAGTGTCATTCATTTTTAAAATTTCAATATTCAGTTTTTCAGATAATCCATACGATTTTATAAGATCTTTTGCCTTTTTCTTTGCGCCCGTCTTTGTATCCGCGTAAATGTACCATTCTAATTTACACGTCATTGTTGGCGCTGCGATTGCCAGAAATAAATTCATAATTCTCACCCATTTTCACCATCAATCTAATGTACTGTGCTGCATTCATGTCCAGATCTGATGCGCGTTTGTTGATATGCGCAATCCACTCCGGATCACATCGCATTGTAAATCTAACTGATTTCATTTTTATCACCTCCTTACATATAGATTTTTTTAAGTGATTGCAGCATATCCCTGATAATTTCAACCTGATTGATAATATCGTCAATTGTTTCAGTTGCCGCATTTTGATCATGAAATGCGCTATAAATCTGTTTTGCGTACTTTATGCGATTATTGATTGCGGCATCCGATTGATTTGCCGGCCGTTCATATTTTGTGCATATGATCCGTGTCAGATCTTCGATAGATGTGGCCGTACCTGCTAATAACCATATGCTATTATATGATTGTTTTAATTCTTTTACGCAAAATTCACACTGCATAAGAGGATCGCCGATTGATTTATATCCTGATTCCTGCCAATAATCATATAACGCGGCTTTTCTAGTGTGATATGTCCACTGTATAAGTCCATACCCTGCCTTATCATTTGCAAATGAATTTCTTGGATATGATAGATTATCGATTTTCGCTGTATATGTAGTATCATTTCCAACCGCCGATTCATAGCTATTTTGAACATTATTAGCGCGTAGCGCACTTTCAGCCTGCATATTTCCCATGATTGCTGCGGTGAAATTTTTTGATCCTGTCAGATCAAGCAGTTTATTCCATATTTTTTGAGCATCAGACATCGTCATTCCTCCTCTCTCGCATTAGTAAAATCAATTCGCGCAATGCCGCAGTATTTTCATTTAAAATCTCTCTGAATTCCTTCATGGTGTTAGTCAGATACCACGCCATAAAGCAGCATGCCGCAATGGGAAATCCCAACGAACCAATTAACTGAGTGATTGTAGCTAAATCCATTTTATTACCCTCCTATCGTATCTACTGCATTTTTGATTGACTGCATGATGATCCGTCTTTCGTGCGGATCGTCGTATCTATCCAATATTTTTTCTATCGCTAATAATATCATAGCACCCATGACAGTGTTATTGCAATGGATACTTTCGCGAATGGTTAGATGTGCACCATCATATTCAACCGCAAGGTTTACATGATCACCCGGCTGCATTCCCATAATATGCAATATAGATTTATTTGTCATTTCTTATACCTCACTTTCCTGTGGCTCAATCCACTTTTTATAGCACTCTTGAAAAATCTCTTTGGTCATTACCAGTTGTGTTTTGTATACCCCGGCACCGTATTGTGGTGATGGTGTGCAAACATACAATTTGTCATCAATAAACTTTAATTTTGTTTCTTCCATTCCTTATCTCTCACTTTCTACCACTACCGACTTAATAGCATCAAATGCTATATCCACGTTGTAAGCGGTATATCCTGCTTGTAATAGCCACTTCTCTTGTCTGTCTATCTCTGCTCTTATCTTGTCAAGCACCTCGCAACGGTTATTATCTATCAAATCTTCTACCCACGATGAAAACTCTGCATTATCTCTTGAAGTCATTAAATGATTATCTAATTTAATCAAGATATCTACGGCTTCTCTTAATAAATTTTCCTTTTCTTCTCTTGTCATTCCTTATCCTCACTTTCCTCATCCGTCGGTATAATTCCAAAGAAAAAACTGCACCAACCGATCACTATCCCACATGCGAAAACTAAAAATATTTCAATCAGATCGAACATTTTACACCTCCTTAAGATACGCCCACGCTGTATCTTTATTATTGAAAGCCCGATGCAATGCGTCGTATGCCTCCAAGATATTAAATCTATTATATATAATCCCATCCCAGCATCCCTTTGTGATATATCCGGTATCATTTCTATAATATACCATCACCATGTATCTTTTCATAGATATTTACCCCCCATCTTAAAAGTATCGTAGATCTGATCACATATATCCATAGCAAACTTATGGATCTCGTTGCTTTCATTCTTCTCTGCATCTAATATGATCCGCATAATTTTCATTGCCGCAAGATGTTCGCCTATTTCCTGATACTCTTTCTCTCTATCGATCATGGGTGTGTCACCTCCTTCGTTTGATTTTATGTTATCACATTGTACATACACTGTCAATAGATATTTTAAATATTAAGAAATTTATGTATTTACGTATAAAATAACATATGATATACTATATTTAGTAGATGCATCGGAATCGCGCCGGACTAGCCGAAGGAAGTAGGTGGCGCGTGGTTAGTCACCAACCAACCGATGCATTTACTATTTTAATATGATAGGAGGTGACCCTAAATGAAATTAGGTGACATGGCTACACTATTGGTATCCGGGTATAGCGTGGAAGATTTATCCACGATAAAATCATTGGAAAAATCACAGCCCGATATTGTAAATGTGGCAAAACAGGTAAAATCAATGTCTGATCTAACTGCACTGTTGGAGATTGCCGGTGATGATGAACAGGAAGTTGCTGTGGGAGATCATCATGCAGATAGTCAACCTACTGCCGAAAGTGCGCAGGAACCCGACTATAAATCCCTATACGAGGCAGAACAGAAAAAGACTGATGATTTAAATCAAAAACTACAACAGGCACAAAAAGAAAATGTCAACCGCGATGTGTCCGGTAATGAGGTATCATATGAGGATACTATCATTGACCTATATCGCGATCTGTAAAGGAGGAATGAAAAATGGCAAGAACATTAACGCCAAAAGATGGCTATGCCATCATGACTGAATTGGTAAGACAGGCAACAGGACAAAAACAGGCTGCAATTGTGGATCTGTCCGGGTACCTCTCCGCCGGTGAAACTGTAATGGCAACCGGCAAAGAAAATGTATTCAATGCACTGTCAATTGTGATCGGCAGAACTCTGGTAGCAAGCCGCGCATATCGTGGTAAATTAGCGCTAATGAATAGTGTAAATACCGGTAGCTATACGTCCAGATTGCGGAAGATCAGTTTTTATGCACAGGATCCCGTAAAATCAGGATTTTATAACACGGATATTACCACTAATTTAGCGGATGGATTTACAAATGGACAGAACCCGGATAGTAATGGCGATGCACAGTCCACAAAATCGATGTGGGAACAGCATCCGGCTATGCCACTGGAAATGAATTTCGGAGGTAGCACCACGTGGCAGCATTGTATCACAATGTACGAAGAACAGATAAACGCAGCACTGCGCGATCCGGTTGAAATGGCGCAGTTTGTAGCAGGCAAGCTTACTGAGCATGGAAATGATATTGAATCGGCGCGTGAGGCATGGAATAGATCTATTTTACTGTCTAAGATCGGCCAGACCTATTTGTATGATGCAGGTGCAGGCTGGTCTAAGGGGCAGGCGATCAATCTAACAACTGCATACAATACCTTCTATGGTACGAACTATACTTCAGCGCAGTTGCGCAGCACATATTTACAGTCGTTCTTGGCATTTATGATGGCAACCATCAAGGAAAATATAGATTTCATGACCGAAAGATCAACAAATCGCCATCTGCCCATGACCAAAACTGTAAATGGTGTAAATTATAGTATTTTACGTCATACGCCGGTAGAAAAGCAAAGATTGTATCTGTTCAGACCACTGTTTAGAAAAGCAGAAACATTGGTATTCCCTGAGATCTTTAATCCTGAATATCTGGACATAAGCAAACAGTATGAGGGCGTGGATTTCTGGCAGTGCAATACTACAGACGCAGATAGGCCTAAAGTGAAAGTACGTGTGCCGTATTATGATAAGACTACCGGAACACAGACCACATCAGGCGATATGTCATTTGATTATGTAGTAGGCCTTTTGTGTGATGAAGATGGTATGATGACAGACTTCCAGCTGGAAAGATCTGCTACTACACCGCTTGAGGCACGTAAAGGGTATCGCAACACGTGGCTTACGATTGCAAAAAATGGTATCACAGATCCGACGGAAAATGCCGTACTTTTCTACATGGACGATACCGACGTGACCGTAGAATCTCCGGCAGCTGATGCAGAAGGTGGCGCAGAATAATATAAGGAGGGATGGCAATGCAATACTATCCGCTTAATTACGATCAAATTAATATAGCGGCCGGTACTACGCACCCATCATCCGTAAAATCATTCAACAATAAGTCATATTGGTTTTGGGAGCGCGCGCTATTTCAGCGTGCGCTTTCAGTGATTGATATTGAAATTCCGTGGACAGGTGCCGTATCTGATTTCTTTTATTATTGTTTATTTCGGTATGGGTTTCTGTCTATATTTGATTCTGCGGATTATGGGAATACATTTCAGCCGGCCACACTGTCAGGGTATGGTTGGTATTATCAACCAACGAAATGTTTAATATCTAACCCTGCACTGAATAAATCGTTAGAATTGGAAATTGGGAAAGACTGCGAGGTTTTAAAACTCACACCTGATTATTTTGGTGTTTGGGATATTATATCCTATTATGCAGCGAAATTATCAACGCTAGATAATGCGATTGATATGTCGTTGATCAATAATAAATATGCATTTATGCTAGCGGCGAAAAATAAGGGAGCAGCCGAGGCATTCAAGAAAATGCTGGATCTTGTAAATAGCGGCGAACCTGCTGTGATCGTGGATCGGCGTGTGACAAATGATCCTAATGATAAAACGGAACCATGGCAGTTTTGGGATCGCGGCAATCTGAAAGAATCCTATTTGACAACTGACCAATTGGCAGATTTCCGCACGTTATTACATAATTTTGATACAGAAATTGGTATACCAACGTTGCCGATCGAGAAAAAAGAACGCATGATTGATTCTGAGGCAAACAGCCTGGAAGTGGATGCCACGTCCAGAGCAAAAGTGTGGGTGAATACAATCAACGAATCTGCTGCGGATGTCAATAAACATTATGGTTTAAATATTAGTGCGACATTGCGATATGAACAGGAACAGGAGGTGGAGAATAATGGCAAAACTGACACTGATCGGGATGTATAATTATGACCCAACTCTTTTTAATAGCATCACGTTCCCAGGTGGTATAGATAAGGATATTGCAATTAACGCTATTTTGATGCGATGTAGTGAATTTGAGCTTTTGTATCCTGATTTAGATTTTATGAAATATCAGATCCATGTTTGGGGGCAAAAACACTATAGGACATTTGAAAAATGGGTAGCTGTGCAGTCTGAGGAATATAATCCATTACATAATTATGACCGCCATGAGGAATATACAGATCGCGAAAATACGTCAGGATCTGATAGCAGGACATCAAACAGCAGTCATGACATTACAAATACTAATACAGGCACCGTATCGGATTCTACTGCTGCATATGATAGCTCTGATTTAACGCCGCGAACTGAAACAGAAAATGATCTGACCAATAGGGATGCAGGATCATCTAGCATCACATCAGGTGGTACCATGACACAGAATCGCGGTTTTAGTCACACTTCGCATATGTATGGTAATATTGGTATAGTATCCTCACAGGAAATGTATGAACGAGAGATACAAGTACAACGGTGGAATATTTATGAATCTATTGCAGACATGTTCTGTGATGATTTTTGTATTGAAGTTTATATCTAAGGAGGTATGAAAATGGCTTTCAATAAGTATCCTTATACAGATTTTCACGAAATGAACGATGACTGGGTCATTGGCAAAGTGAAAGAATTGATAGCAGCATGGGCAGAAACAAAAAGCGATTGGCAGCAGGTTCAGTCGGATTGGGAAACTCAGCAGCAGGCATTTGATGATCTGAAATCATTTGTAGATACGTATTTTGACAATCTGGATGTACAAAATGAAATCAATGCAAAACTAGATGCTATGGCCGCTGATGGTAGTCTTGGCACACTGATGCAACCATATATTGACAGTGCAGTTGGTGATAGCATACCTGCTACAGTCAGCGCATGGCTATCGGAACATATTGATCCGGATACCGGATATGTGATTGATGATACATTGTCTGTATCAGGTGCGGCGGCTGATGCAAAGGTAGTGGGTGATAAAATCACAGATCTGCGCGATGATGTTGATATTCACAGTGCACAAATAGGTGATGTTGTAAATGCATTAGAATGCCCGGTGAAATATGGAAATACCGGTGTAGCAGGTACCGGGTATTATACTACCATTATTGATAAAATGACGCTGATCGGTGGCGTGGTGTATGACGTTACAGTGACCCTAGCCAGCGCACTTGCTCAGGATGGGTATTTACTTTTATATAATGATGAATCGGTCGTTACCAGTACGACATGCACAGCAGGATCTACCACGGCCACGTTTTATGTTACAATATCGTCTACCGGTGGTTTGTATAATGTTAAATTTGCAACCGCTGCATACGCATCATTGTCAGCTAGTGCTACAGTAGTACCGCGTACACATGGCAGTCTATTAGATCAGCTACCTGCAATCCAAACAAAATTAAAATCTGATTCTATTCTAGTTAATAATATATCTGAAAAACGATATATTTCAGCTAATATGTTTGATGGTAATTATATCAGCGATAAATATGTAAACAAATCCGGTGAAATCGGGAATAGTGCATCATATGGTTATACGGAAAATATGATTGCTGTGAATGCAGGTGATGTCATTACTATTTCAGATACTTCAGCGATTAGAACGATGCGGTTTGTATGTGCCTATGGTGCTGATTATGAACCAATTACTGCTAGTGGCGCGGAATCGGTTGATAGTTATACTGTACCATCAGGCGTGAAATATATTAGAATATCGGCAGCTATTGGCTATTTCACGGGTGGATATTTTACAGTACAAAATAGTGGCGTGATGTTGCCGTACGATACTTATAGCGCTAAAGATGTGCCGATTGATAGCAGAACTTATCATGATACGCACTTCATTACATCTTCTAATATATTTGATGGTGATTATGTCCAGTATAAGGGAATTAAAAACGATGGTACATTGTTCAGTGATAACAACTACACCTACACGGAACATTTTATTCCGGTAGATGCAGGTGATCATG
>Ga0213919_1000771_pt1 | contig 13077 bp, 18 predicted proteins | sample McNCre317MG_FD_161056 | JGI IMG/M metagenome (GOLD analysis project Ga0213919, IMG submission 161056) | Freshwater microbial communities from McNutts Creek, Athens, Georgia, United States - 3-17 MG | ecosystem: Environmental > Aquatic > Freshwater > Creek | place: USA: Georgia | collected... | reverse complement strand
ATCAAGCGATAGTATCGCGCCCTGCCGATATCCTCTCGCTAATCATCTTAGAAAATCTGTAAGTTCTCTATCACGTGCTTGAAGTCTGATCCGGTGAGGTTGTCTGAGTAGCAGATCTTACCTTTACGGTAACACTCGATCATCAACGCTTCCGGCTTGATGTGAGGGTCGAGCTGGTTGGTCACGTTCGGAAGATCTGAAAACTCTTCCTGGATCTGGCGGTATATCTTTCGCTTCTTCGTAAGAGGATAAACAAAAACGATAGTACCGCCCTTCTTAGGCTCTATAAGAAGCTGCATACAAAATCGGAAGCTTTGATATGTGATCATCACTTCATAGATCATATCATACTCAAGCTGCGAACGCGGTATATGTGGTAAGTCGTATGTATCCCACTCACCGCTTACAATCTGCTTAGCAGCACGTCCGAAAAACATATTAGACTTCGAGCCGGAGTTAGCGCAATACTCTACAGCTATCTTAACTGTCTTATCTTCGAGATGGTGGTTATATATCTCAATGGTACCTAAGCGCTGCTTAAGTACTCCTTCCAGGCACCACTCCGCGAAATAAGGGCATACACGGCTGAGGGTATTACCTATCATAAATACACGCACGTTTTCATCACGCGCGATAGTACTTACAAGCTGCATGAGCTTGTAGGGTTCATCGTATAAGTATGCCTGATCCGTGATAAACTCTTCAAAAATGATGTTCTTTACATTGGTGAAGACGTTGGACTTGTAACGCTCCGCTATGTTTAAAGCACAGTAATAACCTACAAGCTGCTCTGTTCTATTGCCTTCATCATCGGCAAGGAATACTTCGCCGGACCGGGCCTTAAGGCCGTAAAACTCTTCAAGGCCCGGCTCTTCTCCGAGGTGCTTATCTGTGAAATAGTTTTCAACAGTACGGGCCTTGATATCATTATCCCATCTACGTACATAGACGAAAAGCTCGCCCTTCATGGCGTCCTTAAGGGCCGTGAGCTTCGCCTGGTAGCTCTTACCGTTTGAACGTTCACCGAGTAATATCATATACTCGGCTTCCGTCTTTAACATATTGCTAATGTTATAATATTCTTTCTTTGCCATATTAAAACCTTCCTCTCGCTGCAATAAAGAAGTGATCCGGTAAATCATCGAGTGCAATATCTTCGTACTCGATCAGGTCCAGATACTCATCTGTCATGCTTAGTAAGTAACCGTTTCTTCTCATATTAATACCATGTGTGCAAGTACTTCTATAACCGTCTGGCCATGTGGTCGGCTGCTGGTCATAGATGTATGTTGATATCCTCTTATTGATTGAAGGATCGTCCTTATCGAAGTTAAAACCGTTCCGGAAGTTTGCGATATTATCATGCAGCATATCAACAGCTTCCTTATTAATACCGGATACCGTTAAATGTAGCTTACCGTCTTCACCCTTTCCAGATCCTTTGATCCTTCTCTCACAATAACGCTTAGCTCCGAGGGTCACAAACTCGCAGATATCCGGCTCGCGTTCAAATATGCCGAGCTGCTTCTTTTTACCGTTTGGAGCAGTGGGCCTGGTGAGCTCGAAGTCGAACTTGTTAACACGTGCGCTTTCCTTAAGTTTCTCAATAACTTCATCGTTGTACCACTTAAAGTCGGCTTCGCCCCTGATAAATAAGCTGTCCGTGTCACCGTAAAGCGTTTCATGATCATACTTTGCGATACAACGCCACAGGCTCCGGCGCGCGTAAGCTGTTACCCAACAGCCCCATGAATAATTAAGGAAGTAGCGCTTTTCATATTTAGAATAGCTTTTAAGCTGGTTGAGCTTTTCGTTAACGATCTCAGGCGTTAAGTGGTCTATGCTCCACTCGTCACCGTTAAGATGGATATCTGCATTAACAATAGCTGTAACCATCATACCAAACATAGAGTTAATATATTGCTTCGCCTGCAAGTAGATATCCTCCATTCCTTCAACGTCCTTCAAGCTTGTTTTCTGCTCATACAATTTAAGGATATAAAGGATAAGTTCGCGCGGTAAGTAACCCTTCCGGCTCTTCCATACGTGCAGCACTTCAAGGTTATCCCAATCATAGTTTTCTTTAATGGTCAACCAATCTTGCTCCGTAACATAGATCTCGAAGCCCGGCGAGCTTATCACGCGTCCGTTATCGTAAACATTATCCGCGAAGTGGTCGCTTATTATCTTCGAGCCCTGGATATAAGTATTGAAGGAAGTGCTCCGGATATTTGTAAATTTCAAGTGCAGGATAAAAGCAAAATCGTTAAACTCCCAATCTTCCGGCATACGCTTACGCCCGGTATATATCCATTTTGTCATAGGATATTTTTGTGCTACCATCTGGTAAGGATAATCACTCGCATAGTCCCAATGGGTGATTAGTCCTTTTATAATCTTACCGGCAAACATACGGTTAGCATGGGTGTAACCTCCGGCGAAGATATATTGAAGAAGCTTGTACTCTTCCGCGTTATGCGGTACCAGCTTCTTTATCCACTTAACGTAGTCCTCTTCGCTGGTAAGCATATCCTTAACTACTCTCCGGACCGTACCGGTTTGCGTAAGCGGTATATCCCATTGATTTTTATATCGTTTAAGATAGTCTTTGATCCCAGCTTCAACGATAAGGCAATCGTGTTCACAGTACTTCTTCTCTTTCCGGGTCAAGGGTGTTAAAGGAGTACGTACTACTTCGTAATCAAGATCGCCTACAAGCTTCTTAACTCCGAGTTGCAGGCCCCACGCGTTAAGGCTCAGTCGTGTTAAGGCATAGCTGCACCTAAACGTGATATGCGGATACTCGACACACTCCGCTTTCATGGGCTTATGTGGAGTACGTGCGAAGGTACCCTTATCCGTCCATGTAAGAATGGAACCTAAAAAGGCAAACTCATACGGAAGGTTATGCACCCAGATTATATTTTTAGCTTCCTTCGGCAGATCATCAAGGAAGTCCTTAAAGCTCTCTAACTCCCTTCCATAATAAACCACTCCGTCAACGGAAGCCTGCCACACATAGCAAAGCGATAACGGCTCCTGCTCGTTCCACCACTCCGCAGATCTGCCCGGAGTATATCCGATGATAGAACCATCTTGAAGGCGCCACGCGCTCGTTGTTTCAATATCGAAGGTGATGATACTATCATTGTATATTATCTCGTTAGAAGATCCGTCCTTCTTCTTGTGGTGGTTTTTGCGTTCTTTCCTTATTTTAAAGTCATACTTCCGTAACTGTCGCTTATACTTGATCATACCTTGATATCCAGCCTTGATATAAGATCGTCCATATAATCGGTTGTGCTTTTACCTTTTCCTTCATTATCTTTAACAACGTCTTTAAGCGTGTTAATGATCTCTCCGGGCTTACGGCCCTTCCTTACAGCTTCTTCTATTACGTTAGAATAGGAACCACCAAACTGATTAAAGATATCCTTCCCTATAGTTCCCATAATTGTTACCATCTTACGCCACGTGTCAAACTGTAACCGGCTTCCGGAGTTCCTCTTATAAGCTCTCCATGCTTGCTGTTCTCTCCGGGTCCTCTCGGCTTGACCTCTGGGTGTGAATATATCCCACTCGTTGAAATAACGAAGCTCTGAAAGCTGTAACTCCAGCTCGGCCTTCTTCTTACGGTGTGTTCTCATGCTGATGTAGCTTGATCTGCCGGAGGTACCGGTCACGCTCTTTAGGTAGTCTATCTCCTTATTAACAAGCTTATCTGTACCGCCAGCTTCGTAGTACTCGATTAAGCGCTTATTAACTTCTTGCGTCTGTTGTCTTATCGCTTCGTGCAGCTCTTTTACTGTCATATATAGCCCTCCTTATTAAAATAAGGACGTGCCGTAAGACACGCCCTTACTCATACAATCTTACTTGATATCGGCGACGTTTGCGAAATCAAATCCCCATGTATCATTGTAGCCTTTTTCTTTTGCAGGTATCACGTGAATATTGGTTATGCACAGTTCGCCTGCAAGTACAGCCTTAACCGCTTCAGGATCTGCTGCAAGCTTCTTAAAGCGATCCGTAGACCATGCAGGGAAATTGATGTTACTTGTTTCACCGATAACAACCGGCTGCGATACCTTCTTACCTGCAAGGGTACTTTCCGTGATAAACCAGCCGTTGACCTTAATAGTTTCGCCAATGTAATCTTTGATGTGGGTAAATTGGAAATCCCTACTATCAACGCCTTCACGACAAACACGGTCCGCTCCATTGTTAAAGTTACTGAAATTAAAAGCCATAATAATTTACCTCCTATGATGTTTTTGTATTTGTGTATTTGTGGCTTCTTATAAAAAGCTGGTCTGTCCAGCATTTTTAACTTCATTATATTTCACCTTTAAATAATCTTTTGCAAACTTCTTCGCAAGCTCAGGATCTGCCCCGGTGATGTAATCGGCAGCCGTACAAAATAATGAGTATCGGCTCCACTCCGGAAGCTCCTTCAAAGCTTCGCTTCTATTTGAGAAGAACGTGAAGAAGTCGTTAATAAGTTCCTTGTGATCTTCAAGTTCCGGCATTAAACTATCACCTCCACTCCGAGTATATCATCTTCACATAAGGAAAGGAAGCAAAGAAGGTTGTGTCTGCTGTCATAGATCCTGATATCTACATGATCATGAATTCCTTCTATGAAGTGTACCGTGTCCACGCTTGCTCCATACTTCGCTTCAAGATAGATATCGTTCTTATGTATGATATCTCCTTCTTCCGTGTTTCTATCCCATCTTGATAGAACCTTACGCACCTCTCTCTTCCGTGCTACCTGATCAGTAGCACCTTTAATTAAAATCTTCATCTACAACCTCCATTCTATCAATGATAATTACCATGTGACAAGCTCCATGTGCTATTGCGTAGCCTGCATAATCACGCGCTGTAAACTCATTATCGAAATAGTGAATAGTCGGCTCTATTTTGGTATAGTATATTATAACCTTCCAGCGGTTCTTATTCTGTTCACGTTCTTTAAAATCTTCCATATCTACCTCCTTATACCAGGTATTCATATCCCAGCCACATGAAGAATATTATTAATATCATGTAAAGAATTAAAAATATTGTTCCGGCTACGATAAAAGTTATACTATCCTTCCACTTCTTTTTCATTTACACGGCTCCCTTCGTGATGGTTCCGTCTTCGTTGATATCGTAATAGGTGCTACCATCATCTGCAAGCCATAACCGGGCTCTGTAAAAAGCTTCTTCTTCGCTCTTCCTTACAAGCTGGATATCTAATCTCGAAATCGGACTAAATGCTGCTTTGCTCAATGCTTCCGCAAGGATTATTACAGTTTTCATTTTCTTTACCTCCTATACTCGTCTGGTGTGTGAAATTCTTTAAGGCAATTATATGCAAAAGACTTATTTTGAAATATTGATCTCTCGCCGTTTTCCCATTCTACATATAACGGATAACTCCAAGTATTTGTAGTATCGTCATATTCCTTATCGGTTCCGGCGTAAATGTCTGTTACGAGGCTCTTGTATTCTTTAGGAATATACTTCATAAGTGCTTTTGTCATGTTTATTACCTCCTTACACTAACTACTATAAACACCAAATATGAACAAACTATATTAATCTTTTGAACAAATTGAAACTTAATTGTGAATAAATTGTTAACATTGACTTACAAGGTCAATTATGCTATATAGATTATATAAGGAGGTGAAGATTATGTACTTCAATACAGACGCATATGCGAAGTTATACCCTGATACCGAAACAAAAGCTAAGGTTAAAACCGAAGAGCTGGCGGTAGAGGAAGAGGAAGAAGAAACAGAAGAAGTAATTGAAGAGGAAGAAGTCGAAGATACCGGAGAAGAAGATACCGGATCTGAAGACGAAGCCGGAGAGGAGGAAGCATAGAAATGGACGATCTTGTTAACTTACTCGTTAACTCCGGTGTTACTGTCGTGATAATCGCGTATTTTATGTTTCGCGACTATAAATTTATGGGCCAGTTACAAAACACGCTTGTAACACTGGTTGACACTGTAGCAGCTCTTAAAGACGCTGTAGCAAAAAAGTATGAAGAAAGAAAGGAGGAATAAACCTATGGCTTTAAAAGCAGGAACAGTGGGTATCGATCCGAAGTACTTAGATAAGAACGGTGCACCTATTGGTAATGGTAACCAGGTAGATACATACACAAAAACGCAGATTGACGAAAAGCTCGACGCTAAGGCAAACATAAGTTATCTTACAGCAAATAATAAGAAATTTCAGTTTGCTTATGATAGCGCTACCGGCAAGTACGGTTATAAGGCAGGCGCGCAGGGTGACTTCCACCCTTTTGAAGAAGGCGGCTCCGGCGGCAAAGGCTGGGTGACGCCGCCTGATTTGGAGCATACCGGATTAACATTTAATAGATGTGAATATGTTGAAGGCGGATATGTGGTAGATAATGATGTTGTGTATATCGACATTATTGTTTCCGCTCTCTATACTGGTTCCGGGGCAAATATAAAAGGAAGCCCCAGACCTGGTAGAATAGGAGGAGTAGCTACTTTATTAGCTTTAAAATCCGGAAGTACTTTAAATGATGTAAAAGCTAATGACTTTTATACAACAACCGGTTATTGCGACACACAAGATAATTTAGGATTAATTGCTCTTCCTAATGTTTCTACAGTGGGAACATATTACAGAGTGTTTGGCGAATATCCGGTATATCAGTAAATTAAATTTGAAAGGAGAAAAAAATTATGGCATATGATGTTAAACAGATTTACAACTTAGTAAACGCAGCTGCAGCTGACGCTATGGGTAAAAATAGTGGAGTAGCTAAGCGCGCAACACATGATTTTGTATCACTCGGTAAACAGCTTTCAAGCATGGATCTTGTAGAAGGTTGGTTTGGAGCGCTGGCTAAAAGGATCGCTAAGACGATTTACTTCGTAAGAGAATACGAAGGAAAGAAAAGAAGCGTACTCCGTGACGAGCAGGAATGGGGCGCTTTTATTCAGAAAGTTTATTACACACTTCCTTCAGACAGCGCCAATGATACATGGGTAGACAAGCCTGATGGAAATGGAGCTTACAAGCAGGCAAGCCCCTATGATATCGAAACATCTATGCAGGTTACAGCTCTTATCTTCGGCGGTAAGGGTACATGGACTTGTGAAGTAGTAAGACCTCTTATTCAGATCAAGAACGCTTTTCTTAATGAGGCTGCTATGTTTGCTTTTATCGATGGTATCTATGTTACTATCAATAACAAGTACAATAAGGATATCGAAGCTCTTGAAAATCTCGCAGTAGCTACCGGTATGGGCCTGGCTATCTCAAGAGGTAAAGCAGTCAACGTATTGAACCTTTACAATATGGAGCATGATAACGCAGTTATCACAGCTGAAGAGGCTCTTAAAAACGCTGAATTTCACCGTATCGCCGGTATGGAGATCGGAGAAACCATTAAGTTTATGGAAAATCTCGGAGTTACCTATAGCCCCTTCGGTTATGAAACCTTCACCCCTCGCGATCGTCTTGTTGTTGAAGTACTCGGAAAATATGCAAAGGCTGCAGACGTTTACCTTCAGGCCGACACTTTCCATAATGAGTTAACCGCATTACCCGGTTATGAAGAAGTGGCTTTCTGGCAGAGCCGCGGAAAGAATGACGCTTTTGCAGACATCTCAAAGATCAACATTGAAAATGATGATTTCCAGGTTGAAGATGTTTACGCGTCCGATACAGTAACCTTGTCCGGTATCATAGCTTATGTACATGATATCGAGGCTGTAGCTTGTACCTTCTACGATAAGAGGACCTGGGAGCTTGTTAACCCAAGAGCTGAAGTCCTTAACCACGGTGAAAAAGCTGAAAAGGGTTACGCTGTAGACGGTAACGCTAACGGCATTGTCTTCTATGCTGAAGATACTAACCCTATCACGGTATCAGGTGATAGCTCCGCAGTACTTAAGTACACCCACGCTTATGCTGGTGTGACTAACCATATCACAACCAGTAAAACCCCTACAGCTACTGGTATCACTTTTACAAGTGATGGAGCAGGTGGTTATACTTTCGATATGCCTTCAAACGCTGCAATTACAATCACTTGTGCATAATATTCACCAACTTAAAATGGGCGGTATCTTTCGAGGTGCCGCCTATTTTTAATAAGGAAGGTATTAATAATGAAAACGAAAGAATATCTTGAAAAAATAGAAAAGGTTATACAGCTCGGATACTCACAGATAGGAACCCGTGAAGACAGTAAAGGAAGAGTGATCTACTCCGATGAGTACGGCCTTCCGGGCGAGCCCTGGTGTATGATGTTTTTATGGTGGCTGTTTAAGCATAGCGGTTATGCGGAAGCTTTTTATGATGGAAAGAAAACCGCGTCCTGCGGAGCACTTCTCAGATGGGCCGAAGCTAACGGTTATGTAGTCAAAAATGGCCGGCGCGGTGATATAGTTATCTGGACTTTTCGTAAAACCAAAGATGGAAAACCGGAAACCAGCCATTGTGGTATAGTCACCTGGAGAAGCTTCACCGGCACAACCAGCATAGAAGGAAATACTTGTGAAGTCGGATCTCAGGACAATGGAGGCCGAGTGCTTGAAAGAACACGCGGAAATAAGTACGTTTTGGCTTATATCCGTCTACCTTTATAATAGGAGGAAATAGTTATGTTTTTAGATAATATTATGGAAGCTTTGCCCGGTGTGCTTGATAAGTATAACATGAAGGCTTGCACATATCCGGCAAGATACGCGTACTGGCGCGATAACCTTTTTGAAAGGATTATGCGTTTGTTTGTATGGAAGACCGGAGCAGATCTTATCATGCCGAAAGAGATCGAGCAGCGCCTGATCATTGACGGTAAGTGCAGCATACAGCATATCAAGAGGGAGAAGGAGCTTACCGCGGTATTTTGTAACTTCTTTGGAGTTACGAAGTATTACGATGAGTTCAAGAAGATCACATACCATACGCCCATTGACGCCGGAGAGAGGACCATTGGTAAGGATTGTGTGATCATTGAAAACAATGCACTCCGTAACCCGGTGTTACCTCTTATCCATTCCTACGCTATGCTCTTAGCACACGCGGAGGTAACTTTTATTGATATATGCGTTAACGCCAGAGATCACAATGGCATACCGATAGCTTCAACCGAGATCAGTAAGCAGGCCGTGAAGAGCTACCAGCGCAGCAAGTTCAACGGAAAGTACGATGTTATTGGAGATCCTTCCTTTATCGGCGTACAGTTTTCACCTTCCGGAGATCTTAAGAGCGAAGTCTTCAAAGAGCTTTGGGAAGTAAGGAATAATATCTTGCGTGACTTCTACTCAGATATCGGCGTTAAGGTTGCCTTCGAGAAGAACAGCAACGTTATCAACGCAGAGATAGAAGCAAACGATAGCATGTTGCTTCTTAATATAAAGGATATGATCGAATATCGTAAGCGCGGAGCCGAGGCCGTTAACAAGCTCTTTGGCACCGAGTGGACCGTAGAAGTAGCAGAAGAGATCAGATATGAAGAGAAGGAGGAAGAAAACGATGTTCAGCGTAGCGCAGATATGGAAGCATGATAAGACGGAAAGTAAGCCTATGCTCTCGGACTACTCCGGGGAGTGGTGGGCCGATTATGTCACCAACTATGAGAAGTACGACGCGGTTTTTAAAAGGTTATATTATAGCTTCTACTATTTCATGCAGAGCAGCGAGGAAACTATCAACGAAGTAGCCGATAACTTCGCAGACGATGTTAAGAACCTTCTTATGGTCCATGATAAGGAGCTTGCGGAGCTTTACCGTGTCAACGAGCAGGCACTCGACGCTTACGAGCTCACCGATAACTACGATATGACAGAGATTTTAGCAAAGACAACCGGCGAAACTCTCGGCAGCCGTAGTGACAGTTACTCCGACAGCTTAGGCGCTCAGAGTAACTCATCAACCGGTAAGGTGTCACCTTACGATAGCGAAAACTTCTACAATGATAACAGCTTGCAGACTTCATTGGGTGCCAGATCTGACAGCGGATCAAACACCAAAGGCCAGCAGACCAATTCCGGGAGCGAAAATTATACACTCACACGCAAAGGAAATATAGGTGTATCAACCGCTACCGATATGATGAAGAAACACGTAGATTTCTGGGAGAGCTTCAACTTCTATCACTACGTATTTTCACTCATAGCGCGCGAGCTGCTTACAGTTAACTACGGAGGTATAGATTATGTTGATTAAGATAGGAAGGACTACCTCAGAAAAAAATAGATTAACAAAAAACTTTACACAAGTGGCAGAGTTAAATGCTACTATTAAGGAAGGAACTTCAATAGTTAACCCGGTTTTTATCATTCATGCACAAGCTAATCCAGGCACACTTAATTATGTAAAAGCCCCTGATTGGAACCGTAACTATCATATACTTGATATCACCGCTTTACCCGGTGAGCGTTTAGCGCTTAAATGTCACGTAGATGTATTGACGTCCTTTGCCTCAAGTATAAAAGCATGCCAGGTACTTGTTGATAAGCAGCAGAAGGATAGTGTATCAAGTAAATATATAGATGACGGAAGCTATGTTACAGAATGTGACGACGTAATACAATGCTATACTTATAGCAAATCGTTTAATAACTCATCGACTATAGTAATCACAGCGGGAGGGCAGTAAATATGGCAGCACAAGTTACAAACTGGCTTTATGATGATATGACAAAAGCCCATTGGGCTAACGCTACATGGAGCTACTCAAAAACCGAGGATACTCTTGCTAAGCTTTTTAAATATTTCTCATCAACTCCACAGCTGGAAGCTGCGAACTTCATTTACGATCATGCAATAGATAATAATTACGGCCTTATCATAAGACCGATTACCGGAACCCTTGAAGATGGAGTATCTTGTACCGGCGTTTTTGATTGTACAATTTCTGAAACGCAGGATAATAAATGGAAGGGTGAAGAAAACGCTATCTATGGTCAGTTTATGATAAATGACCTGGTGCCTATGGTATGGAGAGCCTGCGGACTTCAGGTAGACGAAGAGCACCAGCTTTATTATTTAGGTAAGGTACAGACCCATTTAATAGCTACACGTTCGAGAGCTAACGCGCATATCATTAACAGCGCGGGTACGGTATGCTGTTGTGTTAATAAGGAAATAATCGACCTTATCATCGAAGCTATGGATCTTGAAGGAATGTTTGACACACACAGCAGCCTTCCGGATACAATTCCGGCAGGTGATATAGTAATGGACGGAGGCGGAAGTTTTACCCAATGTTTTAATTATTGTGTAAGCAACTTACAATCAGGTGTATGGAGCCAGCTCGTTTCAGAAAACCCTTCTTACTCAGGTTTTATCGTGTCGCCTTCACGAGCTCTGAGCGATTTAGCAAGCTTATTTTCTAATAACGGTGTAAGTATAAGTGATTACGCTTACGGCCTTGTATCAGCCTCATATACTTACCCTATACCCGGTTTTCAGCTTACAAAATATGTTAGTCTAACTATATATAATATTAGAGATGATACTTTCACATTATATGGTGATGTAAATACTAATATACCCACCGGAGCGCACGGAAAAGCTTTTTCTCTTACAAATAGTAATATCAGGCAGCGCACCGACGGAAACTGTTATTCAGGATATATATCATATACATATGATACAATTACACATAATATAACAGCTGCACCCTATTGGGTTGGTTCGACCAATACACCGGAAGAATTAGCTATGTACGCTCAAAACTATAAAGATGATGATGATATCTATAGAGTTAGTGCAAGAATGTGTAACTGGAATGTTGACGAGATTTATCCGGAAGGTATTTCTGTCCTTGAAGGAGCTACTCCGGGCCGGTCCGGTACTACTTCTTCAGATTTCTGGCCTTCATGGACAAGTAGAGCCGTAACACTTCAGACAGTAAGCGTAGATACTTACGATTTTGATACAGAAACATTTATACCTATAGGATATTGTAATCCCGTAGGAGATACTACCCAAATTGACATGCAGCTGGGTAAGATAAGAGGCCGTGAGTATTTACAAAAGCTCGGTGTTAACGTTTCTAATATAGAAGAGTATGATCCAATTATAGATCCTGATCCGGACGATCCTGATCCTATAATACCTGATCCGGAGCCAGATCCAGATCCTACTCCGGACGATCCTGATCCTTCAGACGCAAGCGCAAAGCTTTACTCGGTCCATGCTTTAAGTGCTGCTGAAGTCGGAGCCCTGGGTACGTTCTTATTTTCAGCAGACTTTATTTCTGCAATTCAGAACATGTTTGCTGAACCTTTGGATTGTATCATAGCATGTTATACACTTTACTATCACGGTACTTTACCGGTAGGAGCTAATGAAAGATTAAAGCTGGGTTCCGTTTTAGGTACCGGAGGCGTAACCGGTGACAGAGTAAGTGAACGTTTCTTTACTATCGATTTCGGAAGCGTTAAAGTACCGGAGTTTTACGGAAACGTTGAAGATTATGCTCCATATACTACCGTAGAAATTTATCTTCCGTATATTGGTTTTTGTCCTTTAGAAACTAATGACATTATGAACGCGTCCGTTAAACTTATTTACACGATAGACACTTATAGCGGTGCTTGTGTGGCTAAGATATACTGTACTAAAAAAGGAGTTAAGCAAGAGCTTTACAACTTTAACGGCAATACCGCAGTACAGATACCTCTAACCGGGCGCGACTTTACACAAGGAGTAGTAAGCGTTATCAGCGCCGGTATCGGTCTCTTAAGCGGAGAGCCTACCGCTATGGTATTAGGCGCTTCGAGAATACTCGGCTCACCGTATAGTATTAGACGGAGTGGTAACGTAGGCGCTAACATGGGCGCCATGTCTAACCAGACACCGTATATCATAGTAAAGCGTCCTAAAGCTTATAATGCAGCTAACTACCCGTACTTTTACGGACAACCTTCCTGGTGGTCTACTACCTTAGGAAGGTTAAGCGGTTATACACGAGTTAAAGAGGCTCATCTCGATGGTATCGTATGTACCGAAGAAGAAAGAGAAGAGATACTACAGCTACTGTTGGCAGGTGTTATGGTATAACTATTAAGTACATACTTA